>Ga0247829_10000945_pt1 | contig 12495 bp, 7 predicted proteins | sample 12C_Control_Day4_FD_207765 | JGI IMG/M metagenome (GOLD analysis project Ga0247829, IMG submission 207765) | Soil microbial communities from agricultural site in Penn Yan, New York, United States - 12C_Control_Day4 | ecosystem: Environmental > Terrestrial > Soil > Agricultural land | place: USA... | reverse complement strand
GTGGTGTTCCACCCCATGAGAGTCGCACCCCACCCGGTGAGTCTGACGATTCGCGCGCCAACCGGCATTGGTCCGGCGGCAGGCCGGCTTCGGGACGTCGCCCGCGGGCTCGATCCGCAGCTTCGCTCGAGGAGATGTACTGGCAGCGGCGATCATTCGATCACATGTTTGGCTTCAGCTTGGGGGCAGTGATGGTGATCGTGCTGCTCTTCTCGATGGCCGGCATTTACACCCTCATGGCGTTCATCGTCGCTCAGCGGTGGCGTGAGATCGGCGTCCGCTCGGCGCTGGGGGCGCAGCCGCGGCGCCTGCTCATCGGCATCTTCGGCCGGGCGGCCGTCCCGCTTCTCATCGGAGCGATACTCGGGTGTGCCATTGCGGTCCGTCTTGATTCCTACTTACCGATCGCCGAGGCCGGCGGTCTGAGGATCCCAGGCGTCGTCGCAGCGTCGGCTGCATTGATGATCGTCGTCGGTCTGCTTGCGGTTGCCGGCCCCGCGCGGCGCGCCATTCGCATCGACCCGATTGAGGCGCTGCGCTTCAATTGAGGCTCGCTGGTAAGATGCGAAGGCGATCCACGCAAGTCAGTGGGAGGGCGCCGTGCACTTCGATGTCCGCTACGCTGTTCGTCAACTCCTGAAATCTCCGGGATTCACTCTCGTAGCGGTCGTCGGACTCGGGCTCGGGATCGGCGCAAACGTCGCGCTCTTCAGCGTCGTCAATTCCATCTTTCTTCGTCCGCTGCCGTATCGTGAACCCGGGCGCCTGGTCAGGTTGACGTCGACCGACGAGGTGCACAACCTGAACCGCGTTGGCTTTTCGCATACCCGCTACCTCGAGGTGCAGCAGCGGCAGCAGGTGTTCAGCGATCTCGCGCTGACGGCGGGCAACGCGTTCACGCTGACTGGACGAGGAGACCCGGAGCAAGTGATCGCCGTTCACGCGTCGGCCTCTCTCTTGCCGACGTTAGGGCTCGACCCCGTCCTGGGACGAAATTTCTCGGCAAGCGAAGATCGTCCCGGTGGCGGGCAGGTCACGCTCCTCAGCTATCGGATGTGGCAGGATCGATTCAACCGGGATCCATCGATTCTCGGACAAACACTAACTCTGAATGGCGCGCCGTACACCGTGATCGGTGTTCTGCCGGAGGCTGCGACAGCTTTTCCCCTCAATCAGATCCAGATCTGGGTACCACGGCCGGCCGAAATTCCCTACATCGTCCCCGTACAACTGACCGGCTATTTCTTTCAGGCAGTCGCGCGGTTGCGGCCGGGCGTTTCGCTGGAGCAGGCTCGCGAGGCAATGAACGTCATTGCCGCGGGCTACCGCGCGGCGAACCCGGCCAACGTCGACGCGCCTTCCCGGATCGAGGTGGTGCCGCTCCTCGAGGACGCTGTCGGTCAGCAGCGCCAGAGTTACCTGATGCTGTTCGGCGCGGTCGGCTGCGTGCTCCTGATCGCGTGCGCGAATATCGCCAACCTGCTGCTGGCGCGCTTCGCCGCGCGGCGCAAGGAGATTGCTGCACGCTTCGCGCTTGGCGCCAGTCGCGCCCGTGTGCTGAGTCACCTCGTCACCGAAAGCATGATCGTTGCGGTGCTTGGCGGCGTTGTGGGTCTGCTGCTTGCGCAATGGGCCCTCGCCGCCGTCGTCGCGTTGGGCGCGGATTTGATTCCGCGGGCTGTCGAAATCCGGCTCGATCCGATGGCGCTCGCGTTTGCTTTGCTCGTGACACTCGCGACGGGGCTGGCGATCGGCCTGCTGCCCGGGCTCCAGGCGGCGCGTGTGAATGTCAACGAGACGCTGAAGGAAGCCAGTCGCGGCTCCACGAGCACTGGCCAGCGTCTGCGTGCGGGCCTGCTGGTCGCGGAGGTAGCGTTGTCGCTGGTGCTGCTGATCTCCGCCGGCCTGCTGCTGGCCAGCTTCGCTCGTCTTCAGCGGGTAGAGCTCGGCTTCAACCCTGAGGGGATTTTCACCGCGCAAGTAGCGTTGCCGGCGGAGCGCTACGACGGCGAAAAGCTGGTTGCCTTCTATGAGCGGTTCTATCAGCGGCTGGCAACGCTGCCGGGCAGTTCGTCGGCGGCGCTGACCGATCGCGTGCCGCTCACTGGCGGGCAGACGCCCGCGCCGGTGGCCGTCATGGGCCGCTCGATCCCGCCGCTCAGCGAGCGCCAACAGGCGAATCGCCACCTCGTATCGCCGAAGTACTTCGCCACGCTGGGAATTCCGATCCGCGCCGGCCGCGATTTCGACGAGCGCGACAACGCGCGGGTCCCCCACGTCGTCATCGTGAATGAGAGCTTCGCGAAGCGTTTCTTTCCCGGGGAGGATCCGATCGGCCGCACGCTGGTGACCGGCATGGCGCAGCGGCCCTCGCAAGTCGTGGGCGTCGTCGGAGACGTGCGCAGCACCGGCCTGAACACGCCGCCCGACCCCGATTACTTCCTGCCCGCGCTGCAGCGGCCGGAGACCTTCACGAGAATCCTGGTTCGCACGAACGTCAGTCCATCCGGAATGACGCCGGCCGTGCGGGAAGCCCTGCGATCCGTCGACGCGGATCTCCCCCTGCTGCAGCCGCAAGCGCTCTCGACGCGTGTCGCACAGAACATCGCCGATCGCAAGCTGGCGCTGGTGCTGCTGGCCGGATTCGCCGTCCTCGCGCTGGTGATCGCCAGCCTCGGCGTGTACAGCGTGATGGCGCACCTGGTCGCATTCCGGACGAGCGAGATTGGCATTCGCATGGCCCTCGGGGCGTCGCCGCGAGTGGTGATGCGGATGGTGCTCGGCCACGGTCGCCGCCTGACGCTCCTCGGCATTGCGCTGGGTATCGTCGGCGCATTTCTCGCGTCGAGGCTGATGCGGCAGGCGCTCTTCGAAGTCAGCGCTGCCGACCCGATGATCTACCTGGCGGTCGCGGCCACGTTGCTGCTGGTGGCGGAGTTCGCTTCGTGGCTTCCGGCGCGGCGTGCGACCAGGATCGATCCCGTGATCGCGCTACGCGGAGAGTGAGGGGCGCCGGAAGTTCCTGTCCATATTTACGCGCGACGCTGATGTGATGGTCTGCGTAGTGACTGATCGCGGCGGGCCATTCCGACCATGCGGCAACGAGCGAGCGGCCGTACGCCAGTTGGAAGCGGCTCTCCGTCGTCGAAGCTGCATCGTCGAACCTGGCGGACGCGATGTAGCGCTTCAACGGTGCAATGCGGCGCGGCACGAGATACTGCAGTCGGATCGCGCAGGGCCGGCGACTGGGCGTACTTTTGATGGTGCCGCTGACTTCGCAGGAACAAGTGAACAGATGTCCTTGAGGTAGAACTTCGTCGACGACTCGGCGAACATCTGCCGCTTCTGCTTGTTCGTCGGCTGACCCCACCGTTCTGATCTCTTCGGCGTACTCAGCGCCCGGTCATCGACACTGTTCCCACAACGGGCCGATCCGCCCCTTCCGCGCCGGCAGCGCCGGCGCGCGGCAGCTTGATATCCCAGGCGAGGCCGAGCGCCTGCAGCGTCCGAATACCGATCCAGTTGGGATCGAGCTCGTACCACGCGAGGCCGTGGCGTGCGCTCGTGGGGTGGGCGTGATGATTGTTGTGCCACCCCTCGCCGAAGGTCAGGAGCGCCACCCACCAGTTGTTCGTCGAGTCATCCCGCGTGTCGAATCGGCGGGAACCCCACTTGTGCGTGGCTGAATTCACCAGCCAGGTGGCGTGAAGACCCGCGGTCGTACGGAAGAAGATGCCCCACAGCACGTAGGGAATGCCGCCGAGGGCCAGGAGGGCGAGGCCGACGATTACGTTCGATGTCCAGTGCCAGGTTGACAGAGCCACGTGGACCGGATCGCGGGCGAGATCCGGCGCGTAGTGTGCGAGCACGGTGGCTTCGTGATGCAGCCCTTCGCCGCGGAGGACCCATCCCGCGTGCGCCCACCAGGTTCCCTCTCGCGGCGTGTGCGGATCTCCCTCTTTATCGGAGTGCTGGTGGTGGACTCGATGCGTCGCGACCCAGAAAATCGGGCCGCCCTCGAGCGCGAGCGTGCCGCACCAGGTGAGGAAGTATTCAACGCCTCGATATGTCTTGTAGCCACGATGGGTCAGCAATCGGTGATAGCCCATACCGATGCCCATCATGCCGGCGATGCAATAGAGGATCGCGGCTGCGACAATCGCACCGGTGTCGATGAAGAACAGGGCCGCGATCGCGCCGGCGTGGAAGGCGACCATCGCGACGGTCGTGATGGCGTTGAACCCTCTCTGATGCTTTCGTCCGTACCTCAGCCGCGGAATTGACATTCCACATTCTGTGCTGTCGCCGCCCGGCCGCACACGGCGCGCTTGTAATACTTCTGTCGCAGGCGTCACCGTCGGCTGCGTGCGGCGTCCTATAATGAGGTTTCTCCGTCCCGCCGATCCGCAGGTCGTCATGGCTTTCCCGGCTTTTCACCCGATCGTCCAGCAGTGGTTCACCACCGAAGTCGGCGACCCAACGCCCGCGCAGTTGTGCGCGTGGGAGGCGATCGCGGCAGGGCGGCACACGCTTGTCGCCGCGCCCACCGGATCGGGCAAAACGCTCGCGGCGTTCCTCACCGCCATCAACGCGCTGCTCGAGGAGAGCCAGACAGCGCCACTGCCAGACGAAGTCCGCGTCGTCTACGTCTCACCGCTGAAGGCGCTCAGCGCCGACATCCACAAAAACCTCGCAGAGCCGCGCGCGGGAATTGCGCGACTGGCAGAAGAGGCCGGGCTGCGCCCGCCCGGAATCAGGACGGCAGTGCGCACCGGCGATACGACTCAGAGTGAGCGTGCCGCGATGTTGCGGACGCCGCCGCACATCCTGGTAACGACGCCGGAGTCGCTGTATCTGCTTCTCACCGCGGAGCGCAGCCGCCAGATGCTGCGCACGGTCCGCACGGTGATCGTCGACGAGATCCACGCGGTGATCGGCACGCGCCGCGGCGCGCATCTCGCACTGACGCTCGAGCGCTTGGAGGCCGTCTCCCGCCTTCGCCCGTCGGGCTTCGGCGAGTCAGGCCTGCGCTCTTCGGGCTTCGGCAAGCCAAACCTGCAGCGCGTCGGCCTCTCAGCGACGCAGACGCCGATCGAAGAAGTCGCGAACTACCTCACCGCGGGTGATCCTGCAGGCTGCGCGATCGTGAACGTCGGGCACAAGCGCGAGATGGATCTCGGCGTCGAGATCCCGCGCTCCGAATTCGAGACGGTGATGTCCAGTGAGGTCTGGGAGGAGTACTACGATCGGCTCGCGGCGCTGATCAGAGCGCACAAGACGACGCTGGTATTCGTGAACACGCGGAAGATGGCGGAGCGCCTCGCGCGGCATCTCAGCGATCGGCTTGGAGAAGACGCCGTCACTGCCCACCACGGCAGCCTGTCGAAAGAAAAGCGGCTGGACGCCGAAACGCGCCTGAAGTCCGGGCAGTTGAAGGCGCTCGTCGCCACGGCCTCACTCGAACTCGGCATCGACATCGGCCACGTGGACCTGGTCTGCCAGATCGGCTCACCGCACAGGATCGCAACGTTGCTGCAGCGGGTCGGACGCTCAGGGCACACGCTCGCCGGCACGCCGAAAGGGCGGGTGTTCCCGGCGTCGCCCGATGACCTGATCGAATGCGCGGCGCTGCTGCGCTCGATCCGCTCCGGGCAGCTCGACGCGATCGTCACGCACGACGCGCCGCTGGACGTGCTCGCACAGCAGGTCGTCGCCGAGTGCGCGTGCTGCGATTATTCCGAAGGCGATCTCTTTGCGCTGGTGAAACGCGCGTGGCCGTATCGCGCCCTCGATCGAGCGAGGTTCGACAGCGTTCTGCAGATGACGGCTGAGGGTTTCGCCACCCGGCGTGGACGTCGCGCGGCACTGGTGCACCGCGACGAGGTCAACGCCACGGTGCGCGGACGCCGGGGCTCGCGCCTCCTCGCCCAGACTTCCGGCGGTGCCATCCCCGAAATCGCCGACTACCGCGTCGTTCTCGACCCCGACGGCACGGTCGTCGGCACGCTGAACGAAGACTTTGCCATCGAGAGCAACGCAGGCGACATCTTCCAGCTGGGCAACGCGTCGTGGCTGATCCTGCAGGTCGCGGGCGGTGACGTGAGAGTCGCCGATGCGAAGGGGCAGCCGCCGACGATCCCGTTCTGGCTTGGCGAGGCTCCGGCGCGCAGCGACGAGCTCTCGCGTGCGGTGAGCGACTTGCGCGCGGAGGTCGATCGTCGCCTTAACGACTCCGCGAACGACGCGAAAACCGCCGAGTGGCTGGGGGCAGAAGCAGGCCTGGAGAAAGACGCCGCCGAGCAGGCGGTGTCGTATCTCGCTGAAGGACGCCGCGCGCTCGGCGTGATCCCGTCGCAGGAGACGCTCGTGCTCGAGCGTTTCTTCGACGAGTCTGGCGGCATGCAGCTCGTGCTGCACGCGCCGTTCGGCAGCCGCATCAACAAAGCCTGGGGTCTCGCGCTGCGCAAGCGCTTCTGCCGCCAGTTCAACTTCGAGCTGCAGGCAGCCGCGACGGAAGACGCGCTGATGCTGTCGCTCGGTCCGCAGCACTCTTTCCCGCTCGCGGACGTCTTCCGCTACCTGCATCCCGAGACGACGAAAGACGTCCTCGTGCAGGCGTTCCTCGACGCGCCGGTGTTCAAGACGCGGTGGCGGTGGAATACGACCATCTCGCTCGCGGTTCCGCGCGCGCGGGGCAGTCGAAAGGTTCCCCCGCCCATTCAGCGGATGCTCGCGGATGATCTGATGGCAGCCGTGTTCCCCGACGCGGCCGCGTGCCTCGAGAACATCCCCGGCGATCGGCAGATACCCGATCATCCGCTCGTCTCACAGACCGTGCGCGATTGCCTGGAAGAGGCGATGGACCTCCCCGGACTGCTCAACGTGCTCGAGCGAATCCATCGAGGACAGTTGCGGCTCGTCGCGCGCGATACGCCGGAGCCGTCGGTGTTCGCCGGCGAGATCCTCAACGCGAAGCCGTACGCGTTCCTCGACGATGCCCCGCTCGAGGAGCGGCGGAGCCACGCGGTGCAGACGCGGCGTTCCAAGGATGTCGCGTCCACCGGGGATCTCGGCGCCCTCGATGCGGACGCCATTGCACGCGTGCGTGAGGAGCAACGTCCGCAGCCACGTGACGCCGATGAACTCCACGACGCGCTGCTGACCGCGGGATTCCTGACACAGGAAGACATGGCGGCCGTGCAGCCGGAACTGCTGGTCACGCTGGAAGCATCTCGACGGGCCGGTCGAGTCGAATTCAACAGCTCCGAAGGGTCCGGCAGCCCTGAAGGGCTGCGCAAAATGGCAATCGTCATCGCGGCCGAGCGCCTCCCGGAGCTGCGCGCCATTCATCCGGACGTAGTCGTCCCGTCAGGACTCCAGCCTCCTGAATCACGGCTCGCAAAGACGTGGACCGGCGGCGGGGCCATCGCGGAACTCCTTCGCGGACGGATGACGCTCACCGGCCCGGTAACCGCTGCCGTGCTCGCAGCGTCATTCGGTATCGCGCCCGGAGAGATCGACGCCGCCCTGCTGATGCTCGAAGCGGACGGCGTTGTTCTCCGCGGACGCTTTACCGTCGCCGCCACGGACCTGGAGTGGTGCGATCGTGCGCTGCTCGCGCGCATTCATCGCTACACACTGAACAGGCTGCGCGCCGAGATCCAGCCGGTCACGCCGGCGGACTTCATGCGCTTCCTCTTCCGCTGGCAGCACGTCGAGTCATCGTCCAGGCTGACGGGCCTCGATGGGCTGCGCGAGGTCGTGGCCTCGCTCGACGGCTACGAGCTCGCGGCGGGCGCATGGGAGCGGCACGTGATCGCTGCACGGCTCGATCGCTACGAGCCGGGGATGCTCGACATGATCTGCCTCTCCGGAGAAGCAGCGTGGGCCCGTCTCTCACCAGTCGTTCGTGAGGGGAGCGCCGTGCCCAGCCTGGTGCCCGCGACTCCTATTGCGCTTTTCCTGCGCGAGCACGCATCCGCCTGGCGAACGCTGCGAGCGAATGGTGACGAACCGCGCCTGAGCGAGTCCGCTCGAGACGTTCTCTCCGTCCTTCACTCGCGCGGAGCTTCCTTCTTCGCGGATCTCGCCTCGGCGTGCGGCCTCGATGCTCACCAGCTTCGCCAGGCGATCGGAACACTGGTGGCCTGTGGACTGGTGACTGCGGATGGTTACTCAGGACTGCGCGCGCTCGTGTGGGCAGGGCAGGGACGACCGGCACGCCACGATCGGCGCAGCAGCTTCGCCGGACGCTGGACCGCGGTCGATGCAGCCGCAGGAGCGACGCGCGAAGAAGCCGTCGAGCTCCAGGCATGGACGCTGCTGCGGCGCTACGGCGTTGTCTTCCGAAGGGTGCTGACGCGCGAGACGAACGCGGCGCCATGGCGCGAGCTCGCCCGCGTGTATCGCCGCCTCGAAGCACGCGGCGAGATCCGGGGCGGACGTTTCGTGACCGGCATGTCTGGCGAACAATTCGCGCTGCCTCACGCTATCGAACGGCTGCGCGAGGTCAGGCGCGTTCAGGCCAACGGTGAACTCGTCACGATCAGCGCGGCGGATCCCCTGAACCTGACCGGGATCGTGACCGCGGGAGAGCGCATCCGCACCGCTGGCCGTAACCGGATCGTCTATCGAGACGGCGTGCCTCTCGCCGTGCGCGAGGGAGACTTCACGCGGGAGCTTGCGCCGGTAGACGCAAGCATCACCGCCGTTGTGTCGCGCGCACTCGCGGCGCGCCGTACGCCGGCGCTCGCCGTGCCGTAGAATCACGCAACACACACCGATTCGCCGAACCCGATCGTCCGGAACTCTGCTCCTGACACGCCGCGCGCGCGCAGGGCCTCGGCGAGCGCACGCAGCGGTTCGTCGATCGGCTCGAGCGTCAACTGAAACGTCCCGAAGTGCATACCGATGCTCCTGGTTGAAGCAAGATCGAGATGCGCCTGCACGGCCTCTTCGGGATTCATGTGCACCGCGCGCATGAACCAGCGCGGTTCATAAGCGCCGATCGGAAGAAGCGCGAGATCGATTGGCCCGAGGCGCTCCCGGATGCCGGGAAAGAAGTTCGCGTACGCCGTGTCACCGGCGAAGTAGATGCGGCGGTTGCCCGCCACGAGTACAAATCCACCCCACAGCGCACGATTCCGGTCGAAAGGCCCGCGCGCAGAGAAATGGTGCGCCGGTGTTGCGATGATCGGCAGTGGCGCGTCGCGCGACGGCTGCCACCAGTCGAGTTCCTCGACGCGTCGGATTCCGGCCGATCGCACGAGACGAGCGTTACCGACGAGCGTCACCACGAGCGGATCGAACCGTTTTGCGAGCAGGCGCAGCGTCGGCAGATCGCAGTGATCGTAGTGATTGTGGCTGAGCAGCACGAGGGAGACCGGCGGCAGATCGTCCATCGGCACCGCCGGCCGGCGTACACGGCGCGGACCAAGCAGATTCGACGGCCCGGCGCGCATCGAGTACATCGGATCCGTCAGGATGTTCGCGGCAGCGGTCTGGATCAGGAATGTGGAGTGGCCGATGAGGGTTACACACGCCGCTTCATCGCGACGCACCGGCGGCGTCACCGGCGGCTCGTCGATGAATGCCGGCCACGCTGCGCCCCGCTCCATCATCAGCCGCGGCACGGCGGTGAACGGTTGCGGTTCGGGTCCCGTGGGATTGTGGAACCGCCGTCCGTCGAAGTGATCGCTCGTGTGCGGCATCGCTGCGCATCAATCGTGTCAGACGCACGTTACGTCCGCCAAATCACCGAGATCTGTTGCCGGCTTGCCGACTGAAGACGCCGTGTTGCAGGACAAATGCAGACGCTCGACGATTCGCTCCACCGAACGTGCCCGCACGTTCGTAACGTGACACAGAGACATGCTCGCCGTCCGCACCGAAGGACTCACGCACCGGTATTCCAGGGAGACGGTCTTACGCCAGGTTGATCTCAGCGTTCCAACCCGCAGCATTTACGGCTTTCTCGGCCCGAACGGCGCAGGCAAGACGACGACGCTGCGGTTGCTGCTGGGACTGCTGCGCCGGCAGCAGGGGACGATCGAGATCTCTGGACGAACACTCGAGCGTCATCGTCTGGAGATCCTTCGCCAAACCGGGTCCTCTATCGAAATTCCGTCTGTCTATGGACACCTGACGGCCGTCGAGAACCTCGAGGTCTGGCGGCGCATGTTCCGATCCGCCGCGTGCCGGATCCCGCACGTGCTCGACCTCGTCGGCCTGGCGGATACCGGATCGAAACGAGTGGACCAGTTCTCGCTCGGGATGAAGCAGCGACTGAGCATCGCGGTCGCCCTGCTGCACGAGCCGACGCTGCTGATCCTCGACGAGCCGACCAACAGCCTCGATCCGCACGGGATCCTCGAGATGCGACGCCTCTTCGAGATGCTCAACCGCGAGCAGGGCATCACGATCCTCGTTTCGAGCCACATGCTCTCGGAGATCGAGAAGCTCGTCACGCATATCGGGATCATTCATCGCGGCTCCATGAGGTTTCAGGGCACGCTGGACGAACTCCTCGTGCGCCAGCAGGTCGCCTCCTTTACTACGGTCGACACCAGCAACCCGCCGCAGACGCTGGCGGTCGCTGCGCAGCAGGGCATAACCGGCGACTGCGACGGAAAAAAGGTGCGTCTCCGGCCCCTGGCGCGCGACGAAGCCGGTCGTCTCACCGCGGCGCTCGCCGCCCACAGGATCGACGTGTTCGAAATCACCACCGTTCGCAAGGACCTCGAGCACATCTTCCTGGAACTCATCGGAGACCAGTGATGATCACGGGATTCGGCCTGGTTGTCTGGAGCGAGTGGCTGAAGCGCAAGCGGAGCCTCACGTCGTGGCTCGTGGTCGGCAGCGCCGGCTTCATCCCGGCAATCATCTTTCTCTCGCGCTTCAGGCGCATCGACGCGCTGCCGAAGATCTATCAAGCGCCGGAGTTCTGGAAGACGCTATGGGTGCAGTCGTGGGAAGCGATGGCGCTGATGATCCTGCCGATGGCAATCATGCTCATCGTCAGCCTGATCACCCAGATCGAAGACCGCAATCAGGGGTGGAAGCAGGTCCACGCCACGCCGCAGCCGCTGCTGACGATCTTCCTCGCCAAACTCGCCGTGGTCTTTGTGCTCGTCCTGCTCCTGATCGGGTGCTTCACCGCCGCGATCTATTTGTGTGGCATCCTGCCCCCGGTTCTCTTTGCCGCAGTGGATCCGCCTGTGCGTTCGTTCCCGCTGACCGACTTCCTGAAGAGGGATCTCGCGTTCCTGATCGACGTGTCGCCCATCGTCGGACTCCAGTATCTACTGGCGATGCGGCTTCGGACTTTCCTCACGCCCCTCGGGATCGGGATGGCAATGTGGATTCTCTCGATCGGCGCGATGAGTTGGACGTACAACTACACGATCCCGTACTCTTACGCGTCGATCGATTACCTGATGGTTGAGTACAAGCGGCCCATGGTGCTGCCGGCGCATCCCGGAACGATCGCGGCGGCGTACTTTCTCGTATTCACTGCTGCCGGCTATGCGCTCTACGTCACACGAAGCAGAGGATAGCCACTAAATGAGACGGGATCTCGTGGCGCTGATCCACGCTGGGTATTGGGCGCTCTACCTCCTGCTCGTGAGCATCGTCCTGCTGATGCTCCGCGTGTCACATGGATCTGAACGGCGTGTGGCGGGGCTGATCCTGGCCTGGCCAATCATCGTTCTACTGGTCGCACCCAACATCGTCGCGTTCTACGCCGGGTACCGGCCGCTCTTTTCGCGTTTTCTCGCGCGGCGTCGTCTTGTCCGTCTGCTGACCGGCGGCCTGGCGGCCAGCGTCGCCGCATCCGCGGCCGGTCTGATCCTCGCCCGACTTCTTTTCGGACCGAATCAGCCAGTGTTCTCGGATGTCGCCGAGATGATAACGCTGAGCCTCTCCCTCACCATCATGGCTGCCGTCCACATCGTCGTTGCGCTGGTGATTCGCGGATTCGTCGACTGGTATGGCGATCTTCAGGTGAAGGATGAGTTGACGCGCCGCACGCACGAGATGGAGCTGGCGCTGGTGCGATCGAAGCTCGATCCGCACTTTCTGTTCAACACGCTGAACAACATCGACGTACTCATTCTGCGTGATCCCCGTGCCGCGTCGGACTACCTGAACAAACTCTCTGAGATCCTGCGATTCATGTTGTATGAGGCGAAAGGACCCACGATCGCGCTCGCCGACGAGCTCACTTACATCGAGAAGTACATGGCGCTCGAGCGCATCCGGGCGAAGAGCGCCCGTTACGCGACTCACGAGGTCGTTGGAGATCCGAACGGCCTCTCGATCGCGCCCATGACCTTCATTCCGTTCATCGAAAACGCGTTCAAGCACACCGAGGAGCTGAAGGGAGACGGCGCGATCGTCAGCCGGATCGTCATCGACGGCCGGCGCATCGTCTTCGAATGCAGCAATCGTTGCTGGCCGCGCAGCGGGCAATCGAACGGGCACGGAGGGCTGGGT
>Ga0247829_10000943_pt1 | contig 12495 bp, 10 predicted proteins | sample 12C_Control_Day4_FD_207765 | JGI IMG/M metagenome (GOLD analysis project Ga0247829, IMG submission 207765) | Soil microbial communities from agricultural site in Penn Yan, New York, United States - 12C_Control_Day4 | ecosystem: Environmental > Terrestrial > Soil > Agricultural land | place... | reverse complement strand
CTGCGAGAAACGCGGCACGTGGCTCGTTCCTCGTCGAATCCGAGATGATCACTGTCACACGACCGCGTGAGCCGACCAACGTTTCCAACACCGGCCGTCCGATTGGGCGCGCGAGCGCGTCCTCGATCAGGAAATCCAGCGGTGCGGGGGCGGGAAGCGTTGCGGGCTCGATGATCGTCGCCTCGCGCCCGGCGAGCGCGAGCGGGTAGGGGGCGCTTCCGTAAGGAAGGACGACCATCGCGAGGAGGCTACGCTTCTGGCGACCGTTTGGTTAGTTCGATACGATTCCGCGGTCGGGCTCCGGGGTCCGCGTCTACCTTCCTGTGTCGAAGCAAAGCTTGCTCCTGGTCGACGGGGACACTCGCAGCCTGCGAGTGCTCGAGGTGTCCCTGCGCAAGGCGGGGTTCACCGTCACGCCCGCGGCGTCGGTGCAGGACGCGCTCGACAAGCTGGAGCTCCACGCGCCGGACCTCATCATCTCGGAGACGACGTTCCCCGAGGGGGATGGGTTCGAGCTGCGCCGCCGCGTGCGGCAGACGCCGGACTGGGCAGAGATCCCTTTCATCTTCCTCACCGCCGAGGCGGCGATCGAGAACAAGATCCGTGGCCTCGAGCTCGGCGTCGACGACTACCTGACCAAGCCGATCTACATCAAAGAGATCGTCACGCGGATCAACATCCTGCTGCAGAAGAAGCAGCGGATCCGCTTCGAGGAGCGCAAGGACGGCCGCACGCGGTTCGCCGGCCGCGTCGCCGACATGCCGGTCGTCGATGTCATCCAGACGATCGAGATCAGCCGCAAGTCGGGCGTGATCCAGTTCGTCGCCGAGCGCGGGCGCCAGGCTGCGATCTACTTCCGCGACGGCAAGGTGATCGACGCCGAGGCCGGCACGCTGCAAGGTGAGGACGCTGTCTATCGCCTGCTCACGTGGAGTGAGGGCGAGTTCGAGGTCGTGTTCCGCACGGTGCGCCGGCGTGAGGTGATCACGACGAGCTCGCAAGGTCTGCTGATGGAAGGCATGCGCAGGCTTGACGAGTGGTCGCGCTTGCTCGAGCAGCTGCCGCCGCTGACCCACCGGTTCGAGATCGACACGGCCGAGCTCGCCGCTCGCCTCGGCGAGGTCCCCGACGACAACAACAAGATCCTGCGCCTCATCGACGGCAAGCGCACGTTGATGGAGGTGATCGACGGGTCGGACTTCGGCGACCTCGAGTGCTTGCAGGCGATCGCTCGCCTGTACTTCGAGGAGCTGCTGCTCGACATCGATCATGACAAGCCGCGCCGCCGCGAGACGGGCAAGCCGATTCCGCTCGTCGAGCTGCCGGAGAGCGGGTCGGGGCCGCAGCCCGCGAGCCCCGCGCACTCGGGGGAGATCACGCTGCTCGGCGAGGACGACATCGTCGAGGAGGGCCGCGCGTCGGATCCGCGCTTCGCGATGGTCGCGCCCACTCCGCCACCGCCGCCGCCGGCGCCCGCCGAGGAGGCAGCGGCCGAGGAGCCAGCGTCGCCGGGGCCCCTGATGGGCGGGTATCGTCCATCGAGCCTGCGCCTGATCGATGAGGCGGTCGCCGCTGCGCAGCTGATCGAGCCGTCGCTGTTCGCAGACGACGACGTCCCGACGCCGATCGATCCGGTCGATCTGAGCGACGAAGTGACGCCGGTGCTCAGCGGCGAGATCGCGTTGCCTCCGATGGAGGAGCTCGATGCGCGCGACAGTGTCCCACAGGAGATCGTCGCCGACGAGCCGCCCCCGCCGCCGCGCCGCCGCGGGCCGACCACGGTGCCGCCGCCCGTGCCGTCCGCGCTGCCGCGCCGCGAGGAGTCCGGCCTCCGCATGATCGGGTCGCTCGGTCGCGATCGCGCCGAGGCCTCGGGCGAGCTCGCGCTCGGCTCGTTTCCGGCGCAGCGCAGCGAGACCCAGCGCGAGCTGGTGACGATCCTCCCGCGCCGGAGCACGCGCGAGGTCAAGATCATCCCGGCGCCACCCGCGCCGGCGGCGAGCGCCGAGCCCGCGCCGGCACCGCCCGTCGAGCCGCCCGCGTCGCTACCGCCGCCACCGCGCTTGAAGACCGAGGGCTCGGGCGTGGTCAGCTCCAGGACCGGTCCCGGCGTCGGCGGCGTCGCGCTGATCATCCTCGCCGCCGTGCTCGCCGGGACGGCGATGTTCTTGTGGCTGAAGGGGCGCGGCTCGAGCGAGCGCAAGATCGCGCACCTCGCCGACGCGCAGGTCGTCGCCACGACACCCGCCGATGCCGAGCCCGCGATGGACGCGCTGATCGCGACCGCGCCGGTCGACGCTGCGGACACCGCACCTCTCGATGCGAAGACGGTCGCCCACGTGGCCGACGCCGCTGCACTGCGCCCGGACGCGCGCGCGCCGGCTCCCGATGCGGGGACCGCGGTCGCCGTCGTCGTCGACGCCGCGCCGCCGTCGCCGGCCGCGCAGGCCAAGGCGCTCTACCAGCAGGCGCAGACCGCGAACAACAAGGGGCAGCCCGACAAGGCGCTCGAGCTGATCGAGCAGTCGCTCGCGCTCCATCAGACCGCACGCGGCTACCTCGTGCGCGCGCAGATCCAGCAGAAGCTCGGCCGTAGCGCCGACGCGCTCGCCTCCCTCGCCGAGGCCGAGTCGCTCGCGCCCGACTACGCGCCGATCTGGGACGTGCGGGGCGGCATCCTGTGGGCCGCCCAGCGCTGGGACGAGGCGCACCAAGCGTACGACCAGTACCTCAAGCTCGATCCGGACTCCGCGCGCGCCGAGCAGATCCGGCAGCGCCTCGCCGAGCCGCACTGATGCGCGTCCTCGGCCTCGAGAGCTCTTGCGACGAGACTGCCGCGGCGATCGTCGACGATGGACGCATCGTGCGCTCCGACGTCGTGGCGTCGCAGCACGACGTCCATGCGCGCTACGGTGGCGTCGTCCCCGAGCTCGCGTCGCGCGCGCACATCCGCAACGTCATCCCCGTCGTGCGGGCCGCGCTCGAGAGCGCGGGCTCGACGCTCGACGAGATCGACGGCATCGCCGTCACCCACGCGCCCGGGCTCGTCGGGGCGCTGCTCGTCGGCCTGTCGACGGCGAAGTCGCTCGCGTGGGTCACGGGCAAGCCGCTCGTCGGCGTGCATCACCTCGAGGGGCACCTGTCGGCGATCTACCTCGAGCCGGATCCGCCGCCGATGCCACACCTCGCACTCATCGTCTCCGGCGGGCACACCTCGATCGTGCGCGTGAACGGACACGGCGAGATCGTCGAGCTCGGCGCCACGCGCGACGATGCGGCGGGCGAAGCGTTCGACAAGGGCGCCAAGCTGCTCGGTCTCGGCTATCCCGGCGGCGTGGTGATCGATCGCCTCGCCAAGACCGGGGATCCCACCGCCGTGGCGTTTCCCAAGGTGATGACGTCGGCGGCGAGCGGCGCCGAGCTGTCGTTCAGCGGACTCAAGACCGCGCTCCTGCATCACGTGCGCGCGCACGGCATCCCAGATGGCCAGGAGCTCGCGGATCTGTGCGCGAGCTATCAGGCGGCGATCGTCGAGGTGCTCGTGCGCAAGACCCGCCGCATCGCACGGCGCGAGCGTCTCTCCCACGTGCAGGTGTGCGGCGGCGTCGCCGCGAACTCGGCGTTGCGTGCGGCCCTGCAAGCCGCCGCCGTCGAGGACGACCTCACGATCTACATCCCGCCGCCGGCGCGCTGCACCGACAACGCCGCGATGATCGCCGCCGCCGGCTACTTCCGCCTCGCGCGTGGCGAGCGCGCGGGTCTCGACCTCGACGCTGTGCCGAGCCTGCCCCTGCCCAGGGCGCACGCGTGAGCACGGGCAACGGCACCAGCAACGGCAACGGACACGGTAAGTCCGCCGATCCATTGCGCGCGGCGGATCCGTTCCCCGATGCGCGCGTCCTCCTCGATCGCTACGGGCTGCGCGCGAAGAAGTCGTTCGGCCAGAACTTCCTGATCTCCGAGCGCGCCTTCCGCGCGATCGTCGACGCGACCGTGCGCACCGACGAGGACTGGATCGTCGAGATCGGCTCCGGCCTCGGCACGCTCACCGCGCGGCTCGCCGAGCGCGTCCCCGAGGGCAAGGTGATCGCGCTCGAGCACGACGCCGACATGGTCGGCGTGCTGCGCGCCGAGCTCGCCGGTGTCGACAACGTCGAGGTCAACCAGGTCGACGCGCTCCGCTATGACCTCCGCATGGCGGCGAAGTGGCGCGGCGACAAGATCTCCGTGTGCGGCAACCTGCCGTATCACATCTCGGCGCCGCTGATGTTCAAGATCATCGACGCGCGCGAGTACGTCACTCATGCCGTCGTGATGATCCAGAAGGAGATGGCGGATCGCATCGTCGCGCCGCCGGGTGGCAAGGACTACGGCGCGATCGGCGTCATGCTCCGCACCTACGCCGATGTCACCACGGTCGCGAAGGTCGGCGCGGGCTCGTTCGTGCCGCCGCCGAAGATCGACTCGACGGTGATCAAGCTCGTCCCGCTCCCCGATGCGCAGCCGCGCGTGCCGATCGCCGACGCCAAGCACTACTCGGCCGTCGTGCACGCCGCTTTCGGCCAGCGCAGGAAGACGTTGCGCAACGCGCTGCGTGCGGTGTTCGCGCCCGAGGCCGTCGACGCCGCGCTCGCATCGACCGGCATCGATGGCGTCCGCCGCGGCGAGACACTCGACATCGCCGAGTTCGCTGCGCTGGCGGCGGCGCTACCCGCGACGTCGCGTGTGCCGGAGAAATGACCACCACGGTGGCTTTTCGAAGTAGAGGGCGCGCACCGACACGCGACCATCGCTGACGAACGGAGGCTTGCCGCCGACGAACGCCGACCGGCACGTGCGGCCGGTGGCCGGATCGCGAAACTCGAAGGCACACCGGTTCCAGCGCTCGGCGTCGCGCACGTGCGGCTCGCGCACCTCGAGAGCGTAGCTGCGCCAGAACATGTCGTCGAACCGTCGATCGGTGAGGATGCCGACCACCGCTCCGTCGAGGCACACCTCCGCGCGGAATGGATCCGGCAGCTCCTCGAACCGCGTCGGCATCGCGCGCAACCTAAGGTCCGATCCGAGGGCGTCAACCGGGCGGATGGAGTAAACAGCCTCCGATGCCGGAGCTGCCCGAGGTCGAGACCGTCCGCCGCACGCTCGAGCCGGCCGTCGGCGCGAAGATCCTCGGCGTGTGGGACAGCGGCATGGGCCTGCACATGGCCCGCAAGCCGCCGCGCGCGGCGCTGAAGAAGCTCGTCGGCACGAAGATCACGGCGGTCCGCCGGATCGGGAAGTACCTGCTCGTCGACACCACCGGCGACAAGTCCGTGCTCGTGCACCTCGGCATGACGGGACGGTTGCGGATCCAGAAGAAGAGCGATCCGCGCGCGACCCACACCCACGTCGTGTTCGACCTCGGCACGCGCGAGCTGCGGTTCAGCGATCCGCGCAGGTTCGGCCAGGTCGACGTGGTGACGCGCGCGACCGAGCGTACGCATCCGGCGCTCGCCGTGCTCGGGCCCGACCCGATCACCGACGGGATCGACGTCGCCGCGTTCTTCGCCCGCTCGCGCAAGAAGAAGGCGCAGCTCAAGGCGTTCGTCCTCGATCAGAGCGTCCTCGCCGGCGTCGGCAACATCTACGCCTCCGAGGCGCTGTGGCGCGCGCAGCTCAAGCCGACGGCGCGCGCATATCGGCTGACGTCGGAGAGCGCCGCACGCCTCGCCGCTGCGATCCGCGAGGTGCTCGAGCACGCGCTGACCAAGGGCGGCACCAGCCTGCGCGACTTCGTCGACGCCGACGGCCGCGAGGGCGAGAACATCGATTACCTGTGGGTCTACGGCCGCACCGGGGAGCCGTGCCCGCGGTGCAAGACGCCGATCCGCCGCTCCGTCGTGCAGGGCCGCGCGACGTTCTTCTGCCCGACGTGTCAGGCTCGATGAGCATGCGGGCCTCTTCGACCATCCAGCGCATCGAGATCGTTCAGGCGGACATCACGACACTCGAGGTCGATGCCATCGTCAACGCCGCGAACTCGTCGCTGCTCGGCGGCGGTGGTGTCGACGGTGCGATCCATCGCCGCGCGGGGCGCGAGCTGCTCGACGAGTGCCGCACGCTGGGTGGCTGCGCGACGGGAGACGCCAAGCTCACCAAGGGCTACAGGCTGCCCGCGAAGTACGTCATCCACGCCGTCGGGCCCGTGTATCGGCAGGCGGGCGCTCACGCGCGGAGCCTGCTCGCGTCGTGTTACCGGCGCAGCCTCGAGCTCGCCGGGGCGCACGGCGTCCAGTCGATCGCGTTCCCCGGGATCTCGACGGGCGTGTACGGCTATCCGCTGCGCGAGGCCGCAGACACGGCGCTCGCGACGATCGCGGCCTGGCTCGACGTGCATGACACGCCGGCCAAGGTGATCCTTTGTACCTTTGACGAGCTGGCGACCCGCGTGATGACGGAAGCGTTCGAAGCGTCGATTCTGTCCAACGTGCGAGCCCCGTAAGCGGTCTACTCGACACCCGTTCTGCGGTAGGGTGGTACCGCCTTCGGACCCGCGCATGTTCAACGACCAAGCCGACGAAGACCTGATGGTCCAGTACCAGAAGGGCGAAGTCCGCGCCTTCGAGGTGCTGCTGTCGAGGCATCGCAAGCCGGTCTACAACTTCATCCTGCGGTTCATCGGCGACAAGGAGACCGCCGAGGACCTGCTGCAGGAAGCCTTCATGCGCGTCATCAAGGGCGCGGAGGCTTACAAGCGCCAGGCCAAGTTTACGACGTGGCTTTACACCATCGCGCGCAACCTGTGCGTTGACCAAACCAGGCGACGCAAACATCGCAAGCATGCCTCCCTCGACGCTCCGATGGATTCGAGCGACGAGAGCGGCACGTTGATGGATGTGATCCCGGGGAACGAGATGGCCAGCGATCGCAAGAGCGTGAACAAACAGCTGCACGAGACGATGCAGCGCGCGATCGCCGCGCTCTCCGAGGACCAGCGCGAAGTGTTCCTGATGCGCGAGTTCCTCGACATGCCGTTCAAGCAGATCGCGGATGTCGTCGGCGTGCCCGAGAACACCGTGAAGAGCCGCATGCGCTACGCCCTCGAGAAGCTGCGGCTCGAGCTCGACGAGTACAAGGACCTCGCGAAGGCGGCCCCGTGACCGCTGCGGATGATGGCAAGTCCGGGCTTCGCCCGGACGCGCAGCGACGCGACAGCGGAGCGGAGGTAGACGACGACGACGATCCGCAGCTGACGTCGCTGCGGGCGGTGTGGGTCTCGATGCGTGACGAGGAGCCCTCCGATCGCGGGCTCTCCGCGCTGATGGCCGCCGCGCGCGAAAAAGCCGTGGAGATGAAGCCGCGCGAGTCGTGGTGGCAGCGCGTGCTCGTCCAGCTGCGCCGCCCGCCCGTGCTCGCGCTCGCGACCCTCGTGCTGCTCGTCGGCGGTGGCGTGATCATCTCGCAGCGCGAGGACCTGCGCGCGACGGCGGTGCCGGAGACCGCCGTGCAGGCGGAGGCGCCGGGCGCGGTGGCGCCGCAAGCTCCGGCCATGGGCAGCGGCGCCATCAACGGTGACGGCGGCGGAGCTCCCCGTGGGGGTGGGGCGGCCACGGTGGCGCCCGTCGAGGCTCCGGCCGAGAACGCGCGCCGCCTCGAGGACCGAGCGCCTGCCGCGGCTGCACCGCCGACGGAGTCGAAGCCCACCGCGCCGTCGCGCAAGCCGATGGTGAAGCCGCCCGCGCCGAAGCAAGAGAAGCTGGACACGCAGGCCAAGCCGTCGTCCTCCTCGACGCTGAAGGACAAGACGATCCAACGCGAGGCGCCGCCGGCCGCGCCGATGACGATCGCGAGCGGCGAGCTGGAAGAAGCCGCGCCGTCGCCGACGGCGGGCGCGTCCGCACCCGCCGCCGACGAGGGCAAGGCCGCCGCGGCCACGCGCGCCGCGCCGCCGTCGATCGATGCGCTCATCAAGCAGTGCGACGCCGCCGCGGCGCGCGGTGACTGCGCGACCGCCAAGCGCCTCGCTGGCCAGATCCAGCAGCTCGACGCGAAGGCCTATCGCGCGCGGATCACGACGAGCGCGACGATCAAGCCTTGCTTGTAGGCACGGCCAGCGCGCCGCGCCACAGGATCGGCACCGCGAGCCCGAGATAGGCCGCGAGGCACACCACGTACATCGAGCCGAGCGTCGTGAACGCACCGAGCACCGCATCGCCGTTCCACACGAAGACGATGAAGCCGAACGCGATCGCCTGGATCACGAGCGTCACCATGAACGGGCGCATCGTCGCGCGGGCGGCACCGAAGGCGCCGAGCAGCACCTGCCAGGCGGCGGCGGGGAGCAGGGTCATGCACATGAGGCGTAACGCGCGCGTGCCTTCCTCGATGACGGCGGGATCGTCGGAGAAGAAGCGTGCCGCGACCGGGGCTCCGATCTCGAGCAAGAGCACCACGGTGCCCGAGAGCACGAGGCCGAGGGAGAGCGACTTTCTCAAGACCAGGCGAGCGCGCGCCGGGTCCTTCGCACCCAGGCTCATGCCGATCATGATCGCCGCCGCACGCGCGTAGCCGCCGGTCGCGAAGCCCATCAGATCGACGAACGCCATCGCGATGCCATACCCGGCGAGCGTCAGCATGCCCGCATCCCGGACGTGAAACATGACGGTCATCGTCACGGCCCACATCGCCGCGCGCGACAGCTGCTGCGGATAGCCGACGGCGATCAGGTCGCGCCAGAGCCCGCGATCGAACAGGTGCGACGTATCGATGGTCGCGCCGAGGTTGAGTGACACCGCGCGGCGGCGCAGCAGCCACCACAACGTGACGCAGTTGATCACCGATGCGATCGCGCCGGCGACCGCCGGCCCGTAGTAGCCGAGATCGAGGGGGCCGAGCGTCAGCGGCAGCATCACGAACACGGGCGGCACGTGGGTCACGCCCCACATCAGCGCGAACCGCGTCCAGCCGGCGGAGATCCCGGCGGTGGTGATCACCGATGCGAGGGAGATGACCGGGACCGTGAGCACGACGTAGCTCACGAGGAACTGGTGCACCGCGGTCTCGGGGACGCCTTCCTTGGCGATCGCCGAGGCCATCGGATCGCCGAAGCCGATCACCACGCCCGCGAGGACGAGCGAGACGAGGAGCGTCAGCGTCGCGGCGTTCGCGGTCAGGGTCATGCCGCGCCCGTCTCGCGCGCCGACCGAGCGGGCGACCGCGACGCCCTGGCCGGTGACGATCCCGATCAGCAACAGGGTCAAGAGATTCACCGGCTGCGCCGTCGCGGTGTGGACGGCGATGCCTTCCTTGCCGTGGTAGTGACCGAGCCAGTAGCGCACGGCGATCGAATCGAGCTGCGTGATCAGCTGGCTGAGCACGAGCGGCCAGGTCATCCGCAGCAGCGCGCGGACGACCGACGATTGCCCCCGCGGCTCGGTCACCAGTTCCACAGTAGAGGCAATTCGACGGGCCAGCAAGCGACGCACCGCGTACACTCGACGAGCCGCGATGCCGTACGACGTGATCCGCGCGGGCGATGCACGCTCGATCCTCGGAGCGCTGCTGCCGCCCGGCGTGGTGGCCGTCGAGGCGCGCGGCGCCGTCGCGCCCGAGCCGCTGTTCGCGGAGGAAGAAGCGTACGTGGCGCGGGCGGTCGCGTCGCGGCGGCTCGAGTTCGCGCGCGGTCGGACGTGCGCGCGTCGCGCGCTCGCCGAGCTCGCGATCGAGCCGGGCCCGGTGCCCGCGGAGCCCGACCGCGCGCCGCGCTGGCCCGCCGGCGCGATCGGCTCGATCACGCACACACGTGATGTCTACTGCTGCGCGATCGCCGCCCGCGCCGGCACGTGGACCTCGCTCGGCGTCGACGCGGAGCAGCTGCGCGCCCTCGAGCCCGGCGTGCAGGACAAGATCGTCTTGCCTACCGAGCAGCGCGCGCTCGCGCGCCTCGCGTCGTCGATCGCATGGCCGTGCGTCGTGTTCTCGGTGAAGGAAGCGATCTTCAAGGCCAGCTATCCACTCGACCGGCGCTGGCTCGACTTCCTCGACGTCGAGGTGCAGCTCGATCCCGCGCGCGGCGCGTTCTCGGCGTTCGAGCTGGCCAACCCCGCGCGCACGTTCGCGGGGCGGTTCGCGCTCGACGGCGAGCTCGTGATCTCGACGCTCGCCATGTAGGCGGCATCCAGGTTGCTCAGGGCTGGCCGCGGAGGATCTCGACGTAGCGCGCGAGCAGCGCCTCGACGGTCTCGCGGCGGAACAACTGCGAGAATCCAGTCCACACGAGCAACGCCGATTTCGAGGAGTCGGTCAACGTCAGGTGCAAGTCCCACGGGCGCTTCCACGGTGGAAACGGCCAGCGCGTGCGCGTCATCGTTACCCCGGCAGCGCTCGGCGCGGTTCTGCTCCCGCCACTGGAGATGGGGAGGTAGTTGAAGACGACGCGACGCAGGCCGTGAGGCACCATCGCGTAGTAGTCGCGCGGCGGACCTTCGTCGAGCATTTCCTCGGCGAACCGCTTGGCGCGCAGGATGGCATCGTTGAACGATGCGGCGCCGCGCAGGTCGAGGCGCATCAGCGACCACTGCGTCAGGCAGCCATGGACCGCGGCGAGGAGGGGATCTTCCGCGCGCGGGCTATACGAGGTCTGCAGCGCGATGTCGTCCTGGTGCGAGCGCTCGCGGAGCAGCCACGCGAGCCCGGCGGCGAACACGACGTAGGTGGTCGTCTGCGCCTCCTTCGCCGCCGCGAGCACCGCCGCGTAGGCGTCGTCGGGGAGCGCGAGCGTCCACGGCGGATAGCTCGCATCCGCGGTGATCCCGAGCGGGGCCGCGTCGCGCCGGGCGTCGATCGGGGCGCGCGGAGCGTCTCCCTCGAGCTCGACGGCGACGGCACCTTCGAGCGTGTGCATCCAGCGTTCGCGCTGCGCGCGGCCAGCCGTCGTGGTCTCCCACTGCTGGCGGGCGTGGACGACGTCGATGAGCTGCAGGGGCGGCTCGTCGGGAAGCGCGCTGTCCGCACCGGCGTGCAGGCGCGCGTAGCCTTCGAACAGGTGCTTGGCCAGCGCCGCGCCCTCATCGCCGTCGCTCGCGATGTGATGGCGCAGGATCATCAACGCGTGATGCTCGGGCGCGGTGCGGATCAGGCGCGCGCGGATGATGCCGCGACCGGTCGCGAGGTCGTAGTCTGCGGCGGCGAGCTCGGCCTGCGCGCCCGCGAGCTCCGCCTGCAGCTCGCCCACCTCGCCGGTGCGATCGACGACCTCGAGCGAGGGCGGACGATCGTCGCCGCGATCGAGGACGACCTGGTGGAGCACGCCGTCGATCTCGCGATACCCGGTGCGATAGCCGGTCTGGCTCGCGACGAGCTCGTCATAGGCGCGCGCGAACAGCGCCTCGTCGAGCGGCCCGGTGAGCTCGAGGACCAGCGGTGCGTAGTAGCTCGTCGGGTCGTGGTCGTCGCGATCGAGATAGTAGAAGTACTGGTGTGCGACGCTCGCGCGCGCGGTCGTTACGTCCGTGCGGGCGTAGTGGACGACCTGCCCGTGCTCTGTCGACGGGGCCCGCGCGACGAGCGCCGCCATCGCGGCGAGCTGGCCGTGCTCGAAGACGCTGCGGACCGGTAGCTCGGCGCCGAGTCGCGCACGCACGCGCGAGACGAGTCGGAGCGCGGTCAGCGAGCTGCCGCCCAGCGCGAAGAAGTTGTCCTCTACGTCGATGCGATCGACGCGCAAGAGCTCGCGCCAGATCTCGGCGAGCGCGATCTCCTCGACGGTGCGCGGTGCGACGAACCGGTCGCGCGACGGGACGGACAGCTCGACGGCCGGGAGCGCTCGCCGATCGATCTTGCCGGTCGCGGTGCGCGGCAGCGCAGGGAGGAACGCGATCGCCGCTGGAACCATGTACGGCGGCAGGCGGGTGGCCAGCTGTGCGCTCAGCTCGACCGCCTCCAGCCCGGCGTGCGATGGCGCCTTGGCCACGCACGCGACGATCCGCGCCTCGCTCGCGGTGCCCTGCACGGTGACCGCACACGCGGCCACGCCGGGACAGCTCGCGAGGATCGCCTCGATCTCGCCGAGCTCGATCCGAACGCCGTGGATCTTGATCTGCGAGTCACCGCGACCGACATACTCGATCCGGCCATCGGGGAGCAGGCGCCCGATGTCGCCCGTGCGGTACTGGCGGACGCCGTCGGCCCCGACGCGGAAGGCGTGCTCCGTCTCGGAGGGACGGTTCCAGTAGCCGAGCGCGACGTGTGGGCTCTCGATCACGAGCTCGCCGACGCCGAACGGCGCGAGCTGGCGACCGAGCGGCGTCTCGAGCCACACCCGCGTCGTGGGCGCGACCGGATAGCCGACCGGCACGGCGCACCGCCCACCGAGGTCGCTGGTGGGACGCAGAAAGTTCTGGAGCGCGAGCGTGCACTCCGTCGGCCCGAGGCCGTTGAGGAGCACGCTGTCCGCGGGAAAGCGGCGCCGGTAGAGCTCGAAGTCCTCGGCCACGACCGCTTCGCCGCCGAGGACGA
>Ga0247829_10000942_pt1 | contig 12496 bp, 10 predicted proteins | sample 12C_Control_Day4_FD_207765 | JGI IMG/M metagenome (GOLD analysis project Ga0247829, IMG submission 207765) | Soil microbial communities from agricultural site in Penn Yan, New York, United States - 12C_Control_Day4 | ecosystem: Environmental > Terrestrial > Soil > Agricultural land | place... | reverse complement strand
GGCATACCATGTGCCAATTGCAAGGCCAGTGCAATACGGCATTGCTTCCTCTGTGTGGCCGCCTTTGGTCGCAGCGACGGTTTCATCGCTGTCGATGGGGCTTCTTGTCCACAGGGTCGCTCCTCGACTCGAACGCCTTGCCGGCTGCGCCAGCGTGGCGTATGGTATACCAAGAACCAGCTAAAATTCGCGGTCGAGGTGGAAGTGGCCGACACGCAGCTGAAAATCGCCCCGATCGGCGAAGGTCTGAGCCTGAAGGCGCGCGCCTACGATGCGCTCAAGACCGCAATCATGAACATGAACATCTACGCCGACGAGGCAGAGCTGCGGCTCGATGAGCGCGATCTGTCGCAACGCTTCGGCGTCTCCCGCACGCCGCTGCGCGAGGCGCTGGCGCAGCTCGATCAGGAGGGCCTCGTCAGGATCGTTGCGCGTCGTGGCATCTTCATCGTGCGCAAGACCAAAACCGAGATTCTCGACATGATCACGGTGTGGGCCGCGCTCGAAAGCATGGCGGCGCGGCTTGCGACGCAACACGCGACCGCCGCCGAGATGGCGCGGCTGCATCCGCTGGTCGACAAGTTTTCGCAGGACGAGATCGCGCGCAAGCTCGGCGAATACTCCGAAGCCAACATCAAGTTCCATCAGGCCATCATCGGCCTCGGCAAATGCCCGCTGATCGTCGATCTCACCAACGGCCTGTTCTTCCACATGCGCGCCATCCGGCAGCGCACGATCTCCGAGCAGGATCGCGCCAAGCGCTCCATCGTCGACCACAAGGAGATCGTTGCCGCGCTGGAGGCGCGCGAGACGGAGCGCGCCGAGCGCCTGGTGCGGGAGCACACGCTGCGCCTGCGCGAGCACGTCGACCGTTTCGTGGACCTCGACTGACCGAAAGGGCTTCAATCCAGGATCGGGAGTGGAAGGTGCGCCATGACGGCTGAGTTGACCGTGGGTACTGCCGGGGCAGCGAGGGTTGCGCTGCGATGAGATTGTGGCCCTCGCGCTCCAAGGAGCATGGCGCAACAGGTACAGAGAAGAATTCTGTGGGAGGGAGTGAAATGTCGGCAACAGCGCAGAGTGCGGGTGCGGCTAGCGGAGAGCGGGAGCTGACGGACGGCTTCAACCTCATCATCGATGCGCTCAAGCTCAACGGCCTGACCACGATCTATGGCGTGCCGGGCATTCCGATCACCGACTTCGGGCGCATGGCGCAGGCCGCGGGCATCCGCGTGCTCTCCTTCCGTCATGAGCAGAACGCCGGCTACGCCGCTTCCATCGCCGGCTTCCTGACAAAGAAGCCCGGCGTCTGCCTCACGGTCTCCGCCCCCGGCTTCCTCAACGGTCTGACCGCGCTTGCGCACGCGACGACCAACTGCTTCCCGATGATCCTGATCTCTGGCTCCTCCGAGCGCGAGATCGTCGATCTGCAGCAGGGCGACTACGAGGAAATGGATCAGCTCGCCGTCGCCAAGCCGCTGTGCAAGGCGGCGTTCCGCGTGCTGCATGCGCAGGACATCGGCATCGGGATCGCGCGCGCAATTCGTGCGGCGGTGTCGGGCCGCCCGGGCGGCGTCTATCTGGATCTGCCCGCCAAGCTGTTCGGCCAGGTGATGGATGCGGAGGCTGGCCGCAAGTCTCTTGTGAAGGTGATCGACGCCGCGCCGGCACAGATCCCGGCGCCCGACGCCGTCAAGCGGGCCCTCGACGTGCTCAAGGGCGCCAAGCGGCCACTGATCATTCTCGGCAAGGGCGCGGCCTATGCGCAGGCGGACGATGCGATCCGCGCGTTCGTCGAGAGGAGCGGCGTCCCGTTCCTGCCGATGAGCATGGGCAAGGGCCTGTTGCCGGACACGCATCCGCAGTGCGCGGGCGCGGCGCGCTCGACCGTGCTCAAGGACAGCGACGTCGTCATGCTGATCGGCGCGCGCCTCAACTGGCTGCTCTCGCACGGCAAGGGCAAGACTTGGGGGGAAGCGCCCAAGAAGTTCATCCAGGTCGACATCGAGCCCAAGGAGATGGATTCCAACGTCGAGATCGCCGCGCCCGTCGTCGGCGACATCGGCTCGTGCGTCTCAGCCCTGCTCTCGGCGATGGGCGAGAGCTGGCCCAAGGCGCCGTCCGACTGGATGGGTGCGATCGCCAAGAAGCGCGAGGAGAACGTCGCCAAGATGGCGCCGCGGCTGATGAACAACAACGTGCCGATGGACTATCACGGCGCGCTCAGCGTGCTGCGCACCGTCGTCAAGGAGCGGCCGGACGCCATCCTCGTCAACGAGGGCGCCAACACTCTCGATCTCGCGCGCGGCGTCATCGACATGTACCGTCCGCGCAAGCGCATCGACGTCGGCACCTGGGGCATCATGGGCATCGGCATGGGCTACGCCATCGCCGCCGCCGTCGAGACGGGCCAGCCCGTGCTGGCGATCGAGGGCGACAGCGCCTTCGGCTTCTCCGGCATGGAGGTCGAGACCATCTGCCGCTACAAGCTCCCCGTCTGCGTCGTCATCCTCAACAACGACGGCATCTACCGCGGCACCGACGTCAACAAGACCGGCTCCGATCCGGCAACCACCGTGTTCGTGAAGGGCGCGCGCTACGACAAGATCATCGAGGCGTTCGGTGGTGTGGGCGTCAACGCAACGTCACCGGACGAGCTCAGGCGCGCGGTGAACGCCGCGATGGACAGCGGCAAGCCGACCCTCATCAACGCGGTGATCGATCCGGCGGCCGGCAGCGAGAGCGGCCGCATCGGCAACCTCAACCCGCAAAGCGCACTGAAGAAGAAATAGGACCCGGCGAGTTCAGCATGTCTTGGTTCGGCAGATCGAAAGCGTCGCTGCAGCAGGGCCAAACCAACCAAGCAAGGGAGGCCCGCATGGGCAAAGCACTGGAAGGCGTCAAGATACTGGATTTCACGCACGTGCAGTCGGGCCCGACCTGCACGCAGCTGCTGGCATGGTTCGGCGCCGATGTGATCAAGGTCGAGCGTCCCGGCGTCGGCGACATCACGCGCGGACAGCTGCAGGACATCCCCAAGGTGGACAGCCTCTACTTCACGATGCTGAACCACAACAAGCGCTCGATCACCATCGACAGCAAGAACAAGAAGGGCATGGAGATCCTGGAGCGCCTCGTGAAGAAATGCGACGTGCTGGTCGAGAACTTCGCGCCTGGCGCGCTCGACCGCATGGGGCTCACCTGGGAGCGCATCCAGCAGCTCAATCCGCGGATGATCTATGCGAGCGTGAAGGGTTTCGGCCCCGGCCCCTACGAGGACTGCAAGGTCTACGAGAACGTCGCCCAATGCACGGGCGGGTCGGCCTCCACCACCGGCTTCCGGGATGGCCCGCCGCTGGTGACCGGGGCGCAGATCGGCGACAGCGGCACCGGCCTGCACCTGGCGCTCGGCATCGTCACGGCCCTCTATCACCGCACCATGTCGGGCAAGGGCCAGCGCGTCACCTGCGCCATGCAGGACGGCGTGCTCAACCTCGCGCGCGTGAAGATGCGCGATCAGCAGCGCCTGGCGCACGGGCCGCTCACCGAGTACAGCCAGCACGGCGAAGGCATTCCCTTCGGCAAGGCCGTGCCGCGCGCCGGCAACGATTCGGGCGGCGGCCAGCCGGGACGTATCCTCAAGTGCAAGGGCTGGGAGACCGATCCCGACGCCTACATCTATTTCATCACGCAGGCGCCCGTGTGGGAGGCGATCTGCGACGTGATCGGCGAGCCCGGCTGGAAGACGCATCCCGACTACGCCAAGCCGCCCGCGCGCCTGCCGCGCCTCAACGAGATCTTCGGCCGCATCGAGAAGTGGACGACGACCAAGACCAAGTTCGAGGTCATGGAGATCTGCAACGCCGTCGACATCCCCTGCGGCCCGATCCTGTCCATGAAGGAGATCGCCGAGGACAAGTCGCTGTTCGCCACCGGAACTATGGTCGAGGTCGACCACCCGACGCGCGGCAAGTACGTCTCGGTCGGCAACCCGATCAAGCTGTCCGCCTCGCCCTCCGAGGTGAAGCGGTCGCCGCTGCTGGGCGAGCACACCCAGGAGGTGCTGCGCGAGCTCGGGTATTCGGCCGACGAGATTTCGGGGCTGGCCGAGGCGGGCGCGACGGCGGCACTGAAGAAGGCGGCGGCAGAGTAGGTCTTCTCCCTCTCCCCATCGTGCTTCACGATGGGGAGAGGGCACCACGCGAGTTCGGGGAGGATGTGAATGCGTATCGTCGTGCACGGCCAGCAGGCCTTCGGCAAGGCCGTCCTGGAGGCGCTGCTCAAGCGCAAGGAGAACGTGGTCGCCGTCTACGTGGCACCCGAGAAGCCGGGTGCCAAGGCCGATCCGCTCAAAGAGGCGGCGCTGGCCGCCAACCTGCCGGTCTATCAGCCGGCGTCCTACCGCAAGCCCGAGGTGTGGGCCGAGTTCAAGGCGCTCGAGCCCGACCTGCAGGTGATGGCCTTCGTCACGCTGTTCGTGCCGGAGGAGTTCCTCAACATCCCCACCCACGGCTCGATCCAGTATCACCCCTCGCTGCTGCCGGCCTATCGCGGCGCCAGCGCCATCAACTGGCCGATCATCAAGGGCGAGAAGGAGACCGGCCTGTCGATCTTCTGGCCCGACAACGGTCTCGATACCGGCGACGTGCTGATGCAGAAGAAGACGCCGATCGGCCCCAACGACACGCTCGGCACCGTCTACTTCGATCGCCTGTTCCCGCTGGGCGTGGAGGCGATGATGGAGTCGGTCGATCTCGTCAAAGCCGGCAAGGCGCCGCGCATCAAGCAGGACGAGTCGAAGGCGACCTACGAAGGCCGCTGCGGCCCCGACAATGCCAAGATCGACTGGGGCAAGCCCTGGGAGCAGATCGACCGGCTGATCCGCGGCTGCAACCCCGCGCCCGGCGCTTGGACCATGCTCGGCGGCAAGCAGCTCAGGATCTTCGACGCCAAACCTCTCCCCGCCAAGGACCCCAAGGGCATCGCCGGCAAGCTCGGAGAGATCGTGGCGGCGGAAGCCGACGGGTTCACCGTGGTATGCGCCGACGGCCGTTTCAAGGTCACGCGCGTGCAGCCGGCGGACGGCAAGAAGATCGAGGCCGGCGAGTGGATCAAGACCGCCGGCGTGGCGGCTGGCGCCATCTTCGACAAGGCCTGACGGCAGCCCAGCCGGCCCGAGAGCGCAAAGACAGGCACCTCCATTTCCAGTCCGATCCTCAACAGGATTTTGGCGTCGATCACCGCCCTCGCGGGGATGGCGCCCCGAGCGAGTCAAAGGGAGTCCGCAGCAATGGCCGTAAAGTCCGATATCGAGATCGCGCGTGAAGCCAAAATGAAGCCGATCGCCGAGGTCGGCAAGAAGATCGGCATCCCCGACAGCGCGCTCCTCAACTACGGCCCCTATAAGGCCAAGGTGTCCTTCGACTTCATCGAAGCGGCGCAGAAGAACAAGGACGGCAAGCTGATCCTGGTGACGGCGATCAGCCCGACACCCGCCGGCGAAGGCAAGACAACGACGACGGTCGGTCTCGGCGACGGCCTCAACCGCATCGGCAAGAAGGCCATGAGCTGCCTGCGCGAGCCCTCTCTCGGCCCCTGCTTTGGCGTCAAGGGCGGCGCGGCCGGCGGCGGCTACGCCCAGGTCGTGCCGATGGAGGACATCAACCTCCACTTCACCGGCGACTTCCACGCCATCACCTCGGCGCACAACCTGCTGTCCGCGCTGCTCGACAACTCCATCTACTGGGGCAACCCGCTGGGGATCGATGCCCGCCGCGTGGCCTGGCGGCGCGTGCTCGACATGAATGACCGCGCGCTGCGCGGAATCGTCAACTCGCTGGGCGGTGTCGCCAACGGCTTCCCGCGCGAGGACGGCTTCGACATCACCGTCGCCTCCGAGGTGATGGCGATCCTCTGCCTCTCCATGGACCTCAAGGACCTCGAGCGCCGGCTCGGCAATATCGTGGTCGCCTACACGCGCGACAGGAAGCCGGTCAAAGCCTCCGACCTCAAGGGCGACGGCGCCATGACGGTGCTGCTCAAGGATGCGCTGATGCCGAACCTGGTGCAGACGCTGGAGAACAACCCCGTCTTCATCCACGGCGGCCCGTTCGCCAATATCGCGCACGGCTGCAACTCGGTGCTCGCCACCAAGACCGCGCTCAAGCTGTGCGACTACGTGGTGACGGAGGCCGGCTTCGGCGCCGACCTCGGCGCGGAGAAGTTTTTCGACATCAAGTGCCGCAAAGCCGGGCTCACTCCCGCAGCCGCAGTCATCGTTGCAACGGTGCGTGCGCTCAAGATGCACGGCGGCGTCGCCAAGGACGACCTCAAGAACGAGAATCCGGCCGCGGTCGCCAAGGGCTGCGACAATCTCAAGCGGCACCTGGAGAACGTGCGCAAGTTCGGCGTGCCGCCGATCGTTGCCATCAACCGGTTCATCACCGACACCGACAAGGAGATCGCCGAGGTGATGAAGGCCGCCGAGAGCGTGGGCACCAAGGCCTTCGTATGTACGCACTGGGGCGAGGGCAGCAAGGGCATCGAGGCGCTCGCGCGCCAGGTGGTGGATGTGGCCGACGGCGGGCAGGCGAAGTTCAAGCCGCTCTACCCCGACGACATGCCGCTCTGGGACAAGGTCAAGACCATCGCCACCGAGATCTATCGCGCCTCCGATATCGTCGCCGACACCAGCGTGCGCAATCAGTTCAAGGACCTGCAGGCCGCGGGCTATGGCCACCTGCCCGTGTGCATGGCCAAGACTCAGTATTCCTTCTCGACCGATCCGAACCTGCGGGGCGCTCCGACCAACCACGTCGTGCCGATCCGCGAGCTGAGGCTCTCCGCCGGTGCCGAGTTCATCGTGGTGGTGACCGGCGACATCATGACCATGCCGGGCCTGCCGAAGGTGCCCTCGGCCAACTCGATCCGCCTCAACGAGAAGGGGCAGATCGAGGGGTTGTTCTGAGCCTCCCTCTCTGCGATTTTTCCTCAGAGGGCAGGACGCGCGCGAGGCGCCGGTTGCAGCTCTGGCCCCGGCGCCTCATAAGATTCGCGTGGCCACCGATTCCCCATACCCGACTGCCGCCCCGCAGGACGCACTCGACGCCGCGCGCGACGTGCTGCGCGACACTTTCGGCCACAAGGACTTCCGCGGCCTGCAGGCGGGCGTGATCGGCGAAGTTCTGGCGGGACGCAGCGCGCTCGCGGTCCTTCCCACCGGCGGCGGCAAGAGCCTGTGCTACCAGATCCCCTCGCTGGTCCGGCCCGGGCTCGGGCTTGTCGTCTCGCCGCTGATCGCGCTGATGGCCGATCAGGTCGCCGCCCTGCAGCAGTCGGGCGTGGCGGCCGAGAAGCTCGATTCCAACACCGATGCCGAGATGCGCGGCGACATCTGGCGGCGGATCGGCGCGGGCGAGCTCAACTTGCTCTACCTCTCGCCCGAAGGCCTGATGCAGCCCTCCATGCTGGAGCGGTTGTCGGGTCTGTCCCTCGCGCTCGTCGCGATCGATGAGGCGCACTGCGTCAGCCAATGGGGCCACGACTTCCGGCCCGAATACCGCATGCTGGGCCGGCTCGCCGAGATCTTCCCCGGCGTACCACGGCTTGCCGTCACGGCCACGGCAGACGCCCGCACGCGCCAGGACATCCGCACCGAGCTGCGGCTCAACGGCGCGCGGGAGTTCGTCGACACTTTCGCGCGGCCCGAGCTCGCCCTGTCGGCGGAGCGCAGGCGAGGGCGGGCGCACGCGCGTGTCCTCGAATTGGTAGCGGAGCGACCGGGGCGCTCGGGCGTCATCTACGCCGGCACCCGCGACGGGGTCGACGAGCTGGCGCAAAAGCTCGCCGATGCCGGCGTCCCTGCGCTCGCCTATCACGCCGGCTTGGACAAGGGGCTGCGCTCCGATCGGCTCGAGCAGTTTCTCGAGGCCGACGCCGCGGTCATGGTTGCCACCATTGCCTTCGGCATGGGCGTCGACAAGCCGGACGTGCGTTTCGTCATTCACGCCGATCCGCCGGCGTCGATCGAGTCCTACTGGCAGGAGATCGGCCGCGCCGGGCGCGATGGCGCGCCGGCCGAGGGCATCACGCTCTACTCCTCCGCCGACCTCGCCTGGGCGCTGCGCCGCATCGAGAGCCGCGACGTCGACGAGACGGTCAAGGCCGTGCAGGTGCGCAAGCTGCGCCAGCTCTACGCCCTGCTCGACGGCACCAGCTGCCGCGCGGCTAGCGTGCGCCGCTACTTCGGCGAGGACGTGGCCGGCGCCTGCGGCCAGTGCGACCTCTGCCTCAACCCGCCCGAAGGCGTCGATGCGACCCAAGCCGCGCAGAAGGCGCTATCGGCCGTGCACCGACTGGGCGGCCGCTTCGGTCGTGGCCGCGTCATCGACCATCTGCTCGGCAAGAGCGTGAACGCCGCCGACTGGGAGACGACGCTGTCGACCTTCGGCATCGGCGCCGAGTTCAGCGCCAACGGCTGGCGCGATCTGCTCGACCAGCTGCTGTTCGAAGGCCTGCTGCGCGAGGACCCCAACGACGGCCGGCCGCTGATCGGGCTCGGCGATGGAGACGGGGTCAAGGCCATCTATCGCGGCGAGCGGCGCATCGCCTTGCGCCAGATGCCAGCGTCCGCCGGCACGGACCGCCGCGGGGCCCGCGGGCGCAAGCGCCAGGGTGCCGACCGTGCCGAGCGCCTGCCGGTCGAGGCCGCGGACGCGCCCCTCTTCGAGGCTCTGCGCGCCTGGCGCCGCGAGCGCGCGGCCGAGCAGCACGTGCCGCCCTACGTGATCTTCCACGACGCGACGCTGTCGGCCATCGCCCGCGACCGGCCCAAAAGCATCGATGCCCTGGCGCGGATCAGCGGCGTCGGCCAGAGCAAGCTCGCGCGCTATGGCGCCGCCGTGCTCGAGGTCGTGCGCGCGCACTGAGGCGCCGCGGCGCCGCCCCTCGCACCCCCTCACATGGCACGCGCAGCTCGCGTCCCTCCGTGCGCCCGCCTTTTTTTCGCCAGGAATTGCTGGAGGTTAGGCAATTGCGGGAGCCTGACACGCCAGTAGGGGTATCGGTCATGCCAGCCCGCGCTTCCAAGACATCGACGAACGCCTCGTTCGGTCCCTATGGCGCCGCCGAGGGTTACTCGCACGACGAGCTGCGGCCGGGCGAGCGCATCAGCCCGCTGCCGCATCGCAAGAGCAGGGCTCTGCTCAGAGGCGCGTTCCTACTCGCCATATTCGGTGGCGGCTGGGCGCTGCTGACGGATCGCGTGCCCTGGCCGGATTGGCAAACCCTGGGGGCAACGGCGTCGTCCTGGATGAGCCGCATCGCGCCCTCTCCGCAGCCCACCGAGCGCGCGTCGCTCGTCATCGCTCCGCCGCCGCGCAGCGAGCCGCCGCTGAGGCCGATTGCGTTCGAAACCGCGCCGCAGGGCTTGCCCCTCTCCGCCACGGCCCATCCGGCTCCCGCAGCGCCGCCGCCGCCTGCGACGGGGGCCCGGGAGGAGCCGCAATCCGAGCCGCTGCCGCCACCCGCCGCCCATCCCTCCGACCCCTATCGCATCCGCGCCGAGGCCGTCGGCCTGCACCCCGACCTGTCGCGCGTCCTGCTCGACCGCCTCTCGGAGACCGACTACCGCAACGCCGGCATCGCCATCCGCACGGCGCTCGCCGAGACGCCCGACAGCGGCGTCCATGTCTGGCCGCGCCAGCGCAAGCCCGAACTCGCGCTGTTCCAGGTCCGCTTCGTGCAGGGCGCGGCGCCCGCCTGCCGGCGCTATGTCGTGACCATCACCAAGGACGGCTGGCTGACCACGGCACTGCCCATGGAGAAGTGCGGCGCTACCCAGGCTGGGCGTGGCAGCAGGAAGCTCGCATCTCCCTGATCGGCTGCGGCCCCCGTTGAGCTTCTAGTCCTTGCAGGGGTGTCCGAACGCCTCGCAGGTGTGCTGACCGGCCTTCTCGTTGCAGCGGTAGTCGGCGGCCAGCGCCTTGTTGAAGTTGGCGTACTCCGCGCCCAGCGTCGGCATCGACCGCACTTTCGCCCGCCAGTTGCCCCGCGCGTTGGCCTTCGCCAGCACCACGAAGCGCGAGGCATCGCCGCGCGCCGCCACCGGCCGCTCGGCGCAGGTGGCCGCAGCCGACGCGGAGGGCGCCAAAGCAACCAGCAAAAGGGCTGGCACGGTCAATGCTAAGCGCAGGATTGCAGGCATGCGGAAGCCCGGGGTGTGAGGTGGTTGTGAAGTGCGGCCGGGGACGATACGACTTCCCTGGCGCAGCGCAAGCCCGCCCGAAGATTGGCGCCGGCGGCGGAGGCTCCATGGACGTGGTGCACGTGACCGACCAGCTTCTCGAGCGCTTCAAGACCCTGGCGACGCCGACCCTTGCCAATGCGCTGGACGATGTCGCCTTCGAGGGCGTGCTCGTCGGCCTTGCCCAGATGGTGCCGGGCACGCGCGCGGTCGGCCGCGCCACGACGGTGCGCGAGGTCACGGGACGGCGCGGCGACTTCGCCTCGGAGGACTTCAAGAAGGTCGGCGACGTGATCGACGCGTGCCGGCCCGGCGAGGTGCTCGTCATCGACAACGGCGGCGCCTGCGTCTCGACCTTCGGCGGCCTGGCGACGCTCGCCGCCAAGCTCAAGGGCATTGCCGGCCTCGTCTGCGACGGGGGCGTGCGCGACCGCGAGGAGATGGAGGAGCTGCGCTTTCCCGTGTTCGCCCGGCACATGACGCCGCTCACGGGACGGTCGCGGCTCGCGGTCGTTGCCACCAACGTGCCCGTGAGCTGCGGCGGCGTGCGCGTGCGGCCCGGCGACGTCATCGTCGCCGACGGCTCGGGCGTGGTCTGCATCCCCGCCGAGCATGCGGCCCGGGTCGCCGAGCTGGCGGAGGGCTACAACCGCGACGACGCGGCAGCCGCCGCCGAGCTGCGCAAGGGCCTCACCTTCAGCGCGGCGATGAGCAAGTTCCGGCGCATCTGAGCGCGTTTGCATGCGAAACATCGAGGGGGCCGCCAAGTGACCGAGGTCGAGGAGGAGACCCGGCGCTCGTTTCTCGTCACGCTCGTCGCTCTCACCTTCGCCATGAACCTCGTGGCCCGCGGCGTACCCGAGACCTTCGCGGTGTTCCTGCTCCCCGTGCAGAAGGGGCTCGGCGTCTCCCGCGCCGACATCACCCTCACCTACTCAGTCTACATGATCGCCTACGGTGTGTCGGGGCCGCTCGCCGGCCAGCTCGTCGATCGCCTCGGCGCCCGCGTCGCCTACAGCTTCGGCCTTCTGAGCCTCGGCTCCGGCTACCTGCTCGCGGGCTTTGCCACCGAGCTTTGGCACTATCTCGTGGCCGTCGGGTTGCTCGGCGGTCTCGGCGCCGCCGCGCTCGGCATGATCGTGGCCTCGGCCTTGCTCAGCCGCTGGTTCATGACGCGCATCGGCTCCATCATGTCGCTGCCCTACGCGGCGATCGGTGCCGGCATGCTGATGCTGCCGCCGCTGACGCAGGTGCTGATCTCCCGCTACGACTGGCGCGTCGCGCACATGGTGCTGGGCGCCGGCGTGCTCGCGACCCTGCCGCTCGTGATGCTGCTGCCGCTGGGGCGCATGAGCGCCGGCTCGCAGGAGTGGCGGGCGCTGCGCAAGGCGGCTGCCTCGAGCGCGTCGGGCCCCTGGCGCATCTCGGCGGCGGCGCGCACCAGCGCCTTCTGGGGGCTGTTTGCCGCCTATCTCTTCACCTCGATCGCCGCCTACAGCGTCATGCCGCACTCGGTCGCCTACCTCATCGAGCTCGGCTTCGCACCTCTCTTTGCGGCGAGCGCGTTCGGGCTGGCCGGCATGCTGTCGGCGATCGGCATCATCGCCATCGGTTGGCTGTCGGACCGCTTCGGCCGGCGTCAGACGGCCACCCTCTCCTACCTCTCCACCATCACGGGCATCGTCGCCCTGCTGTCGGTGTCGGCCTACCCCACCGTGGTGCTTGTCTACGCCTTCGTCTTCTTCTTCGGCCTGATGCAGGGCGCGCGCGGGCCCATCATCGTCGCCATGGTCGCCACCCTGTTTCCGGGCGGTGTCGGCGCCGTCTACGGCACGCTGTCGGTGGCCCAGGGCGTCGGGGCCGGATTCGGCTCGTGGTTCTCGGGCTACCTCTACGAGGTGACGGGGAGCTACACCGCCTCCTTCCTGCTGGCCATCTGCGGGTCGGTCGCGGGGCTCTCCACCTTCTGGGTTGTGCGCAGCCTGCGCGAGGAGCGGATCGCTACCGCGCCCGCCTCCGTCCCGCCCCGCTGAACCCCTTGCCCAGACGGCATTCTTGCGCCCCAGGCCGCTCTCGCCTACAAGATTGCCGGCCGAAGCTGCCGTAGCTCAGTGGTAGAGCACTCCCTTGGTAAGGGAGAGGTCGTGTGTTCAATCCACACCGGCAGCACCATCGGGCTGGAGCTCGAGCAAGCGGCCGCCGCAGGGATCCCGTAGGATCGGGTTCGTGTCCTGCGACAGGGAGGCGAGCATG
>Ga0247829_10000941_pt1 | contig 12504 bp, 10 predicted proteins | sample 12C_Control_Day4_FD_207765 | JGI IMG/M metagenome (GOLD analysis project Ga0247829, IMG submission 207765) | Soil microbial communities from agricultural site in Penn Yan, New York, United States - 12C_Control_Day4 | ecosystem: Environmental > Terrestrial > Soil > Agricultural land | place... | reverse complement strand
CCGACACGCTGTGCGACCCCGCGGTCGACACGCCGTTCCTCGCCCAGCCCATCGACCCGCCCACGCTCGCCATGATGTTCCGCATCAACGACGGCCCCTTCGCCGGCCAGGAGGGCGACAAGGTGCAGAGCCGGGTGATCCGCGACCGGCTCCTCAAGGAGGCGGAGCGCAACGTCGCCATCCGCGTCACCGAGCGCGGCGACAACCGCGACGCCTACGAGGTGGCGGGACGCGGCGAGCTGCAGCTCGGCATCCTGATCGAGACCATGCGCCGCGAGGGCTTCGAGCTCACCGTCTCGCGCCCGCAGGTGCTGTTCCGCACCGACCCCGACACCGGCAAGCGCCTGGAGCCGGTCGAGGAGGTGATCATCGACGTCGACGAGGAGCACTCGGGCATCGTCGTGCAGAAGCTCTCGGAGCGCCGCGGCGACCTCATGGAGATGCGCCCCTCCGGCGGCGGCCGCCTGCGCCTGGTGTTCCACGTGCCGACCCGCGGCCTGATCGGCTACCAGGGCGAGCTGCTCACCGACACGCGCGGCACCGCCGTCATGAACCGGCTGTTCCACGGCTACGTGCCCCACAAGGGCGAGATCCCCGGCCGCCGCACGGGCGTGCTCATCTCCAACGCCACCGGCGAGGCCACCGCCTACTCGCTCTTCTACCTGCAGGACCGCGGGGCCATGATCATCGATCCGCAGACCCGCGTGTACGCCGGCATGGTCGTGGGCGAGCACACGCGCGACAACGATCTCGTCGTCAATGTCATCCAGGGCAAGAAGCTCACCAACGTGCGCGCCTCCGGCAAGGACGAGAACACGGTCCTGACGCCGCCGCTGCGCATGACGCTCGAGCGCGCGCTCTCCTACATCGACGACGACGAGCTCGTCGAGATCACGCCCAAGTCGATCCGCCTGCGCAAGCGCTGGCTCGACCCCAACGAGCGCAAACGCCGCGAGCGCGCCCGCGAGGCCGAGGCCGTGTGACGTTACTGACCACCTCACCCAGCACGGATCGCCTCGCGGGCCGCGGCCCCAAGGGTTTGCGAGAAGAAGGGAACGGGGCGTTGAGCCGCCGGACCGTATTTAGAGGCCTGAGCGCTCGGCTCTTACGCCCCGTTGCCGCGATGGAAGCTGCTTGACCGATCCGATCACCTAGCCCCAAGCGCACGGGTTCGAACCGTGTCGCCTTTACGCGGCCCCCCGGCCGTCCCATGAGACCGCCCCTCGAGTGGCAGCCTCGCGAGCCGAGGTGGGAACAGTATGCCACGGCCGGGAAAGCCGGGGATAAGGTCGAATTGGTGAGTGGCCTCTGATACCATTCGTCATGCCCGCGTCGTGTCGAAGACACGCCTTCGGCTTGGCGGGCATCCATGCCACTCGCAATGTGATATGGCGGACGGGTAACGAAGCCTATTACGATTTCTGGAAAGCTCGGCGACGACGCGAAGGCCTACCAGATCAGGGCTGTGCGTCGCGCCATCGAGGACTCAAAGTCATGAAGGACAGCGCAAGATACGCCAAGATCGTCGAATGGTCGGACGAGGACCAGTGCTACGTGGGCAGTGCGCCGGGCCTCATCCTCGGTGGCTGCCACGGCGACGACGAGCGCAAGGTCTTCGACGAGTTGTGTGACATCGTCGAGGAAGCCATCGCGCTCTACGTCCAGGACGGCAAACCGCTCCCACCCTCCACATCCAACCGCGACCTTGCCAACACCCTGCAAGGTTCGCTCTGAGACGATCCGCCATGCCGGCGCAGGCGGGCACCCGTGCCACTCTCACTTAGAATGTACACCCCGCCTGCGCGGGGATGACGCAAGACGGAGCGCGACAGGACAATGCAGGACAAGACCAGCAGCGAGGAGCTCATCTGGGAGGTGAAGGGCCCGGTCGGCATCGTCACCTTCAACCGGCCGCAGGCGCACAACGCGCTGACCTTCAGCATGTACGACCGCCTCGGCGAGATCTGCGCCACCGCGCCCGCCGACGGCAAATTGCGCGCCATCATCATCACGGGCGCGGGCGGGCGCGCCTTCGGCGCCGGCACCGACATCTCGCTCTTCCGCGACTTCAAGCCCGGCCCCGCCGACGGCGTCGCGTACGAGGCGCGCATGGAGCGCATGTTCGAGAAGGTCGAGTCCTGCGCGGTGCCCACCATTGCCGCCATCCCCGGCATCTGCACCGGCGGCGCCGCCGCCATCGCGGCCGCCTGCGACCTGCGGCTCGCCACCCGCAACCTCAAGTTCGGCTTCCCCATCGCCCGCACGCTCGCCAACATGCTCAGCGCCAGCAACATCGCCCGCGTCGCCATGCTGACGGGCGTCGGCCGCGCCGTCGATATGGTCATGTCCACGCGGCTGATGGGCGCCGACGAGGCGCTCGCCGTCGGTCTCGTCAACGAGCTGTTCGACACGCCCGAGGCCCTGATGACGCGCGCGCACGCGCTGGCGGATCAGCTCGCCACCCAGGCTCCGCTCACCATGCGCGCCACCAAGGAGATCGTGCGCCGCTTGCGCGCGAGGTTCGCCGGCATCGAGGACCGCGACCTGATCGAGCTGTGCTACGGCAGCGCCGACTTCCGCGAAGGCCTCGACGCCTTCCTCACCAAGCGCACCCCGAAGTTTTCGGGGCGGTAGTCATCCCGGGCCTTGTGCCCGGGATCCAACCCTCAACTTGCTCCGGCGCTCGTGGATGCGTGGATCCCGGCGACAAGCGCCGGGATGACACCTAGAGCCCCCGCGGCAGGTAGCGCGACAGCCCCGCCATGCCGAGCGCCATCAGCCCGCCGACGGCGAACACCCAGGGCAGCGGCAGCACCCACAGCACCAGCGCCAGCACCCCCGGCACCAACAGCGCGCCCACGTGCCGGAAGGTCATGAACACGCTGGTCATGGCGGCCCGCTCGTAGTGGCGCACCGCGCGCAGGAACGGCACGTTGCCGGCCCCGTCGATGATGGTTGCCGCGAAGGCGGCGAGGCAGATGAGCGCCATAGCCAGTATCGGCACGCCCGCAATGGCAGCGGCGGCAGCCGCCAGGCTCAGCAGCCCCGTCAGGCCATAGGCCCACGTCAGCAGGTTGCGCACGCCGAACCTGTGCCCAATGCGCCCCCATACCCGCACCAGCAGCATCGGCGCCAGTCCCAGCGACACGAGCGCGCCGCCGACCTCAGGGCGATAGCCGGCGCTGATCACATAGATCGGCGCATAGATGAAGTTCATCACCCACCAGCCATTGCGGCCGAGCGCCAGCACCCAGGCCAGCACCAGGCGCGGCTGGGCGGCGAAGCGCGGCACGAACTTGAGCGGGCTCGGCGGCGGCACCACGCCGGCCTGCAGGCTCGGGTTATCGGCGAGACGCAAGGTCCAGAAGTAGGTGAGCATGGTGAGCGCAGCCAGCGCCGCGATCAGGTAGGTCAGGTCCTCCGCCACGTTGCGCGCGAGGTAGACGCCGACCCACGGCCCCGCCGCGAACGCGCTGCCGGCAAACAGCAGCCGCCTCGGCTCGAACACGTTGAGCCGCCGCCTCGGGATGTGGTCGAGCATGTAGAGGTTGACGACGACGTCCAGCATCGCCATCGCCAGCGCCTGCAGGGCGAGGCCCGCGACCAGCGAGGCCTTGGTGCCGAGCGCGAACAGCAGGGCGCTGCCGATCTGCGCCAGCGCGCCGATGGTGAGCACCCAGCGCCGCCGCATCCAGTGCAGCACCAGCGGCACCGTCAGGCTCGCGGCCAGCCCCGCGATCGCCACCAGGAAGTAGACCACGCTCACCACCTGCGCCGCGTCGAACAGCGCATAGGCCTGCAGCGGCACCAGCGTGATCAGGATGGCGCGGGCGAACGCGTCGCACGTGAACAGGAACACGAACGCCCGCGCCTTCGTGTCCTCCACGTTGGCGAGCAGGATCGGGGAATGGATGCGCCGCATCTCGAAGTGAGCTTTCGCCTCCCAGCGCCGGCCGCCACGGCCCGGTTGCCCGTTTCCCGGAGGCCGCGCCGCGACGGCGCCCTGCCCAGGAACGGAGCATGTTGCTTGCCCCTCAATCACACGAAGCGGCGCGCCGGTCCAGAGCGACCCACCGGCCGCCACGCGATTGTGCGGGCGCGTGGCGGCGCCTATGCTCCCGGCAGTCCTCTCGGCACCCGGCGCGACGATCCGGGCAAACGTGGAGCTTCCTCATGGCCATCAGCAGAGCCGCCTCCGGCTGGCGCCGCGCGCTCGCAACCGCGGCCTTGGCAACCCTCGCGCTCGCCCCGCCGGCCGCCGCCGAAACCGTGCTCAAGGCCGCCCTGCACTCCGACCTCAAGATCATCGATCCCGTGTGGACCACGGCGCTGATCAGCACCCACCACGGCATGATGGTCTACGACACGCTGTTCGCGCTCGACCGCAACCTGCAAGTCAAGCCGCAGATGGTCGACACCTGGACCGTGAGCGACGATAAGCTCACCTGGACCTTCACGCTGCGCGACGGCCTCGAGTGGCACGACGGCGCCCCCGTCACGGCCGAGGACTGCATCGCCTCGCTCAAGCGCTGGTCCGCCCGCGACGGCATGGGCCAGAAGCTCATGAGTTTCGTTGCCTCGCTGGAGCCCAGCGGCCCCAAGACCTTCGTCATGAAGCTCAGGGAGCCCTACGGCCTGGTGCTGAGCACGCTCGGCAAGCCGACCTCCAACGTGCCCTTCATGATGCCCAAGCGCATCGCCGAGACCGACCCCAACAAGCAGATCACCGACCCCACCGGCTCCGGCCCCTTCATCTTCAGGAAGGAGGAATGGAAGCCCGGCGAGAAGGCGGTCTACGTCAAGAACGCCAAGTACAAGCCGCGCGCCGAGCCGCCGTCGGGCTTTGCCGGCGGCAAGGTCCCCAAGGTCGACCGCGTCGAGTGGGTCTGGATCGGGGACTCGCAGACCGCCGTCAACGCACTCATCAACGGCGAGATCGACTTCATCGAGGCGCCGCCGCACGACCTGCTCCCGCTCGTCGCCAACGACGCCAACATCGAGCTGCTCGTCATCGCCCCCATGGGCCGCCAGTATGCGTTCCGCTTCAACGTCCTGCACAAGCCCTTCGACAACGCCAAGGTGCGCCAGGCCGTCGCCTACGCCCTCAACCAGAAGGACTTCCTCGACGCCACCATCGGCAATCCCAAGTATTACGTGACGTGCAAGTCCATCTATCCGTGCGGCTCGCCGCTGGAGACCACCAAGGGCTGGGACGACAAGATCGGCAGCGACATCGCCAAGGCCAAGGCGCTGCTGACCGAGGCCGGCTACGACGGCACCCCCGTCGTGCTCATGCAGTCGACCGACATTCCCTCGCTCGCCAACCTCGCGCCGGTCGCCAAGTCGCTGATGGAGAAGGCCGGCATCAAGGTCGACCTGCAGGCCATGGACTGGCAGACGCTGGTGTCGCGCCGCGCCAAGAAGGACCCGCCGGCCGCCGGCGGCTGGAGCGCGTTCCTGACCTCGTGGGGCTCCGTCGACGTGCTCGACCCCGTCTCCACCAACTTCCTCAACGCGGCCTGCGAGAAGGCGACCTTCGGCTGGCCGTGCGATGCCGAGCTCGAGAAATTGCGCGATGCCTTCGCCAAGGAGACCGACCCGGCGAAAGCGAAGACGCTCGCCGAGCAGGTTGCGCAGCGCGCCGCCGGGTATCCGACCCACGTCGTCCTCGGGCAGTACACGCAGCCTTCTGCCTTCCGCAAGAATGTCACCGGCGTGATCGTCGCCACCAACGTCGTGTTCTGGAACATCGAGAAGAAATGACGGCACGCACATGACCTGGTCGATCGTCGCGCACGAACCGGCGACGGGCGCCTTCGCCGTGGCGATCGCCACCCGCGCCTTCGCCGTCGGCGCCAGCTGCCCGTATGTGCGCTCAGGCGTCGGCGCCGTCTCCACGCAGTCGATCACCAACCGCTACCTCGGCCCCGCCGTCCTCGACCTCATGGCGCAGGGCGTCGAGCCCGCCGCGGCCATCGAGCGCGCGCTCGCCACCGACGAGGGCCGGCACCTGCGCCAGGTCCACGCCGTCGACGCCCGGGGCCGAACCGCCGCCTGGACGGGCAGGCATTGCGTCACCTGGTGCGGCGAGCGCACCGCCCCCTTCGTCTCGGTCGCCGGCAACATGCTGGCCGGACCCGGGGTGGTCGGCGCTACCTTCGACACCTTCGCCGCCGGCGCCGCCCTCGACCTCACCGAGCGCCTGATGGCGGCCATGGAGGCGGGCGAAGCCGCCGGCGGCGACAAGCGCGGGCGCCAGTCCGCCGCCATGCTCCTCACCACGACCGAGGACTTCCCTGATCTCGACCTGCGCGTCGACGACCACGCACACCCCTTGCCCGAGCTGCGCCGCCTGCTCGAGCTGTGGCGGCAGCAATGGCCGACCCGCAACGCCTGGAGCCCCAGCAAGGTCAACCCGTCCGGCCAGACCAACCTCGACGTCATTGAAGCCGCCTGGCAGGCCCAGGGCCTCGACCTCCATTTCCGCCGCTAGATCTTCTTGCATCCCCGGACGCCGCGCTTGCGCGGCGATCCGGGGCCTTGCCCCCAACGAGACGACCGGTAGCGGGCGCCGCCGCGCGCTGCTATGGCGTGAGACCAGCTGCCCAACCGCCACCCCGCCAACACCTCGCGAGAGCCCAGCCTCCATGACCGTCCAGCCCCTCTCCGGCATCCGCGTGGTCGACCTGACGCGCGTGCTCTCGGGTCCCTTCGCGACCATGCTGCTCGCCGACATGGGTGCCGACGTCGTGAAGATCGAGACCCCGCAAGGCGACACCGTGCGCGGCCAGGGCGAGGTGGTGGCTGGCCTCTCCTGGTATTTCGCCTCCTTCAACCGCAACAAGCGCTCGGTCGTGCTGGACCTGCGCCAGGACGAGGGCAAGGCTGTCCTCGCCCGGCTGCTCGAAGGCGCCGACGTGCTGATGGAGAACTTCCGGCCCGGCGTCCTCGCCGAGATGGGTTTCGATGAGGCGCGACTCGAGGCGCTCAACCCCAGGCTGATCGTCGCCTCCATCAACGGCTACGGCTCGACCGGGCCCTACGTCGACCGTCCCTCGTTCGACTTCATCGCCCAGGCCATGTCGGGCTTCATGGCGACGACGGGGGAGAAGGACGGCGCGCCGATGCGGGCCGGCGCCCCCATCACCGATCTCGTCGCCGGGCTCTACTGCGCGTTCGGCGTCGTCAATGCCATCCGCGCGCGCGAGCTCACAGGCCGCGGCCAGCGCGTCGAGGCCTCGATGGTCAACGGCATGGTGTCGATGCTGGCCTACCTCGCCTCGGAATATTTCTCGACCGGCCGCACGCCGCACCGCAACGGCAACGACCACCCAATCGCCTCGCCCTATGGGCTGTTCCGAGCCAAGGACGGCGACATCGCCATCGCCCCGGCGACGCCCGAGATCCTCAAGCGCTTCATGGCCGAGCTGGGCCTCGCCGACGTCCTCGACCGGCCCGACATGCAGACAATGGAGCAGCGGCGCGCGGTGCGCCCCGAGCTCAACGCGCTGATCGATCGTCGCCTGTCGACCGACACGCAGGAGCACTGGATCGAGCGCCTCAATGCGGCCGGCGTGCCGTGCGGCAAGGTGCTCTCCGTCGCCGAGGTATTCGACGACCCCCAGGTGAAGGCCCAGGACATGGTGATCGAGGTCGACCAGGGCCCGCGCGGCATCGTGCGCATGGTGGGCTTCCCGGTGAAGCTCTCCGGCACGCCGGCGCGCTTGCGCCATCCCTCGCCCGAGCTCGGCGCCCACACCGACGAGGTGCTGGGCGAAGCCGGCTTCTCGGCGGACGAGATCGCGCGCCTGCGCGCGGCCAAGAGCATCGGCGGGCCGGCGCGCTGATCGATTTTCCCGCGCCTCGCGCATGGCTGCCCTGCATCCCTTCCAACTGGGACCAGCGCGCCCTCGCGGTGCATCACTACGACTTGAGCCCAATTTGTCACTGCCGGAGCCGGCTGTTAGCCTGCCGCAAATGTCAGGTTATCGTACAACTTTCAAAAAGGTGGGAAACGCGAATGACATCGAAAAGGAAGCTGCTGGCGCTCGCTCTGGCCGCGCCGCTCGCGGCCCTGGCGGGCTGGGGTCCCGCCGCCGCGCAGACCAAGCTCAAGTGGGCGCACGTCTACGAGACGGGCGAGCCCTACCACACCGAGGCCGTCTGGGCCGCCGAGGAGATCAAGAAGCGCACCAACGGCAAGTACCAGATCGACGTCTTCCCCGCCTCCCAGCTCGGCAACGAGAACCAGATCAACGAGGCCCTCGGCCTCGGCACCGTCGACATGATCTACACCGGCGTCGCCTTCGCCGGCTCCATCCACAAGCCGGTCGCCATCACCAACGCGCCCTACGTGCTGCGCGACTTCGACCACTGGAAGACCTACCGCGACTCCCCGCTGTTCCGCGACATCGTCAGGGGTTACGAGGACAAGACCAGGCACAAGGTCGTCTCCCTCACCTACTACGGCCAGCGCATGGTCACGGCCAACAAGGAGATCAAGAAGCCCGAGGACATGAAGGGCATGAAGCTGCGCGTGCCGCCGGCGCCGCTGTTCCTCATGTTCACCAAGTCGGTCGGCGCCAACGCCACCCCGATCGCCTTCGCCGAGGTCTACCTCGCCCTGCAGCAGGGCACGGTCGACGGCCAGGAGAACCCGCTCCCCACCATCATGGCCAAGAAGTTCTACGAGGTGCAGAGCCACATCATGCTGACGGGGCACATCACCGAGTCGCTGCTGGTGATCGTCGGCAATCACGTGTGGACCAAGCTGTCGCCCGACGAGCAGAAGACCTTCAACGAGGTGCTGATCCAGGCCGCCGCCAAGGCCACCGACCAGATCCGCGCCTCCGAGCAGAAGCTCGCCGACGAGTTCCGCAAGCTCGGCAAGAACGTGGTCGAGGTCGACCGCGCCGCCTTCCGCGCCGCGGCCATGCCGCTCCACAACGACGGCAGCGGCGGCTGGACCAAGGAACAATATGACGCCCTGCAGGCCCTGAAGTAGCCTGCACGTTCTCAGTTGCGCGAAGAGACGACGTGGCGGCGCCGACGAGCGCCGCCATTCGCGTCGTAGGGCGCAATAGGCGTCAGCCGTATTGCGCCGATCCTGACGGACAGGGACAGCATGAACGACAAGCCGACGGCCGGGCCCGCCGAATCTCCCCACCTAATAGTTGCCGAGGACGCCGAGGTCGTCATCGAGCACTACCCCGAGGACTGGCTGGCGTTCGCGGTCTTTTGGGCCCTCGCCGGCATCGTCTTCCTGCAGTTCTTCACCCGCTACATCCTCAACGACAGCCTGGCCTGGACCGAGGAGATCGCCCGCTACGGCCTGATGTGGGTCACCTTCATCGGCGCCGCCATGGTGACGCGCCGCAACTCCCACATCGCCGTCGTGCTGCTGACCGAGCTGCTGCCGCCGGGGCCCGCGCGCGTGCTCCGCGCCCGATCGACATAGTCGTTCTCGTCTTCCTGGCGCTGCTCGCCTATTTCTCGGTGCTGATCCTGGAGCGCATGCAGTTCCAGCGCATGACCGTCATCGACCTGCCCATGAGCCTCGTCTACGGCGGCATCGCGCTCGGCTGCTTCCTGATGCTGTTGCGCCAGATCGGACGGGTGTGGCGCAACGCGCGGGCGGGCTGGCGCATGTCCGACGCCCGCGCCGTCACGCCGGACTGAGGAGCGCACCCATGACACTCCTCATCTTCGTCTTCCTCGCCGTACTGATCGCCGGCGTGCCCGTGTTCATCGCGCTCGCCGGCTCCTCCCTCCTCTACACCCACTTCATCGCGGGCATCCCCGACTTCGTGATCCTGCACCGCATGGCCGGCGGCATCGACAGCTTCCCGCTGCTGGCCGTGCCGTTCTTCATCCTCGCCGGCAACCTCATGAACTCGGCCGGCATCACCAACCGCATCTACGACTTCGCCGTGGCGCTGGCGGGCTGGATGCGCGGCGGTCTCGGGCACGTCAACATCGTGGGCTCGGTGATCTTCGCGGGCATGTCGGGCACGGCAATCGCCGACGCCGCCGGCCTCGGCACCATCGAGATCAAGGCCATGAAGGACCATGGCTACAAGACCGAGTTCGCGGTCGGCGTCACGGCGGCCTCGGCCACCCTGGGCCCCATCATCCCGCCGTCCCTGCCGTTCGTGATCTACGGCATGATGGCCAACGTCTCCATCGGGGCGCTGTTCCTGGGCGGCATCGTGCCCGGCGCCATGATGACGATCTGCATGATGCTCTACGTCGCCTACTACGCCCATCGTCACGGCATCGGCCGCGACCAGGTGTTCCGCTGGTCGGTCCTAGGCGCCACCTTCATCGCCGCGCTGCCGGCGCTGCTCACCCCCGCCATCATCATCGGCGGCATGACGTTCGGCTGGTTCACCCCCACCGAGGCCGCGATTGCCGCCTGTGCCTGGGCGATGATCCTCGGCGCCCTTCTCTACCGCACGCTGTCGCTGAAGCAGTTCTACAAGGTCACGATGGACACCATCGAGACCACGGCCGCCGTGCTGCTGATCGTCGGCGCCGCCTCGCTGTTCGGCTGGGTGCTCACCGTCACCAAGGTCACCGAGCACATCACGCTGGGCCTGCTGTCGATCTCCGACAACCCCTACGTCATCCTGCTCATCATCAACCTGATCCTGCTCGTCATCGGCTGCTTCCTGGAGCCCATCGCCTCCATCAGCATCCTGGTGCCGGTCCTCATGCCGGTGCTGCTCAAGGTCGGCATCGACCCGATCCACTTCGGCGTCGTCATGACGCTCAACCTGATGATCGGCCTGCTCCACCCTCCGCTCGGCATGGTGCTGTTCGTGCTGGCGCGGGTGGCAAACCTTTCGATCGAGCGCGCCACCATGGCGATCCTGCCCTGGCTCATCCCTCTCCTCGGCTCGCTGATCGCCATCACGCTCATCCCCGAGATCACGCTCTGGCTCCCTCGGACCATGGGACTGGTGAAGTAGGCGCCTCCATCAGCTCCCGGATGCGTCTGCCGAAGACGTCCATGACGAAGGGCTTGGTGATGATCTGCATGCCGGGCGCCAGGAAACCCTTGGCTGCGACGGCGTTCTCCGCATAGCCCGTCATGAACAGCACCTTCAGGTCGGGGCGCGTAACCCGTGCCGCATCGGCGACCTGGCGGCCGTTGAGCCCCGGCAGGCCGATGTCGGTTATCAGCAGGTCGATCCGTTGCGGGGAGTCCAGGATGCGCAGGCCGGTCGGCCCGTCGCTGGCTTCCAGCGCCCTGTACCCCAGCTCCTGCAGCAGATCTATGATGAGCAGGCGCACGAGCGGCTCGTCCTCCACCACCAGCACCGTCTGGCCGCGGGCTTTGTGATCCGCGGGCACCGCCTGCTCCGCGTTCGCCGGCACGTCCTGCACCTGATCATGCCGCGGCAGGAAGAGGCTGACCGTGGTACCCCGGCCGACCTCGCTGCCGATCTTCACGTAGCCGTCCGACTGGCGCGCGAACCCGTAGATCATCGACAGGCCGAGGCCCGTACCCTGCCCCGTCGGCTTGGTGGTGAAGAACGGATCAAATGCACGCGCCACCACATCGGGCGTCATGCCGGTGCCGGTGTCGATGACGTCGATGCAGACGTACTCGCCGGGCGCCGTGTCGCGGTCGCTGGCATCGAGACGCCTGTTGCTGGTCTCGATCCTGAGCTTGCCGCCATCGGGCATCGCATCGCGGGCATTGATGGCCAGGTTCAGGATGCTGTTCTCGAGCTGGTTCTGGTCGCACAGCGTCGGCCACAGGTCTCCCGACAGCGCGAACTCGAGCTGGATGCGCTCGCCCATGGTCCGGTGCAGCAGGTCCTCCATGGACGCGATCAGGGGATTGGCGCGCAGCGGCTTGGGATCGAGCGGCTGCCGGCGGGAGAACGCCAGCAGGCGATGCGTGAGCGCGGCGGCACGGTTGGCGGACGTCACGGCACCATTGAGAAAGCGCTGGATCTCGCTCAGCCGCCCGTCGGCGAGCCGCTTTTGCGCCAGGTCGAGCGATCCGACGATGCCTTGCAGCAGATTGTTGAAATCGTGGGCGATGCCGCCGGTGAGCTGGCCGACGGCCTCCATCTTCTGCGACTGGCGCAGCGCCTCCTCGGTGAGCCGCAGCGTCTCGGCGGCTTCCTTCTCCTCGGTGATGTCCCGCGCCGTGGCATAGATCAGTCCCTCGTGCGAGATGGCCGTCCATGACAACCAGCGGTAGGTCCCGTCTTTGTGGCGCAGGCGGTTCTCGAACCGCTGGGTGATGCGACCGGCGGCCAGATGCCCGAGCTCCGCCCGCGAGCGGGCGATGTCGTCGGGATGCTCGATCCACTCCGAGGTCCGGCCGACCAGCTCGGCCTGGCTCCAGCCGAGCCGCGCCGTCGCGGCCGGACTGGCATTGAGCCACACGCCGTTCTGATCGCCGACCACCAGGATGTCCTGCGACACGTTCCAGATGCGGTCGCGCTCGCGCGTGCGCGCCTCGACCTGCTCCTCGAGGGTCTCGTT
>Ga0247829_10000939_pt1 | contig 12508 bp, 15 predicted proteins | sample 12C_Control_Day4_FD_207765 | JGI IMG/M metagenome (GOLD analysis project Ga0247829, IMG submission 207765) | Soil microbial communities from agricultural site in Penn Yan, New York, United States - 12C_Control_Day4 | ecosystem: Environmental > Terrestrial > Soil > Agricultural land | place... | reverse complement strand
CGATGGCGGCGCGGATCCCCGCCGCCCGGCTGGGCGGGGCGATAGAGGTGCGCCCGGTGGTTGAGTGGTAGCACCACTCGAACAGGTCTTCCGCGACCAGTGGGGACGTGTTCTGGCGACGCTGATCGGCCTCCTCGGCGACTTCGACCTCGCCGAGGAGGCCGCCCAGGAGGCGTTTGCGGTGGCCGCCGAGCAATGGCCGCGCGAGGGCATCCCTGCCAACCCCAGCGCATGGCTGATCTCGACCGGCCGCAACCGCGCGATCGACCGGCTGCGCCGCGACCAGACCCTGACGAGGAAGACCGCGCTGCTGCGGCAGCAGGCGGCGACCGAGGGCCCGATGACCGAGACCACCTTCCCCGACGAACGGCTGGAGCTGATCTTCACCTGCTGCCATCCGGCGCTCGCCGTCGAGGCGCAGGTGGCGCTGACGCTGCGCACGCTGGGCGGCCTGACCACCGGCGAGATCGCCCGCGCGTTCCTCGTCCCCGAGCCGACGATGGCCCAGCGGCTGGTACGTGCCAAGCGGAAGATCGAGACGGCGGGCATCCCCTTCCGCGTCCCGCCCGACCATCTGCTGCCGGAACGGCTGGCCGCGGTCCTGGCCGTCGTCTACCTGATCTTCAACGAGGGGTACGCAGGCCGCAACGAGCTGGCCGCCGAGGCGATCCGGCTGGGCCGGGCGCTGGCCGAGCTGATGCCCGACGAGCCGGACGTCCACGGCCTGCTCGCCCTGATGCTGCTGCTGGACGCCCGCCGCGATGCGCGATTCCTGGACGGCGACCTCGTCCTTCTCGCCGACCAGGACCGCAGCCTGTGGGACGCCGGGCAGATCGGCAGTGGCCAGGAGACGCTCGACCGCGCGATCGCCCTGCACGGCCGAGGGCCGTACGTCATTCAGGCGGCGATCGCGTCGCTGCACGCCGACGAGCCGCGCGACTGGGACGAGATCGCCGCGCTGTACGGCGAGCTCTCGCGGCTGACCGGTTCGCCCGTGGTCGAGCTGAACCGCGCCGTCGCTGTGGCCGAGACCGACGGGCCGGAGGCGGCGCTGGCCATCGTCGACCGGCTGGAGCTCGACGATTACCGCTACCTCCACTCCACCCGCGGCGAGCTGTTACGCCGCCTCGGCCGGGAGGACGATGCCCGGGACGCCTACCGGCGGGCGCTGGAGCTCGTCCACGACGATGCCGAACGGCGGCTGCTGGAGCGGCGGCTCACCGAGCTCGGCTGAGCGTCACTCGAACAGCGTCAGCTCGGGCGCGGCCTCGCCCTTGAGCACGGCCAGGTCGAGCTCGACGTAGGTGTAGCCACGGGCCTCGCACATCACGCGGGCCTGCGGCGCGATCTCCGGCGCGACGAGGATGCCGCGGCACGGCGCATGCGCGGGGTCGAGGTCGACCCGCTCGCAGTAGCGCGTCAGCTGCTCGACGTGCGCGGCCACCGCCCGCACCCGCTTCACCTCGACGACCACGGTGCGGCCGTCCACGTCACGGCAGAACAGGTCGATCGGGCCGGTGTCCGTGAACCGCTCCCGGTCGAGGACGACCAGGCCCGGCTCGATCGCCTCCGGCGCCTTCTCCAGAAGCACGTGCCACTGGCGCTCGGCACCGTCGTGTTCGAGCACCGCATCGTCGGCCAGCTCCAGCTTCTGGTCCGAGAGCACCTCGTGGACGAGTATGACCAACGTCTCGTCGGACGCCGGCCGGTACACCCGGATGGTGTCGCCCTCCTCGCGCAGCGTGGTCGGCCCGGCCATGTAGTTGAGCGGCTTGAATCCCTTGTCGGCGTGCACGCAGAGCGACCCATCGTCCTTGAACAGGATCGTGCGATCGCCCGCGCCCAGCCGCGTCACGGCACGGCCGTGGTACGCGATCTCGCAGCGGGCGACGAGGATTCTCACGCGGGGCAGGCTACCGTGCCGCCGAGACGTGGATGGTCCGCATCCCGGAGGCCCGAGTTCGGCGTCGACTTAGCTACGCGACCCTCGCCCGGCGACCCCGAGCGGCGCCGCGGCCGGCGCAATGTTCGCGTTGAGCCGGAAGAGGTTCGACGGGTCATAGCGAGCCTTGATCTCGCGGAGACGCTCGTACTTCGCGCTGCCGTATGCCCGCTCGGCGAAGTCGCCGTCGGTCTCCGCGTGTTCGTTGACGTAGTTGGCGTCCATCGAGAGCGCAGCAAGCCGTCCTCCGTGACGTCTCCCCCACTCCAGGCAGCGCGCATCGTCGACGGGGTCGTCCCAGATCGGCTCGACGAGCCAGTAGAAGCCGGCCCCTCGGCCCGAGTAGGCGGTGGCGTCCTCATCAACGTCTGCCACCGCTCCGCCGAGCTGGGGGAGGTATACCTCGGAGTGGTCGGTCGGCCCCTCGGCGAGCGCGTCAGCGATGCAGCCGACCAGGGCCGCGTCGACGTGGCGAACGAATCCGCCCTTGGCGTAGTAGCGGCGGCCCCAGGCGGAGTGCTGGTCGTTTCGGCGCTGGTGGTCGAGGAACGAGACCGGGCTGTGTCCGCCGGTCGCGGAGGCGGTCAGCGTTCCGAACGGCGCGAGCGCGGCGGCGGCGCGTGCAGGCTTGCCCGTCCAGAGCGCGGTGAGGGCGACACCAAGCCGTGTCGCCGAAATCGAGATTGTGAGCTCGCGCGGCGCATCGGCAGCAATCTGCGCGGCGCCGACGATGGCGTCGTGAATGTCCGCGAGCGGATACACCCACTTCCCGGCCGAGACCGGGCCCAGCACACGCGCCTGGAACTCGAATGCGACCACGACGCCAAAGTTGCCGCCGCCACCCCGCAGCGCCCAATACAGATCGGGCTCGCTCTCTGCACTCGCGTGCCGAAGCGCGCCGTCGGCTGTGACGATGTCGATCCCGACGAGCGAATCGATGGTCAGTCCGTGGAGCCGGCTCAGCCAACCCATCCCACCGCCGAGGGTTAGGCCGCCCACGCCCGTGTGCGATACAACGCCCGCCGGAACCACGAGGCCGTGTGGCACCGCAGCACAGTCGATGTCACCGAGCAGCGCTCCGCCGCCCACGATGCAGCGCCTCGAGGCCGGGTCCACCGTCACCTGGTTGAGCGCCGCCAGCTCCAACACGAGTCCACCGTCGCAGGTCGAGTGACCCGGGAAGCTGTGACCACCGCAGCGCACGCTCAGCAACACGTCGCATTCCGCGGCAACGCGGGTGACCGCGGCGACCTCTTCCGCCGTCGTCGGTCGCACGATCGCGGCGGGATGACGGTCGACCACCGCGTTCCAGATCCGCCGCCGGTAATCGAAGTCCGCCGAGGTGGGCAGCACGACACCACTCGCGAGATTGGCCTGCGTCAGCCGCTCGACCACGCCTTTCGCCATGTGGCCGGCGACTCTACCCCAGGACGCGACCACGGCAGCGGGCGACCAGGATCCTCACGCGGCAGAGCGAAGGCGACGGCCTACCATGGCGGCGTGACAACGTTCGACACCGAGCTCCGTGACGCGCTTGCGCTGATTCTGGGATCGCCGCCACCGTCGGCGGAGGGTGAAGCGCTGCCGTTCTTCGGGCAGTGGCTGGCGGAGCGGAACCTCGGTCTCGTACCCATCGCCGAACCGCAGACCTTCAGATGGCCCGGCCACTGGATCGCTCGAGTGCACGCCGCGAATGCCGACCACGCCGTCGTGATGTTCGGCTCGCCGTCCGGGCCACTGCATGACCCGCACGAGGCTCTCGCCCGTGGCGGCGAGATCACCGAGGGCTGGATCCTCGCTCGGCTGGACGTCCACCTCCCTATCGATCAGCCGTACGGATCGACACGGGACTCCGGCTCGGTCGCCGGGATTCTGGTCTCACCAGAATCCGAAGCACCGATGGTTCGCGTCGACGAGGCGAGCGCGGTGAAGGGCCGCGGACTCGCAGGGGATCGCTACTACGATGGCAACGGCACGTTCAGCAAGCCCGGCCGCGGCTACGAGCTGACGCTGGTGGACGCCGACGTGCTGCAGGAGGTCGGACTGACCTGGGAGGACGACCGCCGCAACATCGTCACCCGGGGCATCGACCTGAACGCACTCGTCGGGCGCAGGTTCACGGTCGGCGGCATCGAGTGCATTGGGCGACGCCTCGCAGAACCGTGCGCGCATCTCGAGAGGCTGTCGCGGCCCGGAATCCTGCGGCCACTGGTGCACCGTGGCGGACTCCGCACCGACATCGTTGCCGACGGCACCGTTCGGGTCGGCGACGGTGTCACACCCAGCAGCTGACCCGCCCGCATATCCGACCGCCATGCCATCCTCGCCACCCACCGCGGACCTGCCGGTCTGTGAGGCACCGCAGCTCAGCCCGTCCCTCAAGGATGGCGATGGACAAGTACCGGTGCGACAGCGGAGATCGCAGCCACGTTCGCTTCACTGTGCTCCACCCAAGGGCGCGGAGGGGAGTGTCCACGTCAACGCGCCCCGTGACTGGGGGTACTGCGGCCCTGGCGACCCCGGCTCGACCGTCGTCGTCTCGCCCTTCGAGCCGACACTCGCCGCCACGCTCCGGCATCAGTAGCCCGGTAGGATCGGCTCGTGGAGCACTACGACCCGGCGATGAGCTTCGACGAGGACGTCGCGCGGAGCTACGACGCGGGGCTGCGCGGCGACGAGGATGCGGCGGTCGCCTTCCTCGCCGAGCAGGCACGTGGCGGGCCGGCGCTCGAGCTCGCGATCGGCACCGGCCGCATCGCCCTGCCGCTGGCGGCCGAGGAGATCCAGGTCGACGGCATCGACGTGTCGGAGCCGATGGTCGCACGCATCCGCGAGAAGCCCGGCGGCGAGCGGATCGGCATCACCATGGGCGACATGGCCGAGGTAGCAGTCGACGGCCGGTACCGCCTGATCTACGTCGTGTTCAACTCGCTCTACAACCTCCCAGACCAGGAGGCCCAGATCCGCTGCTTCCGGAACGTCGCCACACATCTCACGGATGACGGCGTGTTCGTGATCGAAGCGTTCACACCGGGCTACCTGCACCGCCTACGCGACCACCAGTACGTCGACGCCGAGGAGATCCGGGTCGACAAGGTGTGGCTCGACGTCGCACAGCACGACCCGATCGCCCAGCGGCTGGTCAAGAACCACGTCGCGCTGACCTCATCCGGGATCGCGCTGAACCCGGTGGTGCTGCGCTACGCGTGGCCCAGCGAGCTCGACCTGATGGCGCGGCTCGCCGGGCTCGGGCTGCAGGCACGGTGGGGCGGGTGGGAACGCCAGCCGTTCACCGCGGACAGCCGGCTGCACGTGTCGGTGTGGGGACGTTCGTCCGGGTGACCGCCGCCGAGACCACGCTGCAGCTCGCGCGCCGCTAACGCGACGCGTTCTTCGCCCAGGATGCCGACGAGATCATGTCCCTCGTCACGCAGGACTTCGTGTTCGAGAACGTCACGGCGGGTGAGCGGATCGTCGGCGCGGACGCCGCGCGCCGCCACATCGCCGCGATCCATGCGCGCTGGCCCGACCTGCGATTCGAGGAGCGCCGGGAGGGGATCATGGCCGGCGACAGCCACGCGGTTGCGGAATGGACGGCGCAGGCAACGCACCCCGATACCGGACGGCGCATCGAGTGGGACGGCGTGGATCTGATCCTGGTCCGCGACGGCCGGATCGCCCGCAACGCGGTGTACTCATCCGGGCACGCCGCTCGCGAGGTCGGCTAGACCGAAAGCACGCGGCCGAACAACTCGAGCATCCGCATCCAGTGGCGCTCGGCGGACGGCTCGTCGTAGGCGGGCGTGTCCACCTGCGTCCAGCCGTGCGCGGCCCCAACGTACAGCTCGGAGGTGTGCCGGACGTGCGCGTCGGCCAGCGCCTGCGTCAGCCGCGCCATCTGCTCCGGCGGCATCGAGCCGTCGTTGTCGGCGTGACCAACGTACAGCTCACCGCGGGCATTGACCGCAGCCAGGTGCGGGCTGTCCGGATCCTCCGTGGCCATCCCGCCGCCGTGGAAGCTTGCGGCCGCGGCGACCACGTCCGGGAAGTCACCCGCCATACGCAGGCTCAGCCGGCCGCCCATGCAGTAGCCGACCGTCCCCACCGTCCCCGGATCGACCTCGGTGCGGCTGCGGACGTACGCCATCCAGGCTTTGGCGTCCGCGCGTGCGACCGGCGGCGTCAGCCTCCGGATCTTCGGCCCGAGGATCGCCCACAATGGCGCGCGATCTTCGGCGCGCATCAGCTCGTCGAGGTTCTCAGCCACCGGTGAGCGGCCGTCCCGGTAGAGGACGTTGGGCACGAACACGGCGTAGCCATGGGAGGCAAGACGCTCGGCCAGACCCTCGAGCGACGGACGGATGCCGTACGCATCCATGTAGACGAGCACGGCCGGGTGGACGCCCCCGGCCGGTCGCACGAACAGCGCGTCGGCGACGCCGTCGGCGGCCTCGATGTCCACATGCTCGGTGACGACGTCCACAGCCCGAGTCTAACCAGCGCCCCTCTACGATCCACACGTGGCGATCGAGTACGAATGGCGCGGCGCGTTCGACGACCGCGAGATGAGCGCGCTGCACGCCGAGGGGTTCGAGCACGAGCTGACGGTCAACGACTGGCGCGGCCAGGTCGAACGTCACAGCCTGGGCTGGGTGTGCGCACGCCGGGACGGCCGGCTGGTCGGCTTTGTCAACGTCCCCTGGGACGGCGACACCCATGCCTTCATCCTGGACACGCTGGTCACTGCAGACTGCCGCCGGCTGGGTGTCGGCCGCCGGCTGGTCGCCGTGGCCGAGCGCGAGGCGCGCGCGGCGGGCTGCCAGTGGCTGCACGTCGACTTCGAGGATCACCTGCGCCCGTTCTACTTCGACGCGTGCGGTTTCACGCCGACCAACGCCGGGCTGATCGAGCTGTAGCCCGACTACGATACGCGCCATGTTCCAGAAGACGACACTCCCCAACGGGCTGCGCGTGATCACCAGCCCCATGCCCGCCGCCAAGTCCGTCGCCGTGATGGTGATGGTCGCCGCGGGTAGCCGTTACGAGACCAAGCCCACCAGCGGAATCGCCCACTTCGCCGAGCACATGTTCTTCAAGGGCACGGAGAAGCGGCCGACCGCCAAGGACATCTCCGCCGAGGTCGACGGGATCGGCGGCGAGTTCAACGCATTCACCGGCAAGGAATACACCGGCTACTACATCAAGTGCGCCGCCGAGCACCGCGAGCTCGCGCTGGACGTGCTGGCCGACCAGCTGCTGTCGTCGCGCTTCGATCCCGAGGAGATCGAGCGGGAGAAGGGCGTGATCATCGAGGAGCTGAACATGTACGTGGACACGCCGCGTGACCACGTGGACAGCGTCTACGACCAGCTGCTGTTCGGCGACCAGCCCCTGGGCTGGGACATCATCGGCACCAAGGACACGATCCGCGCCGCTGAGCGCGACACCTTCCTCTCCTACCTCGACGCGTGGTACGCGCCGCGCCGGCTCGTGGTCGGCGCCGGCGGCGCCGTCGACGACGGGTTCGTGGCGGAGGTCGAGCGGCACTTCGGGCACCTCGCCGACCGCAGCACCGGTGACGCGCTGCCGGTGGAGGTCCTCCAGACCGAGGCCCGCGTGCGGCTGGCCACCCGCGACTCCGACCAGGCGCACCTGCGGCTGGGCGTCCGCGGCATCGAGACCACCAGCCCCGACCGCTACGCCATGCAGGTGCTGACGGCGATCCTCGGCGGCGGCATGTCGTCGCGGCTGTTCACCGAGGTGCGCGAGCGCCTCGGGCTCGCCTACTACGTCTACGGCTACCACCAGAGCTACGCCGACGCCGGCACCCTGTTCGCGCAGGCCGGGGTCGACACCGAGCGGATCGACCAGGCGGTCTCGACGATCGTCAAGGAGTTCCGCACGATGGCCGACGAGACGGTGCCCGCGGACGAGCTGCGCCGCTGCAAGAACTACCTGAAGGGCCGGCTCGTCCTGCAGCTCGAGGATCCGCGCGGGCTGCTGATGTTCGGGCTGCGCCGCGAGGTGCTCGAGAACCGGCTGGCGGAGCCCGAGGAGCTGCTCGATGCGATCGAGGCGGTGACGGCCGAGGACATCCAGCGGCTGGCCCGCCAGATCGTCGTCGACGACGGCCTGAACTTCGCGCTGGTCGGGCCGTTCGACGACCACCAGCGGTTCCTCGACCTGCTGGCGGCCTAGCCGGGGGGCAACAGAATCCGGGCGAGGCTCTCCGCGAGCCACGTCGTATATGCGGTCCGCGACCAGCCCCGCCTGCGCATCAGCAGCTGCTGCAGGTCGGAGCTGGCCAGCGCCCACACCGTGTCCACCGCGACGGCGCGGTCGACGGCCAGGGGTCCGCGCGCGCTGAGGGCGTCGACGAACTCCGCCAGACCGGCACCGCGTGCCCTGTCGATCCCATGCTGGAGCTCGGCGATCGCAGGCTCGCTGACCGCGGCGGCGTCGACCACCGTCATCAACGGCCCGACCCGCTCCAGCCGGCGGACGATGTCGGCGGCGAACAGCTGCAGCTGCGTACGCTGGTCGTGCTCGGCCACGACGGCGCGCGGTCCCGCCTGCTCGGGGATCGGCGCCTCGTCGCCGAGCCGCGCGGCGCGGCGGACGAGCGCGTCGAGCAGCGCGGGCTTGCTGCCGAACGCCTGGTAGACCGTCTCCGCCGACACCCCGGCCCGGCTCGCGATCGCCGCGACCGACGTGCCCGCGAACCCGCCGTCGACGAACAGCTCACCGGCCGCGTCGAGGATCCGAGTGCGAGTCTGCTCGGCCTGCTCGCGCCGCCGCTCGGAGCGGTACGGGCGCTTGCGCTTGACATCCCCGCTCATTCGGCTACTGTATCTCAGTATTCGATACAGTGATACTCAAGCGAAAGGTGAATGACGATGGGATCTCCCGATGCGGTTCTCAGGCGCCTGATCGACGAGGGGTTCTCGGGCGGCCGGCTGGACGTGGCGGACGAGGTGATCGACCCGGCGATGGTCGAGCACCAGGACTACGGCCCCGGCCATGCCGAGGGCGCCGAGGGCGTGAAGGCCGTGATCGCGTCGCTGCGGCGCGCCTTCCCGGACTTCCGCCTCGAGATCGAGGACATCGCGGTCGCCGGCGACGTCGCCTGGTCGCGCAACGTCGCCACCGGCACCAACGACGGCTCGTTCATGGGCCACCCGCCCACCGGCCGGACGATGCGGATCGACGTGATCGACGTCGTCCGTGTGCGCGACGGCAGGATCACCGAGCACTGGGGCGTGCCCGACCGGCTCGGCGTCCTGCAGCAGCTGGGGCTGGCCGGCTAGCGGATCTCCAGCTCGTAGTCGAAGTCCGTCAGAACCTCGTTGCCGCCCGCCGTGATCAGGATCAGATCCTCCAGGCGGACGCCGCCGAAGTCCTTGCGATAGACGCCGGGCTCGTTGGTGACCACGTCGCCGGCGTGGAGGCTGGGGCTGCCGCCCATCCCCATGTAGGGCGCCTCGTGGACGTCGAACCCGACCCCGTGGCCGAGGCCGTGGAAGAAGTCCTCCTCCAGGCGCTCTCCCTCGGCCAGGCCGCGGGTGGTGCGGAACCCGCCCGCCTCGATCACGTCGCAGGCGACCTCCCACGGCCGGGAGCCGGGGACGCCCGGGCGGATCTCGTCGGTGCTGCGCTTGAGCGACTCGAGCACCACGGCGTGCATGTGCCTGAGCTGGTCGGGCGCCTCGCCGAAGCAGAACGTCCGGGTCATGTCCGCGCAGAACCGGCTTGCGCTGTCCTTGGGGAAGACGTCGATGATGATCGACTCGCCGGGCTGGATCGGGCCGCTGCCGAGGTCGTGCACGCGGGCGCCGCCGGGACCCGCACCGACGATCGGCGGTTCGCCCTCGCAGCCATGGGCACGCAGCACCGAGACGATCTCCTCACGCACTCGCTCGCAGGTCAGCGTCTCGCCGCCGGCGACCAATCCGTCACCGCCGGGGGAGGCCGACCCGATCAGCTCACGGGCCGCGGCGAACGCGGCCTCGGTCGCGCGCTGGGCCGCGCGGATGCCCTCGATCTGGCGCTCGGTCTTGAGACGCCGGCGCGCCTCGAACAGCTCACGATCGGGGGTCACCGTGACGCCGTGCTCGCGCAGGTAGTCGGCCAGCCCGACGGGGAACGTGGGCGGCACGGCCACCGCGCTGACCCCCGCCTTCTCCACCGACCGGCGGACCGACTCCATCTGCGCCTGGTGCGGTTCCATCCCGCCGCGCACCAGCTCGCGGATCCCGAAGTCGTCGTCCGTCCAGATCTCGCCGGCGGTCGAGTCGCGGCGCATCACCTCGACCTCGAGCGCGTTGGTGATGATGATCCGGCGGCCGTCGGTCTCGATGTAGGTGTAGGGATCGGTGCAGGGGACGCCCGTTGCGACGAACATGTCGGCGTCCCGCATGGAATCGGCGTGAATCAGCAGCGAGTCAGTCATGGCCCGGACGCTACCACCTGATGGATGATCCACCGATGACGATCTCCCGACCGCCCGGCACCGCCGGCATCGTGCTCGCCGCGGGAGCCGGCACGCGCTTCGGCGGGTCGGTGAAGCAGCTGCACCTCCTCGACGGCCGGCCGATGCTCGAGCATGTGCTGGCGACGATGGCCGGCGCCGAGCTGGACGAGGTGATCGTCGTCCTCGGAGCGAACGCCGATGCCGTGCTGGCAGCAGTCGACCTGCATGGCGCGCGGCCCGTGGTCAGCCGGCGCTGGGCCGACGGCCAGGCCGCGTCACTGCAGGACGCACTCGCCGCGACCGACGCGGACGCAGCGCTGATCGTGCTGGGCGACGGCCCGCGGCTCTCGGCCGACGCCGTGCGCCGGGTCGCGACAGTCGGTGAGCCGGCCGCCGCGGACTACGGCTCCGGCCGCTCACACCCCGTGCTGTTCCCCCGCGCCGTCTGGGAATTGCTGCCGTCGACCGGCGAAACGCCGGGCCGGGAGGTGCCGGTGCGCCTGGTGGACTGCGGCGACCTGCCGCCTCCGGGCGACGTCGACTACCCGGACTGAGCGCGCAGCTGCAGGCGCACCTTGTCGACCAGGTCGTTCGGGACCGGGTCGCCGCAGCAGACGGTCTTCACCGTCTCACGGAGCTGCGCCTCGAAGTGGTACCGCTGGCGGCAGTACTCGCACTCACCCAGATGCACCTCGATCATGCCGACCTCGTCGGGGGTCAGCGAGCGGTCGAGGTACGCCTGGAGCTGGTGCTCGACGCCTTTGCAGGTGTCCACCGTCACGTGTCTCCTCCTGGGATCTGCTCGGCCAGCGCGCGCTTCAGCAGGCGCCGTCCGCGGTGCAGCCGCGACATCACCGTCCCGATCGGGACGTCCAGGATCTCGGCTGCATCCTGGTATGAGAAATCGCCGACGTCGACGAGGACGACGGCCTCACGGAAGTTCTCAGGCAGGTTAGCGATCGCGTCCAGGATCGCCTCGCCCGACAGGCGGTTGAGCACCACCTCGTGCGTCTGGGGGGGCGTCTCGCCCGCCAGCTGGTCGTACAAGAAGTACTCGCTCTCGTCGTCCAGCACCTCCACGGCCGGCCGCCGGCTCTGCTTGCGCGCCTCGTCCAGGTAGACGTTGCGCAGGATCGTCGCCAGCCAGGCGGCGAGGTTGGTGCCCGGGCGGTAGCTCTCCCACGCCCGCAGCGCCCGCAAGTAGGTCTCCTGGACGAGCTCCTCCGCGGTCTGGGGCGAGCCCGACAGCCGCAGCGCGATGCGATACAGCTGATCGGCATGCGTCAGCGCCTCCTCCTCGAAGGGGGCCCGCTCGGGCGCGTCCGCTGGTGTCTGCTGTGCCACTGCTGTCACGCTACCAGGCTCAACGAGCCGGCCCGCCGATCCATTCCCGGCAGGTTTTAGTCACTTGAGCTATTATCCGCCGGGCCGTGACCGAAACACGGAGAGCCCCCGACCTCCTGATCGCCGGAGCCGGCGTCGCCGGACTCTACGCAGCCGTTTGCGCGAGCCAGCGCGGCGGGCGGGTGATGCTCGTCACCAAGGGCTCGCTGCGCGCGTCGAACTCGTTCTTCGCACAGGGCGGCGTCGCCGCCGCGATCGGCCCGGACGACTCGCCCCAGCAGCACCTGGAGGACACGCTTCGCGTCGGCCGCGGCCTGTGCGACCCCGCGGCCGTGCGGACGCTGGTCGAGGACGGACCGAGCCGGATCGCGCACCTGGCGTCGCTCGGCGTGGGGTTCGACACCGCTCCCGGCGGCACGTACGCGCTGGGGCGCGAGGGCGGCCACAGCCGGCGGCGAATCCTCCACGCCGGCGGCGCAGCCACGGGCGCCGCGATCGCCGAGACGCTGATCGAGCGGGTGACCGCCGATCAAAACATCCAGGTCGTCGAGCACACCGCGGTGATCGGCCTGGCAACCGACGGCGCCGCCTGCGACGGCGCCTGGCTGCTCGGCCATGACGAGCTGCACCGGGTGCGCGCCCCGATGACGATGCTGGCGACGGGCGGCGCGGGCGCGCTGTACCTGCGCTCGACCAACCCGCCCGGCGCGCTGGGCGACGGCATCGCGCTCGCCCACCGGGCCGGAGCGGCG
>Ga0247829_10000938_pt1 | contig 12508 bp, 16 predicted proteins | sample 12C_Control_Day4_FD_207765 | JGI IMG/M metagenome (GOLD analysis project Ga0247829, IMG submission 207765) | Soil microbial communities from agricultural site in Penn Yan, New York, United States - 12C_Control_Day4 | ecosystem: Environmental > Terrestrial > Soil > Agricultural land | place... | reverse complement strand
ACCGTAGTAGGACGACTCGTACCCGGGCCTGAGGCGTGCGATGGCCATGAAGTGATGGCTCGCCAGGCAATCTCGCGTGAGGTCACGATAGCGCGGCTCGAACACGTGGAGCGGGAGGATGCCGCCGGGCAAGAGGACGCAGTTCGGCAACGGGAAGATCGGCAGGGCGGACAGCACGGCGGAGTCGAAGGCTGTCTCGTCCATGGCGCGTCCTTAGCCGAACACGTCAATGCACGCACCGGTAAGGGCGTGCGGTGCGCCGTGCGGTGGCGGTGTTGCCAGGAACACCGCCGTCGATGCGATGTCGTCCGGACTCATGTCCGGCGTCGCTCCGGGCAAGCCTTCGCGGAGCATCGCCGTATCGACGCTACCCGGGCAGATCGCATTCACGCACACCTTAGCAGTGCGAAGCTCCTCGGCAAGCGCACGCGTGAAGCCAACGACGCCGTGTTTTGCCGCGCAATACGCCGTGAGCATCGCAGTGCCTTCGCGTCCCGAGATCGACGCGATGTTGATCACGCGGCCGCCGCTGCGGGTCAGGTCGGGGAGGAATGCACGCGTGACGTAGAACGTGCCGTCGAGGTTGACGGCCATGATGTGGCGCCACGCGTCGTCGGTGGTCGCGGCGGCCTGCTCGCGCACGACCGCGCCGGCGTTGTTGACCAGGATGCGGACGGGCGCCATCGTGGTGCGCACGACGCTCGCGGCGTCGTTGATCGTCGCTGGGTCCGTCACGTCCACGACGAACACCTGCGCGCGGCCACCGAGTCGTTCGATCTCGGACTGGACGGTGCGGAGAGCCGCGAGGTCACGCGCCCACAGCGCGACCTCGGCGCCGGCGGCCGCGAGCCGCATCGCGATCGCGCGGCCGATGCCCCGGCTCGCGCCGGTCACGACCGCGGTGCTGCCGGCTAACGGCCCGTCACTCACCTCTGCTTGTCCTTGTGCTCGTACTGCTTGAGGTCCGTGGGCTCGTCGTCACCGAGCTGCTTGCGGCCCTGCGAAGCGGCCATGTCGAGCGAATCGACGATCGTGTTGTACGGGAATGGCACCGTCGTCGACTGACACTTGAACTCGCCCTGTTGCGTGTCGTCGCTCATGCGGAACTGATAGAGCGGATCCTTCTCGCCGAGCGAGCCGGTCGTGCAGTCCTTGAGGTACGCCCAGCCGCTCGAGTCGATCTCGCCCCACACCTTGTCGAACTCGCCCGGCGTCATGCCGCGTGCGTCCTCGGTGCGCGTGCCGTCCTCGGTGACGCGCCAGCGCTGGATCCGCGGCCCCGCATCCGCGCAGTCCAGTTGGACGCCGAGCTCGCCGCCGATGTGATGCTTCACGGTGTAGATCGCGAACCGGTCCTTGCAGCGGAACTCCTGCATCTCCGCGTTCGCCTGCCGCTGGCGCCCGCCACAACCGGCGAGCGCGATGACCACCACGAGTGCTCTATGCATAGTCCCCCGCGAGCGATGCGCGCAGCTCCTCGCTGCACGCGACATCGTAGCGATAGTTCGGGTGGTCGATCACGATCCGCAGCGGCGTGCCCGGGGCGACCAGCGCGGCGCGCGCCTCGGCCGTCAGCGGAAACCGCATGTACTGGACGGCGGAGATCCTGTCTTCGGTGCCGCGGCCCTGCTCGAACGCCGCGCGGATGGTGTGCGGTCCGATGTGGAGCACGACGTGCTCGTCGAGCCCGACCAGGTCGCGCAGCTTCTCCTTGATGTGCTCGTCCTGCGGCAATGGCACGAACAGCGTGGCCGCGAGCGAGCTCTCCGTCGGCATCAGCTGGTTGGTCAGTGCGATCTCGGCCGCGATCTGATCTTCGCGCGTCAGGTTCTCGAGGCGCAGGATCTCCTCGATCTGCATCGTCAGGGTGTGGCGATTGTCGAACACGATCTCGACCTTGTCGCCGATGACCACGCGGCGCGCGCGCTTCAGCGCGATCACGCGATTGCGGTAGTCATCACGGATCTGCGCGTACAGCGCGGGGCCTTTGATGTCGAACCGAGTGATGGGGCGGACCAGGCTCATGCCGAGGATCTACCCCGATGGTAACGCGGCGTCAGCTCATGGGGACATCCGCGCGCTACCGATCTGGCGCGCGGCGACCTCGGCCACGTAGGCCTCGTAGGTCCGGGGCGGGCGCACGAGAAGGGCTGTCGTCGCGGCCGTGGCGCTCCACACCTCGGCGCAGCGAGATCCGATCCAGCTCGTCGCACCGACGGCGCCGCCGATGACCAGGGGCGTCATCTCAGGCCCCCTCGCGCGTGTTGATGGGAGGCAGCGAGCGCAGGTAGCGGTACAGCGCGCGGAGATCGTCGTCGGACATCGTGCTGAACGATCGCCACGGCATCGGGCTCGGCGTCGCGACCGCGTGGCGGAACCGCGCGAGGAACTGCTCCTCCGACCATGCGTAGATGTGACCGCTCGTCGGATCGGGCGTGAGGTTCGGCGTCACGAACGTCGAGCCGTCGATGTGGGACTCGACCTCCATGCCGCCGGCGAACAGCTCGCCGATCGGCGCGCCGGTGCGCTTGCTCCGCTTGGTGTGACAGCCGACGCAGTTCGCGACGTTGTTGGCGAGGTACTTGCCGTACGCGACGGTCGCGCCCTTCTCGACGGTGGCCGGGACCGGGTGCTTCGGTCCCGTGGGCTCGAGGATGAACGCCTTCACGAAGCGGCCGAGCAGATTCACGTCGTGCGCGGGGACCTCGTGCTGCATCGGCGGCCGCGAGCGCAGGTACGAGATCACGGCCGTGAGGTCGTCGTCCGCGAGCTCCGCGAACGGCATGAAGGGGAGCATCGCGCGGCCGCTCGGATGCACGCCGTAGCGCAGGGCGCGCGCGATCTCGCCATCGTTGTAGCGGCCGATGCCGGTCACCGGATCCGGAGTGATGTTGGCCACGTAGAACGTGCCGACCGGCAGGTGGAAGGCGGTGCCACCGGAGAGGTGCGGCTGCTCCGTCGCGGGCTGGCCCGGCTCGGCGTGACAGTCGACGCAGTGCGCGGGACCGTGCGCGAGGTAGCGACCGCGCTCGATCACCGCGGGATCGGTGGAGGCGTGGATGTCGGGGTAGGGAGCGTCGAACGTACGGTTCTCGCGGACCTTCACGGCGATGGCGAGGCCCGCCGTGCCGAGCACGAGGAGCACCGTGAGCGCGATCGCGATGCGCTTCAGGATCTTCTTCATGCCCGGCGAAGTGCTCCGACGGAGGATTCCGTTACGGGATTTTTTTGCTAGGGTGGTCGTCGCAAATGGTCGCGCTGTCCGATGGCTTACGTGATCAGCCCTCGATCCCCGCGTTGATCGCGGCGGCCCGTGCGGGGGATCGGCAGTCCGAAGGCGCCCTCGTCGCGCGGTTCGCCGCCGTGGTGCGGACGTTCGCGCGCCGGCGGCTCAAGACCGCCGACGCCGTCGACGAGTTCGCGCAGGACGTGTTCCTGAGGTTCGTGCAGGCGGTGCGGACCGGCGCGATCACGGAGCCCGAGCGCACCGGCGGCTTCGTGCTCGGCATCTGCAAGAACGTCGCGCGCGAGCGTGCACGCCTCGCGGAGCGCCGCTCGGAGCTGTGGCAGCAGTTCGGCGACGCGCTCGCGCCGCTGGAGGACAACCCCGAGCTCGCGAAGTACCAGCTCGCGTTGCTCGAGGACTGCTTGAGCCAGATCTCGCAGCGCTCGCGCGATGTCATCAAGCATGCATTCGTGCTCGGCGAGTCCGCCGCGGAGATCGGCGTGCGTCTCGAGATGAGCGAGGGGAACGTGCGCGTCGTTCGTCATCGCGCGCTCGAAGCGCTGCGCACCTGCATGAGCGGCAAGACGTTCTACGAGGAGGCGCGCGCATGACGCGGCTGCTCGACCTCGATGGCTACCTCACCGGCGAGCTCGCCGAGGGACCCGCGCTCGACGCCTTCGAGGAGGCGACGTTCGATGCGCCCGACGATCCCGAGGTCGCGTTCCTCGACGCGCTCGCCCGCACGGGCGCGGTGCTCGCAGACCACGGCACGTTCGACATGGGCGTCCTGCGCTCGCATATCGACGCGCTGCGCGCGCGTGGCGAATCTCTCTCGCTGACGGAGATCGGGCCGCCCGGTACCTATCGGGTCGAGTTCCCGCGCGACTCGCGCCTCGTGTGCACCTCGCTGGTGCTCGGGCTGCCCGACGTCTCGCGCGTCGACGTCGAGATGCGGCTCGTGGAGCATGGCAACGCGCTCAAGACGGTCCGCGACGTCATCGTCGATCCGGACGGCAGGATCTACGCGCTGTGCGAGCGGCCGCTGTTCGAGCTCTCGCTCGGCTCCGGGCGCGTGCACACCAAGGTCTACCGCCACGGCCAGCGCGAGCTGATCGCCGAGTGGGACATCACCGGCGTCCTCGTGCCGCTCTGAGGTCGACGCGTCCTCGATCTGCCACCACCGTCGGAGGCCCGGTCCCTCGACGCTGACCAAGCAGTGCTCCGAAAACGCGACCGGGCGCCCTCCGCGAAGAGAGCGCCCGGACCGGAATCGATCAGATCGACTACTTGGCGATCGAGTCGAGGCCCTTCTGGAACCGGCCGGCGTGCGAGCGCTCGGCGCGAGCCAGGGTCTCGAACCACTCGGCGATCTCCTCGAAGCCCTCCTCGCGCGCCGTCTTGGCGAACGACGGGTACATCTGCGTGTACTCGTAGGTCTCGCCGGCGATCGACGCCTTGAGGTTCTTGACGGTGTCGCCGATCGGCTCGCCCGTCGCCGGGTCGCCGACGCGCTTCAGGTAGTCGAGGTGGCCGTGCGCGTGGCCGGTCTCGCCCTCGGCGGTGTCGCGGAACAGGCCGGCGATGTCGGGCTGACCTTCGACGTCCGCGACCTTGGCGAAGTAGAGGTAACGACGGTTCGCCTGCGACTCGCCCGCGAAGGCGTCCTTGAGGTTTGCGTGCGTCTTGCTGCCCTTGAGCTCGGCCATGTGCGTGACTCCTTTTCTTGGTCACGTTGGTACCACCGTCGGAGAGCGCCAGCAATCGCAAGTCCCAGCTTTGCGGGCGCACCAACGCGCGGAGGTCAGCGCGCGCCGAGATATGCCGCGATCACGTTGACCATGTCGTCGATCGTCGCGCGCGCCGCCGCTCGTTGACCTGCGGGGATGTCGTTCACCAGGATCGCGAACGCGATGGGGCGCTTGCTGTCGACGGCGACGTAGCCGGAGAGCGTGATCACCTTGTCGAGCGTGCCGGTCTTCGCGCGCACGCGGCCGCGCGCGGGCTGCCCGTACCAGCGACGGCCGAGCGTGCCGTCCGCGCCGCCGATCGGGAGCGAGCCGAGCAGATCGGGCCCGACGCGATAATCCGCGTGTGCCGCCGCGAGCAGCTTGACGAGCTGGTCGGCAGACACCTCGGTCGCCGAGAACAAGCCGGAGCCGTTCTCGATCCGGTAGGAGCTTTCGGGGATCCCGATCGATGCGAGGTACGCGCGCACCGCGGCGAGGCCGTCGGCCCAGGTCGCAGGGCCCGGCGTGGTGCGCGTCTCGGCGCCGAGCGTCTTGAGCACCGACTCGGCGACGTAGTTGTCGGAGGTCTTGTTCATGAACCGCACGATCTCGGCGAGCGGCGCACTGTCGTGGAAGGCGAGCTGCTTCGCCGTGGGCGGGACCGGGCGGACCGGCAAGCCGCGCTCGCGGATCGTGATGCCCCGGGCGATCAGCGCGCGGCGGAACACCTCGCCGGCGAACCGCGCGGGCTCGTCGACGCGACGGCGAAAGTCCCAGCTGCCTTCGCCGACCCGGATCTGTCCGGACACCTCGTACTCGACGTGATCTCGCTTGGGCTTGATGTCGACGCGCAGACGCGTGCGCCCCTGCGTGATGCTCGTGACCTCGCGCTTGGTGATCCGCAGGTAATCACCGGCGTCCGGCTCCAGCGTGACCTCGGCGCTGCCGCCGGGGTTGGCGACCACGACCACGGTCGCGGCGCTGCGCGCGACCCCGAGGCTCGCGACCGGTGCGCGGAAGCCGGCGCGCTCCTTGGGCTGCTCGTCGAAGTGGGGAGGCTCGACGAGATCGTCGAAGTACGTGGTGTCGATGACGAGCTTGCCCTCGATGGTGCGGATGCCGCGCGCGTACAGCTCCTGCGCGAGCTCCTCGAGGTGTGCGGCGGACAGCATCGGATCGCCGCGGCCGCGCAGGTAGAGATCCCCCTGGATCGTGCCGGTCGCGTCGGGCGGCTTCTCGGCGAACACCGCCGTGCGCCAGCGGAAGCCGTTGCCCAGCGTGGCGAGCGCCGCCGTGGAGGTGAGCAGCTTGGCGTTCGACGCGAGGTTCTGCTTCACGTCCCCGCCGAGCCGGTACAGCGGCTGGTTGGTCTCGAGATCGAGGACGGCCGCGGTGATCTTCGCGCCGGCGAGGGCGGGGCGGCTGGTGGTCGCGGCGGTCAGCCTCTCGGTGAGCCACGCACGCCGCATGGTCGGCTCGCTCGGCGCGAGCAGGACCCCACTGGCGCTGCCGCTGCCGGCGGCGCTGCCGTTGCTGCCGGCCGCGGAGCCGTCGTCGTCGTCGGAAGGTTGCGAGGCCGCGCGGGGCGTGTCGATACTCGTGGCGGCGGCGATCGCGAGGAGGATCGCGCCACACCATGACACGGAGCCTCGAGCACCCACGCCGCAACGTTATCACGCTCGCCGTGATGTTCGCCGCCGCGTGCGCGCCGCAGGATCGCCGCACGCCCGACGACACGCTCGTCGTGGTGATCCAGGATCCGGTCTCGAGCAGCGACCCGCGCTACGCGATCTCGAACTACGACGGCAAGCTGGCCAAGCTCGTCCACGCGGGCCTCACCGCGGTCGACACGCCCACGCTCGCGCCCCGCCTCGAGCTCGCGTCGCGCGTGCAGATGATGTCGCCCACGCTGTGGGAGGTCGAGCTGCGGCCCGACGCGCGGTTCTCCGACGGCGCACCGGTGACGGCGAAGGACGTCGCGTACACGTACGAGACCGTGCTCCGCGAAGGCTCCGACAGCCTGTTCCACAAGAACTTCGCCGACCGCTTCACGTCCGTCGAGCCGGCGAGCGAGCGCCTCGTGCGGTTCCATTTGCGCGAGCCGCTCGCGACGTTCGAGACGGACATCGATTTCGGCATCATCTCCTCGAGCGGCAAGGGCGCCGGGCCCTACGTGGTGCGCGAGCTGACCACGACGCACGCCTTGCTCGACGTGAATCCGCACTACTTCGGCGCGGCGCCGAAGATGCCGCACGTCGAGATCAAGTTCGTCAAGGACGCCTCCGCGCGCCTGCTGATGCTCGTCGGTGGCTCGGCAGATCTGATCCAGAACGGCGTGCGGCTCGACCTCATCGACGAGGTCGCCGCGCGACCGCGCGTGCGCATCGACTCCGCGCCGAGCGCCCTGCTCACCTACGTGATGCTCAACAACGCCGACGCGGCGCTCGGCGACCTGCGCGTGCGCCAGGCGATCGCGCTCGCGATCGATCGTCCCGCGCTGATCGCGGCGAAGTTCGGCGGGCGGGCCGTGCTCGCGACCGGGCTCATCCCGCCCAACCACCACGCGTACAACCCCGACGTGCCGCGGTGGAACCGCGACCTCGCGCGCGCGAAGCGGCTGCTCGACGAGGCCGGCCTCCCCGATCCCGACGGCGACGGCCCGCGCCCGCGGTTCTCGCTCACGTACAAGACCAGCGCGGATGCGTTCCGCGTCTCGGTCGCGCGCGTGATCGCGGCGCAGCTGGCCGAGGTCGGCATCGCGGTCGACGTGCGCGCGTTCGAGTTCGCGACGTTCTTCGCCGACGTGAAGAAGGGCAGCTACCAGATCGCGTCGATGCAGACGTCCGACATCACCAACGGCGATTTCTACTTCACGTACTTCCACTCATCGCGCATCCCCGACAAGAGCAACCCGGACGGCGGCAACCGCTGGCGCTACAAGAACGCCGACGTGGATCGCTTGACCACCGAAGGCCGCCGCGAGCTCGATCCGGTGAAGCGCAAGCGGATCTACGACGAGGTCCAGCGCATCGTCGCCGCCGAGGTGCCCATCGTGCCGCTGTGGCACGAGGACAACGTCGTCCTGACCAACCGCGACGTCGAGGGCTACACGATGACGCCCAACGCGCGCCTGGCGGGCCTGACGGCGACTACGAAGAAGTGATGTCGCCGGGTTAGCCCCCTGAATTGGGCTTTTAGGGGCGGCGCAGGCGTGGTAGGTACGGTGCGTCTTATGGCCATGGATCCCGTCACCGAGGAGCTCTTTCTCGGCATCGCGCACGCGCTGTTCGTGAACCGCCTGCACGTGCTTCGGCTCACCGAGGTCGTGCGCCTCGGCATCCGCCCCGACCCGCACGACCAGAACATGGAAGTGCCCCAAGAGGTGGACCGCGAGCTGATCCAGCAGGCGTTCGCCTACGTGCAGCGCCACTTCCCGCAGTCGTTCAGCGGGAAGATCGAGTCCGCCAAGGCGCGCTGGATCCGGCTCGCGTAGCGCTCGTTGCGACTCCGCGGCGCGACCTGACGTCCGGGGGGGACAGCGATGAAGACGCTCACGCTCGCTCTCGTGGCGCTATTCGGCGCGTGCGGAGGCGCATCCACACCTCCTCCGCCACCGGAGCCCGCGGCGTTCGCGGCGATGTCCGAAGAGCAGCAGTGCGATGCCACCGCGCCGCGCGCGATCCCGTGCACGGACGCGCTCATGGTTGCGTCGTTCGTGTCGCTTGGCTTCGACCGCAAGGCGGCCATGCAGACGGTCGCCGAGACGGGGCATGCGAGCGCCGACGAGCTGCGTAAGGTGCACCAGGTGGCGTGTCTCGATCCCGATGGAGCGTACGTCCGCGGCCTCGTTCGCTGCTGGGCGCAGCCGACCTGCAACGCGCTCGCGGTGTGCGTGTACCCCGAAAAACCGTTGGAGCCCCAACGGCCGTCGCCTCCACCACCGCCGGACGCCGCGCCGGGCGCCATCGACCTGGTCGAGTAGCGGCGGGAAGGGCCAGCCTGGTGAGCAGGCCCCCACGCGCCGAGGTGCGCGTGCGCGTGTTGTCGTGGGGTTGCGCGGCTACGAAACCGGTACGAAGAATGCTCCTCGGCAACGGACGAAAGGAGCGCGCCCATGTTCGGAATCTGCGCACGCCGCTCGATCCTCGCCGTCGCCATGCTGTTCGCCTTCGCCAACGTCGGTGAGGCTGCGCCGAGCGACTGGAGTGACATCGTCGACCCCTCTCTCGCCCGTCCCGCGCGCACCCAGGCATCGCAGCGGGTCGCGACCACGAGCAAGGCGAAGACGCGCGCCCACAAGACCAAGACCAAGAAGATGCGCTCCGCGAAGCGGTCGGCGGCGAAGGCGAAGGCCAAGCCGCGCGCGCACGGCAAGCACCGTCGGTAGTCAGCGCTTCGCGCTGGCCTTCTGTGCCTCGATCTCCGCGCGGCGATCGGCGAGCGTGGCCTCGTGGCCCGACCGCGTGGGCTCGTAGATGCGCTCGCCGATCAGCTCGTCGGGGAGGTAGTCCTCGGGGACGTAGTTGCCCTCGAAGTCGTGCGGGTACTTGTAACCCTGGCCGTGACCGGCCGCGCGATCGAGCGCGGTGGACCCCGGGCGGTAGCGCGCGGGGACGGGGAGGGCGCCTTTCTCGCGCACGAGCTTGCGCGCGGCCGCATACGCGGTGAGCGCGGTGTTTGATTTGGGCGCGAGTGCGAGGTAGGTCACCGCTTGCGTCATCGGCAGCACGCCCTCGGGCAGGCCGACGAGCTCGACGGCCTGGAGCGCGCTGACCGCGACGACGAGCGCCTGTGGATCCGCATTGCCGATGTCCTCGCTCGCGAAGATCACCATGCGGCGCAGGACGAAGCGCGGATCCTCGCCGGCCTCGAGCATGCGGGTCATCCAGTACACGGCCGCGTCGGGGTCCGAGCCGCGCATGCTCTTGATGAACACGCTGACCACACCGTAGTGCTCGTCGCCGGCCTTGTCGTAGAGCAGGGTGCGGCCCTGCGCGGCCTCGGCGACGTGCTCGGCGGTGATCGGGGCGGCGGGCGTGTCACCGGCCGCGCGGCGCGCGAGATCCGCGGCGACCTCGAGCACCGAGTACATGCGGCGGGCGTCGCCGGCGGCGGCGGCGACGAGCTGCGCGGTGACCTCGTCGTCGAGGGTCACGTCGAGCGAGGCGAGGCCGCGCTCGCGATCGGTGACCGCGCGCGCCGCAAGCCGGCCCAGCTCGTCATCGGCGAGCCGCTCGAGGCGGACGACGCGGCACCGCGAGAGGAGGGCGGCGACGACGCCGAAGCTCGGGTTCTCGGTGGTCGCGCCGATCAGCGTGACCGTGCCGGCCTCGACGTGGGGCAGGAGCGCGTCCTGCTGGGTCTTGCTGAACCGATGGATCTCGTCGATGAACAGCAGCGTGCGCGCGCCGAACTGATCGCGGCGCGCGGCGGCCTTGGCGACCGCATCGCGCACGTCCTTCACACCGGCATCGACCGCCGACAGCTGGATCAGATCGGCGCGCAGCGTCTCGCCGAGCAGGCGCGCCAGCGTGGTCTTCCCGCTGCCGGGCGGGCCATAGAGGATCAGGGAAGGGAGGGCGCGCCCGGGGCCCAGGTTGGAGAGGATGCGGCCCGGCCCGACCAGGTGGGCCTGGCCGACCAGCTCGCCGAGGCTGCGCGGCCGCATGCGCTCGGCGAGGGGCTGGCCGACCTGGCGCTTTTTCGCGCTCTGGGCGAACAGATCCATCGCTCGTGTGGATACCTCGATTTACGAGAGGTGTGCAGCGGTTAGCACGATGGCCCCGCCGGACCTGTGTAGCCCCGCCACCACGCCTGGTGACGGACCACCCGGCAACTGGGGCGTCCGGCCGAGGTGCGGAGACCGATGTTTCGCGCCGTTACCTCGGAGGTACCCGTGGCATGGCCCCTGCTATCTCCTGGGGCATGCGCATCGAGACCATCTTCCATTATCGCACCCTGATCGGGAAGTGCGAGCTGGGCGTCGGTCTCGAGTGGGAGGAGATCGAGGAGGTGACGTCGCTCGAGGCGGCGTTCTCCGCCGGCGAGGAGCTCCACACCCAGATGGGGCGCAGGTACCGCCGCCAGTGCGTCGCGCTCACGGCGCTCGTGCGCGGCGATCGGATCAACGATCGCGTCGAGCTGACCGAGATCGGGCCCGGCGGGTTCCTGATCCGCAACGCGCCCTACATCGCACGCGACGAGCACATCGAGATCCTCGTCGACGACGGCGACGTCTCGTATCGGTTCCGCGCCTGCGGCGTGTGGCAGCGCGACGACGGCGATGACTACCGCGTCGGCCTGCGACTCGTCGGCGTGCCGGTTCGCATCCACCAGGTCGCGGTGAGCGCGCGCTCGGAGAACGACGTCATCGAGCGCATCGGCATCGCCGCCTGACGGCGATCAACGATCGAGCAGGCGCGACAGCAGGTGGAAGCCACGCGGCGGCAGGGTCTCGCCGCGCCAGCGGATCGCGCGCGAGAGGGCGAGCGCCTTGTCGGTGACGTTGAGCGAGGGACGCTCGACGAACGTCCGCGCGCCATACGCATCGATCTTGTCGAGGATGCGCATGCCGCCGTGCCAGGTGAGCGCGAGCTCGACGGCCAGATCGGCGCCGACGATGTCCACCAGGGGACGCGCGCGCGCGAACAGCGAGCGAGCGCGCGCGACCTCGTAGCGGACGAGCGCCGCGACCGCGGGCGTGGCGCGGCGCTGGGCGATGTCGGCCTCGGTGACGCCGAAGTGACGAAGATCTTCGGCCGGCAAGTAGACGCGACCGCGCTGCCAGTCCGCGGGGATGTCCTGGATCAGGCGCGCGAGCGCGACCCCCGATGACAGATCCTCGGCGTACGCGTGCAGCTCGGGAGCGCGATAGCCGCCGATGTAGAGCAGCAGGCGGCCGACCGGCTCGGCGGCCTGGCGCGTGTAGCTGCGCAGCTCGTCGAACGTGGCGTAGCGGCGGCGCTCGAGGTCTGTCCGGAAGCCGGACAGTAGCTCGGTGAACTCCGTGATCGGCAGCGCGAACTTGTCGACGGTGTCGGCGAGCGCGACGAACACCGGGTGCTCGGCGTGGCCGCGATAGGCGGCGTGCAGCAGCTCCTCCCAGCGATCGAGCTCGCGGCTGCGGCGGCCCTCGTAGGCGCTCTCGTCGGCGAAGTCGTCGGCGGCGCGCGCGAACGCGAACAGCGCGAAGATGTGCTTGCGCAGGTGCGAGCGCGCGAACATCGAGCCCACTGGATAGTTGTGGTGGCGCGCGCGGGCCAGCGCCTCGCAGTAGCCGTAGCAGGCGTCGAGCTCGAGCGACGGCGGTAGCGGGACGGCGAGAGCGGGCGAGCGAAGGACGCCGAGACGGTGGATCATCGTGAGTCTCCTGAGTCGAGCAATGCGCACATGCGCGCGAAGACCTCGCGGGCGCGGTCGGCCTTGACGTCGCCGGTGGCACCTGCGGCGCGCGCGAGGCCGCGGGCATGGAGCGCCATGTGGCCGCGCTGGATGCCTTCGGTGGCGAGTGCGCGGCACGCGGCGAGGTTGGTCGCGAGCCCGGCGGCGCCGCACA
>Ga0247829_10000937_pt1 | contig 12522 bp, 10 predicted proteins | sample 12C_Control_Day4_FD_207765 | JGI IMG/M metagenome (GOLD analysis project Ga0247829, IMG submission 207765) | Soil microbial communities from agricultural site in Penn Yan, New York, United States - 12C_Control_Day4 | ecosystem: Environmental > Terrestrial > Soil > Agricultural land | place... | reverse complement strand
CGCGCATGAGGTGCAGCGGCCCGTTCGGCCCTGCCGCGATGAACGGCATGTTGACGTCGGTCGTCATCGCGCTCGACAGCTCGATCTTCGCGCGCTCCCCCGCCTCCTTGAGCCGCTGCAGCGCGACTGAGTCCTTCCGCAGGTCGATGCCGTGCTCGGCGAGGAAGTCCACGGCGAGCAGATCGATGATCACGCGGTCGAAGTCGTCGCCGCCGAGCGTGGTGTCGCCGTGCGTGGCGAGCACCTCGAACACGCCGCTGTTGATGGCGAGGATCGAGATGTCGAACGTGCCGCCGCCGAGGTCGAACACCGCGAGCCGCTGGTTGTGCTGGTGCTGGACGCCGTAGGCGAGCGCCGCCGCGGTCGGCTCGTTGAGGATCGCGCGCACCGTGAGGCCCGCGATCGCGCCGGCGTCCTTGGTCGCCTGGCGCTGCACGTCGTCGAAGTACGCGGGGACGGTGACCACCGCTTCCTGCACCGCGTCCCCGAGGTAGTCCTCGGCGACGCGCTTCATCTTCGCGAGCACGTGCGCCGAGATTTCTTGCGGCGAGCGCGGCGTCCCCGCCACGTCGACCCACGCATCGCCGTTCTTCGCGGGCGCGACTGCATACGGCAGCCGGGTCGCGAGCTCCTGGACGTCCTTGTCATTGGCCTTGCGCCCGATCAGGCGCTTCACCCCGAACACGGTGCGCTTGGGGTTGGTGACCATCTGCCGCTTGCTCGCGGCGCCGACGACGACGTCACCGTCCGCGTTCCACGACACCATCGACGGCGTCGTGCGGCCACCCTCCTGGTTATGGATGACGACCGCTTCGCCGCCTTCGAGCACCGCGACACACGAGTTCGTCGTCCCTAGGTCGATCCCAATGACCCGGCCCATCGTCAGCGGCCAGTATAGCTGTCACCTACGACGGGTGAACAGCTCCGCCAGCGCGGTCTTCGCGAGCTCCAGACTCGGGTCGATCTGCAGCGCTTCCTGCAGCTCGACGCGCGCTTCATCGATACGGCGCGCGAGCTGCGCCTCGCGCCCCTTCGCGTACGAGATCAGCGCCCGATAACGCGGCACCTCGGGAGAGCGCGTCGCGAGCGTCTCGAGCGCGATGCGCGACGCTGCGAACTGCCCTTGCGTCAGCAGCTCGAGGATCGGCGCGAGCTCGCGGTCCTGCGTCGTCGCGCGCGCTCCGACGGGAGTCCCGACGGCCGGCGTGAGGCGCGGGCTCGGGGGCGGCGTCGACGCGGGCCCCGGCGCGCGCGACGTATGCGCCAGCGGCGAGGTGCTCGTGCGCGAGACCGCGGGCATGCTGCCGGTCGGAGTCCTCCTCGCCTGCGCGTCCGGCGGGGGGGAGGTCCCGGCGCCCGACCCCATCGGCCGCGTGGTCACGGAGGCCGGCGACACGAACCGCTGCCCCGCCGCCGGCCGCGATCCGATCGGCGCCGTCGACGCGCGCGGCGCCGGCTGCGTGGGTGCCGCCGGCGGGACGGTCAGCGCGGGGTTCGCCCCCGTGGGCCGCGTCGATGAGGCCGGAGCGGCGTGCGGCCCCGAACCGGGTCGCGCGAGCGGCGGATACGCGCCCGTGGTCCGCTCGGTGGGAATCGCGCCGCTCGCCCGGTGCGGCGCGGTCTGCGGGGCCGCCGAGGGCCGCGCCACCGGAATCGGTCCGCTGCGCCGCGTGCTCGGATGCGCGCCGGAGCTCACCACCGGCCGCGACAGCTGATCGTGTGCGGCGCGCAGCGCGAGGAACACCTCGTTCGCGAGCTTCTGCACGTCGGCCGCCAGGCGAGCGAACTTCGCCGGGTGATACGTCTTGGTCAGCGCCAGGAACGCTCTGCGCACGTCCTCGGGCGGCGAGCTCGGGACCACTCCGAGGGCTTCGTATGGGTCGCGCGCGAGCTGCTCCTGCATCGCGAGGAGAAGTTGCCGAGCCCGTGGTTCGTCCCCTACCACTTCGATCCATCGTAGCGACAAGGGACTGGCGATGCCATCCCCGTGCTCGGCGGATCCCGTTCAGTTCTTCTTCATCTGCTGCTGCGGAACCGGAGGCGCGACCTGCGAGTCATCGGTTTTCTGCGCCGGCGGCAGCGACGGCGGCGGATTCGCGGCTTGCGGCTGCGGCTCCGACGGTATGTCCGCATTTTGCACAGCCTCGAACGCCTTCTGCTTGGCGTTCTTCGCGTTGGTCGCCGACTTCACCGGCGCCGACTTCGCCGGCTTCTTCTTCTCGAACACCGGCTTGCCGACGGGCGGCAGCGTCACGCGCTCGGTCTCGGATCGACGATCCGCGCGCGCGAGCTTGATCGGAGGATCGAGCGCCGCCGAGCGCTTCACGCAGCTGCCGCCGACGAGATCGACGACGACGCGCTCGCGTCGCAGCTCGAACGCATCGGTCGCGGGCTCGTAGTGGTACTCGACTCGATGCGGGATGTGACAGCTCGGCTCGTTCGGCGCGCGGGGATCGATCACCTCCTCGCTCGTCGCGAACGTCACGCCGGTCTCCGCCGCGACGAAGTCGAGGTGGCGGAAGAACGTCTGCGCCCCGTCGACGGTGTCGAGCTTGTTGATCGCGACCCTGTCGCCGGTGCGCCTGAACGCGCGCAGCTGGCCACCCGGCAAGGTCCAGACACCTTCGAAGCCGGCGATCTCCGTGAGCCCGTAGGCGGAAGAGAACGGCGCACGCTTGCCAGAGACCTCGGTCGTGATGGTCTCGTAGCCCGGCTTGCGCAGCTCGACGTGGAAGCGCTCGCTCGGCGCGACGTCGAGCGCGATCGGGGTTGTCCCGAGGAGCTTGCCGCCGCGCCGGACCTCCGCGCCCGGTGGCGCCGTGAGGAGCTCGAACGGCGCGGTCCCTGCGGGCGCAGCGCTCGGTGCAAGCTCCGGCTCGCGCCGCGGTGGATCGTCCTCGCCACCCTGGAGCGCGAGCACCGCGGCGATCGACATCCCGAGCACGCCCGCACCGGCGGCCGCCGGGACCCACAGCCGCGTCGGAGCCGCCGCCGCGGGCGCGCGCTTGCCGGCGTGCACCGCGCGCAGCGCTTCCACCATCTCGCGCGCCGTCGCGAATCGCGCGTCGGGATCCTTCGCCATCGCGCGCGAGACCACCGGATCGAACGCCGCACTCGCGGGCAGCGCACCGCGCGACGACAGCGCCGGGACCTTCGCGCGGAAGTGCTGCTCCATCATCTGCGGCAGGCTGTCGGCCTTGAACGGCAGGCTGCCGCTCAGCAGCTCGAACCCGATCACGCCGAGTGCGTAGCGATCGGACGCCGGGCCCGCACCGTCGGCGCTCCACTGCTCGGGCGCCATGTAGCCCGGGGTGCCGAGCCAGGTCCCCTGCCCCGTCAGCATCGAGGCCTTCGCGCTCGCCCCTTCCGTCGACAGCAGCTTCGCGAGTCCGAAGTCGAGCACGTACACTTTCGGCGGCTCGCCGGGCGCGAGCATCACGTTGTCGGGCTTGAGGTCGCGATGGATGACGCCGCGCGCATGCGCCGCATCGAGCGCGTCCGCGATCTGTGCGAGCACGTCGAGCGCCGCCTCCGGCGCGAGCGGCCCGTCGATCAGCGCCTTGCGCAGCGACTTGCCCTCGACGAGATCCATCACGAGGTACAGGCGCCCGTCGGCCATGCGTCCGAACGAGAAGATGTCGATCACGCCCGGGTGGTCGACCTGGTTGACCGCGCGCGCCTCGCGCGTGAAGCGCTCCGCACCGTCCGCCGACGCCGCGACCTCGCGCTTCAGCACCTTGATCGCGACCTTCTTCCCGATCACCGGCTGCTTGCCCGCGTAGACCTCGCCCATCGCGCCGGCGCCGAGGAAGCGCTCGACGACGTATTCGCCGACCGCCGTGCCCGGTGCGAGCTCGTCCTCATCGTCGTGGCCACGCGGCGGCGACGACGCCAGTGTCGGGCTATGCGCGAGCGGGCTGCCGTCCGCCATGGGCGTTATCGTAGCAGCGCGGCCTGCTTCGTGCGCGCGAACACGCCGTTGAGCCGGATCATCACCGTGCTGTCGCCGAGGCCCTCGTCCTCGCGATGGCGCACCGCGAGCTCGATCGAGCCCCAGGGCAACGCCTGGTAGCGGACGCCCCAGCCCGCGACCCACGCGAGCTCGATCGCGTCGGGGGCGAGCTCCGGCAGCCACATCACGTCGGCGAGCACCGACGTGCGCGGATACATGGGCGGCGTCCACTCTACGCCGCCGAACGGCCGCGCCGTCGGCGCGAGCTCCACCTCCTCGTCGCCGAACGCCGCCGCGGTGATCGAGACGCCCGCGTGGAGCCGCACCGAGCCGAGCTCGCGGCTCGCCGCAGCGTACGCGTCGGTCACCCGCGCGCGCCCGAAGTCGTGCCCGCGCGCCGCGTACGTCGTGCGCACGCCGACGAGCAGCGCCGGCATGCCGGAGAACCACGCGTCCTGCCGTGCGCCGAGCCGGAACGCAGCGCGCCCGAGCAAGAGCCCCTCCGGTCGCTCGCAGCCGGTGATGCAGCCCCGCACGTCGGTGTCGGCTCCGACGTGCACGCTCGCCAGGCCGCCGAGGCCCACGCCCGCGTCGAGGAGACCGAACCCCACCGTCTGCTCCGCGCCGTGCAGCGTTCCTCCCGACGCGACGACCGCCCCGCCCGGCGGCAGCCACGCGGTCGGCGCCGCGAGCACGCGCGGCGCCGCGGGATCCGCGTGCGCGACGCCGGCGGCGGCGACGACGGCAAGTGCGACGCACGTCGCGCGCGCAGCAGCGCCGCAGGCGGTGCGAAGGTCGATCGACGTGAGCGCTGCGCGCATGAAGAGCTCGGTGGCTACTTGAGGCTATCGACCGCGCGCCGCAGCGCCCAGGACGTGAACGTCACCTGCCCGAAGATCTGCGCGTCGAGGAGATTGGCCGACGCGATGTCGGGCACGCGCACGCCCGACTCGAGGTTCATGAAGTCTGCGACCTGATAGCGCACGCCCCACGACAGCGTCGGGCGCAGCCGGATCCGATCCTCGGGGTCCATGCAGCCATAGCAGAACTCGGGAGACCACCCGAGGTCGACGAGGATCTGCGAGCGCGGGAGCGGCTGGACCTGGATACCGCCGAACACGCGGATCTGATCCATCACGTCATCGCCCTCGTGGAAGGTCACCTCCGTCTTCTCCTCGGCGCCGGGCCCGAGCAGGCCGAACACCGAGGCGTCCCAGAACGCGCCACCGACGTGGATCGCCGCGTTCTTGCCGAGGTGCTTCGACGCGACGAGCGTCAGCTCGGCGATCCGCGTCTTGTAGCCGTCGTGGTTGCGCTCGAACGACTTGCGGAACCCGAGCGTGACGCCGGGTTGGCCTTCGAACAGGCGATCCTCGCCGACGCCGAGCCGGAACGACGCGGTGACGTACGGCTGGATGCGCTCGACGGTCTTGTCGGCATCGTCGAGGCGCTCGCGCACGGCGTCGGTGGTCGCGAGGCCGAACTCGGCGACATCGCCGAGACCGACGCGCGTATCCGAGGTCACGCCACCGCCGGTGTCGAGCGACGTTCGCGAGTACAGCACCGCGGCGGGCAACAACCAGCCGGTCGGCGTGGTCAGCACCTCCGGCATGTTGATCGGCGGGCGCCGGATCTTCTTGCGCGGCGGTCCCTCCGCGGTCGGCGTCGCGTACGGATCCACGTCCACCATCGGCGGCGGACTGGTTCCGTCCTCGGCTGGCGGCGGCGTCGCCGCCGGATCGTCGGTGCCGATCTGCGTGGGGCCCGCAGCCGGTGGCGTCGTCGACGGGCCGGCGCCCGGCACCGGCGTTGGCTCGCTGCCCGGAGGCTGCGCCCGGGCGACGCCGGCAGTGACGAGCACCGTCGCGAAGGTGGCAAGCCCGACGAAGGTCGGGCGCGCAGCAGCGCCGAAGGCGGTGCGCATGTAGATCGGTCCGTTTCGTCTGGTCATGACTGCTTCCTCCGAGCGCCCGCGTGCTAGTCGCAGAACACCCCGACGGCGCGGCAGGCGAGCGCGCCCCAGGGCACGAACATCTCGGCACCGAGCCGGATGTCCCACGCGACCACCGCATCGGGCCCGGAGGCCAACGCGGCGTTCGCGACTTCGAGTTGGTAACCGATGCTGCCGTCGATCACGAGCGAGGGCACCACGGCCCACTTCATCCCGAAGCGACCGAGCATCCCGTAGCCGATCTCCGGCGCCTCGTCGCTGCCCGGCGTCCACCGGAACTGCGGTGCGAGCGCGACCTCGCCGACGATCTTCGCCGTCGGGTTCATCGTGATCTCGTAGCCGGCGGTGGGCAGCCACAGCGTCTGCCGCGCCTCGGCTGTCCGGTCGCCGGACAGTTCGCCGGAGACGACGATCGACGCGCTCGACACCCGCGCACCGCCGTGCAGCGCGAGCCAGTTGATCTGATGGATCCGCAAGCGCCCGACGAGATAGAGATCGGTCACCGTCTCGTCGATGTCGGTCGCGCCGTAGGACTCGCGGCGCGGCACGCCGAGCCGGAACGAGACCCCGAGCGCAGGCACGCCGTTGATGTCGGGAATGGGCAGCTTGAGCTGCACGCCGACGCCGGGCACCGGCGCGTTGATCCCGGTGACGCTGATCGCCGAGGTGTGGCGGTACTCGAGCTGCGCGAGATCGCCGAAGCCGATCGCGAGCACGCCGGCCGACGTCAGCACCCCGGTCTCTTGCAGCAGGCTGCCGTCGCCGCCGAAGCTGAGGATGTACGCACCGACCGTATCCGCGGTCGGCATCGCGAACAGCCGCGAGCTCTGGAACGGCCCCGCGAACGCTCGCCGCAGCGGGTCCTTCTTGGGTGGGGGCGGCTGCTCGGTGCCGTCGGCCGCGATCTCGTCGGCGACGGCGGGGCGCGCGCTCGCCAGGAGGAGCACCGCGAGCACCGAAGCGAAAGGTCGGACCATGCAGCCTCTTTGTGAGGCCAGTGGACGTGAGCTCGCCAGGTGGGTGCCGTGAGGTCCGCGTGATCGCCGCACACTGCCGGCGATCGGCTGGCAAGGCGTGGCAAGCCCGCGCTCGTTCCGCTCGTGAACATGGCGTGATCGGTCACACCCGTTGGCAACCAGCGCAGTACCGTCGAAGGGTGTCAGGAGGAGAGCCCGCGAGGTCCCGCCGCATGGTCGCGCGCCAGCGCCTGTTCGGCGGCGCGGTCAGCGACGAAGAAGCGCGGACCAACCTGCAGTCGCGGCTCGACCTCTACTGCAAGGTGATGTTCTGGAGCTTCATCGCGCTGATCCTGTTCCTGTGGCTCGCCTACAAGACGGGCGGGCTCGACGCGCAGATCGGCCCAGGCGTCACCGATGTCGTGTTCGGCGGCGCCACCGTGATGCTCGGCGTGATGGCGATGATCTGGCGGCTGATCCTGCCGCGCAAGACGATCAGCATCGAAGGCCTGTATCGGCTCGACCTGCTGTTCGCGGGCGCGATCGGCGCGACGCTCGGCGCGAGCGCGGCACTTCAGCAGGCGATCGATGCCGCCGCATACACGTCGCTGATCTTCGGCGCGTTCAACGTGTTCACGCGCGCGCTCCTGGTCCCGAGCAGCGGTCGCCGTACCGCCGTCGTCGCGTCGCTGACGTTCTTACCGATCATCGCCGGCGGCATGTACGTCGCGCTCTGCGCCACGCCCGAGCTCCCACCGTCCGTGATGATCGGCGGTGGGCTCACGTTCGCCGCGATCGCCATCGTGATCGCGACCAACGGCTCGCGCATCATCTACGGCCTGCGACGGCAGGTGAACGAGGTCCGCCAGCTCGGCATCTACCGGCTCGATCGCCGCATCGGCGCCGGCGGCATGGGCGAGGTCTGGCACGCACAACACGCGCTGTTGCGCCGCCCGACGGCGGTGAAGCTCTTGCGCCCCGAGCGGATCAGCGCCGAGGAGCTCGATCGCTTCGAGGGAGAGGTCCAGCACATGAGCCAGCTGACCCACCCGAACACCGTCGCGGTGTTCGACTACGGCCGCAACATCGACGGTGTCCTCTACTACGCGATGGAGTACCTCGATGGCATCGACCTGCAGCAGCTCGTGGCGCGCCATGGCGCCCTGCCCCCCGGCCGTGTGGTGCACGTCCTCGTTCAGGTCTGTGGGGCGCTGCAGGAGGCGCACGATCGCGGCATGGTCCACCGCGACGTCAAGCCGGGAAACATCATCCTGTGCGAGCGCGGCGGCATGTACGACGTCGCCAAGGTCGTCGACTTCGGGCTCGCCGAGAACCTCGGCGACGGCGCGAGCTCGCGCGCGATCCGCGGGACGCCGGCGTACATCGCGCCCGAGGCCGTCGCCGATCCGGATCGCATCGGCCCTGCGTCGGACCTCTACGCGCTCGGCGCCGTCGGCTACTTCCTGCTCACCGGGCGGCCGCCGCATCAGGGCGCGACGCAGCAGGAGACGCTGCTCATGCACGTGACGCACGCGCCGCGCCCGATCTCGGAGGTCGCGCTGTCTCCGGTGACGCCCGCCCTCGAGGCCGCGATCATGAAGTGCCTCGACAAGGCGCCGAGTCAGCGCTTCGCGTCGGCGCGCGAGCTCGCCGCGTCGCTCGCGGCGCTGCCGACCGATCCGAGCTGGTCGCCCGCGCAGGCGGAGCGGTGGTGGCGCGACTTCCGGACGGCCGTCCACGCGCCGCCGCCGAGCGAAGTGCAGACGATCACGATCACCGTCGACCTCGGCGCGCGATCGACGTGAGCTTCACGTGAAGCGGCGTGCCGGTCGGGCCTCTGCGCCTTACACCACGTGCATGGCGATCCGTTCCCTCACGCGCTGGGGCCGCCTTGCAGCTGGCGCCACTAGCGTCGCGGGCGGCGTGGTGTTCGGGGCGTTGTTCTCGTCGATCGCAGCCGGCGTCGTGGCCGCGCTGGTGATCGCGGTGTGCATCGTCGACTTCGCGCGCCCCGCTGTCGCCCCGCTGACCGACGGGCCGCACACGATGACGATCGACCTCAGCGACCGGCAGTGACCGGGCTCGCGAGGTAATAGCCCCGGCCCGGCGCGACGGCGAGGATGCCCTCGGCGCCGACCTCGCGCAGCTCGGCGCGCAGCCGGCGCACCACCTGCCGCACGTTCTCCTCGTTCGCGTACTTCGACTGGAACGGAAGATCACGCGCGAGCTGCTTGGTCGCGACGCACCCGCGCACGGCCGATGGCGACGAGGCCTCTTCGTTGGCGCGCGCGCACAGCGCCCGCAGCAGCTGGAACTCGAGCGGAGCGAGGTTGCGCTCGGACCACGTCTCGGCGCCGGCGGCGCGCGCGAGCAACGAGCCGCCCGAGCTCGCGTCGCTCGACCCGACGAGACACAGCTCGAAGCCGGCGTGCGCCGTCGTGAACCGCACCAGGCCGCCCGCGATGCTGCCGGTCGCCATCGACGGCGGAGGCACCGGCTCGTGCACCACCTCGGCGAGGAACCAGAGCGCGACGTCGCCGATCTTCACCACGGCACGCGGCGGCAGCTGGACGCGCCCCTGCACGCGCGCGCCATCGACGAACGTGCCGTTGCGGCTGCCGAGGTCGCGCAGCGTCCACCCCGCCTCCGTCTGCCGCAGCTCGGCGTGCTCGCGCGACACCGAGGTCGCGAGCAACACCAGCTGGCCCTCGTGGTTGCGGCCGATGACGGAGCGCGCCGCGAGTGCGTGCGGATTGCCGTAGCCGTCGACCACCCACGCCTCGGCTTCGGTCGCCTCGACGGTGGAGCGCACGTGATCGGGGATCAGGCCCTCGCACGGAGGCACGTCTTGTACGCACGCCCGGCACAGCGTGCCGACGTCCACCCCCGCACCACAGCACAAGCAGGCCATAGCGGCCATGGAAGCACCAACAGGCGCGGCCGTGCAAGCCTTGACGCGCGACCTGCGGCGACGTAGCCACGTGATCCTGATGCGGCGGGTCCTGGTCCAGTTCGCGCACCCGGTGTTCGAGCGCTCGCGCGTCCAGCGGCGCCTGCTCGACGCGATCCGCGGCATGGAGCACCTGACGATCCGCGATCTGTACGAGGAGTATCCGACGCTCGCGATCGACGTTCGCCGCGAGCAGCTGCTGCTGCTCGAGCACGACGTGATCGTGTTCCAGCACCCCTTCTACTGGTACTCGGCGCCCGCGATCCTGAAGGAGTGGCAGGACCTCGTGCTCGAGCACGGCTGGGCCTACGGCAAGGGCGGCACCAAGCTGCGCGGCAAGATCACGTTGAACGTGATCAGCACCGGCGGCCCGGAGTCCGCGTATCAGCGCAGCGGTTACAACCGATACACGATCCGCGAGCTGCTCGCGCCGTGGGACCAGACGGCGCACCTCTGCGGCATGCGCTACCTCGCGCCGTTCACCGTGCACGCGGCCCTGCGCGTGACGGGTGACATCGAGGTCATCCCGAGCCAGCGCGAGTACCGGCGCTTGATCGAGGCGCTACGCGACGAGCGGATCGACCTCGAGCGAGCGGCCGCCGTCGACAACCTCGCCAGCGAGCTCGATCACGTCCTCGCGCCCCGGGAGGTCGCGTGACCGACAGCATCCTGTTCCAGGCCTTCGTCTACCTCGCGATCGCCGTCGTGTTCGTCCCGATCGCGAAGCGCGCGGGGCTCGGCGCCGTGCTCGGGTACCTGATCGGCGGCGTCGCGATCGGTCCGTCGGTGCTCGGCGTCGTCGGCACGGAGGGCCACCAGGTCATGCACTTCGCCGAGTTCGGCGTGGTCATGATGCTGTTCCTCGTCGGCCTCGAGCTGCGCCCTGCCCTGCTCTGGGAGATGCGGCGCCCGATCCTCGGCCTCGGGGGCCTGCAGGTCGCGATCAGCGCCGGTGTCGTCGCCGGCGCGGCGATGCTGCTCGGCATCGGCTGGAAGCCCGCGATCGCGGTCGGGCTCACGTTCGCCATGTCGTCGACGGCGATCGTGCTGTCGAGCCTGGCCGAGCGGAATCTCTTGAAGACCTCGGGTGGTCAGGCGGCGTTCAGCGTGCTGCTGATGCAGGACATCTCGGTGATCCCGATCCTCGCCGTGTTCCCGCTGCTCGGCGTCCACGTCGCCACGGAGATCATCGACGTGACCTCCGAGGCGGGCCGCCCCGCGTGGGTGTCGGCGCTGTTGCTCGTCGGCGCGATGGTCGGCGTCGTCGCGATCGGACGGTTCGTCGTACGTCCGGTGTTCCAGTTCCTCGCGGGCGTCAAGCTGCGCGAATCGTTCACCGCCGCGGCCCTGCTGATCGTCATCGGCATCGCCTTGCTGATGCAGCAGGTCGGCCTGTCGCCCGCCCTCGGCACGTTCCTCGCCGGCGTCGTGCTCGCGGACAGCGAATACCGGCACGAGCTCGAATCGGACATCGAGCCGTTCAAGGGCCTACTGCTCGGCCTGTTCTTCATCTCGGTCGGCGCGCAGATCGACTTCCCGCTGTTCGGCCACCAACCGCTGACCATCCTCGGCGTGGTCGCCGGGACGATGGCGCTCAAGCTCCTCGTGCTCGTGGCGCTCGGGCGCGCCTTCAACCTGGATCGTCCTGCGCGCTGGCTCCTGGCCTTCTCGCTCGCACAGATCGGCGAGTTCGCCTTCGTGCTGGTGTCGTTCGGCGTGCAGGAGAAGATCTTCGAGCCCGCGTTCGCGAGCATGCTCGTCGCCGCCGTCGCGATCTCCATGGTGCTGACGCCGCCCGCGTTCATCGTGCTCGAGCGCTACGTGATGCCGCGCGTCACCGAACGCGCCGAGCAGCGGCCTCACGATGTCATCGAGCACGCCGACACCCCGGTCGTGATCGCCGGTTATGGACGTTACGGCCAGATCGTAGGGCGCCTGCTGCGCGCGAACCGCATCCCGGTCACGATCCTCGACCTCGATCCCGAGATGGTCGACGTGCTCGGCCGGCTCGGCGTGAAGGTCTATTACGGCGACGCCTCGCGCGTCGACCTCTTGCACGCCGCGGGCTGCGAGCGCGCCAAGCTGTTCGTGCTCGCCGTCGACAACAAGGACGAGGCGACCAAGATCGCCGAGGCCGTCCGCCACAACTTCCCGCACCTCACGATCCTCGCCCGCGCCTACGATCGCCCGCACTACTGGGAGCTGCGCGCCCTCGGCGTGCACAAGGTCTATCGCGAGACGTTCGGCTCGGCGCACGAGACGGCGATCGAGTCGCTCAAGCAGCTCGGCTATCGCGCGCACACCGCGCACCGGCTCGCCCGCCGCTGGCGCCTGCATGACGAGCAGGTGATCGAGGAGCTCGGCGCGATCTACGCGAGCGACCGCACCGGCTACTGGGAGCGCACCCGGCTCGCGATGGACGAGGCAGAGCGCTTGATGCGCGAGGAGGATCCCAACGTGTACGAGCAGGGTGACTCCGGCTGGGACAACGAGTCGCTGCGCGCCGACAACGAGGTCGACGCCGCGGCCAGCACGACGCAGCCCTCGTAGATCGACGCCGACTCCGTGCGCCCTCGCCCGGTCCGGTGCGCGGCGTAGGCATCGTGCATGCATCGCGTCGGCGCATGTCGCAGGCGCGCACTCGGTGGGTCGGAGCGATCATCCTCGTCGTCGCGGCGTGTGGCGACGATCAGGCGGGCACGCACGAGGACGC
>Ga0247829_10000936_pt1 | contig 12522 bp, 8 predicted proteins | sample 12C_Control_Day4_FD_207765 | JGI IMG/M metagenome (GOLD analysis project Ga0247829, IMG submission 207765) | Soil microbial communities from agricultural site in Penn Yan, New York, United States - 12C_Control_Day4 | ecosystem: Environmental > Terrestrial > Soil > Agricultural land | place: USA... | reverse complement strand
TGCTGCACGCGGGCCTGCGTGGTGGCGTCGATCTTGACGGTGGACTTGGCCGAGGAGACCTGCACCGCCGGGGCTTCGCCGAAGAAGTTCGGCAGGGTGTAGAGCACCCCCACCACGAGCGCGACCAGGATGATCGCGTATTTCCAGATCGGGTAACGGTTCATAGAGCGTTGCCTGTTGAGCGTCGGACAGGGCGGGCAGTTCCCCGCCAGGCTCAAAGCCGCACGCCGCGGTGGGATTTACTTGATCGTGCCCTTGGGCAGGACCTGGACCACCGCGCTGCGCTGGACCTGGATCTCGACACCGTTGGCGACTTCGACGCCGATGTAGGTGTCGCCCAGGCGGGTGACCTTGCCCAGCACGCCGCCCGCGGTGGCGACCTCGTCGCCCTTGGCCAGGGCGTCGATCATGGTGCGATGCTCCTTCTGGCGCTTCATCTGCGGCCGGATCATCACGAAATACAGGACGACGAACATCAGCACCAGGGGCAGCATGCTCATCAGGGACGACGACATGTCGCCGCCGCCGGCGGCTGCCGGCGCGGTCTGGGCGAAGGCGGAGGAAATGAACACGTGGGCTCCAGCGCGAAATGAAGGTTGCTTCGATTCACGCGCCGACGCGCGGCCCGAGGGCTGCGGCCGGGCGCGCAAACGTTTGATTGTAAGGCGCGGCCGCTGAGGGGCCGCGCCGGAAGAGGCTCAGGCGGCGCGGCGCTCGGCCGCCGGCTGCCCCCAGCGTTGCATCAGCGCATCCCAGCGCTGGCGGGCCGCCGCCAGGTTGCGTTCCTTCACGTGGCCATAACCCTTGATCTGCTCCGGGATCGCGGCGATCTCCAGCGCCAGCGCGTGGTTGCCGGCGTCCAGCCCGGCGATCACCCGCTCGACGCTGGCGCGGTACTCGCCGATCAGCGCCCGCTCGGTGCGCCGCTCCTCGGTGCGGCCGAACGGGTCCAGCGCCGTGCCGCGCAGGCCGCGCAGCTTGGCCAGCACCTTGAAGCCCAGCCCCATCGCGGGTCCGTACTTGCGCTTGACCAGTTCGCCCTTCTCGTTGCGCTTGGCCAGCAGCGGCGGCGCCAGGTGGTAGTTCACCTTGAAGTCGCCCTCGAACATCGACGCGATGCGCTCCTGGAAGCCGGTTTCGGCATGCAGGCGGGCCACCTCGTACTCGTCCTTGTAGGCCATCAGCTTGAACAGGTAGCGCGCGACGGTCTCGGCCAGCGAGGTCCTGCCCAGCGGCGCCTCGGCGGCACGGACCTTCCCGACGAAGGCCTGGTACTCGCGGGCATATCCGGCGTTCTGGTACGCGGTGAGGAACTCGACGCGGCGGGCGACCAGGCTGTCCAGCGTCTCGCGCTTCTTCAGCTCGATCACCTGGGCCGGCGTGAGCAGCTGTTCGAACCGCGCCGGATCGTGCGCGGCGCAGCGGCCCCACTCGAACGCGGCCTTGTTGCTCTCCACCGCCACGGCGTTCAGCTCGATGGCGCGCAGCATCGCCTCGCGGCCCAGCGGGATCCAGCCCTTCTGCCAGGCGTAGCCGAGCAGCATCGGGTTGGTGTAGATCGTGTCGCCCATCAGCTTGGTGGCCGCGGCATCGGCGTTGAAAGTGCCCACGCCCTGCACGCCCACGGCCTTGGCGATCTCGGCCGTGCACGCCTCGGCGGGGTTGTTCCAGCCGGCGTTCTTCACGAAGGCCGCGGTGGGCGAGCTGTGCGAATTGAGCGCCACGTGCGTGCGCCCTTCCCGCATGCGCATCACCGTCTCCTTGCCGGCGGTGACGATCGGATCGCAGCCGATCACCAGGTCGGCCGCGGCCATGCTCACGCGCGTGGTGTGGATGTCGTCGGCGCTGTTGCCGATCAGCACGTGGCTCCAGGTGGCGCCGCCCTTCTGGGCCAGGCCCGCGGCGTCCTGCGTGACGATGCCCTTGCCCTCGATGTGGGCCGCCATGCCCAGCAGCTGGCCGATGGTGATGACGCCGGTGCCGCCGACGCCCGCGACCACGATGCCGTAGGCGCCCTGCAGCGCCTGGGCCTGCGGCTCGGGCAACTCGCCGAACGAAGCGGGCGTCGCCGCCTGCGACGACTTCGCCTTGCCCTTCAGCTTGCCGCCTTCGACGGTGACGAAGCTCGGGCAGAAGCCCTTGAGGCAGCTGGTGTCCTTGTTGCAGGTGCTCTGGTTGATGGTGCGCTTGCGGCCGAACTCGGTCTCCAGCGGCTCCACCGACAGGCAGTTGCTCTGCACGCCGCAGTCGCCGCAGCCCTCGCATACCAGGTCGTTGATGACCACGCGCACGGCCGGATCGACCATGGTGCCGCGCTTGCGGCGGCGGCGCTTCTCGGTGGCGCAGGTCTGGTCGTAGATGATGGCCGTCGTGCCTTCCAGCTCGCGGAACTCGCGCTGGATGCGATCGAGCTGGTCGCGGTGCTCCACGCCCACGCCGGACGGCAGCTTGGCCACGGCGTACTTCTCCGGCATGTCGGTCACGACCACCAGCTTGTTCACGCCCTCGGCCACCAGGCTCTGCGCGATCTGCAGCACCGAATGGCCCTCGGGACGCTCGCCGACCTGCTGCCCGCCGGTCATCGCGACCGCGTCGTTGTAGAGCACCTTGTAGGTGATGTTCACGCCCGCCGCGATCGACTGGCGAATCGCGAGCAGACCGCTGTGGAAGTAGGTGCCGTCGCCCAGGTTGGCGAACACGTGCTTCTCGCCGGTGAAGGGCGCCTGGCCCATCCACGGCACGCCCTCGCCGCCCATCTGGGTGAAGCCGACGGTGGCGCGGTCCATCCAGGTGGCCATGAAGTGGCAGCCGATGCCGGCCATGGCGCGCGAGCCTTCCGGCACCACGGTCGACGTGTTGTGCGGGCAGCCCGAACAGAACCAGGGCTGGCGGTCGGCCTTGACCTCCAGCACCTGCATCGCACGCTCCTTGGCTTCCAGGATCGTCAGCTGAGCGTCGATGCGCACCTGCGTGTCGGCGTCGATGCCCAGCTTGCGCAGGCGCCGCGCGATGGCGCGCGCGATCAGCGCGGGCGACAGGTCGGCGTTGGCGCGCAGCAGCGTGCGCGCGGTCGGATTGGGCGTGGCCCATTCGCCGCCGCCGCCCTCGACCTCGTCGAACTTGCCGACCACGGCCGGACGCACGTCGGGTCGCCAGTCGTACAGCTCTTCCTTCAGCTGGTATTCGATGACCTGGCGCTTTTCCTCCACCACCAGGATCTCGCGCAGGCCGGTGGCGAACTCGCGCGTGATCTGCGCTTCCAGCGGCCACACCACGGCGACCTTGTGCAGGCGGATGCCCAGGCGCCGGCAGGTTTCGTCGTCGAGGCCGAGATCGGCCAGCGCCTGGCGCGTGTCGTTGTAGGCCTTGCCGCTGGCGATGATGCCGAAGCGGTCGTTCGGACCCTCGATCACGTTGTAGTTCAGGCGGTTGGCGCGGATGTACGCCAGCGCGGCGTACCACTTGTAGTCGAAGAGGCGCGCTTCCTGCTCGAGCGCCGCATCGGGCCAGCGGATGTGCACGCCGCCCGGCGGCATGGTGAAGTCCTCCGGCAGCCGGATCTGCACCCGCTCCGGATCGATCATCGCGGTGGCGCTGGACTCGACGATCTCCTGGATCGTCTTCATGCCGGTCCACACGCCGGAGTAGCGGCTCATCGCGAAGGCGTGCACGCCCAGGTCCAGGATCTCCTGCACCGTCGTCGGGAAGAACACCGGCAGGCCGCAGGCCTTGAAGATGTGGTCGCTCTGGTGCGCGGCCGTGGAGCTCTTGGCCACGTGGTCGTCGCCGGCCACCGCGATCACGCCGCCCCAGGGCGTGGTGCCGGCCATGTTGGCGTGCTTGAACACGTCGGAGCAGCGGTCCACGCCCGGGCCCTTGCCGTACCAGATGCCGAACACGCCGTCGAACTTCTGCTGCTCCTTCGGCGCGAAGCCGAGCTGCTGGGTGCCCCAGATCGCCGTGGCCGCCAGCTCCTCGTTCACGCCCGGGTTGAAGACGATGTTCTGCGCCTGCAGGTACTTCTTGGCCTTCCACAGCGCCTGGTCGTAGCCGCCCAGGGGCGAGCCGCGGTAGCCGCTGATGAAGCCGGCGGTGTTCCTGCCCACCAGGGCGTCGCGCTGGCGCTGCAGCATCGGAAGCTTGACCAGCGCCTGCACGCCGCTCATGAAGGCGCGGCCGTAGTCCAGCGAGTACTTGTCGTCCAGCGTGACGGTCTCGAGCGCCTTGCGGATGTGGTCGGGCAGGGGGGCGTTCACTTGGGTCTTGTCTCCGTGTTGGAACGGCAAAGTGTATGCAAGAGGGGCGGATATGTCTTTGCGTTTGATGCCCGGATAGGGCTAGGATGAGAAAGGATTTTTCTCCTAACGCCCATTCATGGAAAGACTCGACAAGTTCGACCTGCGCATCCTGCAGGAACTGCAGGCCGACGCCCGCCTGACCAACGCCGAACTGGCCCAGCGGGTGGGCCTGTCGGCCGCGCCCTGCTGGCGCCGCGTGCGGGCGCTGGAGGAGGCCGGCTACATCAAGGGCTACCACGCCGAGATCGACCGTCATCGAATCGGCCTGGGCGTGCTGGCCTTCGTGCGGCTGGACGCCGACCGCAACACCGGCGAGCGCACGCGCGAGATGGAGGAGGCGATCCGCCGCATCCCGGAGATCGTCTCGTGCCACTACATCAGCGGCGCCGGCACCTTCGAGCTGCAGGTCGTGTCCAGCGACCTGGACGCGTTCTCGCAGTTCGCGCGCAAGGTGCTGATCAACCTGCCGAACGTGAAGGACATCCACACCAGCTTCTCGCTGGGCGAGGTCAAGGCCAGCAGCAGCTGGCCGCTCGGCCACCTGCGCGCCGAGCCCACCTGAATCCCGGCATGACAGGAATGTGAAACGGTCGCGTTGGCATGCCAACGCGCTCGGGCATTCCGGCCGTCACGCGACGGTCACGCGCACGGCCGAGCATCCGCGGCTTCTTGCACCCGCCTGGAGACCCGCTTGAATCCCGTGAATGACATCAGCGCCGGCGTCGATCCCGACGACCTGGAGAACAACACCAGCGCCAACCCCCACATCCGCGACGTCATCGCCCAGGGCATGGCGCGCCGCCTGTTCCTCAAGAGCGGCGTCGGCGCCATGGCCGTCGCCGGCCTCGGCGGCCTGAGCGCCTGCGGCGGCGGTGGTGGCGGCAGCGGCGCTCCCGTCGTCACGCCTCCGGCCACCTCGCTGCCCGAGGCACCGGTCGAAGTGCGCCTCGGCTTCACGCCGGTGGCCAAGTCCCTGGCCGACCAGCTGGTGGTGGCCGACGGCTACACCGCCACCGTGGTCTACGCCACCGGCGACTCGATCGACCCGCTGGTGCCCGACTACACCGACGACGGCAACAACGCGAACTTCGCGCGCCGCGCCGGCGACCACCACGACGGCATCCACTTCTTCGGCCTGTCCGCCGGCGGCGCGCCCGCGCCCACCGCCGCCGACCGCGCCCTGCTGGTGATGAACCACGAGAACATCGCCGGCACGGTGATGTTCATGCACCCCGCCGGCCAGACCACGCCGCGCCCCGAGGCCGAGGCGATCAAGGAGATCCAGGCCCACGGCGTCTCCGTCATCGAGCTGCGCAAGACCGCCGGCCGCTACGGCTACGTGCGCAACTCCACCTTCAACCGCCGCGTCACCGCCTCCACGACGATGGAACTGCGCGGCCCTGTCCGCGGCTCCGCCTTCGTGCGCACCCGGTTCTCCGCGGCGGGCACGCAGACGCGCGGCACCATCAACAACTGCGGCCACGGCCACACGCCCTGGGGCACCTACCTCGCCGCCGAGGAGAACTGGGCCGGCTACTTCCGCCGCCGCAACACCGACGACGTCAACCGCACGCCCAAGGAGATCGCCGGCCTCAAGCGCTACGGCATGGGCAACAGCAGCGGCAACAACGCCTGGGCGACCGTGACGCCGGCCGATCCCACCAGCACCGAGTTCAGCCGCTGGCTGGCCGAGGTCAACACCGCCGCGCCGGCCGACGGCACGGGCGACTTCCGCTTCGTGCACAACACGTTCGGCTACATCGTCGAGATCGACCCCTACGACCCGGCCTCCACGCCCGTCAAGCGCACGGCCCTGGGCCGCCGCGCCAACGAGGGCGCCTGGAACAGCCGGCCCAAGCCGGGCCAGCCGCTGGCCTTCTACATGGGCTGCGACTCGCGCGGCGAGTACGTCTACAAGTTCGTCACCGCCAAGGCCTGGAACCCCGCCGACGCCGACCGCGCCGACCGCATGACGGTGGGCAACGAGTACATGGACAGCGGCACGCTGTTCGCCGCGCGCTTCAACGCCGACGGCACCGGCACCTGGGTGAAGCTGGACCTGAGCAACCCCGACGTCGCCGCCGGCGTGCCGGCCAGCGCGCTGAACCCCGCGGGCTACACGTTCGCCGGCCTGGCCGACATCTGCGTCCACTCCCGCCTGGCCGCCGACGCCGCCGGCGCGACCAGGATGGACCGCCCGGAGTGGACCTCGGTGAACCCCGCCAACGGCGAGGTGTACATCACCATGACGGAGAACCCGGACCGCGGCGCGACCACGACCAACTCGTCGAACAACATCGCCAACCCCGATGTCGACCCGGCCAACCCGCGCTACTGGCGCGACACCCGCCTGGACAACGCCAACATCCAGCGCGGCAACGTCAACGGCCACATCGTGCGCATCCGCGAGGACGCCGACAACGCCGGCGCCACCACCTTCCGCTGGGACATCTTCCTGTTCGGCGCGCAGGCCAGGCCCGACACCGGCATCGACGCCACCAACTGGGCGCAGAACGTCAACATCTCGGGCCTGTCGGACATGAACGACCTGTCCAAGCCGGACGGTTGCTGGTTCTCGCCGACCACCGGCATCCTGTGGATCGAGACCGACGACAACACCATGACCGACCGCAGCAACGCCATGCTGCTGGCGGCGGTGCCCGGCACGCTCGGCGACGGCGGCCCGCGCGCGGTGGTGAACCGCGCCAACGGCAGCCCCGACACCGCGGTCACCACCGACAAGACGGTGAACACCTTCGTCGGCCGCCCGATGACCGAAGCGACCTTCCGCCGCTTCCTGGTGGCGCCCAAGGGCGCGGAGATCACGGGCCTGACCGAGTCGCCGGACGGCCGCGCGCTGTTCGTCAACATCCAGCACCCGGGCGAGAACACGGCGAGCGCCAACATCGGCAACCCGGCGCAGTTCGAGAGCCACTGGCCGGGCAACGGCGCCGGCATCGCGGCGCCCTACGGCCCCGGCGGCGCGACGGCCCGTCCGCGCTCGGCCACCGTGGTGATCACCCGCAACGACGGCGGCCTGATCGGCACCTGACCTCAGCGGCGGCGGCACTCCACCGTGTGCGGCGGGTAGAGGCTCTGCACCAGCGCGACGTCGCCCTTGAGTCCCAGGCCCAGCTCGACCCGCAGCTGCGGCCCGGACCACACGGTGTGCTCCGGCGTGAAGCCGCCGGCGTCGCGGCCCAGGCGGTAAGGGCCGCCCGGCAGTTCCTCGACGACGAGGACGTCGCCTTGCGGCAGCACGCGCAGGCGCGTTCCGTCGCCGCAGTCATAGGAAGCCGTGAAGGGCGAGGAGGACGGCGGCTCCGCGACAGGCGCCGGATCAGGCGCGATGGCCGGTGCGGCCGGTTCCGCCGGTGTGGAAGCGGGCGACGGCTCGGCCACCGGCCGGATCGCGCAACCCGCCATCAACGCGGCCGCCGCGAGCACTGCGATCGAACCCCTCATCGCGGCCACAGCACCCACATCCGCAGCGGCTGCTTGAGGCGCCCGGCCAGGTCGCCGGCTTCCGCGCCCCAGCCGGCGAAGTAGTCCGCGCGCACCGCGCCGACGATGGCGCTGCCCGTGTCCTGCGCCAGCACCAGGCGCCGCAGCTGCAGAAGCGGCCCGTTCGAGGCGAGCCACACGGGCGTGCCGTACGGGATGCTTTCCTTGTCGACCGCGATCGAGCGGCCCGGCGTGAGCGCCACGCCCTGCGCGCCGCGCGGGCCGAACGCCGCGTCCAGCTCGCCCAGCGGCTCCTCGCGGAAGAACACCGTGCGCGGATTGCTCCACAGCATCTCCTGCAGGCGCTGCGGATTGTTCTGGGCCCAGGCCTTGATGCCGGGCCAGGACGCGTCGCGCAGCGCCCCCTGCTGCTGCAGCCAGCCGCCCACGCTGCGGTACGGATGCTCGTTGCTGCCCGCGAACGCGAGCCGCACCATGCGCTGCGAGCCGTCGCGCTCGGTCACGCGCAAGCGGCCCGAGCCCTGGATCTGCAGAACGAGCGCGTCGAGCGGGTCGGCCAGCCACGCGATCTCGCGGCCGCGCAGTTGCGCCCTGGCCTCGGGCAGCGTCTCCATTTCCTGGCGGCTGTACCAGGGCTTGCGGCTCTGCAGCGTCGCGGGCGGGCGGTACAGCGGCACGGTGTGGCGCGCCGTTGGCTCGCGCGAGGCCTCGAGCAGCGGCTCGTAGTAGCCGGTGAGCAGGCCGTCCGTGGCGCCCTGCAGCGGCTCGACGCGATACGGCTGGAGCGAGCGGCGCATCCACTCGCGCTGTTCCTCCGCCGGCGCGATGGTCAGCTGGCGCACCTGCGGACACAGCGCAGCGAAGGCCGCGGGCGGCTTCTCGCAGCTGCGCACCCAGGCGTTCCAGGCCTCGTGCAGCGCGTCCTCGTCGAAACCGGGCAACTCGCTCCAGGCCACCGGCTGCCAGCGGCTCTTGCCTTGCAACACCGGGGCGCCGGCGACGGGCGCAGGGGCCGGCGCGGGCGACACCACCGGAGGTGTCGGAGAGACTTCCGGACCGGATTCGGGCAGCGGCACCGAGGCGCACCCGGCCAGCATTCCTACAATCGCCGCGACGAACGCGAACCTGGACGACGAACTTGCCATGCTGCTGATTCTGCTGGAAGCCCTGCTCGCGCTGGCGGTGCTCGTGCTCATCGTCTGGTGGACCATGTTCTCCGGACGCCCGCGCGGCGAGCCGCCGGGCGCCGAGGACGACAAGAGCGACGGGCCTCCCAAGGCTTAGCGCCCGCCGGCGACGTCGCGCAGGACGTTCGCCAGCTCCACCGCCGACTTCACTTCCATCTTGTCGAACACGCGCGAGCGGTGGACCTCCACCGTGCGCACGCTGATCGCCAGCTGGTCGGCGATGAGCTTGTTGGGCAGTCCGCGCGCCACCAGCTGCATCACGTCGCGCTCGCGCTCCGTCAATTCCGCGAGCCGCGCCGCCAGCCCGTCGCGCTCGCGCCTTTCGGCCAGCACCCGGGCCGAAAGCTGCAGGGCCTGCTCGACCCGGTCCACCAGCGCGTTGTCGGAGAACGGCTTCTCGCAGAAGTCGAAGGCGCCGCGCTTGACCATGTCCACCGCGGTCGGAACATCGGCGTGCCCGGTCAGGAAGATCACCGGCATCGCCTGCACCAGGCCGCGATCGGCGATGTGCTCGAAGAGCGCGAGGCCGCTCATGCCCGGCATGCGCACGTCCAGCAGCAGGCAGCAGGGCTGCGCGGGCGCGAAGCCGCCCTCCGCTTCCAGCAGCGCCTGGAACGACTCGGCATCAGGGAAACGCTCGCTGGCCAGGTGGCGCGACCGCAGCAGCCAGGCCAGGGCCTCGCGCACGCTTTCGTCGTCGTCGACGATGAAGACGGTGGCGTCGGGAGCGGGTTGCATCAGGCGGTGGTGGTGGCCCGGGCGCCGGCCGGCGGTGCGGGCGGCAGCGCGGCGGCTTCGGTGGGCAAGGTGAACCGGAAGATCGTACCGCGCGGACGGTTGGGCTCGAACGCCAGGAAGCCGCCGTGCTGCTCCACCACCGTGCGGCACAGCGACAGGCCCAGGCCCATGCCCTCGGCCTTGGTGGTGAAGAACGGCGTGAAGAGCTGCGCCTTTACCTCGGGCGGGATGCCGGGCCCCACGTCGATGACCGCGAACTCCATCCAGCCCTTGCCGACCCCGTCGACGGCCTCGGCGCGGCGCACCTGCAGCAGCAGCGAAGGGCTGGTCACGCGGGCCTCGTCCATCGCCTGCATCGCGTTGCGGGCGAGATTGAGCAGCACCTGTTCGACCATGGTGCGGTCGCACACCACCGGCGGCAGCGTGGCGGGCACGCGAGTTTCCACCTGCACCCGCAGCTTGCGCGCCTGCAGGCTGACCAGCGGCAGCACGGCGTCGATCAGCTCGTGCGGGCGCACCGGCTCGCGCGCCTTGTCGCGGCGGCGCACGAAGTCGTGCACGCTCTTGATCACGCGGCCGGCGCGCTCGGCCTGCTGCGCGATGCGCTTGATCGCCAGGTGCAGGTCGGCCGAGGTGGCGGCGTTGCCGGCGCGCGCATCGAGCAGGTTGAGCGTTCCGGTGGCGTAGCTGGAGATCGCGGCCAGCGGCTGGTTCAGCTCGTGGCTGAGCAGCGAGGCCATCTCGCCGACGGTGGCCAGGCGCGCCGTCGCCTGCAGGCGCTCGTGGCTGGCGCGCGAGAGCTCCTCGACGCGCCGCTGCTCGCTGATGTCGAGGAAAGCGCTCATCCAGCCGGTCTGCACGCCCTGGGCGTTGATCAGCGGTGCCTCGATGATCAGCACCGGAAAGCGCGAGCCGTCCTTGCGCATGAACACCGACTCGAAGCCGTCGCGCGGCGGCGCGTGCCGGCCGGACAGGCGGATCTCCTGGCGCTTCTGGTATTCGCCCGCCAGCTCCGGGGGCCAGTAGGGCGCGGGCGTGGAGTGGCCCAGCAGTTCGTCGGCGGTGAAGCCCACCATCGCGCAGAACGCCGGGTTGACGTAGGTGATGCGCCCGGCGAGGTCGCGCGCGCGCAGGCCGGTGACGAGCGAGTCCTCCATCGCCTTGCGGAAGGCCAGCGCCTCGGCCAGGTCCTGCTCCACCTGCTGGCGCCGGCGCATGTCCTTGACCAGCATGTACAGCACCGACAGCAGCGCGATCGACATCGCGGTGACCAGCGCCGTGAGCACGTTGGGGAACAGGTCCGGCGCGCGGTTCCAGCTGTCGCTTCGCAGCACCAGCGTGTAGCCCGGCAGGTCCAGCAGCTGCTGCGCGGTGAACACGCGGCTGCCGCGGCGCGCGCCGCCGTGCAGCGCGAGTCGGGTTCCATCGGCCTCGGTGAACGAGATCTCGTGGCCGCGCGCCAGCTGCGGACCGACCAGCGCGAGCACCTCGCCGAGCGCGTAGGTGGCCACAACATAGCCGCTGGGACTGCCTTCGGCCACCTGCGGCAGGCACAGCTCCATCAGTTCCATGCCCATGCCGTCCGGCTGGGGCACGAAGTAGCTGGCGGCGTAGGCCGGGCTGCTCATGCGGCGCGCGGTGGCGCAGGCCAGCACCACGTCGGCGTGCGCGCTGTTGCGACCGAGCCGGCTGAACACCGGCGGCCGGTAAGGCGTGTCCACCGCGGCCACCAGGCCCAGCTGGCGGTCGCGCCATTCGATGCGCACCAGCTCGCGGCGATCGTGCAGCAGCCGCTGCGCCTCCTGCGTCCAGTCGCCGGGCGAAGGCCTGCCCGCCAGCAGCGCCTGCAGGGACTGCACGTTGCGCGAGAGGCCGGTGCGGATGTCGCCGACGGCCTCGGCGGTGTCGCGCTCCAGGTTGGACTGCAGCTGGCTCGCTTCGTAGCGGCCCGCCAGCCAGATCAGCGTCGCGAGCAGCGTGGCCACGAGCGCGATGAGCGAGCCCCACAGCGTCCAGCTCTGCGCCGGCGGGCGCAGGGCGCGCAACACGGGCGCCGCACGCGGCGCCGCGGCCGACGTCGACTCGCTCATAGGACGCGGTGCTCCAGTGCGGGCAACTGGCGGCGCCAGTCCGCCATGCGCTCGGCGTCGAGTTCGGCCACGACCACGCCCTCGCCGTCCTCGTTGCGACAGGCCACGACCTCGCCCCACGGATCGGCCACCAGGCTGTGGCCCCAGGTGCGGCGGCCGTTCTCGTGCACGCCGCCCTGCGCGGGCGCGACCACGTACGCGAGGTTCTCGATCGCACGCGCGCGCAGCAGCGTCTCCCAGTGCGCCTGGCCGGTGGTGTAGGTGAAGGCGCTGGGCACCAGCAGCAGGTCGGCGTCCAGGCGGCGATACAGCTCGGGAAAGCGCAGGTCGTAGCAGACCGACATGCCGATGCGCCACTCGCGGCCTTCGCGCGATCTAAGCGTGAAGGCCACCGGCTCGCCACCGGCTTCGATGGTGCGCGCCTCGTCAAAGCGGTCGCGGCCGTTGTCGAAGCGGAACAGGTGGATCTTGTCGTAGCGCGCCACCCTCTCGCCTCGCGGCGAGAACGCGAGGCTGGTGTTGCGCACGTGCGCATCGTCGCCTGCGCGCAGCGGCAGCGTGCCGCCCACCAGCCAGAGGCCGTGCTCGCGCGCGGCGGCGGAAAGGAAGGACTGGATCGGCCCTTCCCCGAACGCTTCGCGCACCGCGACCTTGTCGCCCTCGCGCTGGCCCATGAGGCAGAAGTACTCGGGCAGCACGGCGAGCTCGCAGCCCTGTTCGGCAGCCTCGGCGATGAGCCGGCCG
>Ga0247829_10000935_pt1 | contig 12525 bp, 8 predicted proteins | sample 12C_Control_Day4_FD_207765 | JGI IMG/M metagenome (GOLD analysis project Ga0247829, IMG submission 207765) | Soil microbial communities from agricultural site in Penn Yan, New York, United States - 12C_Control_Day4 | ecosystem: Environmental > Terrestrial > Soil > Agricultural land | place: USA... | reverse complement strand
AGACGATGCCGGACTCGATGATCTGGACCCATCCCAGAATCGCGTTGAGTGGTGTGCGCAGCTCGTGTGACAGCGTCGCCAGGAACTCGTCCTTCAGTTGCGCCGCCTCGTGCGCCGCTTCGAGCCTGGCGAGCTCGGCCTCCTTGCGCCGCGTGACGATCATGCACACCCCTGACATGCGCACCGGACGGCCATCGACGTAGTGCACGCGCCCCTTGCCCTCCGCCCAGCGCACGGTCCCGTCCGGCGCAACGAGACGGTACTCGACGTCGTGGTCCCCTTCCCCCGCGAGCGCCTGCGCGACCGACGCGAAGACCCGCTCGCGATCGTCGGCATGGATCTCGCGGGCGTAGCTGTCGAACGTGCCGTCGAACGTCCCCGATGGAAGCCCGTGGATGCCTTCGAGGTTCTCGGACCAGCGGACGGTGTTCGTCAGCAGATCCCAATCCCAGGTGCCCATGAGCGACGCGTCGAGCGCAAACCGGAGGCGCTCCTCACTCAAGCGGGCCTGCTCCTCGGCGAGCGCGCGCTCTACCGCGAATGCGACTTGCGCCGCGAGCACGCTTGCGAGCTCGAGGTGCTCCGCTTCGATCGCCGTTGGCTGATCGAAATAGAGCATCAACTTGCCGAGGAGCCGACGCTGGCTCACCAACGGAATGAACGCAAGGGCGAGGATCCCTTCCTTGTTGAAGATGTCGAGGTATCCGGCCAGCGCGCCATCGTCGCGCACGTCCGGCACGACGATGGGCTGCGGATCCACGCATTCGGGAGACCAGGGGCTGTGCCCCTCGACTGCGTGCCGGTACGCCTCGGAAATGCCGCGCCAGGCGCGAAAACGCATGACGCCCTCGTGATCGAACAGCAGGATCGAGGCACGCGCGACTCCCATCGCTTCGCCGAGCGCGTCCAACGCGGCACTGTAGATGTCCTCGACGGTTCGCGTCGCGCTGATCGCCTGCGTGAGCCGCAGACAGGCGTGAATTCGATTCGGCACGTCCCCTCCGGGCGCACATTGTAGTGCGATCCAGTTTCAGCCCAACAATGTCCGCAATTTTTGCAAACCGCTGACCTGTGCGTCGATCGTTCGGCCAAAACTGCACACAAATCGCCTGCTTATGGTCCAGGTCGGGACCGCGACACGATCACGACCCGGAGCCCTGTAGCCGTACGCCCGCCCACAGGCGCTCGCGCACCGCTCGCGTCTGCCCGAGCGAGCGGACGCCCGCCGCTGTCACGGCGAACACGCGGCGTGACACAGCGTCGTTAGCGGAAGTCCGTGACGACGATACGAGTCCTTTCGCCTCCAGCCGATCCAGCGTGGCATACACGGATCCAATCGTGACGTCGCGTCCTGTGACCGTCTCGAGTTCGCGCCGTACGTTCATGCCGTAGGCCTCGCCGTCGGTTCGAACGACGGCTAGCATGACCTGTTCCTCGAGCGACCCGAGGAGCACCGCCTGGGATTCGCTTCGTGACCGGCTCATTGCCGTAACACCGCCACTGGGTCGAGCAGGCTCGCGCGCCGCGCGGGCAGGAACGCCGCCAGCGCACCCACGGCAAGAAGCAGCAACACGGCGCCGCCGAGCGCCAGCGGATCCGTGGCTTCCACGCCGTAGAGCAGCGACGCCAGCACGCGCGTGACGACGAGAGCCGCGGCAATGCCGATCGCGCTCCCGATCGCTACGAGCGTTATTCCGCGCGAGACGACCTGGCTGATCACGCGCCCGGGCTGCTGCCCCAGTGCGATCTGGATCCCGTAATCACGGGCGCGGCGCGTGACGTAGTGAGAGATCGCGCCGTAGACACCGACCGCGCCGAGCACGAGCGCCAGCCCCGCGAGCAGCGTCAGCAGCGTCACCACCTGACCCGCCGCGCCGAGCGCCATGTCGAAGACCGTCCGCAGCGTCGTCATCTCCTGTATCGCCAGCTGCGAGCTCTCGCGCTGGATCGTCGAGCGTACCGCGTCGGCGAGCGCACCCACGCGCTCTTCCGAATCCGTGCGGACCGCGAACGTGACAGTGTTGCCCGACTGCGGGATGTGCTCGTAGAGCATGTAGCGCGCCGGAACCGGCGCGTCAGTCAGATCCGCCTCCGCCGCGTTGCTCACGACGCCGACGATCCGCTCGCCGCGCTCGTCGAATGTCTGGAGCACTTTGCCAATCGGATCCTCGCCAGGAAAGTACTTCGCCGCCAGCGCCTCGTTGATGATCACCACGGGATCGCTGCCTTCACGATCAGACGCATCGAAGCTGCGCCCGGCACGGATCTGCATGCCCATGGTCGTGAAGTACTCGCGCGTTACCATGCGGAACGCAGTTGTCGAGGACGGCAGGTCCGGCTTGCCACGGATGCCGATGCCCCAGTTGTCGCCCGAGCCGCGGAGCGGCACCTTCTGTGTGGCGGCCACGGATTTCACCCCGGGCAGTGCCTGGAGTGTCGGGATCATGTCGATGATCGCGCGGCGCCGCTGCGCGGGCACCAGCCCGCTCGGCATCGTGGCATCCACGAGCACGAGGCCGCGCGTGTCGACGCCGGGATCGATGGCTCGCAGGTTCGCAACGCTGCGGATCAACAGCCCCGCGCCTCCGGCGAGAAGTACCGCCAGCGCCATCTGCGCGACGACGAGGCCACCCTCCAGCCGTCCGCCGCGTCCGGCGATGCCGCCGGTCCGCGTGGTCGCCATCGTCGCCTGCAGGCTGCTCCCGCGCCACAACGCGAGACCCGGAACGATCGCGACGATGACCGCCGCTGCGAGTGCGGCAATGACGGACGCGCCGAAGATCGTCCAGTCCAGCGTCGCGGTCGACGCCAGCTCACCGAGCGGTAACGACTGCACGAGCACTCCGAACCCCACCGCCGCGAGCGCCGCCCCGACGATGCCTGCCAGAAGTCCGATGACGATCGACTCCATGACGAGCTGCTGAACGAGCCTCTGTCGGTTCGCACCAAGCGCGGCACGCACGGCGAGCTCGGTCGAACGTGCATCGATCTGCCCGAGCATCAGGGCGGCGACGTTGGCGCACGCGATCAGCAGAATCACGCCCATCGCCGCAAACGTCGCCACAAGGCTCGGACGGATGTCGCCGACGAAGAACTCACGCGCGGGTGTGATCTCCGGCGCCCGGGATTTGTCCCACTGCTCGGGTGCGGGGAACTGTTCCTGCACGCGCGCGCCCATCGCGCGGAGCGGGCCGTCGAGCTGGGCGAACGTGGTGCCGGGCGCGACGCGACCTATCAGTGTGTAACGTCCGGATCGACTCCTGGGATTGAGCGGCGCCGTGTTCCACGCGCGTGTCAGCGGGCTCGGAAACCAGAAGCCGGCCGGCATCACACCGACCACGGTCCGGCTGGCACCTCCGAGACGCACAGGCTTGCCGATGATCGACCGATCCGCGCCAAGCTCCTGCCAGAGTGAGTAGCTGAGGACAGTGGCGGGCTCGGCGCCTGGCGCATCGTCGCCAGCCTTGAACGTCCTCCCGAGCATCGGGGCGGTGCCAAGGACGTCGAACAGCTCGGCTGACGTAGCAATACCAGGAATGAATCGCAGCGGGCCGCCGCTCACCTCGAGCGTCGCGCCATCCGGACGGTATGCCGCCATGGACTGAAAACCCTGGAAGTTCGGCCGCAGATGAAGAAACTCTGCCTCGGACCACGACCCGGTGAACCAGAGCACACCGACTTGCTCCTCGTTCGCCATTGGAAGGGGCTCGAGCAGCAGCGTGCGAACGACGCTGAAGATGGCCGCCGTGCCGCCGGCACCAAGCGCGAGCGTCAGCACTGCGAGCAGCGCGTAGGTTGGACGGCTCATCAGACGGCGCGCCGCGTAGCGAACATCCATGATCCAGCTCTCGAACATTGGTCCTCCAGGCCGCATTCGATTCGCTTGCGGCTCGAAACCTGTCATTCCTCGCCACCATCCCCGGCGAAGCAGCGCCGGGATCGAGAACAGCGCCTGCATCAACGCCCAGCGCCGGGCCGACCCTCTGCCCGTGCTGAGGGCGCGCATCTCGTACTCTGCCCGGAAATCGGCAAGCACTTCGTCGCGCTCGGCAATCGGCAGCAGTCCGCGAAAGACTGCTTCTGCGAGAGTTGGCGGGCGTTCAGGCACTGCTGTCCTTGATTCTACATTGTAGAAACGCAGGGACTGCCCGTTTGGTTCACTCGACCCGATAGAGTCGTGCGCACGCTTGTTGCAGACGTCAGCGTATGGCACGCGCACTCTGGACCGGATCGCTCAGCTTTGGACTCGTGAATATCCCCGTCGAAATCCACACGGCCGTGAGAGACCGCGGACCGCACTTTCGGCTGCTGCGGCGGACGGACCGCTCCCGCATCCGCTTCCAGCGTGTCGCGGAGAAAGACGGCGAGGTTGTCGCCTGGGAGCAGATCGTCAAAGGGTACGAGTTCGCCAAGGGGCAATTCGTCGTGCTCACCCCTGAAGACTTCGAGAAGGCGGCGCTGAAGAAGGACCGTGTCATCGACATCCAGGATTTCGTCAAAGGCGATGACATCGACGATCGCTACTTCGACAAGCCCTATTACCTGCTCCCCGGGAAGGGCGGCGACAAGGCATATGCGCTGCTGCGCGAAGCGATACGCGAGTCGGGGCGCATGGGCGTCGCGAAGTTCGTGCTGCGTTCCAAACAGCGCCTCGCCGCGATCGAGACCATCGGCGATGCGCTCGTGCTCTCGACGATGCGGTTCCGCGATGAACTGGCGAGTCTCGAGGAGTACGAGTTTCCGGCGGAAAAGGGGATCCAGCAGAAGCAGCTCCAGCTCGCGGAGAGACTGATCCAGGAGTTTGCGTCGGACTGGGATCCGGAGAAGTACACGGATGACTATCGCGAGAACATCATGAAGGTCGTTCACGCGAAGCGTGAGAAAGTGAAGCCGGATCTGGAGCCCGAAGCGGATCCGCAGTCGGCGCAGGTCATCGACCTCATGGAACGGCTGCGTAAGAGTCTGGGGACGAAGCGCGCCTACACGGCCAAGGCGGCGAAGGCGTCACGGGCGGCGAAGGGCACCCGCAAGAAGACCGCGAGGAAAACCGCGCGGCGCACGGCCGCCTGATCTCTGGAGCGCGTCGGCGCGCTAGCGCGTCGCGGGTAGATCGACGTCTCGCTATTTCGAGGCGGGAGGCACGGTCCAGAGATACAGCAGCGTGCCGTCCTCGGCGCGCACCGTCTTCTCGGGAGGCCACGTCCCGATCGGGAACTGGTGCGACACGATCCGCGTGCCAGGACGCAGGTCCTTGCGCAGCTTCGGTTCGAGCCGGGCGTTCACCGTGGGCGAGAGATAGATCATCACGACGGTTGCCGCCGAGATGTTCGCCTCGAACAGGTCGCCGCTGATGAACGTGACGCGGTGTTCGACTTCTCCCTGCTTCGCGACCTCGCGGGCAACCGCGACAAGTTTCGGGTCGATCTCGATACCGACCGCGCGCGCGCCATATTTCTGCGCGGCCAGCATCACGATGCGTCCGTCGCCCGAACCGAGGTCGTAGAGCACATCCTTCGAGTTGACCGCAGCGAGCTGCAGCATCTCGTCCGCGACGCTTTCGCGAGTGGGGACGAAGATCACGTCCGGCTGGCGTGAGGCGGTGGAAAGTGGCACCGGCGCCGGCGCCGTGCCGGGAACTTTGATGACGACAGGCTGCGGTCGGCCCGTCGGGACATTCGGCACGACAACGGGATCCCGCCGCCGGCCGTAGGGAAAGATCACTTCGATATCGACGCGGTCGGCGGTTCCGACGCCCAGGTGAACAGGGACATCACTCTGGGCGTTGTAACCGGAGCCCGAATCGACCAGCCGTGCGGCAATGAGGCGACGCGTTCCCGGTGTGAACGCGCGCACTTCGGCGCCGGCCCGTGTGGCACGACTGGCGCCATCGACCACGCGTACGTTGATAGAACGCCGCGCACTTCCCCTCGCGAGCGCGTTACGCCACACGAGCGGCAGCACGTCGGGGCTGGAGCCGGCAAGAACGAGATCCAGATCGCCGTCTGCGTCGAAGTCCGCCCAGAGCGCCCCGTGGCTGGCGTTGAGCGCCAGCAGCTTTGCCGGCGTCACGTCGCCGAATCGCGTGCCTGCGTTGCGAAAGAGGTAGTCGCGATGGCTCACTCCAGCCGTGACGGTCCCGTTGACATAGACATCGATGCGGCCGTCGTTGTCGAAGTCGCCGAATGCACAGGTGTCGTAGCGGCCGTCGATGGCGGCGCCCCATTCCGCTGAGGAGTCGGCGAACTTGCCGGCACCCTTGTTGAGAAACAATCCGTTCGGACCGTAGTTCGCCGCGAAGATGTCGAACCGGCCGTCGCCGTCCACGTCGGCCGCACAGGGACGGACGGTGCCGTTCGACGGCTCACGCGGCGCACGGCCACCCCACGCGACTCCGGACGCCTCGGCAACATCGACGAAGAGTCCGTCGTCGTTGCGATAGAGCGCGTTGGCATCGCCGTCCTGGTTGGCGGCATAGAGATCGAGATCGCCGTCCTCGTCCACATCGAACCAGACGGCGCCGACCGTCTTCCGCGAGTCATCGAGGCCGATCGACAAGGCGATGTCTTCGAATCGACCGCCTTCATTCCTGTACAGCGCGTTCGCGCGATCGCGGAACGCGACGAACAGATCGAGATCACCGTCACCATCGAAGTCGATCCACACCGGCTGACGGACCGCGCCGCTGGCGACGGTGAGGCCGACCTGTGACGTGACGTCCTGAAAGCGTGCGCCCTCGTTGCGGTAGAGCCGCAGGACCGCCGCCTCGCCCGGCACGAAGCCGACCAGCAGGTCCGGATCACCATCGGCATCGAAGTCGCCCCACGCAGCGGCCCGGGTGGCGCGCGCGTCGGCGACGCCGGCCGCGGCCGCGACGTCCTTCAGCGTGCCGCCATCGTTGCGATACAGGCGATTGGCGGCGCCGTTGAACCCGACGAAGAGATCCACGTCACCATCGCCATCGAAGTCCGCCGCGGCGTTCGACAGCGTGGCAGCCGCCTCCAGATCGCGCTGGTATGGCTCGAACAGCGGCGGCCGGGCCGCATCCTGCGTGACGAGCAGAACGGCGGCAGCAAGCAGAAGCGCCTCGTTGCGCATCGCGTTATGCGCCCGCGGACTCGAGCCAGCGATTCATCTCGGCGTGCGGCACGACGCCCGCCTGCTGGAAGACGGGCTGGCCGTTCTTCATCACGACGAAGTTGGGAATGCCCTGCACATCGAAGCGCGAGGCGATCTCTGGATAGCGTTCGGTATCGATTTTGAGCACAAGCGCGCGGCCTGCTTTGTCGGCGGCGACGCGCGCCACCTCGGGCGCCGCGACCCGGCACGGGCCGCACCAGGATGCCCAGAAATCGATCAGCACCGGCAGCTTCGATGTCTGCACCACCTCTTCGAACGTCGCCGCGTCGGCCTCGATCGGCTCGGCGATGGGATCGAGCGGTGTCTTGCACGCACCACACCGCACGCGATCGGTGAGGTTCGCCGGGCGAATGCGATTCTTCTGTCCGCAGTTTCTGCAGGTCCGGATCATCGATGGCTCCTCGACTAATCGACTGTAGGCCACTCTGGTCGGATGGAGCAACCCACGGCGAGCATCACCGTGACGAGAAAGGCGCCGGAGGGCGTCAGGGTCCGATCTATCTCACCTTCGAGCGAACCTAGTGGCCCGCATCCCCTGACTCCCGACGAGTGGCGGTGATTCCGTCACCGGCTACACTCTACTCCCATGCCCGAGATCACCTGGCAGCACTTCGAGGCGGTCGAGATGCGCGCGGGCACGATCGTGTCAGTTGAGCATTTTCCCGAAGCGCGCAAGCCTGCCTACAAGATCACCGTCGACTTCGGGCCGGAGTTCGGTATCCGTAGAACGAGCGCTCAAGTCACGACCGTGTACTCCAGGGACGATCTCGTGGGACGACAGGTGCTCGGCGTGCTCAATTTTCCGCCGAAACAGATCGGGCCGGTGCGCTCCGAGTTCCTGCTCGCCGGGTTTTATCGCGCCGATGGCGCTGTGATTCTGGCGGTTCCCGAGCGCCCGGTGGAGAACGGCGCAAGGCTCGGCTGATGGACAACGTCTGTCACACGCTGGTCGGTGTGGCCGTGGCCCGCACCGGCTTCCACAGGAAAACTGCACTCGCGACGAGCACGGCCGTGATCGCGGCGAACCTTCCCGACATCGATGTCCTGGTATTCGCCACCGATGTGCCGTCGGTAGCGTTTCGGCGCGGGATCACGCATGGGCTGCCCGCGCAAGTGCTGCTGCCCATCGCATGCGCCGGCTTCATGTGGTGGCTCGGCCGCCGCCGGACGCGCAAGGACCCGGCGCTCAGATTCGAGTGGTTGCTGGCGCTCTCGTATATCGGCATCCTGACCCACGTGTTCCTGGATTATCTGAACAGCTATGGCATCCGGCTGCTCTCGCCGACGTCGCCGCGGTGGTTCTATGGCGACGCCGTGTTCATCGTGGACGTCTGGCTGTGGATCGTTCTTGGCGCAGGCACGCTGTTCGCAGGAAAAGCGCGGCCGCAATACGCCGTTGTGGCCCTCACCATCGCGAGTCTCTACATCGCGGGAATGCTCCTCTCGGCACGTGCCGCGCGAGCCATCGTGCGGGACGCCTGGATCGCCCGTAGCGGTGAGGCGCCTCGAGCGTTGATGGTCGGGCCCGTGCCGCTGAATCCTTTCCGGAGAACGATCATCCTCGACGCAGGCGATCGTTATTACGAAGGCATGTTCCGCTGGATGCCGACGCAGATCGCGTTCGGCGAGACAGCGACACCGAAGAACGACTCGCGGCCGGAGATCGCACGAGCCAGCGAGGACCGGCGCGTCCACGGGATCCTGATCTGGGCACGCTTCCCCGTCTGGGATACGCGCGAGGTTCCAGAGGGCCTCGAGGTCAGCGTTCGAGACATGCGATTCCGCGCGCTCGGGCGCGGCGGGTTCACTGCCAGTACCATAGTTCCCCGCTGAGGCAGCCATGCAGGATCTCACCACCGGGTCAGTGACGCGGCACCTGCTGAAGACCACGAGCTTCATGCTCATCACCATGGTCTTTCAGACGCTCTACTTCCTCGTGGACCTCTACTGGGTCGGGCGGCTCGGAAAGGAAGCGGTCGCGGCGGTTGCGGTCGCCGGCAATCTCACGTTCATCGTGCTCGCGGCCACGCAGATGCTGAGCGTCGGCACGACGACGCTCGTATCGCATGCGGCCGGACGCAGGGAGCACGACCGCGCAAATGTCGTGTTCAACCAGTCGATCCTGCTCGGCATCGCCTCCGCGCTGATTTTCTTCTCCTTCGCGTGGACGTTTCGCGGCCAGTATGCGGACACGCTGGCGGCCGATCCTGTTACCGCATCGCTTGCGCGGGATTACCTCGCGTGGTTCATTCCGGCGATGGCGCTGCAGTTTCCGATGGTCTCGATGTCGTCGGCGCTCCGCGGCACCGGGAATTTCAAACCGGGCATGGTCGTCCAGACCGCCACGGTCATCGTCAACATCATCCTCGCGCCGATGCTGATCTTCGGATGGCCCATCGGAACACCGCGCGGCGTGTCGGGCGCGGCGATTGCGACGTTCATTGCCGTCGGGGTCGGGACTGCGTGGCTCGGCATGTACTTCCGCGCTGCCGCATATCTCCATTTCCGCCCGCGTTCGTGGACGCCGCAGATGAAGTTGTGGGCCGGCATGCTGAAGGTGGGGCTGCCTGCAGGCGCCGAGTTCGGCCTCATGGCCGTCCACATGCTCGTCGTCTACACCGTCAGCCGCCGCTTCGGATCAGCCGCACAGGCGGGGTTCGGCATCGGGCTGCGCGTCGTTCAGGCGTTCTTCCTGCCGGTCGTCGCTCTCGGCATCGCGGTGGCGCCGGTCGCGGGGCAGAATGTCGGCGCGCGGCACGCACAGCGCGTGCGCGATACGTTCCGCTCCGCGGCAATGATGGCAGCGCTCTTCACTGCCTGCACGGGCATCGTCAGCGTACTGAGCTCATCGCACCTGATCGCAATTTTTTCGGACGATCCGGGCGTGATCGCCGTCGGAGACGAATACCTGCGGATCGTCGCCTGGAACTACGTCGCGTCGGGAGTGATCTTCGTCGCCTCGAGCATGTTCCAGGCCCTGGGCAACACGATCCCGCCTCTGGCGACGTCGTTCGGGCGGCTGATACTCACGGCGATCCCCGTGCTGCTGTTGTCGCGCCTGCCCGGCTTTCAGTTGTGGTGGATCTGGTACATCGCCGTGGCGTCGCTGTGGATGCACATGGGCGCGAATCTGCTGCTGTTGCAGCGGGAGTTCAGGCGGCGCCTCGCCTTCGAGCATGCCGCCGCATGAGCAAATCACGTGATCAACGTTCTGCGTTCGTCGAAGCCGGCGTCGAGCGCGTGACGTTACCGAGATCGTTCCAGTTCAACAACGTGTTGAAGACCATGTTGAACTCGCCGTGGTTCTGCCAGCGATAGATGGGGTTGTTCGCGAACATCACCACGCGCCCTTTTCCGGAGAACCCGCCGGGGATGTCTACCGCAAACGGACGATCGCGGATCTCGTCCGCGCCCCGCATGAGGCCGCTCAATACGGCGGCGTCGCCGCCGACGTATCGTGCAAGGACGTTGGCACGGTCCGGCTCGCCTACTGTCAGCAGCGGCCCGCCGAGATACTTGATCGGCATGATCCGCTCCGTATAGCCGTAGAAGACGGGATGATCCAGCCGCAGGACTTCGGCGTTCACGATCGGCCTCGGCGCGTAGAAGTTGCCCGACGTGTTGCCTGAGGCGTCAACCGTGCGGCCCATGCCGAGCTCGGTTGGGAAGCGAACCGCGTTGCCCATGGTGACCAGCGTGCCGCCGGCGTCGAGGAACCGCTGGAACGCTTCAACGCCTTCGCTCCCCATGCCGCCGGTCATGTCGTCGGTCTCGCCATACATGCCGAGGAACTTGTACTTCTCGGTCTTCTTGTACGAGACCGGCCGCGCGGCCGGCGGTGCGAATACCGCGGCGCGCCCCGCATTCTGGGTGGGCATGACGATCACGTCGTAGTCGTTCTTCAGGTTGCCCTTCTTGAGCCGTTCCTTGTAGATCAGATCGAAGGGGATGCCGAACTTGTCGAACGTGAAGCGCACCCAGCCGATCTCCTGCGTGCCGCCCCATGACGAGTAGATCGCCACACGCGGTACGTCCGCGTCGTGCATCGGCACCGAGGGAGCCGAGGCGAGCGCTGCGGCCGTGAGGCCGAACTCCTCGACGGCGGCGCGCACCGGCGCCATGTCCGCGGGCGCGGTGACAACGAACGAACCGGCCGGAAAGTCGACCCCTTCTGCCTTGAAGCTCTTGTCGGCGATCTTCATCGGCACGTTCCGCAGCCTGTAGCGAAGGGCGATCATATTCGTGGATCCGAAATGCGCAACGGCAACCGCCGCCGAACCCTTGCCCACGACGGTGCCCTTTACGGCAGCTTCCTTGACCGCGCTCGTCGCCACGGACAGGATCGCCTTGTCTTTGATGTCCTTCACCTCGGCGAGCATCGCCAGGCCCATCGTCCAGCCGCTGTCGTCATAGGTCCGCAGATTGGGATCGGGATAGTCCTGTCGCTCCAGGAGATTCTTGGCAAGCCGCCCGTACGGCTGGTCGCGCTTGATGACGTAGGATCCAGCAGGAAACGCCCCGTCGCTCGTCTTGATCTCGGCGTTCGCGACGCCGACTTCGATCCGCTGAAGGCGCAGAAGGTTCACGAGCGCTGCCGCGCGCGTCATGTCGCGCTGCGCCGGGATCACGTATCCGTACGGCGCGTCGTTCTTTCCTGACTCGATCGAGTTCTTCGTCTTGCGGTAGAAGTTCTCGAGCACGAGATTCGGGAACATCGACGTAAGCTGGAGCCCGCTCAATACGCCGGTCTGCATGTAGTTCGTGTTGTTGCGCCGCGAGAAGTTCTGCTGCGCTCCCGGGGGGATGGGCAGCCCGCGATACCACTCGCGCGGCTGCGCGCCGCCGCGGCCGGTCGGCGGGCCCGCGGCAGCGCCGCGGCCTCCGCGTGCGCCGGTCGCCTGCCCGCCTTCGGTGTCCCCCTCTGCGCCCTGCCCCCGACGGCCGCCTCCCTGGTCCGGCGCGGCGGCAGTGTCTCCTCCCCGGCCGCGACCACCCTCGCCGCCGCGTCCTCCGCGCCCACCGCCGCCGGCACGCGGTTCGCTGCCGGACTGGGTCTCGTACATCCGCATCATGCCGTTGTGGTTGTAGGCCACGGACCCGAGATAACCGGGTGACCAGCCGTCCATGAACGCATGCGTGTAGACACCCGGCATGCCCCACTTCGTCATCTGCGCCAGCTCGAAATTGGAGAAGAACGGCAGCTCCGCGAACAGGATCGGATCGAGGTTCGGGTTCTGCGGCGCCGCGCCGCTGTAGGTGTAGAGGAGCGGCTGCGACTCGTGCAGGTCGTGCATGATCGGCGGGTGCGCGGTGAAATACCAGTCCGCGAGCGCCCGCATCGACACCTGCGAGAGATTGATGTCGCGGTTGTTGTCATGGAATACGTAC
>Ga0247829_10000928_pt1 | contig 12549 bp, 8 predicted proteins | sample 12C_Control_Day4_FD_207765 | JGI IMG/M metagenome (GOLD analysis project Ga0247829, IMG submission 207765) | Soil microbial communities from agricultural site in Penn Yan, New York, United States - 12C_Control_Day4 | ecosystem: Environmental > Terrestrial > Soil > Agricultural land | place: USA... | reverse complement strand
CCTCGTCGGCGATCCGCCGAACGGTCGGCAGCGGCAGCTCCGGATAGAGAGGCAGCGAGAGCACCTCGTTCGACAGGCGCTCGGAGACCGGGAGGTCGCCCGGCCGCCCGCCTGCGGAGGCCATCGCGGGCTGGAGATGGATCGGGCGCGGGTAGTGCACGGCGGTTGCGATGCCCCGGGATGCCAGGTGGGCCTTCACCAGATCGCGCCGCTCCAGGCGCACCGTGTAGAGGTGCCAGGCCGAGCGGCAGCCCGCGCGCTCGCGCGGCGTGACGACGCCCGCGGCTCCCGCCAGCGCCTCGTCGTACGCACGGACACGCTCCCGCCTCTCGGCGTCCCACGCGTCGAGGTGGCGCAGCTTCACGCGCAGCACGGCCGCCTGCAGCGTGTCGAGGCGGCTGTTGGTGCCGAGCACCACGTTGTCGTACTTGTCGGCGCCACCCCCATGGTTCGCCATCCGGCGCACCCGCTCGATGAACGCGGCGTCGTTGGACGTGACCATGCCGGCATCGCCGTACGCGCCCAGGTTCTTGCCTGGATAGAAGCTGAAGCAGGCGGCGTGCCCCAGGCCGCCTGCACGGCGCCCGCCCACGGACGCGCCATGTGCCTGGGCGGCGTCCTCCAGCACCGGGAGACCATGGCGCTCGGCGACCGCCAGGATCGCGTCCATGTCGGCCGGGTGGCCGTACAGGTGCACGGGCAGCAGCACCTTGGTCCGGGGGGTGATGGCGCGCTCGAGCTGGCTCGCGTCCATCGTGCAGGTCTCGGGGTCCACGTCCACGAAGACGGGGCGGGCCCCGTTGAGCAGGATGGCCTCGCCGGTCGCGATGAAGGTGTTGGCGACGGTCACGACCTCGTCGCCCGGGCCGACTCCGTAGGCGCGCAGGGCCAGGATGAGGGCGTCCGTGCCGTTGGCCACGCCGCAGGCGTGCGCGACGCCGCAGTAGGCCGCGAACTCCTCCTCCAGCCGCACGCAGTCCTCGCCGCGGATGAACTGGGTCGAGGCCAGCACGCGCTCGAGCGCGGGGCCCAGCTCGCTCCGGATGCGCTCGTACTGCGCCTTCAGGTCCACCATCGGGACAGCAGGAACGGTCATCGGGACGGCACCTCCATGCGGGGCGGCTCGTGGGACCGCCCAAGCCCGCGATCATAACCGGGCCCCTCGGGGCGAACCAAGCCGGGGCCGTTGACGAAGCGCCCCTGATCGCTGACAGTGGAGGGCCAGTTTTGGGCCTTGGAGGGCGACAGGATGCGTATCGAGCAATGGCTTCTGGGCGGGGTGACGGCGGCGCTTCTCCTCTCGCCCGGCGACACGAGGTCGGCCCCGGCCTCGATGCCGGCGGTCTGCTTCGCGCCTGGCACCGACCGCGCCTACGTCAATCGGGTCTATACCGACCTCCAGCCCGGGGGACCGGACGCGCCAGTGGTCTCGCTCTTCCAGTTCAATCCGGGCGACCGCTGGACCCAGACGGCCAACGCCAGCGGGCTGGGCCAGGGCGCGCCGACCCTGCTCACGTGGAGCGTCCCGGCCGACGGCCTCAACATCCCCTCGGCCTTCTCGGGCGACCCGTCCGGGCCCAGCACCCTCCGCGCCCGCCTGAACTCGATCTACGGCAGCCAGGCCACCTGGCAGCCGATCATCCAGCAGGCGTTCGACGCGTGGGCGGGCCGCACGGGGACCTCGTACGTGTTCGTGAACGACGACAACGCCGCCTGGGGGAGCCCGGGCTTCGGCACCTCGCGCGGTGACGTCCGCATCGCCGGACGCACGATCGACGGCAACTTCGGCATCCTGGCCTACAACTTCTTCCCCAACAACGGTGACATGGTCATCGACGCGCCGGATTCCTTCTACAGCGATACGACCTTCGGGTCCATCCGCCTCCGCAACGTGATCAGCCACGAGCACGGGCACGGGCTCGGCATCGACCACGTCTGCCCGATCGACGAGACGAAGCTGATGGAGCCCTTCTTCTCCGACGCGTTCACCGGGCCCCAGCACGACGACACGCTGGCGGGCCAGCGCGGCTACGGCGACGACTACGAGAACAACGACACGGCCGCCACCGGCACCAACCTCGGCGTGTTCGGCAACGGCTCGTTCACGACCGCGAACGCTGGCGCCGACGACAACTCGGACCTCGACTACTACCGTTTCACTGTCCCCGCGGGCAAGCAGCTGGACGTGACGCTCACGCCTGTCGGCGCGACGTACCTGGAAGGTCCCCAGCTGTCGAACGGCAACTGCAGCGCTGGCACGCCCTTCAACTCGCTGATCCTCAACGACGTGGCAGTCCAGGTCATCGGGACGAACGGCACGACCGTACTGGCCTCCGCCAACAACCAGGGGCCGGGTGGCACCGAGGTCCTCACCAACGTCGCGCTCACCAACGCCGGGCAGTTCTACGTGCTGGTGTCCGGCGGCAGCGCCGACAACGTGCAGCTCTACAACCTGTCGATCACGGTCGAGGACCAGGCACTGGCGGACCTGACGATCACGAAGACGGACGGGCAGCCGACGGCCACGCCGGGCCAGCCGGTCACGTACACCATCGTCGCCACCAACACGAGCGGGTCCTTGACCGTGAACGGGGCCACCGTCGCGGACACGTTCCCGGCCGTCCTCACGGGCGTGACGTGGACGTGCACCGCCTCGGCCGGGTCGAGCTGCATCGTGGGCTCCGGCTCCGGCAACATCAACCGGACCGTCAACCTGCTGCCCGGTGGCACGGTGACGTTCACCGCCACCGGCAACCTGCCGCCGGGTGCCACCGGCACCCTCGCCAACACCGCGACCGTATCGGCGCCCGCGGGGGTCAGCGATCCTTCCCTCGCCAACAACTCGGCCACCGACACCGACACGCTGACTCCGCGCGCCGACCTCGCGATCACCAAGACGGACGGCCAGGTGAGCGAGGTGCCCGGCACGGCGGTCACCTACACGATCGTCGCCACCAACCCGGGCCCGAGCACCGTCACCGGCGGCACCGTGACCGACTCCTTCCCGGCCGCCATCGCCGGCGTGACCTGGAGCTGCGCGCCGTCGGCCGGCTCGGCCTGCGCCCCTTCGGGGGGACCGGGCGCCGTCTCGGCCGTGGTCACGCTGCTGCCGGGCGGCACCGCCACCATCAGCGCGACGGGGACGATCGCCCCCACGGCCACCGGAACCCTCGTGAACACCGCGACCCTCGGCGCCCCAGCCGGCTTCACTGACCCGAGCCTGGCCAACAACAGCGCGACCGATACAGACACGCTCACTCCGACGGCGGACCTCGCCGTCACCAAGACGGACGGCCAGGCCACCGCCGTGCCCGGGACCGCGGTCACCTACACCATCACCGCCTCGAACGCAGGGCCGAGCGTCTCCGGCACCGCCACGGTGACGGACAACTTCCCGGCGACCGTCACGGGGGTGACCTGGACCTGCTCCGGCGCCGGCGGCGCGTCCTGCCCGCCCAGCGGGGCCGGCAACATCTCGGCCGCCGTCACGTTGCCGCCCGCGGGGGCGGTCACGTTCGTCGCGACGGGGACGATCGCCCCCACGGCCACCGGAACGCTCGCCAACACCGCGAGCGCCGCGGTGCCGGCCGGCGTCACCGATCCCGCGGCGGCGAACAACAGCGCGACAGACAGCGACACGCTCACGCCGCAAGCCGACTTCGGCATCACCAAGACGGACGGCCAGCTGATGGCGACGCCGGGCGGCCCCGTCACCTACACCATCCAGGTGACGCAGGGCGGGCCCAGCGCGTCCGGAGCCGCCACCGTCACCGACACCTTCCCGCTGGCCCTGTCCGCCGTGAGCTGGACCTGCGTCGCGAGCGCCGGCTCCTCCTGCGCCGCGAGCGGCAGCGGCAACATCAACACCACCGTCACGCTGCTGCCCGGCGGGACGGCGACGTTCACCGCGACCGGCACCGTCTCCGCGGCTGCCACGGGCACGCTCAGCAACACCGCGCAGGTCGCGGCCCCCGGCGGCGTGAGCGACCCCCTCGCAGGCAACAACTCGGCGACCGACACGGACAACCTCACGCTGGACTTCGTCGAGCTCACGCACGGCGCCCAGCTCGTGCGCGATCTGGCCCCCCCGGTCGGGATCATTCCCGCGGAGCACTTCTACTGGCTGAGCCAGAAGCCGTACTCCTCCTACGAGGTTTCCGTCGACGGCACATCCGGCGACATCGGCCCGACGCTGTCCCTGCAGCGGCTGGGCGGTGACGGGGCCACCATCCTGCAGTCGTCGGTCGGTGTCAGCCCGCTCGGTTTCAGCCGCACGCTCCGGTTCGTCAACGACCGGCCGGTCAGCCAGAACGGTGAGCTCCTGCGCGTGCGCAGCGGCAGCTGCAGCAGCAACTGCGGGCCCGACGACGTCTATCGCATCCGGATGCGCGAGACCACGGGTCGGATCGCCCGCTTCAACAACTCGAGCAGCCAGATCTCTGTCGCCATCCTCCAGAACGTCTCCGGAGCGACCCTGAACGGCACGCTCTACTTCTGGCGGACGAACGGCACCCTGGCCGCGACCTTCCCGTTCTCCCTGGCGTCGCGCGAGCTGCTGGTGCTCAACATCGCGACCGTGACGGGACTGGCCGGGACCTCGGGCTCGGTGACGGTCGCGCACGACGGCGGCTACGGGGGCCTGGTGGGCAAGGGCGTCGCTCTCGAGCCGTCCACCGGCTTCAGCTTCGACTCGCCGATGGTGCCGGTCGAGCGATGATCCGGGGCGCTCCGGCCGCCGGGGTCGTCCTGCTGTTGCTGGCGGCCGCGCCGACCGCGCGACCGCAGGCCGCGGCCGCCCACGGCCTGCCGCCGCTCGCCGTGGAGCCGACGGACCCCCTGCCGCCGCTCCCCACCCAGTCCGCGCGCAACGCGAACTACACCATCGAGGCGCGCCTCGACACCGAGCGCCACCAGATCGAGGGCGAGCTGACGCTCACCTGGCGCAACGACACGGGGGCGCCGCAGGACACGTTCCCCTTCCACCTCTACTGGAACGCGTTCCGCAACAACCTGTCCACGTCCGCCCGCGGCGGCGGCCGTCGCGCGGCGTTGCGCGAGACCGTGGGCCCGCTGGACGAGCGGGCCTACGGCTACACGCACGTGCAGATGGTCCACTTCATCGACGACCAGGGCGAGGTGGACGTCTCGCGCACGCGCCGGTTCGTGCAGCCGGACGATGCCAACCCCGACGACCGTACGCTGATGGAGGTGGTGAGCCCGCGGCCGGTGGCGCCGGGGCAGACCGCGCGCTTCCGCGTCTGGTGGACCTCGCGCATCCCGTACGGCGACCGGGGGCGGGCCGGCTGGGTGCACGACATGAACTTCATCGTGCAGTGGTTCCCCAAGATCTCGGGCACGCAGGGCGGGCGGTTCGTGGCGCACCAGTTCCACCCGCAGTCCGAGTTCTTCTCGGACTTCGGCAGCTACGACGTGCGTCTCACGCTGCCGAAGGGCCACGTGGTGGGCGCGACCGGGCAGCAGACCGAGCGCGTCCTGAACCCCGACGGCACCGAGTCGCTGCTCTTCCACGAGGACGACGTCCACGACTTCGCCTGGACCGCCGGCCGCCGCTTCCTGGAACGGCGCGGGCGCTTCGAGGACCCCGGCTATCCGCCGGTCGACATCCGCCTGCTCCTGCAACCCGAGCACGAGCACCTGGGGGAGCGCTACATCGAGGCCGCCCGCATCGCGCTCCGGTCCTACGGCGCGTGGTCCGCGCCCTATCCGTACAAGCAGCTCACGGTGGTGGACCCGGCCTGGTCCTCCGCGTCCGGCGGCATGGAGTACCCGACGCTGATCACGGGCGGCGCGGGGCGGTTCTCGCCGCCCATCCTGCACAGCCCGGAGAACGTCACCATCCACGAGGCGGGGCACCAGTTCTGGTACCTGCTGGTCGCCAACAACGAGTTCGAGGAGGCCTGGCTCGACGAGGGGTTCAACCGCTACCACGACCGGAAGGCGTCGTTCCTGGCACTGGGGCCGCGCGGGTGGGCGCGCCGCTACTTCGGGCTGGCGGGGCGCAACAACTCCGGCTGGCCCGTCGTGGCGCCGGGCGTCCGGCTGACCATGGTCGACGACGCGCTGCCCCAGCTGCGCCGCTCGGGACGCTCGGACGTGATGGCGCGTCCCACCTGGCAGTACCTCGACACCGACTCCTGGAACCTGAACAGCTACAACAAGCCGGCGCTGTCGCTGCACACGCTGGAGGGGCTGCTGGGCGAGGCGACCATGAACCGCATCCTGCGGACGTACGCGAGGCGCTACCGGTTCCAGCATCCGACCAGCCGCGACTTCATCACGGTCGTGAACGAGGTGACGGGCTCGGACTGGCAGTGGTTCTTCGACGAGACGTGGTACGGCAGCGGGCTGCTCGACTACGCGGTCGCCGTACGCGAGGAGGAGCTGCGCAAGCCGCGCGGGTTCGTGGAAGGCCCGGACGGGGCGCCGGCCTCGGTGCCTTCGCCCTCCGCCTCCCCGGACGCCGGCAAGGGTCCGTACGAGGTGGAGGTCACGGTCCGCCGGCTGGGGGAGACCCGCCTGCCGGTCGAGGTCCAGGTCGAGTGGAGCGACGGCCGCGTGCGGCGAGAGACCTGGGACGGCCGCGACCGTTGGACGCGTTTCCGCTACCGCGAGCCGGTGAAGGTCGCGCGCGTCGTCGTGGATCCGGACCGCAAGCTGGCGCTGGACGTGAACCCGGCCAACAACTCGTGGACCTCCGAGAACGGGATCCCGCGCCGCGCCGCGCGCAAGCTGTCGGCGCGCTTCCTCCTCTGGCTGCAGAACCTGCTCGAGCTGCACACGGTGCTCGGGTGATCCGCGCCCTCCGCGAGGGGCTGCGGGCGGCCGGGCGCAACTGGGGCCTGACGCTCCTGCTCCTGGGCCTGAACCTCGGTGCCGCGGCCGCACTGGCCCTTCCGCTCGCGGGCCTGCTGGAGGCGGACCTGGCGCAGCGAGACGCCGCGCAGAACACGCTCACCGGGTTCGACTACGGGTGGTGGAAGGAGTGGTCCGAGCAGCAGTCGGGATTCGCCAAGGACTTCGGCCCCGAGCTGTTCGGTGTCGGCTTCGTGTTCCGCAACCTGGAGCTGCTGCTCGGCGGCCAGCTGCCGGCGGGCCTGTTCGTGTCGAAAGCGACGTCCGAGGCGGCCGACGTGGACCCGCTGATCCTCGTGCTGGGCGCCGGCTACCTGGTGCTGCAGACGTTCCTGGCCGGCGGGCTCCTGGGCGTGCTGCGCGCTCCCGAGTCCGGATGGACGGTGCGCGGCCTCCTGCACGGCTCGGGCTTCTACTTCGGCCGGATGTTCCGGCTGCTGCTGGTGGTGCTGGCCGTCGACTCGCTGATCTTCGCGCTCAACATCCCATTCGCGGCCTGGGTGGACGGCCGGGCGCGGGAGGCGGTCTCGGAGAACACGGCGGTCGTCCTCGTCTTCGGCCGGCACGCGCTGCTGCTGTTCGCGCTCCTGTCGGTCCACCTGCTCGCGGGCTACGCGAAGGCCATCATCGTCGTCGAGGAGCGCTCGAGCGCGCTGTTGGCACTCGTCTCGTCGCTGGGCTTCTGCCTGCGCCGAATCGGCCGCACCGTCGGGCACTACGCGGCCGTCGCCGCCTTGGCACTCCTCCTCGCCGCGGCCTGGGCCCTGCTCGACGTGGCGTGGCCCGTCAGCGGGTACCGCACGCAACTCGTCTCGCTCGTCCTGGCCCAGGCGTTGGTGGGAGGCCGCATCTTCCTCCGCCTGGCCCTCATGGGCGGGCAGGTCGCCCTGTACCGGCGGAGCGCGTAGAATCGTCTCTCCCTCATGCCCGCGTCCCCCCTGGCCGCAGACCCGCTGGCCTTCCGGCAGGCGCTCTCGCATTTCGCGTCGGGCGTCACCGTCGTCACCACGCGGTGCAGCGACGGCTCGCCCCGCGGCTTGACCGTGACCGCGTTCTGCTCGGTCAGCCTCGACCCGCCGCTCGTGCTGGTCAGCATCGACAACCGGTCGGAGGCGCACGACGGCTTCGCGGAAGGCGCGTTCGCCGTCAGCGTGCTGGCGGAAGGGCAGGAGGACGTCTCGCGACGATTCGCGCTCCCCGGCACGGAGAAGTTCGCTGCGGCCGAGTGCGAGACGGGCGCGTCCGGCCTCCCGCTCATCCCGGACGCGCTCGCGCACCTGACCTGTCGTGTGGTGACCGCGGTGCCCGGCGGCGACCACACGGTCTACCTGGGCCGGGTCGAGGACGTGAAGGTGCGCGAGGGACGGCCGCTCGTGTACCACGGTCGCGGCTACCGGCGGCTGGCGGAGGAGGACCTTCCGTGAGCGCGCCGATGGAGTTCCCCGAGCGGTTCAACATGGCGTGGTACTTCCTCGACCGGAACGTCGAGGAGGGGCGGGGCGGCAAGGCGTGCCTCCACTGGCGCGACGAGTCGTGGACGTACGCGCAGGTCCAGGCCGAGTCGAATCGCTTCGGAAACGCTCTACGGAGGCTGGGTATCGACGTCGAGGACCGCGTCCTGATCGTGCTGCCCGACCGGCCGGAGTTCGCGTTCGCCTGGTTCGGGGCGGCCAAGGTGGGCGCGGTCATCGCCATGGTGAACCCCTTGCTGCCCGCCGACGACTACGTGCACTACTTCGAGTACAGCCGGGCCCGCGCCGCGGTCGTGGACGCCTCGACGCTCGACCGCATCGGCCCGCTGCGCGACCAGCTCCGGTACCTGCGCCACCTGATCGTGGTGGGCGACCCTGGCCCCCACCTCTCGTTCGCGGACGAGTGCGCGCGCTCGTCGGACGTGCTCGTGAACGCCGACACGCACCGCGACGACGCCGCCATCTGGCTCTTCACCAGCGGCTCCACGGGCAAGCCCAAGGCGGCGGTGCACCTGCAGCAGGACCTGCCCTGGAACACCGAGCGCTACGCGAAGCAGGTCCTCGGCATCCGCGAGGACGACCTCACGCTCTCCGTGCCGAAGCTGTTCTTCGGCTACGCGACGGGCACGAACCTGCTGTTCCCGTTCGCGGTGGGCGGCGCCACGGCGCTCTTCAGCGAGCGCAGCGAGCCGGGGACTCTGTTCGACGCGATCGAGCGCTACCGGCCGACGATCCTCACGTCGGTGCCCACCATGATCAACGCGATGCTCAGGCTTGTTGAGCAGGAGGGTGCTGCGCCGCACCCCCCTGAAACCCCCTCTCCGCTCCGCGCGAGTGAATCGCGCTCCGCTACGCGCTTTGGTTCGGTCGGCAAGCGCGACCTGTCCTCACTGCGCTTCGTGCTCTCGGCGGGGGAGGCGCTGCCGGCCGAGCTGTACAGGCGCTGGAAGGACACGTTCGGCGTCGAGATCCTCGACGGCATCGGCTCCGCCGAGATGTTCCACATCTACATCTCGAACGCCCCCGGCGACGTGACGGTGGGCAGCCTGGGCCGGCTGGTGCCCGGCTACGAGGCGCGCATCGTGGACGCGGACGGGCGCGACTGCCCGGACGGCGAGGACGGCACGCTGTGGGTGAAGGGCGAGTCCGCGGCCGTGGAGTACTTCCAGGCGCACGAGAAGTCCAAGGAGGTCCTCCGCGGCGACTGGGTGGTGACCGGCGACCACATGCGCCGGGACCCGGACGGCCGCTACTGGTACGAGGGCCGCACCGACGACATGCTCAAGGTGGGAGGCATCTTCGTGAGCCCCTTCGAGGTCGAGAACTGCCTCCTGCGGCACCGGCAGGTGGCGGAGGCTGCCGTGATCGGGTATAAAGACGCCGAAGGTCTGATCAAGCCCAAAGCTTTCGTGGTGTGTCGCGACGGAGCCGGCGCGGGCGAGCCGCTGGCAAGGGAGCTCCAGGAGTTCGTGAAGAAGCACCTGGCGCCTTTCAAGTACCCCCGGGTCGTGGAGTTCGCCACGGCCCTGCCCAAGAACGACCGGGGCAAGATCGACCGCAAGCGTCTGAGGTAAGCTCGTCACTGGGCACGATCGCCACCCTGAAGCCAGTAACAATGCACGTGAAAGGAGAGAAGGAAGCTTCCTTCTGATGCCATGGTCGACAACATCGTGACCTCCAAGATGACCTGGGCCGAGGTGGACGAGGCGATGAAGGACCGTCCGGTGGCCCTCATCCCCGTCGGAGCCGTCGAGGCGCACGGACCGCACCTGCCGCTCGAGACCGACACCGTCATCGCCACCGAGATGGCGCGTCGGGGCGCCGCCAAGCTGAAGGAGAGCGGCGTGTCGTCGCTGATCCTGCCGCCGGTCTACTTCACGGTGGCGGACTTCGGCGCGGACTTCGCAGGCACCCTCAGCCTGCCGGCGGAAACGGCGACCGTGCTGCTGCGCGACGTCGCCGTGGCGGCCGGGAAGAAGTTCCGCGCGGTGTGCTACGTCAACATCCACCTGGAGCCGCGGCACCTGGAGTGCCTCAAGAAGGCGGTCGAGGAAGCCGGCAAGCAGGGCGTGAGCGTCTGCTATACGGACATCACGAAGAAGCGTTGGGCGGAGCTGCTGGGCGACGCCTACCGGCTGGGCGACCACGGCGGCGCGTTCGAGACCTCGCTCATGATGGCGGCCGCGCCGGACCAGGTGCGCGAGCGCGAGCGCATCAGCCTGCCCCCGATGGAGGGCCTGTTGGCCGCGATGAAGAAGGGCGCCAAGACCTTCCTGGAGGCGGGCGGCGAGGACGCCTACTTCGGCGACCCCACGGCCGCGTCGTCCGAGGAGGGCGAGAGCCTCTTCGAAGCGCTCGTGGAAGCGCTCTCGATGACGGTGATGGAGCACCTCGGCAGCAAGGCCTGAAAGAGGCGGCGGCCGGCCGCCCCGCATGTTCACGACCACCATCCTCGTGCGCTTCGGCGACCTGGACGCGGCCGGCATCGCGTACTACCCCAACCTCGTCAACTTCCTCCACGAGTCGTTCGAGGACTTCTTCGTCGGCCACGTGGGCCGGCCCTACCCCGAGGTCTACGCGGAGGGCCTGGGCTTCCCGACGGTCAAGCTGGAGGTGGAGTTCGAGGCGCCCGTCCGCTACGGCGACCACGTCGAGATGCGCCTGTTCGTCGAGCGGGTGGGCCGCTCCTCCGTGCAGATGCGCTACGAGGCGTTCGTGGGCGGCCAGCCGCGCTTCCGCGCGCGCAACGTGGCGGTCGTGGTCGACATGAAGACGTTCCGGCCGCAGCCCCTGCCCGACTGGCTGAGCGAGCGGTTCGTTTCCGCCATGGAGCCCGGCTCACGGGAATAGCGCCCTTCCGCCTACTGTAGAGCCAGCGGGAGGTGGAAGTGGAACGCTCACGGACCGTGCGGGCCGTCACCCTGATGGCGCTTCTGGGCGCCGGCTGCGCCGGCAACCGATCGGCGCAGGACACGGGCGAGCTGCCCTCGTCGTCGGCGCCGGCCCGGGTGCAGGCGCAGTCCCCGGAGCAGCCGAAGGAGCAGGCCTTCCTGACGCGGGGCGCCCCGCCGGCCGCGGCCGCTCCCGGTACTCCCGCCGTCCAGCCGGCGAGCCTCGAGGCGATGGCCGCGGCGCGCAAGCTGATTCGCACGGCCCAGATGACGCTTGTCGTCACCGACTACGTGCGGGCGGCGGCCGACGTGAAGCGGATCGCGGAATTGAACGGCGGGTACCTGGCCGAGGCGCAAGCGCAGCGCGGAGCCCACGACCGCCGCCACGGCTCGCTCACCATCCGCGTGGACGCCGGGCGCTTCGACGACGCGGTCGCCGCGCTGCGTGCGCTGGGCGACGTGCGCAGCGAGAACCTGGGCACACAGGACGTGACCAAGGCCTACACCGACCTGGAGACCCGCCTGCGCGTCAAGCGCGACACGGCCGACCGCCTGCGCGAGATCCTGCGCACGCGCACCGCGAAGCTCTCCGACGTGCTGGAGGCCGAGCGCGAGCTGGCGCGCGTGACGGAGGAGATCGAGCAGATGGAGGGCGAGCGGCGCTTCTACGACCAGCAGGTGGCCCTCTCGACGCTCACGGTCGCGCTGCAGGAGCCCGCCGCCATCGTGGAGGCCGGAGTGTTCTCGCCGATCTCGGAGGCGATGCGGGACTCGCTGCGTGTGCTGGCCGCCTCCGTCGCGGCGCTCGTCTACGCGACCGTGTTCCTCGCGCCTTGGCTCGTGCTCGCGTGGATCGCGTGGAAGCTGTTCCGGCGCGCCCGGGCCCGCCGCAAGGCCGCAGCAGCCTAGACCGCTACCAGCGGTTGTACGCGGGATGGCCGGGCTGAACGGCGACGAACGTGCCGGTGCACCTCGCGCACACCTCGCCGCCCGACTCGAGCGTGGCCTCGACCACGGCGCGGTCCTCGGACGACTCGACCACGTGCGCGCGCAGCCGCAGCGGCTGATCGACCGGAGTGGGGCGCCGCAGCTTCACGTGGAAGTCCGCCGTGACGGTGCAGGGCGCCTTGTCGGCGCCGGAGCGGGTCATCAGGTGGTGGATGGCGGCCCAGTTGCTGTGGCAGTCGAGCAGGGTGCCGACGATGCCGCCGTTGAGGACGCCGGGGAAGGCCTGGTAGAGGGGCTCGGGCGTCCAGGTCGCGACCACCTCGTCGCCCGACACGAAGCTGCGGATGTGGAGGCCCTGCGGGTTC
>Ga0247829_10000927_pt1 | contig 12554 bp, 10 predicted proteins | sample 12C_Control_Day4_FD_207765 | JGI IMG/M metagenome (GOLD analysis project Ga0247829, IMG submission 207765) | Soil microbial communities from agricultural site in Penn Yan, New York, United States - 12C_Control_Day4 | ecosystem: Environmental > Terrestrial > Soil > Agricultural land | place... | reverse complement strand
AGTTCAGGTTAGCACCTGTAAAGAAGACGTGAGTTGGGCGTTGTCATCGACGAGAGAGACGGAAGGACCGTCAATTTCGAGGATTTTTGGTCAATTTCACCCCTGGCGCGACGCTTTGGCAGGTAAACTAGGAAAGCCAAGCACTATATTTCCGTTGCCGGGTGTGTTCATAAGGGCCGGGTCGCCGAGCAGTGCAGGTTGAGAATGATGGACTATGACACGTATTTTCGTGAGCACATCGATGCTTTGCATCTCGAGGGCCGCTACCGGGTATTTGCCGATCTGAAGCGGCGCTGCGGCGCCTACCCTGCCGCTCATCAGTTCACCGGCGCCGGCACCCGCGACGTGACGGTGTGGTGCTCCAACGACTATCTCGGCATGAGCCAGCATCCTGCCGTGCGCGCCGCCATGCATGAGGCGATCGAGACGGTCGGTGCGGGCTCAGGCGGCACGCGCAACATCTCCGGCACCACGCATTATCATGTCGAGCTCGAGGCCGAGCTTGCCGATCTCCACGGCAAGGAAGCGGCGCTCCTCTTCACCTCTGCCTATATCGCCAACGACGCGACGCTCTCGACCCTTCAGCGCCTGATCCCCGGCCTCGTGATCTTCTCCGACGAGAAGAACCACGCCTCGATGATTCAGGGCATCCGCCACGGCGGCGGCGAGAAGCACATCTTCCGTCACAACGACGTCGAGCATCTGGAAGAGAAGCTCAAGAAATACCCGCGCGGCACGCCGAAGATTATCGTGTTCGAGAGCGTCTACTCGATGGACGGCCACATCGCCCCGATCGAGGCGATCGCCAACCTCGCCGCCAAGTACAACGCGCTCACCTATCTCGACGAAGTGCATGCGGTCGGCCTTTATGGCCCGCGCGGCGGCGGCATCGCCGAGCGCGACAACGTGATGCACCGCATCGACATCATCAACGGCACGCTCGCCAAGGGCTTTGGTGTGATGGGCGGCTACATCGCCGCGAGCAAGGCTTGCTGCGACGCGATCCGCTCTTATGCGCCAGGCTTCATCTTCACCACCTCGCTTGCGCCAGCCATCGTCGCCGGCGCGCTCGCCAGCATCCGCCACCTCAAGACCAGCAATTTCGAGCGCGAGCGTATGCTTGAGCGCGTGCAGACGCTGAAGACTCAGATCGTCGATGCTGGCCTGCCAGTGATGGAGAATCCGAGCCACATCGTTCCGGTGATTGTCGGCGATCCGGTCCACTGCAAGGCAGTGACCGATACGCTGCTCGAGCATTATGGAATCTACGTGCAGCCGATCAATTACCCGACGGTGCCGCGCGGCACCGAGCGGATGCGGCTCACGCCCTCTCCGGTACATACCGACGCACAGATGGCCGCGCTGATCACAGCACTTCAGGAGCTGTGGGCGCGCTGCCCCGTCGCCAACGGCCAGTACGTCCGCCTCGCCGCGGAGTAGGTGGCCGCCACCGATGATTAGATGTTCAATTGTCCCTCAACCCACCCTTGAGGCTGGCAAAAACCGGCCAGACCATCAACTGCGTAAGCCACTATGCGGAAAAATACGCCTGGAAAACACGGCGCACTTTGCGAGTGTTACCTTGGGAGTTCCCTACAAGAGTTGTAGCTGTCGAACCTTCGTCCCGCTGGTAAACGCCCGTCGGGAACACGAGCCGGAGCATCATGACCAAGTTTCCAGACCAGCCCTTCGATCCAGGCCCGCAATCCCCGGACTTCGCCGGCGCATCAGACCCCTTCGCTCTGTTCGAAGACTGGATGGCGGAGGCGGAGAAGTCCGAGCCGAACGATCCCAACGCCATGGCCCTTGCCACGGTCGATGCGCATGGCCTGCCCAATGTACGCATGGTCCTGCTCAAGGCCTTCGGACCGGACGGCTTCGTCTTCTACACCAACAGCGAAAGCGCAAAGGGGACTGAGCTTGCCCAAAACCTCAAGGCGGCACTCCTCCTTTATTGGAAGAGCCTGCACCGCCAGGTCCGGATCCGTGGGCCGGTCGAGATGGTGAGCGAAGACGAGGCCGACGCCTATTTCGCCACGCGCGCGAGAGAGAGCCGAGTCGGCGCCTGGGCGTCGCAACAGTCGAGGCCACTCGCGAGCAGGCAGGAGCTGGAGGAGGCGGTCGCCCGCTATACGGCAGAACTTGCCGGCAGGGACGTGGCGCGGCCGTCCTATTGGAAGAGCTACCGGGTGGTGCCGCTCGAGATCGAGTTCTGGCACAGCCGCCCGCACCGGCTGCACGACCGGATCGTGTTCCGGCGTCCGCACGCCGGCGCACCTTTCACCAAGACGCGGCTCTATCCGTAACGGCGGCAAGGCCTTATCTTGCTCGCATGGCGCAGATCCCGAATGAAGAGCGGAAGACGCTGATCCTGACCGGCGCGAGCCGCGGCATCGGCCACGCGACGGTGAAGCGTTTTTCCTCAGCAGGCTGGCGGGTGATCACCTGCTCGCGGCACGGTTTCCCGGAGAACTGCCCGTGGGAGGCGGGTGAAGAGGACCATATTCAGGTCGACCTCGCCGCTCCCGACAGTACGCTTCGAGCCATCGCGGTGATGAAGGAGCGGCTCAAGGCGCAGGGCGGAAGGCTGAACGCGCTCGTCAACAACGCAGCGATCTCGCCGAAGGGCGAGGAAGGCCGCAGGCTGAGCAGCCTGGAGACCGACCATCGCGATTGGATGACGGTGTTCCAGGTGAACTTCTTCGCGCCGATCATGCTCGCCCGCGGGTTGATCGACGAGCTCGATGAGGCCTCAGGCGCAGTGGTCAATGTCAGCTCGATCGCAGGTGCCCGCGTGCATCCCTTCGCAGGCTCTGCGTATGCCACGTCGAAGGCGGCGCTTGCCGCCCTTACGCGCGAGATGGCGGCGGATTTCGCTCCGCGCGGCATCCGCGTCAATGCCATCTCTCCCGGGGAGATCGACACGGCGATCCTGTCGCCGGGCACCGAGAGGCTGATCGCCGATATCCCGATGCGGCGTCTTGGGCAGCCAGAGGAGGTGGCCAAGGCCATCTATTTCCTCTGCACCGAGCAATCGAGCTACATCAACGGCGCAGAGCTTTCCATCGATGGCGGCCAACACGTATGACGCCCCCTTCTTGGCGATAGACCTAAGTTAAGCCAGCCTTTACTCTGAACCCTCAGCATGGCCCTGCCCTCGCCTGTCCGGCAAAGGCAGTCGTTTCCTGGTTTTGCGTAACCGAGTGGTGCCATGGGTGTGGGTGGGGCGCGGAAGCCTAGGCTTCCGCAGAACGAGATCGTTGTCGGCGACTGCATCGAGGAGCTGGCGAAACTCCCGGCGCAATGCGTCGATCTCGTCTTTGCCGACCCGCCTTACAATCTCCAGATCAACAACGAGCTGCTCAGGCCCAACAATACCAAGGTCGACGGCGTCGACGATGATTGGGACAAGTTCGGCAGCTTCGCCGCCTATGACGACTTCACGCGGGCGTGGCTTGTCGAGTGCCGCCGCGTGCTGAAGCCTGAAGGCGCGCTCTGGGTGATCGGCAGCTACCACAACATCTTCCGGGTCGGCACTATCCTCCAGGATCTCGGGTTCTGGGTGCTGAACGACGTGGTGTGGCGCAAGACCAACCCCATGCCGAACTTTCGCGGACGGCGCTTCACCAACGCGCATGAGACGCTCGTCTGGGTGTCGATGGGCCCTAAGGCGCGCTACACCTTCAACTACGAAGCGATGAAGGCTCTGAACGACGAGTTGCAGATGCGCTCGGACTGGCTCTTTCCGATCTGCTCTGGGCCTGAGCGGCTCAAAGCGGACGGCGGCCGCAAGATGCATCCGACGCAGAAACCCGAAGCGCTGCTCCACCGCATCATCTTAGCGTCGAGCAACAAAGGCGACGTCATCCTCGATCCTTTCCTCGGCTCCGGCACCGCGGCGGCGGTCGCCAAGCGGCTCGGCCGCTGCTTCATCGGCATCGAACGCGAGGAGGCATACGCCGAGGCTGCGCGCATACGGCTCGCTGCTGTCACGCCACTCAAATCGCGCGCCGTCGAGATTGTACGCGGCAAGCGGGCCGAGGCGCGCATTCCATTCGGGGCATTGGTCGAGATCGGGCTGATTTCGCCAGGCACCGTGCTCTACGACGCACGCGCGCGTCACGAGGCCGAAGTGCGGGCAGACGGCAGCATCGCCTCGGCCGGCGCGCAAGGATCGATCCACAAGATCGGCGCGCATGTGCAAGGCGCGCAAGCCTGCAACGGCTGGACCTTCTGGCACTATGAGGCGAACGGCACGCTCAAGCCGATCGACGCCTTGCGCGAGGCTGCGCGCCGGCAGCTCGAGCCTGAGGCCTAGCCCTCTTCTCCTCCAGCGCGTGCGCGAGGACTTTGCGCATCAGGCTCGGTAGCGCCGCGCTGTGAAGATCGCGGACATGGACCCAGCGGCAGCGCTCCGGATATGCTGCCGTGTTGAGCGTCGCTTCGGCAGGAACCTCGGCGAAATAGACTGAAAGCTCCAGGTGGAAATGCGTGAAGGTGTGCTCGACGAGCCCCGGCACCTCACGCCATGGCGCCATGAGCGGCGCATGACTGAGCGTCGACGCGGCCTTTTCGCCTCGGTCGGTCCAAGGCGAGGACGGCGTCTCCAGCATGCCGCCGAGCAGGCCTTTCAGCGGCCGCTCGCGCAACAGCACCGCATTGTCATCGCGCAGCGCCACAAAGGCGATCCCCCGCCGTGTCGGACGCTCGGCCTTTGCGTCGCGATAGGGCAGAACCCCCGCCAAGCCTTGCGCATGACCCTCGCAGCCTGAAACCACGGGACAGAGTCCGCAGGCGGGGCGCCGCGGGCTGCATAGAGTCGCCCCGAGGTCCATCATGGCTTGGGCAAAGTCGCCGGCTCGCTCGTCCGGCGTCAGCGCCAGGGCCAGCGATTTGATCTCGACCTTGGCGGCAGGCAGCGGCGTGGCCACGGCAAAGAGCCGCGCAATCACGCGCTCGATATTGCCGTCGATAGGCGTCGCCCGCGCGCTGAAGGCTATGGCAGCAATTGCCGCTGCGGTGTAGTCGCCGATGCCCGGCAGCGCGCGGAGTTCGGCCTCGGTCGCCGGGAAGCGGCCGCCATGGCGCGAGACCACCTCCCGCACGCAGGCATGCAGGTTCCTGGCGCGGGCGTAATAGCCAAGCCCCGCCCAGGCAGCGAGCACCTCGCCAAGCTCGGCGGCGGCGAGCGCCGTCACATCGGGCCAGCGGCAGAGAAAATCGGCATAGCGCGGCAGCACGGCCTTGACGGTGGTCTGCTGCAGCATGATCTCGGACAGCCACACGCGGTACGGGTCAGGCGCGACACCGGGGGCAGCACGCCAAGGCAGGATCCGCCGCTCGCGATCGTACCAGGCAAGCAGCGCGCGGGCATAATCTTGATTGTGCAAATCCGCTGCTCCCGCCACATGCCCCATCCCCCGGCATGGTGTAGGATTGGATGTGGCGAAGGCAAGGAAGCGCATCCGCCATCCACCGCTAAGCTGGACCGTCGATGCACGACAATGAGCGGAAGGCTTGGGTCAAGGGCGGGAGCGCCGCCAAGGCCATCGGCGCCTATGTGGCGCGCATGCTCGACCCAATCGCAAGGGCGCGCGGCTTTGCCATCACTTCGCTCTTGAGCGAATGGCCGGCGGTCGTCGGCGATGAGCTGGCGAGCTTCACGGCGCCGGACAAGCTCGTGTGGCCGCGGCGAACCGAGTATAGGGAGGCCGCCTCGCCCCAAAGCGCCTGGCGGAAGGATGGCGCCATTCTCGTGCTCAAGGTCGACGGTCCCCGCGCCATCGAGCTCCAGCATCGTTCCGAGCAGATCCTGGAGCGGGTGAACATGTATTTCGGCTATAGGGCCATCGCCCAGCTGCGGTTCCTTCAGGGCCCCCTGCCAAAGGCGAAGAGCCAGGCCCCCGGATCGCCCCCTAAGGTTGAGGAGCCCCCGCCAGCCCCCGGATTTGTCGACACGGGACTCGCCAAGGCCCTTGGCCGGCTTGAGGCAGGCATACGCGGCAAAACCCCGAGATCTTGAGACGCTGAGGAAAACCCGGCCCCCGCGAGGCAGGGCCGGGTTTCTCATTCAAGGACACCGATGAGCGGTTGGAGGTCGCTAGCGTCGATGACCTCGATACGGACGCCCGTAATACGCCGGTCCAACGTAAACGGGTGCTGGCGCGACGTAGACAGGCGGCGCGACGTAAACCGGTGGAGGTGGTGCGTAATAGACCGGCGGGGGCGGCGCGACGTACACCGTTTGCGGTGCGAGCGCGCTGCCGACAACGGCTCCGACGCCAAATCCCAGCAACCCTGCACCAACCGCGGAGCCATTACCTGCATTGGCTGAGCCGGTAAGCGAGAGTGCGGCAATGCCGATGGCAGCCGCCGCGATGGTTACTCTGTACATGGTGCGCATTCTGAAAACCCCTCTTTAGGCAATAACGCTGCCCCTACGCACGACAAGCTGCGAGTGTCGAGCCGGAGTGATTTCAGAGTTGTTAAGGAGCTGGAAAAAGAAGCCCGGACTTGCAGGGGCTGAGGCAAAACAAAGGCCCCCTGGCCATTGGGGGCCTTTGTCAAATCTGTATCGGCCTGGGCGACAACACCGCTAAACGCTACGAGATACTAGCGTCCGGAGACCGCTTGTAGGATGTGATGTGGGAAATTGAGCATTGGTTTTCAATAGTGCGCTTTTGTCCGTCGCTGTTAGTACATATGCCGCACATCGGCGGCAAATATCGCCTGCAAATCATTATGTTTCGCGGCTATCGTGGTTCAGCCATAAAGAACTGGCCTTAGAGCGGGAAACGAGCGGAAATCGAGCCAGCGGAGGAAGCCAGTGACCGAGACGACCGAGAAAGCTGCCCCTAACCGGACCCTCTATATCGTGCTCGGCCTCGTTCTGGCGGTGGCCGTCGCCCTTGGCGTCTATGCCTGGCGTGGGGGCTTCGGCCAGGCCGGAAACGTTGCCGGCAAGGACAAGACCGACCCCGACGTCGCCGCTCTCATGGCCCCAGGCCCGCTGCCTGACATCATCGTCGGCAAGGACGACGCGCCCATCACCATCGTGGAATACGCCTCGATGACCTGCCCGCACTGCGCGGATTTCCAGACCACGGTGTTCCCCGAGCTGAAGACCAAATATATCGACGCTGGTAAGGTCCGTTACATGCTGCGCGAGTTCCCGCTCGACAATCTCGCCGCAGCAGCCTTCATGCTCGCCCGCTGCTCCGGCAACGACCGCTATTACCCCATGGTCGACGCCCTGTTCGAGACGCTGGAGACCTGGGCAGCTCCGGGCGGCGACGCGAAGGAGAAGTTGTTGCAGATCGCCCGGCAGGCCGGCATCTCCAAGGAGCAGTTCGACCAGTGCCTCGCCGACAAGGACCTGTTCGGCAAAATCGTGAAGACGCGCGAGATCGCGCATGAGACGTTTCAGGTCGATTCGACGCCAACCTTCTTCATCAATGGCAAGCGGATGAAGGGCGACCACAAGCTTGAGGATTTCCAAATCGCTTTTGGCGAGAAGCCGGCCAAGACCGATGACGGCGCAGCCAAACCTGGCGAAGGCCCAGCCAAGACCGAAGGGTCGCCCGCTCAAGGTCAATAGACATCCCGGACACGCGACCTGATGAGATGGCCAACGATAGTTCTCTTGCTTGCCGTCGGGGTCGCGCTTGCCGGTTGCGGCGGTGTCGCGGGGTCAGCTGACGTTGCCGCCGACAAGGCGCTGAACGGCCCGCCGGTCGCCGAGCTGATGGCCGAGGGTCCCCTTGGCGAACGGTCGCTCGGCAATCCCAAGGCCCCGATCACCGTCATCGAGTATGCCTCGCTCACCTGCCCGCATTGCGCGAGCTTCCAGCGCGACGTGTTTCCCAGGGTGAAGAAGGAATTCATCGACACCGGCAAGATCCGCTTCATCGTCAGAGAGTTCCCCATCGGGCGCACCTCGGGCGCCGCTGCCATCGCCACCCGCTGCGTGCCGCCCGCGAAATACTTCCAGCTGTTCAGCGCCTTCCTGCTCCGTCAGCCTGAATGGGTGAGCCAGGAAGTCCGCCCCGACGCCATTTATTCGGTGGCAAAATCAAGCGGCTTGAGCCGCGCGGAATTTGACAAATGCGCCACGAATCAAACCATTATCGACGGGCTCACGGAGGTGAAGCAGCGGGGGCGGAAATTTGGCGTGGTCGGCACGCCGACCTTCTTTGCCAATGGCCGCAAGGCGCAAGGCACCATCACCTTCGAAGAGTTCAAGGCTCTGCTTGACCCGCAATCGGCGACCTGATTTGCGGCGTCGGCGGTTTGAGCGTTGATGGGCGCGTCGCTATTTTCACCTCTTAAGGCAACACGAAATTGAAGATCACCCGTCTTCGCCTACTTGGCTTCAAATCCTTCGTCGAGCCGACCGAGATACTTATCGAGCCGGGGCTGACCGGCGTGGTTGGGCCGAACGGCTGCGGCAAGTCGAATTTGCTCGAGGCGCTCCGCTGGGCGATGGGCGAGACGTCCTACAAGTCGATGCGTGGCTCGGCCATGGAGGATGTGATCTTCGCCGGCTCGCAGCACCGGCCTGCCCGCAACAGTGCCGAGGTGACGCTGTTCATCGACAATGCGGCGCGCACCGCGCCGGCTGAACTCAATGATGCCGATACGCTTGAGGTGACGCGGCGGATCGAGCGCGAGGTTGGCTCAGCCTACCGTGTCAATGGCAAGGATGCGCGGGCGCGCGACATTCGCCTGCTATTCGAAGACGCGGCAACCGGCGCGCGCTCGCCAGCGCTGGTGCGCCAGGGCCGCATCGGCGAGATCGTCAATGCCGCTCCCCAGGAGCGCCGCCGCGTGCTCGAAGATGCCGCCGGCATCGCCGGTCTGCACAGCCGCCGGCACGAGGCAGAGCTTCGCCTCAAAGCAACGGAAAGCAATCTTGAGCGCCTCGGCGATCTGATCGGCCAGCTCTCTTCGCAGCTCCAGGCGCTGAAGCGCCAGGCCCGCCAGGCACAACGCTATCGCGAAATTTCCGGAAAGATCCGCGAGACCGAAGCGCTACAGCATCACCTCCATTGGGTCTCCGCTTGCGAGCACGTGGAGCAGGCCGAAGCCGCGTTTCAGGCGGCGCTCGGCGCGGTCGCCCAGGAGACCAAGTCCGAAGGCGAGGCTTTGCGGCAGCAGGCAGAGGCGGCGGAGAAGCTTCAGCCCTTGCGCGATGAGGAGGCGGCGCGAGCCGCGGTTCTGCATCGCTTGAGCGTCGAGCGCGACGCGCTTGAGCGCGAGGAGGCTCGCGCCAAGGCGCGTCAGGCGGAGCTAGAGACGCGGCTGGCGCAAGCCTCGCGCGACCTCGCCCGCGAGGAAGAGCATATCGCCGAGGCCGAGAACATGCTGCGTGGGCTTGCCGAGGAGGCTCGCCGGCTCGAGGCGGCAAGTTCTCGTGACCTTCAGGAGCCGCAACTGCGCGAAGCTGCCGCTCTCGCCGCGAGCGCGCTTGCCGCAGCGGAAAGTGCTTTCAGCGCGGCGACCGAGGACTTAGCGCGGGCGCGCGCCGAGCGGCGCCGCATCGATGCCGAAGCGATCGAGCTTGAACAGCGCATCGCGCTGCTGACCCGCCAATCGGGCGACATCGCAGAGGAGCTTGCCAAGCTCGATGCTGCGAGTGGAGGTGATGCCAATCTCCCGGCCCTCAATTCTGAGCTCGCCAGGCTCTCCGGCCTGGTCGAGGCGCTGGAATCAGAGCTTGCCGCCGCCGAATCTGCCGAAGATAGCGCACAAGCGGGCGAAGCCGAATGCCGTGCCGCTGCCGCGAGCGCCAGGCTTCAGGTGCAGGAGCTACAGACCGAGCTCACTACGCTGCTGAAGCTGCTGAAGCCGGCTGAGAAGGGCACGTGGGCGCCGGTCGTCGACAATGTCCGCATCAGCGCCGGCCATGAGCAAGCAGTCGGTGCGGCGCTTGGCGACGATCTCGATGCCGCCGCCGACGAGGCCGCACCCGCGCATTGGCGGCTGACCGCGGGCGAGGCCGACCCGACGCTTCCCGGTGGCGCCACGCCGTTGAGTGAATTCGTCTCGGCGCCGGCCGCGCTCAAGCGCCGGCTGGCGCAGATCGGCGTGGTCAAACGGGCGCTAGGCGAGACTTTGCAGGCCCAGCTGAGGCCAGGACAGCGGCTCGTGTCGCGCGAAGGCGATCTCTGGCGCTGGGACGGCTACACCGTCACAGCCGGCGCCACCTCGGCGGCCGGGGCCCGTCTCGTCGAAAGAAGCAGGCTCGAAGCCCTGAAGTCCGAGGCGCAAGCGGCCGAGGCTCGTCTTCAGGGGGCAGACGCCGATTTGGCGGCTTCAAGCGCCACGGCCCATTCCGCTACCGAAGCGACCAAAGCTCTGCGCATGAAGGTGCGCCAGGCACGCGACGAGCTCGGCCGCACCCGCGATGCCATCGCCCAGGCCGAGCATGACAGCGTTGCCCAGAGCAAGCAGCTCGGCGCCCTCGCCGAGGCCAAGAGCCGGACCCTTGTTTCCCTCGATGAGGCGCGCGCTGCCCTGGCGCGGATCGCATCGGGGCGCCTTGCGCTTGCCGCGCTCGACACGCTTGAGGCGGCGCTCGAGCGCGCCCACGGCGACGCGGCAGAGAACCGCTCGGCGCATGCCCGTGCCGAGGCCGCGGTGCAAGGCTTCGAGCGCGAGGTTCGCCTCCGTCAGGAGCGGCTGGAAGCGATCCGCGCCGAGGACGAGCTTTGGCGGAACCGCATCGCCAAGGCACGCGAGCAGATCGAGACGTTGCGCGCACGCGAGTCAGAGACCCGTGTCGACCTCGAGGCACTTGCTAATCTTCCCGCAGAGATCGAGCAGCGGCGCGGCCGCCTGCTCGATGCCATCACCGCGGCGGAGCGCGAGCGGAGCAAGGCCGCAGACGATCTTGCTCTCGCCGAGACCGAGTTGAAGCGCCGCGAGAAGGCCTTGCGCGAAGTGCAGGAGAAACTCGCCGGCGCGCGCGAGGCGCGGGCGAGAGCCGAAGCGCTGCTTGAATCGTCGCGCGAGCGGCGGAGCGAGACGGCGCACGCCATCCGCGAGCAGCTCGACTGTGCGCCTGAGGCTTGCCTTGCACTCGCAAGCGTCCAGGAAGGCAATCCCCTCCCCGCTCTTGCCGAGGTCGAAGGCAGGCTTGCCAAGCTCAAGGGCGATCGCGAGCGGCTTGGCGGCGTCAACCTTCGCGCCGAGGAGGAAGAGGCGGAGCTTTCAGCGAAGCTCGAGGAGCTCGAGCGCGAGAAGGCCGATGTCGAGCAGGCCATCGCGCGGCTACGCCAAGGCATTTCCAATCTGAACCGTGAAGGCCGCAAGCGCCTGCTGGAAGCCTTCGAGATGGTGAACGGGCATTTCCAGCGCCTGTTCCAGACCCTGTTCGGCGGCGGCAGCGCCGAGCTTCAGTTGATCGAGTCCGACGATCCCCTGGAATCAGGGCTTGAGATCCTCGCCTGTCCGCCTGGCAAGCGTCCGCAGACGCTGACGCTGCTTTCCGGCGGCGAGAAGGCGCTCACGGCGATGGCGCTGATCTTCGCCGTGTTCCTCACCAACCCCTCGCCGATCTGCGTGCTTGACGAGGTGGATGCGCCGCTCGACGACGCCAATGTCGAGCGCTTCTGCCTCCTGATGGAGGAGATGGCCAAGGAGACCTACACGCGGTTCCTGATCATCACCCATCACCCGCTCACCATGTCGCGCATGAGCAGATTGTTCGGCGTGACCATGTCCGAGCGCGGCGTGAGCCAGCTCGTCTCGGTCGATCTCGAAACCGCCGAGCGCCTCCGCGACGCGAGCTAGGCGCGAGACCCCACGACCGAAAACATCGGGACATGCGCTCGGCACGAGCGTGTGCCGGTGCTCGTGCAACGTTATCTTCGTGTCGCCGAAGCCGATCACGCCGAGATAGCCGGTGGAGAAATCCGGGCCGGGCCGCCACCAGGTGTGCCAGGCCTCGTTCTCCCGCGTGGGAAGCAGTACGCAAAAGGCGCCGGTCATCTCCGGATAATAGAGCTCTCGGTGATGAGGATCATGCGGGTCACTAACCGCACCCTCTGGCCGCTCGCCGTTGGCGAACTTGCCCCAGGCGATTACTACTCCGCGGCGGAACGGCGATTGCTTGCATCCCACACGAACCCGAGCGCATCGAGCCGCCGCCGACGTTCTGGATCTGATCGCCTCCCCTGACTACCCGCTCGGGGCTTTCGTCGGCTTCGGTCAGCGCTCTTTGTCCAAGGAAAGACCCGCTTGGCTTGCGAAGGCGCTGCTCGCTCTATCGACATGAATGCATCGCGGAGTTCATTCCAGCTCTCTTGTCGCCGTGGGGTCGAATCCCACCCTCTCCACCAGACCACCTTTGTTTGAGCCAAGAAGCTGACTTCTGTGGTGCCCATGACGACATTAGAGGCACGGCACGAAAGCATCGCCGCTGGCTGGCGAAATGCCTGTTGGACTAGCCGGAAGCGGAGACGCCGCTGTGCGGGCTGCTATAGGTCAAACACGCTTTCGCAGGTTACGCACTTGAAGCGATGATCGCCGATGCCCTCCAGCGGCGAGCGAAT
>Ga0247829_10000926_pt1 | contig 12555 bp, 10 predicted proteins | sample 12C_Control_Day4_FD_207765 | JGI IMG/M metagenome (GOLD analysis project Ga0247829, IMG submission 207765) | Soil microbial communities from agricultural site in Penn Yan, New York, United States - 12C_Control_Day4 | ecosystem: Environmental > Terrestrial > Soil > Agricultural land | place... | reverse complement strand
AAGAGCACGTCAAGATGCTGGGAATCGTCGAAGCGACGAACCGGGAAGGGATCGACGTGCACGTGGTCCCCGACCTGCTCCAGTTCATCGCCTTGCGCGCGCGCCTCGAGAACCTCGATGGCGTGCCGATCATCAGCCTCAACGACGTTCCGCTCCGCGGATTCAACAGCATTCTGAAACGGATCATCGACGTGATGATTTCGGGAGGGGCGCTCTTCTTTCTCGGCATCCCGTTCATGATCATTGCGATGCTGATCAAGCGCAGCTCACGAGGGCCCGTGCTCTACACGCAGGAGCGCATGGGGCTCGATGGCAAGGCGTTCCACGTCTACAAGTTCCGCTCGATGTACGTCGGCGCCGAGGACGATACCGGCCCCGTCTGGGCGCGAGACGACGACCCGCGATGTACACCCGTGGGACGCTGGCTCCGCAAGCTGGATCTCGACGAACTGCCGCAGCTGTGGAACGTGTTTCGCGGCGACATGTCGATCGTCGGGCCGCGCCCGGAACGTCCGTACTTCGTCGAGCAGTTCAAGCACCGCATCCCGCAGTACATGCTGCGCCACAAGGTGAAGGCGGGCATCACCGGCTGGGCCCAGGTGAATGGCTGGCGCGGCAACACGTCGCTCGAAAAGCGTATCGAGTACGACCTCTATTACATCGAAAACTGGTCGGTCGGGCTCGACCTCAAGATCATATGGCTCACACTCATCCGGGGCCTTCATCGGCATGCCGTCTAAACGGGTCGTCATCACCGGCGCCGCCGGTTTCATTGGCTCTCACCTGTCGGAAGCGCTTCTCGATCGCGGGTACACCGTGGTCGGAATCGACAATCTGCTGACGGGTGACACGGCCAACATCGCACACCTGGCGAACCGGGATTTCACCTTCATCAAGCACGACGTGACGAACTACATCTACGTCGAAGGCCCGATCCACGCCGTGCTGCATTGGGCGAGCCCCGCCAGCCCGATCGACTATCTCGAGCTGCCCATCCCGACCCTCAAGGTCGGCGCGCTCGGCACGCACAAGGCGCTCGGTCTCGCGAAGGCGAAGAGCGCGCGTTTCGTGATCGCCTCCACGTCGGAGGTGTACGGCGATCCGCTCGAGCATCCGCAGAAGGAGACCTACTGGGGAAACGTCAACCCGATCGGCCCGCGTGGCGTGTACGACGAAGCGAAGAGGTTCGCCGAGGCGATGACGACGGCCTATCATCGGTATCACCAGGTCGACACGAAGATCGTGAGGATCTTCAACACCTACGGCCCGCGGATGCGCGTCAATGACGGGCGCGCGGTCCCCGCCTTCATGAGCCAGGCGCTGCGCAACGAGGACGTCACGATATTCGGCAGCGGCGAGCAGACGCGCAGCTTCTGCTACGTAAGCGATCTCGTGGAGGGCATCATTCGATTGATGGAATCGGACCTTCACGATCCCGTCAACATCGGCAATCCGCATGAGATGACGATCGAGGACATCGCGAAAGAGATCATCAGGATCTCCGGCTCGAAGAGCCGGATCGTGTACCGTCCGCTGCCGGAAGACGATCCCAAAGTCCGCAAGCCGGACATCACGAGGGCCCGCACACTGCTCGGATGGGAACCGAAAGTGCCGCTTGCCGAGGGCCTCGTCAAGACCCTCGAGTATTTCAGGACGAAAGTTCTACCTGCTTCGTAGGGGCCGTCGCGAGTGGCCCTGATCCCCGCTCTTCGGTTCGAGGTCTCCATGGTGCGTACGATCACCGCGCTGGCACTGGTTCTCACCGCCGCGCTCAATGCACAACCGCCACAGCGACCGCCGGCGCCCTCCCCGGTTGAACCAGCCGGGACGCCCACGGTCGTGCCGGTCTCGGTCAACGGAGATCCCGCCGCGCGTTTCTCGCTCGTCGTGATGAGCGACGGCTACACCGCCGCCGACATGCCGAAGTACCGCGCGCACCTCGACAAGCATCTCAACGTCCTGTGGAGCATCGAGCCGTTCCGCAGCTATCGCAATTACATCAACGTCTACTCTGTCGAGATCCCTTCACCCGATTCTGGCATCACATGCGACCCGGCAACGCGCGAGCAGCGGAAGACGCCACTCGCGGCTCATTTCCAGGGCGGCTGCAGCAATTCGAACGCGCGCGGCATCCTCGTGAATCAGGAGGCTGCGCGTGCGTTCGCGAAGCTGGCGACGCCGCAGTTCGACCAGATCCTCGTTCTGACCAACACCGATACGTACGGAGGGATAGGCGGTGGTGTTGCAACGACATCGGGCGGCAACGCCTTGGGCGTGCTGATCACGCCGCACGAGCTCGGGCACTCGCTCGGCCGACTGCAGGACGAATACACCTACCGCGAGCGCGGCTTGGCCGGCGGCTCATTCGGGGGCAGCGAGCCGAATTCGGTTCACCACACGCTGCTCACCGAAGAGCAGATGCGTGCCGGGCAGAAGAAGTGGTTTCGGTGGCTGGGCGATGAGAGCGAGTCCGGCGGGAAGATCGGCCGCTTCGAAGGCGGCCAGTACATGACCACCGGCATCTGGCGGCCCAGCAAGCACTCGATGATGATCTCCATCGGCTACTACTTCGATCAGGTGAGCCGCGAGCGCATGGTGCAGCGGGTTTCCGAGCAGGTGAATCTGATCGCCGACGCGCGGCCCACTGACACGCCCGTGGGCGTCAACGAAGTACTGTGGATCGAGGCGGCGCATCCGAACTACCACGAGCTCGACATAATGTGGTCGCTCGACGGCAAGGAAATTCCCAGCCAGAAGAATCTGTCGCACTGGAACGTCAATGCGATGGAGCTCCCTGACATCGGCAAGCCCCACACCTTCACAGTGACCGTGACCGATCCCACAGCCTTTGTTCGCGACCCGGCTATTCGCACGGGAGCGCTGACCGCAACGCGAACCTGGACCCTCGGAACCGCAACCACACCAGACGCGCCAGCGAAAGCGGTATTCACCGGATCCACTCAGACGCAGCGACCCGTCAGTGGCCGTGAGGTTGTCTATGTCACGACGACGCATCCCGTCAGAAGATCCCTCAACGTCACGTGGCGCCTGGGCGGCACCGTGGTCAAAACGGCTGCAACCAGCAGGACGCTGTCGCTGACGAATCTTCCCTCCGGAACGCACACATTGACGGCGACCGTCAGCGATCCGCTCGATCCGCGTGCGGAAGGCGAAAGGCGCACATGGACGATCGACAACACGATGCCCTCCGTCAATTACACGCTGTCGACGCCAGTCGAAAGAAAGAGCGAATCTGATGGCACACCTCATTACGTCTTCGATGAGGAGTTCACCATGAAGCTGGAACCCACCGACGATCAGAAGGGATACGTCGTGGCGGAGTTCCGCGTCGATGGCGACGGATGGCACCACTACTACGGCTGGCCGGATGCTCCCGCGGGCACACCGTTCAAGTTCACGCCGCGCGGAACCACGATCAAGGAACTGGTGTACGGAAGTCTGAGCAGCGAGGGGTTGTCACCGCAGCCCTGGGAGGAGCGAAAGCCGGGCTACGGTACACATCGAATCGAGTATCGCGCCATCGACGCCGCGGGCAATATCGGTCCCGCCCGGGCCTTCCTCGTCACCGTCCGTCAGTCGAAGTGATCCGTCCTGTCGGCGACCGTCGAATCAGTGGCGAGGCGGCATCGGTTCGCCCGTCGTCAGGCGGACGACCTGCAGAAGGTAGTGACCGGCTGAAAGGAACGTGATCGCCAGCGACGCGTAGATGAACGTCGTGACGACACTGGACGGCTGGTCGAGATAGTTGAAGTACAGCGTGATGACGCCGGTGAGGATGTATGTCGCGGTCGCGATCTTGCCGAAGATCGACGGGCGGAACGTACGTGGGCCGACGGCGAGGTTGAAGACGGCGACGGTCGCGACGATGGCAACATCGCGGCTGATCACGAGAATCGTGAACCACAGGGGCAACCGGTTCGCGGAGCCGATCTCCGGCAGCGTCAGCACGATGAACATCGTGACGAGGAGCAGTTTGTCGGCCATCGGGTCGAGCCATGCGCCGAGTTCGGTGTTCTGGCCGGTGCTGCGGGCGATGAGGCCGTCGAGCATGTCGGTCGCGCCCGCGGTGAGAAACGTGATGAGCGCCCATCCGCGGTAGCCATACATCAGCAGGATCACGAATGCGGGGATCAGCAGCATCCGCAGGATCGTCAGCTGGTTGGCAGCCGTCAGGTTTTTCATCATCGCCGCTGGCCCGCCAGGTCGGCGAGGCGTTTGACGGCGGCGACCGCTTCAGCTCCGGTCACCGGGCGTGAGAGCTGAAAGGCGTCGTTCTCGAATGTCTGCATCACGCCTGCTTCCACGGCCATTGAGGCCGCGCGGTAGCGAAGGTGTCCCGTCGGGATGTCCGAGAATTTGCGGCGCGCGTTGCGCAACGACGCGCCGAGCCGAGGGTTCTCGGCGCCGATGACGCTCAGGATCTGGCCGGCGGCGTAGGCAAGATCGCCCCGCCGCGCGAGGGTCCCCGGCTGGAACGTGTGATTGTTGTAGACGTCCATGAAGCCGGCACGCGTGACCGCAATGATCCACTGCGCCGCCCAGCTCCCGCGTGTGTCGGTGATGACCGCCAGATTCTGCCGCGGCGCCCGTTTTACCAGCGCGTCGAGTCGCGTTCCGATCAGCGCTGCCAGTTGCGCGCGCGTGATCGTCTCGGAACCCTCGATACTCCTGAATTCTGGCGGCATCGATTCGAAAGCGGCGCGCGCGCGGAGGCCCTCGATCCGCTCGTTGAGCGCGTCGGAGGGCTCCAGCGCCACGGCGCTGGTCAAGGCGGTGGCCGCCTGGTCGTACTGCCCCATCGTTTCGAGCACGTCAGCCTGGACGACGAAATTCCGCGGATCGTTCGCGTCGAGCTCGATGGCTTTCTGGATCTGCTGCAGCGCCTCCGGCAGCCGTCCGTCGCGCCGCTCGACGACGGCCAGCTCGCGATAGAGGAACGGGCTCTGGGGCGAGGCATTGATCGCCTCGTGATACGCGGTGCGCGCGTCCGCCAGACGGCCGCTTTCGGCGGCCTTGCGTGCGCCCGCGACGCCGCCCTGCAGCCCCTGGAATCGAAGCACGTCGGCGGCGCTGCGAATGGATGTGAGGCCGGGGTCCGCGGCAAGTGCCGCATCGAATGCGGCGAGCGCCTGCTCGCGCTGGTCGAGGGCGAGATAGGTCTGTCCCTTTCCCGCGAGCGCCGGAGCGTAAGCGGGGTCGATCGCCAGCGCCTGATCGAAATGGGGGAGCGCTTCCTTGTACTCTTTTCGGGAGAGCTCGACGTAGCCGGCGCCGACATGGGCGGGGTAGAAATCGGGTGCGCGCTTCAACACCGTGGCGAACCGCCGCTCGGCGCCCCGCGCGTCGCCTGATTGCAGCAGGTTCCAGGCGGCTTGATGGTCCGCGAGCACGCCCGCCGAAGGCGCTTCAGTGGCCGCGGGAAACACGAACTCGGGATACCGCGGCGCCGCCGGGGCGGTGACCACCGCCGTCTTCGGCGCACAGGCCGCCATCAGCACGAGCGCGATGCCGATCAGCGCACGCCAGCACGGAGCACTAGGCACCGAGCACTCAGCACGCAGCACCCAGCACCGGGCAGCCAGCACCCAGCACCCGGCACGCAGAACCCAGCACGGCGAAGCCGTCATGCGCGACTCTCCCGCTGCGCGCCACGCCCCTGCAACCGTTCGATCGTTCGACGCGGCACCTCCGCTTCGATCGACACGCGTCCGTCGGTGGTCACATGACTTCGAATCCGACCGACGCGATAGAGGTGTGCGATCCGCTTGCGGTCCTCCTCGTCATCGGACGCAAAATCGAAACGGACGACTGCCGTATCGAGCGCGAGCCGTCCTTCGAGGACCGCGATCAGGTCGTCACGCCCTTCGCCCGTCAGCGCCGAGACGCAGAGCGCCGCAGGATGAACGGCACGGATTCGGGCGCGCTCCCCATCATCGAGCTGATCGCACTTGTTGAACACCTCGACGACTGGCACCTTCTCGGCGCCGACTTCCGCCAGCACGCTGCGGACCGCCGCGATCTGGCGATCGCGGTCGGCGTTGCCCGCGTCGATGACATGGAGCAGCAGGTCGGCGGCCGCGACTTCCTCGAGCGTGGCGCTGAAGGCTGCGACGAGCGAATGCGGCAGCCGTTCGATGAAGCCGACGGTGTCTGACACCAGCAGCTCGCGGCGGTCCGGTAACTTCACCTTTCTCACCAGAGGATCCAGTGTGACGAAGAGCGCGTTCGACGCGACGGCTGCATCACCCGTCAGCGCGTTGAAGAGCGTGGTCTTGCCGGCGTTGGTGTAGCCGACGAGCGCGACTGTCGGAACGGAGGATTTCTGGCGGCGTTCGCGGAGCTGGCTGCGGCGCTTACGAACGTTGTCGATCTCGTGCGAGAGAATGCTCACACGGTGGCGGATGCGCCGGCGATCCGTCTCCAGCTTCGTTTCACCGGGGCCGCGGGTGCCGATGCCGCCGCCAAGACGCGAGAGCGCAGTGCCGGCGCCGATCAGCCTCGGCATCAGGTACTTGAGCTGGGCCAACTCCACCTGCAGCTTGCCCTCACGCGTGCGCGCGCGACTCGCAAAGATATCCAGAATGAGCTGCGTACGGTCGAGGACCTTGCGCTGGAGCGTCCCCTCGAGATTGCGCAGCTGTGCCGGGCTGAGCTCGTTGTCGAAGATCACGACGTCGGCGGAGACTTCCTCGCACGCGGCCGCGAGCGTCTCGACCTTGCCGCGGCCAAGGAACGTGGCGGGATCAGGTTTGGGATTCTTCTGCAGGAGCCGGAGGACGACCGCTGCGCCCGCCGCAGCGGCAAGACCGGCGAGCTCATCGAGCGAATGTTCGGGATCGAAGTTGCGGGAAGAACCGGTAAACAGCCCGACGAGCGCCGCGCGCTCGCGCGTGCCGTTCGCAGTCGAGCGTGAGGCAGCGGGCGTCACTCGATCGATCTTAGCACGCGCTCCCACGCGACCGCGCCTGCACGAATCAGTCGCGGCTCCGCTGAACGCAGATCGACGATCGTCGAAGGCGGTCCGCCCGGACTCTCGCCGGCATCCAGAAGAAAGTCGATGCGATTGCCGATCGTGCGGGCGACCACAGCGGGCGAAGCGGTGGCCGCATCGCCTGAGAGATTCGCGCTCGTCGCAGTGATACAGAAGCCGAAGCCTGCGGCGAGCGCCTGCGAAATTGGATGCGCCGGGACGCGAACAGCCACGCTACCGTCAGCAGCGAGGATCTCAGAGCGCACGACGGTCCGCGCCTGCAGAACGATCGAAAGGGCGCTCGGCCAGAACGACTCGGCCACGTGCCGCGCGCGCTCGTCGAAGACGGCCGCTTCACTTGCCTGCTCGACGCTGGCAGCGATCAGCGGCACTGCTTTCCCGGGCTCGCGCTCCTTGATTTCGAACAACCGCTCGACGGCCCTCATCGACCGCGGGTCAACCGCGAGCCCATACAGCGTGTCCGTCGGATAGGCGACCACTCCACCGCTTCGCAGAATAGTGATCGCCCGCAGCAGCCTCGTTCGTTCCATTGCTCGTTGCCTCGTCCCTTACTTCAGCATTCAGCATTCAGCCTTCAGCATTGCCTAGATCTCCTCCGTCGGCAGCGACTCCGTAACCGGCAGCGGCGCTTTGATCATCAACCGCGATACGAGGACGGCGAGCGCCGCCAGGAGCAATGCGTCGACGACGAAGACGGCGCGAATGCTGGTGGATCCAAGCAGTCCGCTGATAATGGGGCTGACCGCAAGCCCCACGAGCGATGCGGTCGTGAGCAGGCCGAAACCGGATCCACGCGCCCCGGAGGGGATGATGCTGCTCGCGGCGGTGTACGCGCACGTCGTGGAGACGCCGATCGATATGCCGAAGATCGCCGTTGGAATCGCGAGCCACCACGCGCTGCCCGCGAGCAGAAAGCCGGCGACGCCGGATCCGGCCAGCCCGCACGTCCAGGCAATCACCCGTCGCGCTCCGAGGCGGCTCATCAACGCGCCTGCGAGGTGGTGGCCGATGGATCCCGCGCCGGCCGAGACAGAGAAGAGCACGCCGGCGAGGAGCGGTACCCGCGACGCCTCGGTCCCGAGACCGCTGACAAACAACGGCAGGATCGGCCCGAAGCTCCGATCGACGAACTGGAGACCGAAGATCACGCCCATCAGGAGCAGAAAATTTTCGAACGCCAGGAGATTTCGAAACGTGACGCGCTCGTCCGTTCTCGCGGCGACGTGCTTCAGCACTCCGCGTTCGTCATAACCGAAGGTGACGACGAGAACGGCCAGAAGATAGAAGCTCGCTGTGACAAGGAACCCGTTGCGAAGGCCAGCCGTCTGCGCGACGATGCCGCCGATGACGGGACCGAGTGCCGGGCCGATGCGCTGTGCGGTTTGCACGAACCCGATCGCGTACGCCGTCTGCCCCGCGGGCGCCAGATCGGCCGCCATCGTCAGCGTGAGCGCGCCATATCCGGCGAAGAGCCCCTGCAGCGCACGAAGTCCGAAGACCTGCCATGGCGCGGTGACGTAAGCCATGCCCGCCATCACGAAGACGAAGCTCGCGAGCGAGCGCTGCACCATGATCTTGCGCCCGTAGCGATCGGCGAACCGGCCCCAGAACGGCGCCATCATCGCGGTGATCGCGGGCGTGATGCCAAGACTGACGCCGGACCAGAGGGCGATGTCGCCGACGTCAGAGACGCCGAGCTGCTCGAAATAGAGAGGCAGGAACGGCATGACCAGCGTGAAGCCGGTGAAGCCGATGAACCCTGCGGCCGTAATCGCGTACAGATTGCGCCGCCAGGCCACGCGTCAGAATCTCACTCTGACCATTCTCGTCTGTTCGACGTGGATCGTGTCGATGAAGCGGATGCGCGCCGGCTTGCTCTGCATGATGAGCGAGTGCGTCCGCACGCCGTCACCGAAGAAGCGCACGCCTCGCATCAGGGTGCCGTCGGTGACCCCGGTCGCGGCAAAGATGATGTTCTCGCCCGAGGCGAGGTCTTTCGAGGTGTAGACGCGGCGTGGATCGTCGATGCCCATGGCGCGGCTGCGTTGCTCGTCTTCGGGTTTGTTGATCACGAGCCGCGCGAAGATCTCGCCATTGAGACAGCGCATCGCCGCGGCGGTGAGCACGCCTTCCGGCGCGCCGCCGGTGCCCATGACCGCGTGGACGCCGCTCCCGACGACTGCGGCCGCGATACCGGCCGAAAGGTCGCCGTCGCCGATCAACCGGATGCGGGCGCCGGTCTTGCGGATATCGTCGATCAGCTTGCTGTGACGCTCCCGATCGAGCACGACGACCACGAGATCCTCGACGTCGCGCTCCAGGCAACGCGCGATCGCGCGCAGGTTTTCGGCGACAGGGGCATCGAGGCTGACGGCGTGCTTCGCGCTCGGGCCAACGACGAGCTTTTCCATGTAGAGGTCGGGTGCGTGGAGCAGCCCTCCCTCGTCCGACGCGGCGAGCACCGCGATGGCGTTCGGGGCGCCCGTCGCGCAGAGATTCGTGCCCTCGAGCGGATCGACTGCGATGTCGACCTTCGGAAAGGCGACCTGCTTTGCCGCCGACTTGTGCGCGATGCCGACCTTTTCGCCGATGTAGAGCATCGGCGCCTCGTCGCGTTCACCCTCGCCGATGACGATCGTGCCGTCGATCGGCACCGAATCCATGCAGTGGCGCATGGCTTCGACAGCCGCCTGATCAGACTTGTGGCGGTCTCCCTGGCCCATCGTGTGCGCGCATGCGATCGCCGCCTGTTCGACGACGGAGAGGAAGTCGAGAGAGAGGTCTGAGTCCATGAAGTAGTTTCCTGTCGGGAGCTACGAGGCCAGGAGCGAGGAGCTGAATCGTTGCGCGCCAAGAACTGCCAAAACAAGCATCGCTCTAGCTCCTGACCCTGCTCCTAGCTCCTCTTGATCGCCGGCAGCTCGCACCGCGTTGCTTTGTCCTGACGGAATCCCAGAACGTAGTCCGCCTGCATCAGCTTGTGAATCTCGCGGGTCCCCTCGTAGATCACGGCACCCTTGCAGTTGCGATAGAAACGGCCGACGGGGTACTCGTCGGAGTAGCCGTTCGCGCCGTGGACCTGCACCGCATCCCCTGCCGCGCGCTCCGACGCAACGGTTGCGAACCATTTGGCGAGGCCGGTTTCGCGCGTGTTGCGGCGGCCCTGGTTTTTCAGCGCTCCGGCGCGCAGCCACAGGAGCCGCGCCGCCTGATAGTCGGACTCCATGTGCGCGATCATTTCCTTCACCAGCTGATGCTCGGCAATGCGCTGTCCGAACGTGCGGCGATCCAGCGCGTACTTGGCACTGGCGTCGCGGCACGCCCGGATCAGGCCCGTCGCCCCCGCTGCGACGGTGTAGCGGCCCTGATCCAGCGCGAACATCGCGATCTTGAAGCCCTCGCCTTCACGGCCGAGGAGGTTGTCGGCCGGCACCTCGACGTCTTCCATCTTGAAGAAGCCCGTATTGCCGGCGAGGATGCCCCACTTCTCTTTCAGCGTTCCGCTCGAGAACCCCTTGAAGGCGCGTTCAACGATGAAGGCACTGATGCCGGACGTGTCGCGCTGCTTCTTTTTCTCGAGATCCGTCCAGGCAAAGACGAGGAAGTTATCGGCCACGTCCGCGAGAGAAATCCACATCTTCTCGCCTGTGAGGGAGTACTTGTCTCCCCTCTTCAGCGCGACGGTCTGGATGCCGCGAACGTCGCTCCCGGCGGCGGGCTCGGTCAGCCCGTAGGTCGAGATCTTCCTGCCCTGCGCTTGTGGCACGAGGTAGCGCTGCTTCTGGTCTTCGGTTCCCCAGGTCAGGAGCGAGAGGCAGTTGAGGCCGGCGTGGACGGACATGATGACGCGCAGCGACGTGTCGACGTACTCGAGCTCCTCGCTGATGATGCCCAGGCTGATGTAATCCATGCCCGCGCCGCCGTACTCGGCGGGTACGGAACAGCCGAGGAGGCCGAGGTCCGCCATCTGCGTCAGGATGTTTTTGTCGAAGCGGTGCTCGCGATCGAGCTCGCGGATCCGCGGCGCGACCTCGCGCGCTCCCCACTCGCGGACCGAGTTTTCGAGCAGCCGGTGCTCTTCGGTAAGATCGAAATCAATCATGAATGAAGGCCTCGCTTGCAGAAGATGAACGCACCATTCTAGTTCAGCCACACCTCCGGCCGCCGCTCACGGTATCGAGTATTCTTCGGACATGAGGCCGGTAATAGCGCTTCTGAGTGATTTCGGGTCGAAGGATCATTACGTCGGCACGATGAAGGCCGTGATCCTCGGGATCTGTCCTGACGTGACCCTCGTCGACATCACGCACGAGATCGCGCCGCACGACGTGCTCGATGGCGCGCTCGAGCTCGCCGCGGCGTACCGGTTCTTTCCCGCCGGCACTATCTTTCTGGCTGTTGTGGACCCGGGCGTGGGATCGGCGCGGCGCGGCATCGCCGCCGAAGTCGGGGATTACCGTTTCATCTCACCCGACAACGGCCTGCTCACGGCCGTCATCCGCGATGTGCCGCCACGAAAGATCGTCGAGCTGACCGAGCGGCGCTACGCGCGCCCTACCGTCAGTCGGACGTTCGAGGGGCGCGACCGCTTCGCTCCGGCCGCGGCGTGGCTGGCCAAGGGCATCCAGTTGCCGGCACTTGGACGCAACCTCGCCATGCTCCAGAGGGTGGACATTCCGCAGGCGGTTATCACCGATGAGAGCATTCGCGGGGCGGTGCTCAGGGTCGACCGGTTCGGCAACCTGGTCACGAACATCGACCGGCGCGCCTTCGAGAAATTCGCGCGCGACGCCGCAGTGCAGATTGCGGCCGGAGGAGCGATGGTCGGCCGCCTCGTGGCGACGTACGCCGACATTCAGAACGGCGAGGTCTGTGCGCTGTTCGGCAGCACGGATCACCTCGAACTCGCGGCCAATGCCGGCAGTGCTGCCGCCCGCCTGGGGCTCACGCGAGGCGCTGACGTGGTGATTTCGCGGCCCTGAGGAGGAGGACGTGTCAATGCGAACGGCCGGACCCGGCCGGGCCGGCGTCGCGAGATGCGGACCTTCAGGTCCGCACCCTTCTACTTCTTGCGCAGCAGGATCTCGCGCATGCTGTTCTTCAGGAGGAACGATTCCGTCACCGCGAGGCCGTCGAACATCTTGATGATGTCGCGGTTGGGAAGTGATGTCTTCGCGCCGCCCGCGCCCGGATGGTGCTTGTGGCGCAGCGACTGATCGTCGACGACCTCGAATTTGGTGAAGGGAGCACGTTCGACTGCGGTGGTGCAGAAAAAACCCATCACTGCTCCGCCCGGGCGGAGCATGCGGATGATCTGCTTCGCGAGCGCCACTGCCGAAGGCTTGTTGAGAAAGTCGAAGAGGTCCCAGAACAGGATCCCGTCGACTGACGCCTCCTCGCGCTGGCCGAGGCGCGCATCGAATGCCTCGCCCAGCTGACCGGCGGTGCCGGCCTTCTTGTGGCGATCGAGCTCGGTGACCAGATCCTCGATGAACAGCTTGCATCCAAGCCGTTCCCCGAGAAACGCGACGTTGCTGCCGATG
>Ga0247829_10000922_pt1 | contig 12568 bp, 14 predicted proteins | sample 12C_Control_Day4_FD_207765 | JGI IMG/M metagenome (GOLD analysis project Ga0247829, IMG submission 207765) | Soil microbial communities from agricultural site in Penn Yan, New York, United States - 12C_Control_Day4 | ecosystem: Environmental > Terrestrial > Soil > Agricultural land | place... | reverse complement strand
CCACCACGTGCGGACCGTCCTGCAGCTGCTTCCACGCCGTGGCGGGCGCCGTGCCGATCTCGCCGTAGAACGGGAAGTCGCCCTCCACCGCGGTGACCTGCACCAGGCGGGTGCCGGTGGTGCGCGGCACGTACGCCATGCCCGCGAAGTTCACCGTGCGCGCCACGCGGCCGCCCCGGGCGAGCGTGTCGAGCACGGCAGCGGCGTGCGTCTCGAACGGGCGGCGGCTCGACAGCGACAGGTCGGCGCCCAGCAGCGCGCGGGCCTGGTCGCGGACGGAATCGCGCAGGTTGTCGCTGAAGGAGTTGATCGCCACGAGGGCGCCCGTGCCGACCGTCACGGCGGCGGTGAGCACGAGCAGTCGGCGCCACGCGGCGCGCGTCTCCCGCGCCGCGAGCCGCAGCACGAAGCCCGGCCTCACGCGGCGGTGTCGCTCACGATGCGGCCGTCGGCGAGGCGGATGGTCCGCCGTGCGCGTGCGGCGAGCGAGAGGTCGTGCGTCACCAGCACGATGGTGGTGCCGAAGTCGCGGTTGAGCTCGAGCATCAGCTCCACGATCGTCTCGCCGGTGGCGCTGTCGAGGTTGCCGGTGGGCTCGTCCGCGAACAGGATGCGCGGCTTGTTCGAGAAGGCGCGCGCGAGCGCCACGCGCTGCTGCTCGCCACCCGAGAGCTGGGCGGGGTAATGGTGACCGCGCTCGCCCAGCCCGACGCGCGTGAGCAGCTCGTCGGCGCGTGCCGCACCGTCGCTGCCGGTGAGCTCGAGCGGCACCTGCACGTTCTCGCGTGCGGTGAGCGTGGGGATGAGCTGGAAGGCCTGGAACACGAAGCCCACCCGCGCGGCGCGGAGCCGGGCCCGCTCGTCCTCCGAGAGGGTAGATAGATCGACGTCGTCGAGGATCACCCGTCCCGCGCGGGCCCGATCGAGTCCCGCGAGCAGGCCGAGCAGCGTGGTCTTGCCGCTGCCGGACGGCCCGACGATGGACAGAAAGCCGCCCTGCTCGAGCTCGAAGCTGATATCGTTCAGCACCGTGAGCTCGCGGCCCCCGGAGAGATAGCTCTGGGTCAATCCTTCTGCACGCAGCATGTCGTCCACAGGTTCGGGAGAAGAGCGCGAATGATAGCGAGGTACGCGACGATGGCCGGAGTCGTTGCAGCAGCGGCATGCGGGACGACGTCCGAGCGCCCCGCCGCGTCCGCGACGCCACCGTCCGCTTCGGCTGCCGCGCCTACCGCCACCATGCCCAACGCACGCCCGCCCGTCGTCCTCATCCTCGGCACGAGCCTCACGGCCGGCTTCGGCCTGCCCGATGCTTCGCTGGCATATCCCGCCCTGCTGCAGCAGAAGGCCGACTCGGCGGGCTACAGGGTGCTCATCCACAATGCCGGTGTGAGCGGGGAGACGTCGGCCGGTGCGTTGCGGCGCGTGGAGTGGGTGATGCAGGAGCCGATCAGCGTGTTCGTGCTCGAGACGGGCGCCAACGATGGCCTCCGCGGACAGGATCCGGATTCGATCCGGAGCAACATCGAGGGTATCCTCGAGCGCGTCCGGCGCCAGCAGCCGCCGCCCAGGATCCTGCTCGTCGGCATGCAGGCGCTTCCCAACCTCGGGCAGTCCTACCTCCGCCGATTCCGCAGCGTGTACCCGGAGGTGGCGAAGAAGTACGACGTGCCGCTCCTGCCGTTCCTGCTCGAGGGCGTGGCGGGCGTGGACTCGCTCAACCAGGCCGACGGCGTGCACCCTACCGCGGCGGGCCAGCGTCGCATCGCCGAGACGGTATGGCGCTATCTCGAGCCGCTGCTGCGCGAGCTGCCCAAGGCCTGAGGCGCGCTGCGCGCCAGCCAGCCGGCCAGTTCGTCCGTTCCCGATACCAGATGCTCCTCGAGGGCTGCGGCGGCAGCGACCTGGGCGCCGTCGCGCAGGGCAGCGAGCACCCGCCGGTGACCGCCCGTGGCGAGCCCCAATCGTCCCGCCCCGCGCAGGAATGCGAGCACGTAGCGGCGCGTGGCGCCGCGCAGGTCGGTAAGCCGGGCGCAGAGCAGCCGGTTGGGGCAACCCTCGATCAGGGCGAGGTGCCACTCCTCGTTGCGATCGAGTACGAGGAGCGCGTCGCCCCGGGCCGACTCGATGTCGGCGATCCAGCGCTCCAACACGTCCAGACGGTCCGGCGGGCAGGGACCGGACAACCGCAGGGCCAGCGACTCCAAGGCTCCCAACATCTGGCCCAGTTCGCGTATGTCGGCCGGATCGAGCGGCGCCACCTGAAAACCACGTCCGTGGTCGCTCACCAACTCGCCCGTCCGCACGAGGTCGAGCAGCGCCTCGCGGACCGGCGTCCGGCTCACTCCCAGTCGCTCGGCCACGGCGGTGTCGCGCACTTTCGTCCCGACCAGCTCCCCGCGCTCCAACAGCTGCACGATGGCGCCCCGCACCTGCCCACGCAGGGGTGTGCGGGGCGACAGGGGGGATGGCGTGACGAATGGTTTCGACGTAAGGCCTTACCCGTGAATGGCTTCCATAATTGTATTCAGTATTCACGGTCTGGCAACCAAAGCTCCTCGCGTTTGCCTAGACCGCCCGCTAGTCTTGTCCGTTCATTCGCCGGATATCTCGCATGCGCCTGCTCGCGTTCGCCGCGTCGCTTCGCCGGGGCTCCCTCAACCGGCAGCTCCTGCACGTCGCCATCGACGTCGCGCGCCGACAGGGCGCCGAGGTGGACGAGCATCCGTTCTCGGAGTTCGAGTTCCCGAACTACAACGTCGATGTGCAGACCTCGACCGGCATTCCCGACGCCGTGGTCCGCCTGGGCAAGCTCATCGAGGCCAGCGACGGCCTGCTGCTCGCGTCGCCCGAGTACAACTACTCGCTGCCCGGCACGCTCAAGAACACCATCGACTGGATCTCGCGCCTCAAGCCGGTGCCCACGCGCGGACGGTGGGCCTTCCTGATGAGCTCATCGACGGGCATGATCGGCGGCATTCGCGGGCTCTGGCAGCTGCGCATCCCGCTCGAGGGCATGGGCACCTTCGTCTACCCCGACATGTACACGCTGCCGCAGGGCCAGCAGGCATTCGACGAGGCGGGACGACTCAAGGAATCCGATCGCCTCGAGCGGCTCGAGAAGCTAATGGCCGGTTACCTGGACGCGGTGCGCGGGGCGCGCGCATGAGGCGCGCGCTCGTCCTCGCCGCATTCGCCGGCGCGGCATGCAATGGCACCGACGCCCCCGTGGCTTCGGCGCCGGCGCGCGACAGCGCCGGCGTGCGCATCGTCGAGTCGGCCGCGCCGGCGTGGGGCGCGAGGCCGCTGTGGCGCGTCGCCGCGCGCCCGGAGGTGGAGGTCGGCGGCGTGGCCGGAGATTCCGCGCGCGACTTCGCGGGCGTGCGCTGCGCACGCCCGATTCGCCGACGGACGCTTCGTCGTCGCCGACGCCGCCACCGACCAGATCCGGCTCTTCGATCGCACGGGCGCCCACCTGCGCACCTTCGGCGGTCACGGCACGGGCGAGCGGCAGTTCGTGGCGCTCGGCTCGGTCTTCCTGCGCGTCGATACCATCGTGGCGTGGGACGACCGCCGACAGCGCATCCTCGGCTTCCTGCCCGACGGACGCTTCCTGGGCAACGTGCGCGCGATGCTGCCCGACACCGCGCGCCTCGGCCGCCCGATCGGGATCTTTCCGAGTGGCGCCATGCTCGTGTCCGTGCCCACGCCGGTGGACCTGGCGCTCGTCACCGCGCCCGTCCTGCGCGTCGCCTCCGACCTGGTGCGCCTCGCCGATGGGGGGCGCAGCGTGGCGAGCGTGCAGAGCGACGAGATCGTGGTGCGTCGCGGCAAGGGTTCCGTGTCGGCGATGATGCGGCCGTTCGGCCTCGCGAGTCGCGTGGCCGTCGTGGGCGATGAGTTCGTCGTGGGCGAGGGCGAGCGCCACAGCTTCCGGCGCCATGCGGAGGACGGCCGTCTGCTCGCCATCTTCCGCCGCCCGGGCGCGCGCCTGCCCCTCGTGCCCGGCGACACCGCACGCGAGCACGGTCTGCGCGTCGGCGCCGCACGCAGCGTGCGCGAGCGCGAGACGATCGACGGCATCTGGCGCTCGCTGCCGTTTCCCGATTCGCTGCCGGCGCACGGCGAGATCCTCGCGGACCCGACCGGCGGCGTGTGGGTGCGCGACATCCGCCACGCCGCCGACAGCACGTCGAGCTACCAGGTGTACGCGAAGGACGGCACCTGGCTCGGCGCCGTGTCCCTGCCGCTGCGAAGCACGCTGCTGTGGGTGGGAACGGACGCGGTGCTGCTGCGGCGCCTCGACGGCAACGACGTGGAGTTCGTCGCCGTGCACCGCCTGCGCCGCTGACGGGTCAGTCGATGCGCGGCGGCTCTTCGAAGTAGGCGGCGAGCCCGGCCAGCTGACGGTCGAGGTCGCCGCGCGAGCCGGCGAGGAACTGCACCACGAAGCGCCGCACGGGATTCGTGATGCGGCCGCGCTCCACCAGCGTGAGCGCCACGCCCTCCGGCGCCCGCTCGATGATGTACTCCCACTCCGTCGGCGCCGGCTGCCGTTCCGGCGTGCGCAGCAGCAGCAGGTGCACCGGCGGATCCCATGCGGCGCTCTCCACCACCACGCCGACGCCGTCGTCGCGGATTTCGCGCCAGGCGGGATGCCCGTTGCGATCCTCGAGACGCTGCAGGTCGATGAGGTCGGTGCGCCACCGGCGCACCGCCGCCGAGTCGGTGAGGGCGAACCACACCGCCTCGGGCGTGCGCGACAGCACCAGCCGCCGCGTGATGTCGTAGCGTTCGGGCAGCAGCACGCCACCCACGAACAGCGTGAGCGCCACCGCCACCACCCAGATCCACATCACGCTCGACCGCCGCACCCAAGCTCCCCGCCGAAGTCGCGCGGAGAATGGGGCGGCGGCCGGTCGATCGCAAGCGGCTCAGCGGGCGCCGAGCGTCTCCGGTGCGGCGAGCTTGTTCAGTGCCGCCTCGACATCGGCCTGCGACACCTGGGTCGGGACGGTCCAGCGTCCGTTCTCCACGCTGCGCGTGGGCACCCTGACGTTCTGCACCTGGCCATCGGTGCCGATGCTCACGAGCGCAGTCACGCTGCCCTCGCCGGGCATGCCGGTGATCACGAGCACCCACGCGCCCTCCGACGGCCAGCTCTTCTTCAGGGCCAGCACGCCCTCGGTCGCGGTACGGTCGAAGGTGAGCGGCAGGCTCCGCCGCTGGCCCTTCACGATCCCTTCCGCGCGGCCCTCGACGGGGAATGGGCTGGAGCGATCGTGGTGATAGGTGCGTACGACGAGGAAGGCGCCCTTCGTGCTCGGATCGAGCGGATTGGCCGGCAGCTCGATGGACAGCCACGGCGGTCCGGCCACCGAGGACGGCGCGGCGGCGAGCGAGAGCGTGGACGCGAGGGCGAGTGAGGCGAGGTGGGTGAGCAACATCGGGACCTCCTGGCGATGAGACGACATGCATGAGCACTGCATGCCTATCTGATGCCGGTCGCCCCGCTCGCGTTTAGGTCGACGTCCGCACCCGGCTGCTTCACCACCGACACCTGGCCCTTGAAGCTGCGGGCCACGATCGACGCACCCCCGTCTCCGGTGCTGAAGCGGCGCGAGGTTCCGCTGCCGCTGCCGAACTCCGACCGCACCGTGCCGGTGGGAGCCGCCAGCTCGAACGTCGCCGCGACATCGGGCGGCACCCGCAACTCCACGTCGCCCGAGTGGCTTTGTGCCTCGAGCGTGCCGGCCCGATCCACGACGCCCTTGAACGACACCGCCCCCGAGACGCTCTCGAGCCGAGCCCGCCGCACGCGCGCCGCGCCGACGAAGATCTCGCCGCTCGTGGTCGTCACCTGCAGCTCGCCCCGCACGCCACGCACCACCACGGTGCCGTCGGGCGTGCGCACCTCGACGCTGGCGTGCGGCCCAACGATCTCCACGTTGCCCACGGCAGCGGCACCGCCGCCGAACGTCTCCACCATCACGCGGCGCAGCGCACCCTCCACCCGCACACGGCCGGTGGCCGCGCTCACCTCGAGCTCGCCATCGAGACCCGTCGCGTCGAGCGCCCCGCCTCCGCGCACTTCTATCCGCGCGTGCCGCGGCACGAACACCTCGGCGGCGTCGGTGCCGGCCCCACTGCCGTCCACGCGGATGGCGTCCTTCGGCCCCGATACCGCGAGCCGCGCCGCGCCGCGCACCGCGACGCTGTCGCGATCCCAGCCGTTGAGCACCAGCGGGCCGGCGACGTTCACCAGCCGCACCACGGGGGTGCGCTGCGCGGCGAGCGGAGTGGCGACGCCGACGAGGGCGGCGAGGAGCAGGAAGCGCACGCGATCCTCCTAGGTGCGGGGCAGGCGGGCCGCCTGCTGGAGCAGGGTGGTGCGCTGGCGCTGTACGAGGCGCAGCAGGGCCTGCATGTCCCCGTTGCCAGGATCCGCAGCGAGCGCACGCCGCGATTCGGCGAGGGCGGAGTCGATGATCGCGAGATTGCGCCGAAGCGTCGCGATCGTCCCGGGCGACAGCGATCCCGGATCGTGCTCGAGCGAGGCCAGCAGCGCGGACTCCGCGCCGACGGTCGGATCGACGGCTGCGACCGGGATGGGCTCGGGCGCCGGCGCGTGCGAGAGGCGTCGCAGCACGGTCCCTCCGAGGAGGAGAAGCGCGAGCGCCGCCGCGAGCGGCAGCCAGCGCGGCAGGCCGCGCCGCCGCGGCGTGAGGCGTCGCTCGATGGCGGGCCACAGGTCGCGAGGCGGCTCGATGCTCGCGGGCAGCTCGCGCACGAGCGGATCGAGCGTGGGGTCGCGGGCTTCGTCGTTCATCGCCCGAGCGCCACGCGCAGCAGCCGGCGCGCGCGGAAGAGTTGGGCCTTCGACGTCCCCTCGGCGATGCCGGTCATCGTGGCGATCTCCGCATGCTGGTAACCCTCCATGTCGTGCAGCACGAACACCGTGCGAGCCCCGGGTGGCAGCCCTGCGATGGCCGCCTCGAGATCGAGCGTCAGCCCCGGATCCGCGACGGACGCGCTGGCCAGGGCGACGGGCTCCTCGTCGAGCGTCACGCGCCGGTCCCTGCGCCACGCGGCGCGGCGGTCGGCCAGCACCACGTTGACCGCCAGCCGATGCAGCCACGTGCCGAAGGCGCTCTCGCCCCGGAACCCGGGCAGTCGCTCCCAGGCACGCACGAACACGTCCTGCGTGAGCTCGTCGGCCCGGGCCGCGTCGCCCTCGATCCGCAGGCAGAGCGCGTACACGCGCCCCACATGCAGGCGGTAGAGTCGGCCGAAGGCGTCGGCGTCGCCGGTCTGGGCGCGGCGGACGAGCTGGCTCTGGCCGGCATCCACTCGCAGGTCGTCTCCCGGGGAAGGGGCGTCATCGACCATGAGATGCCGGCCGGGGCGGCGGGGTTTGAACCGCGCTCAGCGCTCGGGGCGGCGCACCAGGAAATACACCGGGATGCCCGCGAGGATGAGGAGCGCGCCGAAGAGCGCATTGCGCGGATTGGTCGCGACCGTGCCCACCACCGCATACAACCCTGCGGCGATGAACAGCAGCACCGACCACGGATAGAGCGGCGTGCGGAATGACGGCGCCTGCCCGTCCCGCCGGCGGAACACGAAGAGCGTCGAGGCCACCAGCGCGAAGAAGAGCCAGTCGCCGAACGCCGCGTAGTCGAGCAGCTCGCCGTAGGTGCCCGTGAGCACCAGCACTGCCGACCAGGCGCCCTGCACGATCAGCGCGGCGACGGGCGTGCGATAGCGCGGGTGCAGCCGTGCCAGTGCCGCGAGCGCGGTGCCGTGGCGCGCCATCGCCTGGTAGACGCGCGGGCTCACCAGGATCACCACGTGCAGGAACCCGAATGTGGACAGCGTGATGCCCAGCGCGATCGCCGTGCGGCCCCACGGTCCGAGCAGCACCGTCATCGCATCCGAGGCCGGCGCCGTGCTGGCGGCGAGCCCTTCCGCGCCGAGCGTCCGCAGGTACACGAGGTTCGCGGCGAGGTACACCACCACCACGATTCCCACCCCGAACAGGAGCGCGCGCGGCAGGTTGCGCTCCGCGTCCACGATCTCCTCGGCGACGAAATTGGTCTGCTGCCATCCACCGAACGCGAAGAGCACCGGTACCAGCCCCGCCGCCGCGGCGAGAAATGGATGCGGCGGCATCGGCGGCGAGGGCGGCGGCGCCATCACGCGCCCGGCGAGCAGCGCACCGGCCACGATCAGCAGCGCGAGGGCCGCGAGCTTCAGCAGCGTGAAGACGTTGCCGGTGATGGCCGCGGGCGCCACGCCGAGCACGTTGATGATGGTGAGCAGCACGATGGCGCCGAGGGCCAGCGGCATCGCGCTGCCGGCGGGCAGGCCGAAGAGGGACACGGCGTACGTGGCGAACGTGAGTGCCACCGCCGCGATCGCGCCGGAGGAGATCACCAGCAGCAGCGTCCACGCCTGCAGGAAGGCGGGCAGCGGGCCGTAGGCCTCGCGCAGGTAGGCGTAGCCACCGCCCGCCTCGGGCCGCCGGGCGCCGAGTTCGCCGAAGATGAACGCGCCCAGCACCGCCACCACCGCCCCCGCGAGCCACACGGCGAGGATGAGCGGCACCGACTGCACGCGTTGCGCGACGACGGCGGGGTTGAGGAAGATGCCGGCGCCGATGATGCCGCCGACCACCATCATGGTCCCGGAGAAGAGCCCGACGCGTCGGGCGTAGGTGACCGGTGCGGCCGGGGGCATGCAGTGCCGATGAAGAAGGTGGTGAATAGTGCCGGGTGGTCCGTGGTGGGGCTAGGTCTTATCCTCCGCCCCCATGTCGAACCCTTCGCCGTCCCGCGGTGCGCTCGTCGCTGCCTTCGCCGCGATCTACGTCATCTGGGGCTCGACCTACCTGGGCATCGCCGTGGCGCTGGAGTCGCTTCCGCCGTTCACGCTGGCGGCGTTCCGGTTCCTCGTTGCGGGCGGCGCGCTGTCCATCTGGGCGTTGTCGCGTGGGGCCCCGTGGCCGTCGACTCGGCAACTCGCGATGACGGTGCTGCTCGGCTTTCTCTTCCTCGTCATCGGCAACGGCGCCGTGGTGTGGGCGGAGCAGCGCGTGCCGTCCGGCCTGGCCTCGCTGCTCGTGGCCGTGACACCCATCTGGACGGCCCTCGCCCTGTGGGCCCTGCCAGGTGGCCGCGCTCCGACGGGCGGGATGATCCTGGGACTCGTCACCGGTTTCGTCGGCACGGCCCTGCTGGTGGCGCCGGGCTCGCTCGGAGGCACGCCCGTGGATCCGGCTGGTGCGGCGGCACTCAACCTCGCGTCGTTGTCGTGGTCGCTGGGTTCGGTGCTGACCCCGCGTCTCGACCTGCCGCGCTCGGCGCCGCTGTCGTCCGGACTGCAGATGCTCTCGGCGGGGGTGATGCTCTTTCTCCTGGCGCTGGTGACCGGCGACCTCGCTCGATTCGATCCCGCGGCCGTGACGACGCGCTCGTTCGCGGCGCTGGCCTATCTCACCGTCTTCGGCTCGCTGGTGGCATTCAGCGCCTTCGCGTGGCTGCTGCAGGTGAGCACGCCGGCGCGTCTCTCCACGACGTCCTACGTCAATCCCATCGTGGCGGTGTTCCTGGGCTGGCTGCTGGCAAGCGAGTCGGTGAGCGTGCGCACGTTCGTCGCCGGGGCACTGATCGTCGGGGCCGTGGCGGTCATCGTCACGGTGCGCAGCCGCAGATAGCCTTCCGCAACGGCAAGTCGTCGACGTGGACCCTCTGAACGCACAACGGGGAGCCTTTCGGCTCCCCGTCGTGTTTCCTGCGATCGTTCAACTCAGTACAGCGGGGTCAACTCCACCCGTCGATTCTCCGCCCGGCCGGCCTTGCTGGTGTTGTCCGCCACCGGCTTGTCCGGGCCGTAGCCCTTCGAGACGAGGCGATCCGGGTCGATGCCCTTGCTCTCCAGATACTTCTCCACCGCCGCGGCACGCTGCCCCGAGAGGCGCGTGTTGGTCTTCGCCGAGCCGGTGTTGTCCGTGTGGCCACCGACCTCGACGCGGAGCGACGGGACCTCGGCCATGACCGAGCTGAGCTCCGTCGCCACTTCATCCAGCGTCGCCTTCGACGCCTTCGTCAGGGTCGACTTGCCGGAGGCGAAGGTCACGCCCTTCAGTACCAGCGTGCCGTTCTCGCCCAGGACGCGGCAGCCGTTCGCGTCGACCTTGTTGCCCGCGTTGGTGCTCGGGCACTTGTCGTTGCAGTCCGGCACGCCGTCGTTGTCGGTGTCGCGCTGGCACGCGCTGCAGCCGTTGGCGTCGACCGTCTCGCCCTTCGCCGTGCTCGGGCAGCGATCGGCCGCGTTGCCTACGCCGTCGCCGTCGTCGTCGCGCGGGCAGCCGTTCTCGTCCACCGCCGTACCGGTCGGGGTGTTCGCGCACTTGTCGACGCTGTTCATGACGCCGTCGCGGTCGTCGTCCTTCTGGCTGTCGGAGCAGCCGCTGCCATCGACGGCCTCGCCGGCCGGCGTGTTCGGGCAGAGGTCGTTCGCGTTGATGACGCCGTCCTTGTCGTCATCCAGCGGGCAGCCCTTTTCGTCCACCGGCATGCCGGCGGGCGTGTTCGGGCACTGGTCGATCTTGTCCGGGACGCCGTCGAGGTCGGTGTCCTTCGGCTTCGGCTTCGGGAACATCAGCGAGAGGCCACCCTGCAGGCCCCAGTGATTGCCCCAATCCGAGTTCGACAGCGCGCTCGGCACCGAACCGCCGTCGATGTACTCGTAGGTGGCATCGATGCGCGCCTGGAGCAGGCCGCCGACACCGAAGCGCAAGCCGACGAGGCCCATCGGGCCGATCTCGTCGCGATCCGAGCCGTACGTCGGCCCGAAGACCGGCGTGCCCTCCTCGTTCTCGCCGCAGCTGCCCGACTCGGCGCCGAGGCACTGCAGGAGATTGATGTCGTCGGTGTAGGTGTTGTACGTCACGCCGGCGCCGAGCACGATGGCGACCGGAGCCATGTTGATGTTGTACTGGAGCAGCCCGTGCCCCGAGAACACATCGATGTTGTGGTTGATGTCGATGCGCTTGGAATCCGTGCGCACCCACGAGCCAGAACCTTCGATTTCCAGGTTCGGAAGGAGGAAGATGCCGAGCCGCCCACCCACGCCGGCGCGATCCTTCATTTCATAGCTATCGTCGAACCACGTCTGGCGCGCGAAGACGCCAATTTCCACCGTGCCGGGCTTCTGGGCCAGAGCGGGCATTGCCGCCATGACCAATGCCGCGGCCGACAAACACAACGATCGCATGAGCACTCCAAGGACTGGGGTGACAGGGGTTAGCGCCGTCATTGGGGGCCGACGACTCCGCGTCCAAAATACCTCCAAGTCTAGCACAGTCAATATGATCTCATGGTCCAGACGTCTCGGGCCCGCCGCGAATTGGCCACGGGCGTGACTTGGGATCGGACAGTTGTCGGCCTCTTGCGTTCTCCATTTTCCGAGATACTTTAGTACTCAACAATTCAGCGCTTGAGTATCTGATGCGACGCACAACCTCATCGGCCGATCAACGACTCGCCATGAGCGCCTGGGTGAAGCTCGCCCGGGCCGCCAACGCGGTCGGTGCCCGGCTCGCCCGGCGGCTCGCCGAGTACGACCTGACGGAGAGCCAATTCGGGGTGCTCGATGCGCTTCACCACCTCGGACCCCTCCATCAGTCCGACCTGGCGCGGAAGATCCTCCGCACCACCGGCAATGTGACCCTCGTGGTGGACAACCTGGAGCGGCGAGGGCTGGTACAGCGGGAGCGGGGCGGGGCCGATCGCCGCTACGTGAAGGTCTCCCTGACCTCGGTCGGCGACGCCTTGATCCGCGAGGTCTTCCCCCAGCATGCCGACAATGTCGCGACACAGCTTGCGGTGCTGTCGACCGACGAGCATCGACAACTCACCCGGCTCTGCCGACGGCTGGCCGCGAGCCCCGGCTCGGACACAGGACGCTGAACACGCAGGACCATTTCACCAGGACGGACACCATGCAGGGAATTCACCACGTCACCGCCATCTCCGGCGAGCCCGCCGACACCGTGCGCCTGTATGGCGACGTGCTCGGGCTGCGGCTCGTCAAGCGGACCGTCAACTTCGACGATCCGGCCACCTGGCATCTCTACTTCGGCGAGCGTACCGGTGCGCCCGGCAGCGCCATCACGTTCTTTCCCGTGGTGAACGGCTATCGCGGCCGCGTGGGCACGGGGCAGGTGGCCGTCACCTCGTTCGCCGTCCCGCCGGAGTCGCTGGGCTACTGGATGGAGCGGCTGGGCGCGCGCGGCATCGCCTTCGAGCACCCGACCACACGCTTCGACGAGCGCGTGCTGGCGTTGCGCGATCGCGACGAGATGCCCATCGAACTCGTCGCGACGCCACGCGTGGCGGGCACGCCCGGCTGGGAGGGACAGGCCGGCGTGCCGGTGGAGCATGCCATTCGTGGCTTCCACGGCGTCACGATCTGGTCCGACGGGCCGGCGCCCGCCACCGAGGCGATCCTCACGGGCCATCTGGGCTTCCGCGAGGCGAGCGAGGCCGGCGGCACGCGCCGCTTC
>Ga0247829_10000921_pt1 | contig 12577 bp, 12 predicted proteins | sample 12C_Control_Day4_FD_207765 | JGI IMG/M metagenome (GOLD analysis project Ga0247829, IMG submission 207765) | Soil microbial communities from agricultural site in Penn Yan, New York, United States - 12C_Control_Day4 | ecosystem: Environmental > Terrestrial > Soil > Agricultural land | place... | reverse complement strand
CGCGTACACGCGCCGGGGCCCGCCCCACACGCCGATGATGATGTACATCGGGATCAGCGTGGCCTCGAAGAACACGTAGAACAGCAGCCCGTCGACGGCGCAGAACACGCCGACCATCAGCCCCGACAGGATCAGGAAGGCGCCCATGTACTGGTTCACGCGCTCGGTGATCACCTCCCACGCGGAGATCACCACCACGATCGTGATGAAGGCCGTGAGCAGCACGAACCACACCGAGATGCCATCCACCCCGAGGTGGTAGTTCACGTTGAAGCGCTCGATCCAGGGCAGCTTCTCCTGGTACTGCATTGACGCGCTGGCGAGGTCGAAGTTCGCCACCAGCGGCACGGTGACGAGAAAGCCCGCGAGGGCCGCCAGCAGCGCGATCCAGCGCACGGTGTTCGCGTTCCGGTCGTGCCCGATCGCCAGCAGCACGCAGCCCAGCACGATCGGCAGCCAGATGGCAACGCTCAACAATCCCATTTCTTGTTCTCCGTGGCCCCGTGGGCTACCTGCCGATCAAGGTCGTCAGGTAGGGCCACAATTGCCATGTCATGAGCACGAACACGCCGAGGATCATTACCAGCGCGTACCAGTACAAGTAGCCGGACTGCACGAGCCGGATCATGGCGGCGAGGCCGCCGACCCCGCGCGCAGAGCCGTCGATCGCGTTGTCGATCACACCGATGTCGCCGCCCTTCCAGAGCCCGGTGCCGAGCCCGCGCATCGCCGGCGCGATCACTCGCTCGTTGAACCAGTCCATGTAGTACTTGTTGTCGAGGATGGTGTACAGGAACGACAGCCGCTGCTTCAGCATGGCGGGTATCGCCGGCTGCTTCAGGTAGAACCACCACGCCGTGGCGACGCCGGCGGCCGCGAGCCAGAACGGCAGCGTCTGCAGGCCGTGCACCGCCATCGCGAGCGCGCCGTGGAAGTTCTCGGCGAGCTCGGCCATCGCCGGGTGGCGCGCGGCGTCCACCGCGATGGCGTCCTTGAAGAAATCGCCGAACAGCATCGGGCCGATCGTCAGGAAACCGATGAACACCGACGGCAGCGCGAGCAGGATCAGCGGCGCGGTGACGACCCACGGCGTCTCGTGCGGCTCGGCGTGCTCGTGCGAGTCGTGGTGCTCGCCGTGCTCGTCCTCCGACTCCACCTCCTTGTGGCGGAAGCGCTCGTCCCCGTGGAAGACGAGGAAGTACATGCGAAACGAGTAGAACGCCGTGACGAACACCCCCACGGCGACCGCGGCGTACGCGATGCCCGCGCCCGGCAGATGGCTCGCATGGACTGCCTCGATGATGCTGTCCTTCGAGTAGAAGCCGGCGAACAGCGGCGTGCCGATCAGCGCCAGCGAGCCGATCAGCGAGGTGATCCATGTGATCGGCATGTACTTGCGCAGGCCGCCCATGTTGCGGATGTCCTGGTCGTGGTGCATGCCGATGATGACCGAGCCCGCCGCCAGGAACAGCAGCGCCTTGAAGAACGCGTGCGTCATGAGGTGGAACACCGCCACCGAGTACGCCGACGCGCCGAGCGCCACGGTCATGTAGCCGAGCTGGCTCAGCGTGGAATACGCGACCACGCGCTTGATGTCGTTCTGGATGATGCCGAGCAGGCCCATGAAGAACGCCGTGATCGCGCCGATCACCATCACGAACGACAGCGCGGCGTCCGACAGCTCGAACAGCGGCGACATGCGCGCCACCATGAAGATGCCCGCGGTGACCATCGTCGCGGCGTGGATCAGCGCAGAGATCGGCGTCGGGCCTTCCATCGAGTCGGGCAGCCACACGTGCAGCGGGAACTGCGCGCTCTTGCCCATCGCGCCGATGAAGAGGCACACGCAAATCACGGTGATCAGCATCCAGTCGCTGCCCGGGAACGTGAGCTTGGCCAGCTCGCCGCCCTTGGCGAAGGCTTCGCCGTAGTTCAGCGTGCCGGCGAACGCGACGATCAGGCCGATGCCGAGCAGGAAGCCGAAGTCGCCGACGCGGTTGACGAGGAAGGCCTTGAGGTTCGCGAAGATCGCAGTCGGCTTCTTGAACCAGAAGCCGATCAGCAGGTAGGACACCAGGCCCACCGCTTCCCAGCCGAAGAACAGCTGCAGGAAGTTGTTGCTCATCACGAGCATCAGCATCGAGAACGTGAAGAGCGAGATGTACGAGAAGAAGCGCTGGTAGCCCGGGTCGTCCTCCATGTAGCCGATGGTGTAGATGTGCACCATGAGCGAGACGAAGGTCACCACCGCCATCATCATCGCGGTGAGGCCGTCGATGAGGAAGCCGACCTCCATCTTCAGGCCGCCGATCACCATCCACTCGTAGACGGTGGCATTGAAGCGCGCGCCGTCGACCGCGACGCTCTTGAGCACCATCGCCGAGACGATGAACGAGACCAGCACGCCGAGGATCGTGAAGAAGTGGGCGCCCCGGCGCCCCACCCAGCGGCCGGCGAGGCCCGCGATGAGCGATCCGGCCAGCGGCGCCAGGGGCACGACGAGCAGCAGGTTCTGGGAAAGTGCGGTTGCCATGTTGTTGTCTTCAGCCCTTGAGCGTGTCGAGCTCGTTGACCGCGATCGTCGAACGGTTGCGGAACAGCACGACCAGGATCGCCAGCCCGATGGCCGACTCGGCGGCGGCCACGGTGAGGATGAAGAACACGAACACCTGGCCGGCCATGTCGCCCAGGTAATGCGAGAAGGCGATGAAGTTGAGGTTCACGGCCAGCAGCATCAGCTCGATGGCCATCAGCAGCACGATCAGGTTGCGCCGATTCAGGAAGATGCCGATCACCGACAGCGCGAAGAGGATGGCGCCGAGCGACAGGTAGTGGCCGAGCGTGATCATGGCTGCCCGCCTTCCTTGACCGCCGGCGGCTCGGACATCACCGGCTTCATCGGCACGATGCGCAGCCGGTCGGCCTTGCGGGCCCGCAACTGCTCGGAAGGATTGATGTAGCGGGAATCCTTGCGGCGGCGCAGCGTGAGCGACACCGCGGCGACCATGGCCACCAGCAGCAGCACGGCTGCGATCTGCAGCGGGTAGAGGTAGAGCGTGTAGATCTCGGTGCCGAGCACCTTGGTGTTGCCGGCCTGCACCGCGGCGGCGTCCGTGCCAGGCACCTCGGTGACGCGGAACCCGCCGATCAGCACGAGCGCCATCTCGAGCGCGATCACCGCGCCCACGAGGCCGGCCAACGGCAGGTTCTTCCAGAAGTCGCGCCGCACTTCGTCGGTGTTGATGTCCAGCATCATCACGACGAAGAGGAACAGCACCATCACGGCACCCACGTACACGAGCACCAGCGCGATGGCGAGGAACTCGGCCTCGAGCAGCATCCACACGCACGCGGCGCTGAAGAAAGCGAGCACGAGGAAGAGCGCCGCATGCACGGTGTTCCGGGCGGTGATGACGAGGAACGACGCGCCGAGCAGCACGGCGGAGAAGAGGTAGAACAGAGCGCTGGTGGTGTTCATGGCGCTTTACCGGTATTGCGCGTCTGCCGCCCGGGCCGCCGCGATGTCCTTTTCATAGCGGTCGCCCACGGCCAGCAGCATCGGCTTCGTGAAGTACAGGTCGCCGCGCTTCTCGCCGTGGTACTCGAGGATGTGGGTCTCGACGATCGAGTCGACCGGGCAGCTCTCCTCACAGAAGCCGCAGAAGATGCACTTCGTGAGGTCGATGTCGTAGCGCGTGGTGCGCCGGGTGCCGTCGGCCCGAACCTCGGATTCGATCGTGATCGCCAGCGCCGGGCATACCGCCTCGCACAGCTTGCAGGCGATGCAGCGCTCCTCGCCGTTCTCGTAGCGGCGCAGCGCGTGCAGGCCGCGGAAGCGCGGCGAGAGGGGCGTCTTCTCCTCGGGGAACTGCACGGTGATGTTGCGTGACAGGAAATGGCGGCCCGTGAGCGCCATGCCCTTGAAGAGCTCGATCAGCAGGAAGCTGCCGAGAAAGTCCTTGATGGTGGCAACTGCGGTCATTGCAGGCTCAATCCCAGATGTTCCACGGAGACTGGATCCACAGACCCACGACGACCAGCCACACCAGCGTGACCGGGATGAAGACCTTCCAGCCCAGCCGCATGATCTGGTCGTAGCGGAAGCGCGGGAACGTGGCGCGCACCCACAGGAAGACGGTGACGACGACGAAGACCTTCAGGCCGAGCCAGATCCAGCCGGGGATGAAGTCGAGGAAGGCCACGGGGCTCAGCCAGCCGCCGAGGAACATCGTCACGCACAGGGTCGAGACGAGGATCATGTTGGCGTACTCGGCGAGGAAGAACATCGCGAACGCCATGCCCGAGTACTCGATCATGTGCCCGGCAACGATCTCCGACTCGCCCTCGACGACGTCGAACGGATGCCGGTTCGTCTCGGCTAGGCCCGAGATGAAGTACACGAGGAAGATCGGCAGCAGCGGCAGCCAGTTCCACGACAGGAATCCGGCACCCATGTCGGCAAAGTACCCGCGGCCCTGGCTCGTCACGATGTCGGAGAGGTTCAATGACGCCGACACCATCAGCACCACGACGAGCGCGAAGCCCATGGCAATCTCGTAGCTCACCATCTGGGCCGCTGCGCGCAGCGCGCCCAGGAAGGCGTACTTCGAGTTCGATGCCCAGCCCGCGATGATCACGCCGTAGACCTCCATCGACGTGATCGCCATCACCAACAGCAGGCCGGCGTTGACGTTGGCCAGCACGACATCGGGCCCGAACGGGATCACCGCCCAGGCCGCCAGCGCCGGCATGATCGTCATGACGGGGCCGAGGAAGAACAGCCCCTTGTGGGCGGCCGTGGGCCGGATGATCTCCTTGAAGATCAGCTTCACCGCATCTGCGATAGGCGTCAGCAGGCCGAACGGGCCGACGCGGTTCGGGCCGGGGCGGATCTGCGTCCAGCCGATCGCCTTGCGCTCCCACAACGTGAGGTAGGCCACGCAGCCGAGCAGCGGCAGCACCACCGCGACGATCTTGACCAGGCTCCAGACCACCGGCCACAGCGTGGTGCCGAGATAGTCGTTGCCGTATTGATGAAGGGTCTCGAACATGGGTTCCCCGCCGCCCTACGCTTTCTCGATCGAGATGGGCCCAAACATCGCGCCCAGCGTGGACGTGTGCTCGTGGCCGGCCGGCACCCGTACGGTGTTCGCGTCGAGCGTGGGCTCTTCGCGGGCCGGCAGCAACGCCGAGGCCGTCCCTTGCGCCACGCGCACGCGGGCGCCCTCGCCCAGCCCGAGTTGGCGCCACAGCTTCGTCGGCACGCCAACGACCGGACGCTGGGCGTCGGCCGTGAGCTGCAGCGACGGCGCGCGCCGCACGAGTGGGTCGGTCATGTAGATTGGCACGTCTGCCACGCGCTCGAGGCCCGAGGCTCCGGCGCTCGAGGACAACGCCGCGCTCGAGCGATTGCCGAGCCGGGAGGCGATGGTCGACACGTCGCCGATCGCCTCGGCGCGCACTTCCTCGATGGTTTGCTGCTCGAAGCCCGTCAGGCCCAGAAGGTTGCCGAGAACGCGCAGCACCTTCCACGCGGGCCGGGTCTCGCCCAGCGGCTTGATGACGCCATGGAACGTCTGCAGGCGGCCTTCCGCGTTCACGAAGCTGCCGGCCGTCTCGGTGAACGGGGCGACCGGCAGCAGCACGTCGGCATGCTCGACCGCGGCGTCCATGAACGACGTGAGCGCGACGACCAGCCCGGAGCCGGCCAGCGCCGCCGAGGCCGCCGCCGGATCGGCCGCATCGAACGACGGCTCGACGTGGAGCAGCAGCAGCGCCTTCATCGGCAGCGCCAGCATCCGGCCGGCATCGAGGCCGCCCGCGGAGGGCAGCGCGCCGACGAGCTGCGCACCGACCGTGTTGGCCGCTTCGGTGAGGTAGCCCACCGAGGCGCCGGTGTGCTCGCCGATCCAGTTCGCAAGCGCCAGGAGCTGCGCGGCCTGCGGGTGCTGGGCGGCGGCGTTGCCCAGCAGCACCGCCTTGCGCTGTCCGGACAGGAGCAGGTCCGCCACCGCGCGGGCTTCATCTCCGGTTTTCGCGTCCATCGGTGCCGCGACGCCCTTGGCTGCGGCCACGGCGGCAGCCACTTCGGCCAGCGAACGCGCCCAAGCGCCGGGCGCGGCGGTGAGCCGGGCGGCCACCGGCATCGCCCAATCATCGTGCACGGCCTGCAGGCTCGCGATCTGTCCGCCCTTGCGCACGGCCTGCCGCAGGCGCTGCGCGAACAGCGGATGGTCCTTGCGCAGGAACGAGCCGACGACGAATGCGCGCTCGAGCCCGGACAACGATGCGATGGATGTGCCGAGCCAGCGCACGCCGTCGCCCTCGTTGGAGAAGTCGGCGTGCCGCGTGCGGTAGTCGATGTTGCCGCTGCCCAGCCCGCGCACGAGCTTGCCGAGCAGGTGCAGCTCCTCGAGCGTGCAGTGCGCGGAGCCCAGCGCGCCGATGCCTTCGGCGCCGAACTCTGCCTTGATGCGCTTGAGCCCGTCGGCCACGTAGTCGAGCGCGGTCTTCCAGTCGACGGCGGCCCATTGGCCACCCTGCTTGATCATGGGCGCGGTGAGTCGCGTCGGCGCATTCAGCGCCTCGTAGCTGAAGCGGTCGCGGTCGGCGAGCCAGCACTCGTTGACTTCCTCGTTCTCCAGCGGCAGCACGCGCATCACGCGCGCGCCCTTCACCTGGACCACGAGGTTGGCTCCGGTGCTGTCGTGCGGGCTCACGCTGCGGCGGCGAGACAGCTCCCACGTGCGCGCGGTGTAGCGAAACGGCTTGCTCGTGAGCGCGCCCACCGGGCACAGGTCGATCATGTTGCCCGACAGCTCGGAGTCGATCGTCTTGCCGACGAAGGTCACGATCTCGGCGTGCTCGCCGCGGTGGAGCATGCCGAGCTCCATCACGCCGGCCACCTCCTGGCCGAAGCGCACGCAGCGCGTGCAGTGAATGCAGCGCGTCATCTCCTCCATTGCCACCAGCGGGCCGGCGTCCTTGTGGAGCACGACGCGCTTTTCCTCGGTGTAGCGTGACGAGGAGCCGCCGTAGCCGACCGCCAGATCCTGGAGCTGGCATTCGCCGCCCTGGTCGCAGATCGGGCAGTCGAGCGGGTGGTTGATGAGCAGGAACTCCATCACCCCCTGCTGCGCCTGCACCGCCTTGTCGCTCTGCGTGCGCACCACCATGCCCTGCGTCACCGGCGTCGCGCAGGCGGGCATCGGCTTGGGGGCCTTCTCCACCTCCACCAGGCACATGCGGCAGTTGGCCGCGATCGAGAGCTTCTTGTGGTAGCAGAAGTGCGGGATGTAGGTGCCGGCCTTGTCGGCCGCATGCATCACCATGCTGCCTTCGGGCACGCTCACCTTCTTGCCGTCGAGTTCGATTTCAACCATGGTCGGGTGCGGCGCAGGTCTTGTGTTCGATGTGGTGCACGAACTCGTCGCGGAAGTGCTTGATCATTGCCCGCACCGGCATGGCCGCGGCGTCGCCGAGAGCACAGATGGTGCGGCCCTGGATGTTGTCGGCCACCGAGTTCAGCAGGTCGATGTCCTCCATGCGGCCGGCGCCGTGCTCGATGCGGTCGACCATGCGCCACATCCAGCCGGTGCCCTCGCGGCACGGCGTGCACTGCCCGCAACTCTCATGCTGGTAGAAGTACGACAGCCGCAACAGGCTGCGCACCATGCAGCGAGAGTCGTCCATCACGATGACCGCGCCCGAGCCGAGCATCGAGCCCGCCTTCGCGATGGCGTCGTAGTCCATCGTGACCTCCAGCATCACGCTGGCCGGCAGCACCGGCGCGGACGAGCCGCCCGGGATCACGGCTTTCAGCCGGCGGCCCGTGCGCACACCCCCGGCGAGCTCGAGCAACGTGTGGAACGGCGTGCCCAGGGGCACTTCGAAGTTGCCCGGCCGCTGGACATCGCCGACGACCGAGAAGATCTTCGTGCCGCCGTTGTTCGGCTTGCCGATCTCCAGGTAGGCCTGCGCGCCGTGGTTGATGATCCACGGCACGGCGGCGAAGGTCTCGGTGTTGTTGATCGTGGTCGGCTTGCCGTACAGGCCGAAGCTCGCCGGGAACGGCGGCTTGAAGCGCGGCTGGCCCTTCTTGCCCTCGAGCGACTCGAGCAGCGCGGTTTCCTCGCCGCAGATGTAGGCGCCGAAGCCGTGGAAGGCGTGCAGCTGGAAGTTCACGCCGGAGCCTAGGATGTTCGCGCCCAGGTAGCCCGCCGCGCGCGCCTCCTCCAGCGCCTCCTCGAAGCGCTCGTACACCTCGAAGACTTCGCCGTGGATGTAGTTGTAGCCCACCGTGACGCCCATCGCGTAGCCCGCGATGATCATGCCCTCGATGACGATGTGCGGGTTGTAGGCGAGGATGTCGCGGTCCTTGCAGGTGCCCGGCTCGCCCTCGTCGGAGTTGCACACGAGGTACTTCTGCCCCGGGAACTGTCGCGGCATGAAGCTCCACTTCAGCCCGGTGGGGAAACCGGCGCCGCCGCGCCCGCGCAGCGCGCTCGCCTTCACCTCGGCCACCACCTGCTCGGGCGTCATGCCGCCGGGCCCAAGGATCTTGCGCAGCGCCGAGTAGCCGCCGCGCGCCTCGTAGTCCTTCAGCCGCCAGTTGGTGCCGTCGAGCCCGGCGTAGATCTGCGGCTCGATGTGGCGGCCGTGGAAGCAGGTCTCGTGGCCTTGGGCCTGGAACTTGGAAAGGTCGAGCATCGGGGTCATTGGATTCCCCTGCGCGCTGCGCGCTGCGCGATGAGCGCTTCGGAGCGGCGGGGCGCGCTCATGCCTGCTTCTCCTGCCCGGCCAGCGTGCGCACGAGATCGTCGATGCGCTCGTCGTTCATGAAGCTCACCATCTGGCGGTCGTTCACGAGCATCACCGGCGCATCGGCGCAGGCGCCGAGGCATTCGGCCTTCTGCACCGTGAAGAGCCCGTCGGCCGTGGTGCCGCCCTCCTCGATGCCGAGCCTGCGGCACAGGTGCTCGAGAGCCTTCTGGCCGTCGCGCAGCTGGCACGGGAGGTTGGTGCAGACGTTGAGCTTGAAGCGCCCAACCGGCCGCGCGTTGTACATGTTGTAGAAGGTCGTGACCTCGCTCACCGCGATCGGCGGCATGCCCAGGTACTCGCCCACGGCCGCCTCGGCCTCGCGGGAGACATGCCCCTGCTCCCGCTGCACGATGGCCAGGCACGCCATCACGGCGGAAGCCTGATGGCCGGGCGGGTACTTCGCCACCTCGCGCGCGAATCGGGCCAGGGTGGCCTCGGAGAAGGTCGTCGCTGTCATCTGTCGATCTCGCCGAACACGATGTCCATCGTGCCGATCAGTGCCACCGCGTCGGCGATCATGTGCCCGCGGGCCATCTCGTCGAGCGCCGCCAGGTGGGCGAATCCCGGCGCGCGCAGCTTCAGGCGGTAGGGCTTGTTCGCGCCGTCGCTCACGATGTACACGCCGAACTCGCCCTTCGGATGCTCCACCGCGGCATACGCCTCCCCCTCGGGCACGTGCATGCCTTCGGTGAAGAGCTTGAAGTGGTGGATCAGCTCCTCCATGTTGGCCTTCATCTCGAGCCGCGACGGCGGCGCCACCTTGTGGTTGGCGGTGATGACGGGGCCCGGATTCTTTCGCAGCCAGTCCACGCACTGCAGGATGATGCGGTTGGACTGGCGCATCTCCTCCATCCGCACGAGGTAGCGGTCATACGTGTCACCGTTGCGCCCGACCGGGATGTCGAAATCCATCCGGTCGTAGACCTCGTAGGGCTGCTTCTTGCGCAGGTCCCACTCCACGCCCGAGCCCCGCAGCATCGGGCCGGTGAAGCCGAGATTGATCGCCCGCTCGGGGCTCACCACGCCGATGCCCACGGTGCGCTGCTTCCAGATGCGGTTGTCGGTCAGCAGCGTCTCGTAGTCGTCGACGTTCTTCGGGAAACGGCGGCAGAAATCCTCGATGAAGTCGAGCACCGAACCCTGACGGTTCTCGTTGAGCTTGCGGATCACCTTCTCGTTGCGGATCTTCGACGCCCCGTACTGCGGCATGGAGTCGGGCAGGTCACGATAGACGCCGCCGGGCCGGTAGTAAGCCGCGTGCATGCGGGCGCCGGACACCGCCTCGTAGACGTCGAGCAGGTCCTCGCGCTCGCGGAAGCAGTAGATGAGGATGTTCATCGCCCCGCAGTCGAGGCCATGCGCGCCGAGCCACAGCAGGTGGTTCAGGAGGCGCGTGATCTCGTCGAACATCACGCGGATGTACTGTGCGCGGATCGGCACGTCGACCCCGAGCAGCTTCTCGACGGCCATGCAGTACGCGTGCTCGTTGGACATCATCGACACGTAGTCGAGCCGGTCCATGTAGGGCAGGTTCTGCAGGTAGGTGCGCGTCTCGGCCAGCTTCTCGGTGGCCCGGTGCAGCAGCCCGATGTGCGGGTCGGCGCGCTGGATCACCTCGCCGTCGAGCTCGAGCACGAGGCGCAGCACGCCGTGTGCGGCCGGATGCTGCGGCCCGAAGTTGAGGGTGTAGTTCTTGATCTCGGCCATGAGGTCAGTGGCTTACTGGAGCCCGCCGTAGTTCTCTTCGCGGATCACTCGCGGGACGATCTCGCGCGGCTCGATGGTCACGGGCTGGTAGATCACGCGCTTGCGCTCCGGGTCGTACCGCATCTCGACGTGCCCCGACACCGGGAAGTCCTTGCGGAACGGATGGCCGATGAAGCCGTAGTCGGTGAGGATGCGCCGCAGGTCGGCATGACCGTCGAAGACGATGCCGAAGAGGTCGAACGCCTCGCGCTCGAACCAGTTGGCGGCGCTCCAGACGTCGGTCACGGACGCCACCACCGGCACGTCGTCGTCGGGCGCGAACACTTTCACGCGCAGCCGGTGGTTGCGTTGCAGCGACAGCAGGTGCGAGACGACCGCGAAGCGCGCACCGTCCCAGGTGCCGTCGCGCCAGGTGCTGTAGTCGAGCCCGCAGAGGTCGATGAGTTGACCGAAGCCGAGTTCGGGGTGATCGCGCAGCATCACCATGGTGTCGCGATAGCCCTCGGCGCGGACCGTTAGCGTGAGCTCGCCGCGATCGCGCACGAGGCGCACGGCGCGCTCGCCGAGCGAACCTTCGAGGGCGGCTTGAAGGGTATCCAGGGAGGCGCTCATCGGGCGATGGTGTTCTCGCGGCGGATCTTGGCCTGCAGCTGCAGGATGCCGTACAGCAGCGCCTCGGCCGTGGGCGGGCAGCCCGGCACGTAGACATCCACCGGCACGATGCGGTCGCAGCCGCGCACCACCGAATAGCTGTAGTGATAGTAGCCGCCGCCGTTGGCGCACGACCCCATGCTGAGCACCCAGCGCGGCTCGGCCATCTGGTCGTACACCCTGCGCAGCGCGGGGGCCATCTTGTTGCACAGCGTGCCGGCGACGATCATCAGGTCGCTCTGCCGGGGGCTGGGCCGGAACAGCATGCCGAAGCGGTCGATGTCGTAGCGGGCGGCGCCCGCATGCATCATCTCGATCGCGCAGCACGCGAGGCCGAAGGTCATGGGCCACAACGACCCGGTCTTCGACCAGTTGATCAGCTTGTCGACCGATGTGGTGACGAAGCCTTCCTTGAGTACGCCTTCGATGCCCATGTTTGGTTCACTCCCAGTCGAGGGCGCCCTTCTTCCACTCGTAGACGAACCCGACCACGAGGATGGCGAGGAAGAGCATCATGGCCCAGAAGCCGGGCTGCCCGATCTCTTTCAACGCCACCGCCCACGGGAAGAAAAACGCGATCTCGAGATCGAACAGGATGAACAGGATGGCGACGAGGTAGTAGCGCACGTCGAACTTCATGCGCGCGTCCTCGAAGGCCTCGAAGCCGCATTCGTAGGGGCTGTTCTTCGCGGTGTCGGGCCGGTTCGGCCCGAGCAGGAAGCCGAGCACCTGGGGCGCCACGCCGACAGCGACACCCACCAGGATGAACAGGATCACGGGGAGGTACTGTTGCAGGTCCATGCGTCGGTATCGTCTTCTTCAGTCGTTCGTCGGGCCACGAAAAAGGCGCGCCGCTGGCAGTGGCCTGCCACCAAAGCGCGCCCGCCCTTTTTGTCCCCTGCATCGCGATGTCAGGGCGCAACCTCGAATCGAAAAATGTCCTGGTGCCCACGGCGAGACTCGAACTCGCACAGCTTTCGCCACTACCCCCTCAAGATAGCGTGTCTACCAATTCCACCACGTGGGCCAGGCAGCCTTGAATTCTAATCCAATCGAGTACCTCGCTCGAGGCACGGCACCACTCAGCGAGACGGAACCTGGCCAGCCGAGGCCGGCTGCGCCGGCGGCGTGGCGACCACGGGTGCGGATCCTTGCGCTGCGGGCGCGCTGGCCGGCACCGCCGCACGCTCGAGCACGCTGCCGCCCGAGTCGCGCGTGACCACCGAGTGGCCGAAGTAGGCCAGCGCGAGCGTGCACACGAAGAACACGCTGGCCAGCACGGCGGTCGTGCGCGACAGGAAGTTCGCGCTGCCGGTCGCGCCGAAGAGGCTGCCGGACGCGCCGCTGCCGAACGACGCGCCCATGTCGGCGCCCTTGCCGTGCTGGATCAGCACGA
>Ga0247829_10000919_pt1 | contig 12582 bp, 13 predicted proteins | sample 12C_Control_Day4_FD_207765 | JGI IMG/M metagenome (GOLD analysis project Ga0247829, IMG submission 207765) | Soil microbial communities from agricultural site in Penn Yan, New York, United States - 12C_Control_Day4 | ecosystem: Environmental > Terrestrial > Soil > Agricultural land | place... | reverse complement strand
GCCGACGGGGGGCGTGGCACCCAAGGCTTCCCGGCAGGGACTGGCGTCGCGACGGGCCGTCCGCTGGAGCGCGTCGGGCGGCCCGTCAACAACCCTCCCCTAGCGCTCGATCACCAGGTGATCCCCTACCTCCACGCCGACCCTGTCGATCGTCCCCACGGGCAGCTCCAGCGCGATCTTCGCCTTGTGGCACCAGGCGATCCGCCAGGGCTTGATGTTGCGCGTCAGCTTCAGCACCTTGCCGTCGCGGCCGGCCCAGACGACGTCGATCGGGAACCGCATGAACCACATGTGGATCGACCCGGTGGGCTGGATCCAGAGGCCCTCCCCACGCTCCAGGCCGGACCGGCCGAGCAGGCCCTTCGTGCGCGTCCACATCGAGACCGCCAGTTCGCCCCGCTCGCACACCACCGGCCCCCGCTCCAGCCTGAACCGCGGCATCAGGCGACGTACCCTTCGGCGTGATGAGCGAGCAGTACGGTTCGGGCGACGATGTCGTGGTCGAGTTCCTCGACTACCGCTACAGCTTCTCGCGCACCGACTTCACGCAGCGCGTGGTCGCTGCGGCGGTGCGGCTCGAGCTCGTGCCCCAGCGCGACCTGACCGAAGCCGAGTCGGCCGACCTGGTCGAGCTCGCCTCCCAGGGATCGGTGGCCGACCCGCGCAGCCCGCTCGGCGAGTACCTGTCCGCGGCCGAGGATGAACTGCAGCGGCTCCACGGGGAACCGCTCGTCTACTGGCTGCGAAAGCTCGTGTTCCGTGGGGCGTGGCTCGATCATCGGGTCAAGGCCGGGCTGCTCGACGTCAGCTTCGACGAGGAGACCGGCGCCTTCGGGTACCGCATGCCCACCGACCAGACGCCGCTGCTGGAGCTGGCGCCGGTGCCGTCCTGGTCGTCCATGCGGTTCGAGGGGTGAGCCCTACTTCCCGGCCGCGGGCACGAACAGCAGCAGGTGCGGGCCGATCTGGATGCGATCGCCCTCCTCCAGCAGCCGCTGTTCGACGCGCTCGCCGTTGACGAACGTGCCGTTCAGGCTGCCCTCGTCCTCGACGACCACGCCGACCGCTTCGACGCGCACCGTGGCGTGCCGCGCGGACACCGTCGGCCCGGCCAGCACCACGTCGTTGGTCTCATGCCGGCCGACCTTGGTGATGCGGCCGGTCAGCGGATATGCCTGCTGGTCGCCCAGCCGCGGGCGCCAGACCAGCTGCGGCTGCTCGCCGGGTGCGGGCAGGGCCATCTCGTCGGCCTGCGGGGCTGGATCGATGATTTTGGTATAGCTGACCTCGTCGTCGAATGCGCGCATGGGTCCTCCGATCGTTGGCGGACGTAAACCACGCTAGCAGCGCGTCCGGACGGTGGGCTCGCGGTCGGGCGAGGATGCTTTACACTGGATCCATGGACGGCGAGCAGACTCCGATGGAGGACGCGGAAACCCAGCTTTACCGGCGGATCCAGGAGCTGCGGGCACGTGCCCGCGGGCTGGATACCGGGGAGCAGCCCTCGCCCCAGGAGGAGCCGTCGACGGCTATCGCCGCCGATCGGCCGCAGGTCCCCGATCTGCGGACGCTGCTGGCCCGCACCGAGAGCCATGTCGACGAGCTGCGCGCCACGGCGTCGGCGCTCGAATCCCGGCTCCCCGCTCAGGTGGAGCGGGCGATCGAGCGGGCCATGGTGGCCCACGGGGACGAGCGCCACTTCGACGAGCTGCACGACGCCCTCACCGCGATCTCCCACCAGATCGACCAGGTCAACCGCGATCTGCTGGCCGAGCGGCTGGGCCGGGTCGAGGACCTGGAGCTGGTCGTCGACCTGATCTCGACCGGCATGGCGGAGATGCGCAGGGACTCGGCCACGCTGGCCGCCCTGGTCGAGCGCGTCGGCGGCCGCGTCGACACCGTGCTGGACAAGCTTGACCTGCCGCTGCAGGTCACCGTCGAGCGCCCGCAGCACGCCGGCGTCCGCGACCTCTTCACCCCGACCGACGATCCCACACCTGCGGGTTCGCCAGGTTCGGGGGCCGCTCGTTCCTGAGGATCTGGGCGAGGCCGCGGCAGGCGAGCGCCGCCATGCCGTCGCGCGTCTCGCGGGTGGCCGATCCGATGTGCGGCACCAGCACGGCCCGCTCCTGCTCGAGCAATGCGGGGTGCACCTCCGGCTCGTGCTCGAACACGTCCAGCCCGGCGCCGCCCAGGTGCCCCGAGGCCAGGGCGTCGGCCAGCGCGGCCTCGTCCACCACCGGCCCGCGGCTGGTGTTGACCAGGATCGCGCCGGGCTTCATCAGCGCCAGCTCGGCCGGGCCGATCAGGTGCCGGGTCTCGTCGCTGAGCGGCACGGTGACGGCGACGAAGTCCGCTTCGGCGAGCGTCGCCTCCAGCTGGGCGCGGTCGCGGCCGACCGCCAGCACGCGCATCGAGAAGCCCTCCGCGCGCCGGGCGACCGCCCGGCCGATGCGGCCCGAGCCGATCACGGCCAGCGTCTTGCCGTGGACGTCCGTGCCCAGCAGCAGGTCGAAGCTCCACTCGCGCCACCGGCCGCCGCGCAGATAGCGCTCCGCCTCGCCCAGCCGCCGCGCCGCGGCCAGGATCAGCGCGAACGTCAGATCGGCCGTCGCCTCGGTCAGCACGTCGGGCGTGTATGCGATGGGGATGTTCAGGCGGTCGGCGGCCGCCAGGTCGATGTGGTCGAGGCCGACGGACACGGTCGCCAGCCCGCGCAGGCCGGGTGTCGCCAGGATCCGCTCGTCGACCGGGTCGATCAGGAAGCAGACCACGCCGTCGAACCCGGTGGGGTCCGACCCACGCACCAGCTCGAAGCCGTCCAGCTCGGCCACGCCCGCCGCCGAGACGTCCTGCATGAGCAGCACCCGCATGTGCGAAACCCCCGTCCGTGTAGAGTCGAAGGGGGCAACCGTACCTGAGCTTCGGAGGCAAGCGGCATGACAGTGACCAAGGTGATCGAGGTGATCGGCAGCTCGGAGACGGGCTCCGACGACGCCGTGCGCGAGGCCCTGGCCGCCGCGCAGCGCTCGATCCGCGGCATCACCTCCGTCGAGGTCTGCGAGGTGACCTGCGTCGTCGAGGACGGCGCGATCGCCCGCTGGGAGGCGCTGGTCAAGATCTACTTCCCCGTCGAGCCGCGCTGAACGCGCAGCGGTGTGACAACGGGGTCTGACCCCGTTGTCACATCACGTGCGTTCCGCTAGGCGGCCGCGGCCGGCCGGAGCACGCCGACCAGGCCGTGCTCCTCGTCATCCGGGCCGGCGCTGAAGACCAGCCCGTTACCGCCGCCGAAGGCGGTGTTGCCGAACCGCAGGCCCCACAGCCCGTCGATCACGACCGGCATCCCGTTGGGCCGCCGCAGCTGACCCTCCATGTGACCGGTCGAGTCGAAGGCCGTGATCCGGCCGTCGCCGAAGTTGCCCACCAGGATGTCGCCGCCGAAGGCGCCGAAGCTCATCGGCGCGCGGACGAGACCCCACGGGGCGTTCAGCGGGCCGCCCATCGCGAACCGGCGGACCAGCTCGCCGCGGCGGCTGTAGACGTCCACCCGGCCCAGACCGGGACCGGCCTGTTCCTCACCGCTGGACGGATCGATCTTCGCGTAGGCGACGTAGATCCAGTTCCCGATCGCCTGCACGTTGAACGGGCCCCAGCCCGCGGGCAGCGTCGCGTCGTGGAAGCCGCCCCTGACCGAGGTGTGGTTGAACTTGCCGTCGAACACGTCGATCCGCTGTCCGGCGAAGTTCGCCGCGTACAGCAGCGGGCCGCGCCCCGGCACGTCGGCCAGCGTCAGGCCGGTGAACACGGCGTTGTCGACCGACGCCTTGATCACGGCGTTGGTCGGATTCGGCGTGCCCGGCGCCCATGCCGTGATGTGGCCGGTCAGCGAGTCGAAGATGAACCTCGCCGGAGTCCGCTCACCGTTGACCGTGATCTTGAACGCATCGGTGCCGTTGAACACCTGTCCGGTCGGGAACATGCCGTCGATGTTCACGACCAGCGGCACGATCGCCGGCGGCGCGCCGTGCACGGCGCCGGAGTAGAGCGTCGCCGTCGAGGTGCCCTGATTCGACACCCAGATCGGCGTGGTCGGGCCGGACGCCAGACCCCAGGCGTTGACCAGGTTCGGATCGGTCAGCTGGGCATGCCCGGGCTGATCCGACACCACGTTCTGCTGGTGATAGGCGTTGGTCGCCGCCGATGCCGGCGCTGCGGCGACGGCGACGGCGGCCGTCAGGGCAAGCAGTGCAGCTGAGATCAGCCGACGCCTGCCGCGTGCGAGTGTTCGCATGGTCGAACCCCCTGTCGGTTGTCACGTCCGGTTACCCGCGCCAGGGGGTCGCGGTTTGTGAGGTCACCCACGTTGTGTCGAGCGTCACCCGTACACTCTCGCCAGTGAGGATCTGCGCCAACTGCGGTGAGGAGAACCCCGATCGGTTCCGGCTGTGCGGTTTCTGCGGCACGCCGTTCGAGGAGGCGTTGCCGTCTCAGGAGACGCGCAAGACGGTGACCATCGTGTTCTCCGACCTCAAGGGCTCGACCAGCCTCGGCGAGAAGCTGGACTCCGAGGCCCTGCGCGCCGTGATGACCGAGTACTTCGACGCCATGCGGACGGTGCTGGAACGGCACGGCGGCCGCATCGAGAAGTTCATCGGCGACGCGGTGATGGCGGTGTTCGGCCTCCCCCGCCTGCACGAGGACGACGCGCTGCGGGCGGTGCGGGCGGCGGCCGACATGCAGGCCTCGCTGGAGGCGCTGAACACCGACCTCGAGGCGCGCTGGGGCGTCACGCTCCAGAACCGGACGGGCGTGAACACCGGCGAGGTGGTCGCCGGCGACTCCGCGGCCGACCAGCGTCTGATCACCGGCGACGCCGTCAACGTCGCCGCTCGGCTGGAGCAGGCGGCACCGGCCCAGCAGGTCCTGCTGGGCGAGCTGACCTACCGGCTGGTGGCCGACCTGGTCTCGGTCGAGGAGGTCGAGCCGCTGGAGCTCAAGGGCAAGTCGGAGCGCGTCGCCGCCTACCGGCTGGTCGCCGTGCTGCAGGACGCCGGCGTGCGCGCCGGCGGCGGGCGGCTGACGCCGATGGTCGGCCGCGACGAGGAGCACGCCGCGCTGCTCGCGCAGTTCGACGAGGCCGTCGCCGACCGCCGGCCGCGGCTGGTTACGGTGCTCGGCGAGGCGGGCGTCGGCAAGTCGCGGCTGACCGCCGAGTTCCTCGCCTCGGTCGAGGCGTCGGCCCGCGTCATGTCGGGCCGCTGCCTGTCGTACGGGGACGGGATCACGTTCTGGCCGATGGCCGACGCGATCCGAATCGCCGCCGACGTCGACGAGGCGGATACGCCGGATCAGGCGCGGGCCAAGGTCGAGGCGCTGGCCGGAGGCCGCGCCGTCGCCGCACGCCTGGAGGCGATGGTCGGCCTGTCCGACGCCACGTTCCCGATCGAGGAGATGTTCTGGGGCGTCCGCCGGCTGCTGGAGACGCTGGCCGCCGATCAGCCGCTGGTGCTGGTGATCAACGACCTGCACTGGGGCGAACCGACGCTGCTCGACCTGATCGAGCACCTCGCGGAGACGATTGAGGCGGCGGTGATGATCCTCTGCCCCGCCCGCGCTGAGCTGCTGGACGAGCGCCAGGGCTGGGGCGATCACCCGAACGCGACGACCATCCAACTGACGCCGCTGGGCGAAGACGCCGTGCGCGAGATCGTCGGCCGGCTGGCCAACGCCGGCGTGCCCACCGAGACCCTCGCGAAGGTGGTCGACGCGGCCGACGGCAACCCGCTGTTCGCTGAGCAGATGGTGGCGATGATCGGCGACGCGCCCGGCCCCACGATCGAGGTGCCGCCGACGATCCAGGCGCTGATGTCGGCTCGGCTCGACCGCATCTCGCGGGAGGAGCGCGCCGTGCTCGAGCCGGCCTCGGTCGCCGGGCAGGCGTTCGCCCACTCGATGGTCGAGGAGCTGTCGCCGGAACCGGTCGCGCCACACGTCGAGCTGCACCTGTCTGCGCTGGCAGGCAAACGATTCGTCCTCCCGATCCCCGCCTCCGGCGACGAGGAACGCTCCTCGCGGTTCCAGCACATCCTGATCCGGGATGCCGCCTACCAGGGGTTGCTGAAGCGGGCCCGTGCCGACCTCCACGAACGGTTCGTGACCTGGGCCGACCGCGTCAACCGCGACCGCGGCGCCGAGTACGAGGAGATCCTCGGATACCACCTCGAGCAGGCGTACCGGTACCTCTCGGAGCTAGGGCCGCTCGACGCGCACGGCTACGACGTGGGCATCCGCGCGGCGACCCGGCTGGCATCCGCCGGACGTCGCGCGTTCGCCCGCGGGGACATGCCCGCGGCGGCCAACCTGCTGCGCCGCGCCTCCGCCCTGCTCCCCGACTTCGACGATCTGCGCATCGGCCTGCTCACCGACCTCGGCGAGGCGCTGCTCGACGTCGGCGAGTTCGCGGAGGCCGAGCGGGTGCTGGGCGATGCGATGTCGGCTGCCGATGAAATGGGCGATCACCGGCTGGCCGCCGACGCCGGCCTCGTGCTGACGCTGGTGCGCATGTACAGCGGCGCTGCGGGCTGGGGCGAGGGCGCGCTTGCCGAGGCCCACCGCGCGATTCCGGTGCTCGAGGAGTCCGACGACCAGGCAGGGCTGGCCAAGGCGTGGCGGGTGATCGGCGCCGTCCACGGCGTCGCCTGCCGCTACGGCGAGGCGGCGCCGGCCGTGCAGCGGGCGATCGAGCACGCGCGCACCGCCGGCGACGTCCGCCAGGAGCGGCGCAACGCCGCCGCCTATGCGCTGGCCGCGCTGTACGGGCCGACGCCGGTGCCCGAGGCGATCGCCAGCTGCGAGCGGATCGTCGAGGAGTCGGCGGGCGACCGCCGCAGCGAGGGGCTGGCGCTGTCGGCACTCGCACAGCTGGAGGCGATGCGCGGGGACTTTGACCTCGCTCGCAAGCGGGTCGGACGCGCCCGCGACATGCTGACCGAGCTGGGAGGCAGCGTCCTCGCAGCGTCGACGTCGATCGACGCCGCGGAGGTCGAGCTGCTGGCCGGTGACCCGGTGGCCGCCGAGGCACGGCTGCGCGACGACCAGCCGATGCTCGAGGCCATGGGCGCCGACTACCTGCTGTCGACCGTCTGCGCCCTGCTCGCCCAGGCCCTGTGCGAGCAGGGCCGCCTTGACGAGGCAGAGGCATCGCTAGCGGTGACGCGCGAGCTGGCCGACGAGGACGACATCGAGTCGCAGGCGTACCTCCGGCGGATCAGCGCCGAGATCGCCGTCGCCCGCGGCGAGGGCGCCAACGCAGTCGAGATGGCGCGGGACGCCAGGGACGTGCTGCGCGACGCGGACGCGCCGGTGCTGCTCGCCGATGCGCTGGTGACGCTCGCCCGGGCGCTGATCGCGGCCGGTGACGAGCAGGCCGGGCGCGCAGCGCTGGACGAGGCGATCGAGGCCTACGACGCGAAAGGCGACTCGGTCGACGCCAGCAAGGCGCGGGAGCTTCGCAGCTCCTCAGCGGTGGCCTAGGGCCGCCACCTGCCGTTCGTCGACGAGTTGACCGTGAACACCACGTCGCTCGTATACGGCACGAACGACCGGTTGGCCACACACGGATCGGGCGACGCCTCGCCGGGGTCGCCGGTGCAGTCCGGGACGAGGATGCCGTCGTGGTACATCGGCAGCAGCGAGCCGTACGGGATCTGCGACTGGTCGACGGTGAACACGAAGGTCATCGGTGTGCCCGGTGTGAAGGTCGACCCGACCGTCACCTCAGAGATCTGGCCGAAGCAGTCGGCGGCCGGGCCACAGGCGTCCTCGGGGCCGGTGGCGTGGACCTCGTTGATGGTCACCGCAGTGCCCAGCGGCGTCCCGGGGATGTCCGCAGATGTCGACATCGGGTTGGTCTTCGTCACGCCGCCGCCTGTATCGGTGGTCACCGTGTCGCCGGCCGGCAACACGTACTGCGAGATCAGGTTGGGCGACGGCGGGATCACTGTGGTGGTCGTCTTCCGCGTCACCTTGACGCTGCACGGGTGGTAGCCACACGTCGTGCCGGTCCACTTCGCCTTGTTGATCACGGTGCCCGGCGTGCTCGGCGCGGTCATCACGATCACGGCGCTGATGGTCGTGTCAGCAGGCACGAAACCGAACTTGCAGATGACGGCGGCCGGATTGATCTTGCAGCTGGCGTTACTGGTCGACGGCGTCGCCGAGATCACGCTCATCCCGTTCGGGATCAGATCCTTGATCTGGATATTGTTGAAGATCCGGGTGCTGGTAAAGGTGGTGGTATACGCCACCGGCTTGGAGACTGTCACCGGCTCCGGCGCCTGAGAAAGTGTCACGTCCTCGGACGGGTTGTCCGCCGACGCCGGCACAGCCCCTGCGACGGCGACAAGCGCCAGCAGAGACAGAACGGCCACACACCCCCGAAGCGCCCCCATGCGGGCAATCGTTGCAGCACGCAGGGAACACGTCAAGTCCCTTTACCTCACAACCGTCGAAGTTGAGGCCTGATTCAGAGGTTCTGAAGCTCGGCCTTGCGCACCCGCGCGAAGCCGGCGGCGCCCAACACGCCGCTGTCCGCCAGGCGGCACATCCACCCGTGACCCGTGTCCGGCGCGGACTCGTCGTCCTCGGTGCCGACCGACGCGAAGATCCGCCCGTCGCGGAACTCCCACTCCTCGATCTGGTCGTGTGCGCTCTCGACGTCCTCGCGGAACTGCGCCAGATCCTCGGACAGACGGGTCTTGACGGTGGCCAGCCAGCTCGACCGCGAGTCCGTGCCGGGCCGCACCCCACACAGCTCGAGCAGGTCGTCCTCGATCTCCTCGAGCTCGAGGGCGTCGACGTAGCGCACGGCCTCGTCCCAGTCCGCGATCTCCCCGGCGTCCAGCGCGACCAGCTCGACCGCCAGGCCCGCCTGCTCGGCGCGCGTCAGGGCGGCCGGGATGTCTCCCGCATCGTCGTCACGCGCCAGCGCGTGCTCGAGCTGGTGATCGGGCAGCGACTCGTACTCGCCATAGTCGCGCTCGGCCAGCAGGTCGAGGTACGGCTCGCCGGCCTCGTCGGCGGCCAGCCGCTCGCCGGACACGACCCAGCTGACCGGACCGCCGTCCTCGATGGTGGTGAACTGGTGGCCCTCGCCGGGCCGGTCGGGCCTGAACCGGCGGAACGCGCCGAGCTCCTCGCGGCCGTCGGGATGGCGCAGCCGCATCCGGTAGCGGCCGGGCTTCGCGATCGCCTGCGGCGGGTCGGCGGTCTCGTCGATCCGCTCGATCAGCCAGTCGCGGCCCTCAAGCCGGACGGCGCTGCCCGGGGCGAGCGGGTCGTCTGTCGTGTAGCGGTGAACGCGCTCGTGGCCGCCCCGGTTCGCCGCGATGACGTCGTAGGTGGCTGCCATGGCACGGAGCGTACCGCCGGGCCACACGCCACACAACGCCGTTACGGCCAGCTGTTTCACCGACGCGGGAGGATGCGCATCCGGTCGAGCACGAACGCGCCGATGCCGCAGAGCACGATCCCCACCACCGTGGACGCGGTGTCCGGGCCCAAGGTGGATCAGCGCGAGCCCCGGCAGCAGCCCCAGGGCGCGACGGCCAGGACGCGCACGATGGGTGGCATCGGCCGCAATGACAGGATCTCCTCCTCGGCGGCGGACATTCGCGGCGCCCGGCCATCGTCGCCCTTGTACTGCCAGCAGTCGCGGCAGACGCCGGAGACGGTCACGGTGTTCCGGCCGCAGTGCGGGCACGGAGTCGGATCGGCCGTCGGGTGCAGCGCCTCCAGCTCGCGCTGGCTCGCGGTCATCCGCCGCATGGGTTGCTCATCCATCAAGCGGCTCCCACACGAGCTCGGCGAACTCGATGACCAGGTCGACACCGTCGTCGTCCGGGCGCGAGCGGACCTCGCCCGTCCCCACGCTGACCGAGTCGTTCAGCCAGCGGTACCGCTCGTCCTCGGAGAGGTGGATTCCGGTGACCACGATCTGGCGGCGGCCGGCCGGGTAGGCGCGGCCGTAGCCCCGCCAGTCGAACATCACCTGCGCACCGTCCTGGGTCTCGATCACGCCCTGGAAGTCGGGGCAGTACGTGCCGTCGGCGCGCCGCCGCGGGTGGTTGGCGCCGCGCATCCGGCCGGCCAGCCGGCCGCTGCAGGTGCCTTCGGCGATGTACAGATCCTGCCACTCGGCGCCGTACTCGCCGCGCAGCTCGACGCTCCAGCCCTCGGGGTAGGTGAACGACACGCTGTAGAGCGGTTCCAGCCGCACGCTCCGATGATACGGGTCGGTGATGCAACAAAGGGGTCTGACCCCGTTGTTGCACGAGGCCGCAGCCCCGCCCTCGCGTCACGCCCACATCCTCTGCTGGGATCCCGATATGCTCGACGTGTGACGAGCCGCACAAGCCTCACGCTGACGGTGACCGTCTGGACAGCCTGTGGCGCGTACATCGGCGGCGTCGCTGGCTGCATCGGGCTCGTGGGCGCGTTCCTCAGCATCCGTGCGTACATCGGGTTGCCTCTAGGTCGTCGGTACCCGGAACTCGACTACGAGCAACGAGGCGCGGACGACGTTCGATTCGCCGGTGCCCCGTGGGCCAAGGTCGAGCACGACCGTCGCTTTGCCTTGCGGCACCTTGATCGGTTCCTGCGCTACTAGGCGCCGATGCCGTGGTCCTTGCCCACGGGGCGGCGGCCGGGCACGGGCCGCCGCCCCTCAAAGGCCGGCTCGCTGACCGGCCCTACTTGCCGCCTCCGGAGGCGCGCTCCACGGCGGACTTGACCGCGTCGACCACGATGGCGCCGATGCCGTGGTCCTTGCCACCGAGGAAAGAGCCGACGGCCAGCAGCAGCACGCCGACGGCCATCGCCAGGCCGGCGTACTCGACGGTCGCCTGCCCGCGCTCCTCGCGGCGCATACGGTTGATCCCGAAGGTGAGGCCGGCGACGGCGCCGGCGGCGAGACGGTGGATCATGTGAGCTCCCAGGGTCGGGGATCGACGGAACGCACCAAGCCTGTCCCCTGGGCCAGAAACGAAACAAGACGGGATCGGGCACGACGGCGTGCCGAACCGGTCACCATCGGCGCGACACCTTCCCAACCCGCCGGAAGTACGATCTGCGCCCGTGCCCTGGCGCGTCGAGAACGACATCACCGCCGCACTCGACGTCGCGCTGCTGCTGGCGGCGATGTGGGTCGCCGGCACGGTCATCGCGCGGCGCTCTCCCCCCGGACAACGGCTGGCCGCCGGCCTGCTCGCGGTGCTCGGTCTGGCGTGGCTGGCGATGCTCCAGCCGCTGGACGGTGTCTCGGCAGTGGGCCACCCGCTGGTCGCCGGTCCGCTGCTGGCGGTCGCGCTCGGTGCCGCCGCCTGGTGGTGCAGGCGTGATCTCGCTCCGCGCGGCGTTGACCCGCTGCCGCTGGCAGTCGGCGTCGCCGCTGGCCTCCTCGCGGCCCTGCCCGAGGCGATCCAGCCGGTGGCCAACTACGGCGGCGACATGCTGTGGCACGAGGGCTGGATCCGCCAGCTCGCCGACGGCCAGGCCGAGCCGACGGGCGTGTACTCGGGCGTGCCGAACGGCTATCCGTGGCTGTACCACGCGTTCGGCAGCTGGGTGTTCGAACTGCTGCCGGGCGGGATGGGCGCCACCCTGCTGGTCGTCGAGCTGATGATGGTGCTGACACTCGGGCTCAGCGTCTGGCTGCTCGCCCGCGAGCTGGGAATCGGCCGCGAAGGCAGCACGTGGAGCATACTGCTGGCGCTCGCCGGCGGCGGCTTCGGCTGGCTGCAAACTCTGACGCCGGATCCGGTGATCGGCGTCCATCCGGAGACGATCGACCGCTATCACGGCGACTTCCTGCTGGCACCGGCATCGATCCCGTCGCTGTCGGCGGTGCCGCCGGCGCTCCCCCGCGACTGGGGGCTGGCGCTGATCCCGATGGCGCTCTGGCTGGTCGTCCGCGGCTCCCGGTCGGCCGACGCCCGCCTGCTGGCCGCGGGCGGGGCGGCGGCCGGTCTGGCCGTGCTGTGCTCGCCCCCCGCGGGGATCGTCGCCGCCGCGGTCGCGGTGGCGCTCGGCCTCGTCCTGCGCAGCGCCCGCACCGCGATCGTCCCGCCCGCCGCGGCGCTGGCGGTCAGCCTCGTCTGGCTGGGCCCACTCGCCTGGCACTACCACCAGTTCGGCGGCTTCGTCCGCACCAGCCTGGTCGAGCCGGCCGACCCCTCGCTCGTGCAGGCGGTCGTCGCCTTCGGCCTGACGCTGCCGCTGGGACTGGGCGGCCTGTGGCTCGTCCGCCGGGCGCTCGACCCGCTGGCCCGCACCGCCCTCTGGTGCACCGTCGGCGTCCCCGCGGCGGTGTGGGTGCTCTCGGCGCTCGTCCCCGAGGACAACGGCCTCGGAGTACCCGCGTTCTCCAGCGGCCTTCGCTACCTGCCGATGCTCGTCCTCGCCCTGACGCTCCCCGCCGGGTTGGCGGCCGGCGAAGTGACCGCGTCGCTGCGCGGCCGGGGGCGGCTGGCGCTGGCCGCCGGGCTGGTTGTGGTGGCCACCGCGTCCACCGCCGCAGTCGCG
>Ga0247829_10000918_pt1 | contig 12593 bp, 16 predicted proteins | sample 12C_Control_Day4_FD_207765 | JGI IMG/M metagenome (GOLD analysis project Ga0247829, IMG submission 207765) | Soil microbial communities from agricultural site in Penn Yan, New York, United States - 12C_Control_Day4 | ecosystem: Environmental > Terrestrial > Soil > Agricultural land | place... | reverse complement strand
GAATTCGAATCGCATGCGCACCCAAGTCGCCATCATCGGCGCCGGCCCGGCGGGGCTGCTCCTCGGGCAGCTCCTCCATCGCGCCGGCATCGACAACGTCATCCTCGAAGCGAAGTCGCAGGAGTACGTGCTCGCGCGCATCCGCGCCGGCGTGCTGGAGGCCGGCACGGTGGAGCTGCTCGAGCGCGCGGGCGTGGCCGAGCGGCTGCACGCCGAGGGCCTGGTGCACGAGGGATTCGACCTCGCCTACGCCGGCGCGCGGCATCGCATCGACCTCGCCGGCCTCACCGGGAAGTGCGTGACCGTCTACGGCCAGACCGAGATCACCAAGGACCTGATGGAGGCGCGCGCCGCTGCCGGCGCAAAGTCGGTGTACGAGGCGCAGGGCGTCGAGCTGCACGCCTTCGACACCGAGCGCCCGCGCGCGACGTGGGCGGGCGGCGAGCTGGCGTGCGACTTCATTGCCGGCTGCGACGGCTTCCACGGCGTGTCGCGCGCCAGCGTTCCGCCCGGCGCCATCAAGCTCTACGAGCGCGTCTATTCGTTCGGCTGGCTGGGCATCCTGTCCGAGACGACGCCGGTATCGGAGGAGCTGATCTACGTATCGCACGAGCGCGGCTTCGCGCTCTGCAGCATGCGCAGCCGCACTCGCAGCCGCTACTACGTGCAATGCACGCTTTCCGAGCAGCTCGACGAATGGCCCGACGAGCGCTTCTGGAAGGAGCTGCGCTGGCGCCTGCCGGAGGACGCGGCCAGGCGCCTCGCCACCGGCGCGTCGATCGAGAAGAGCATCGCGCCGCTGCGCAGCTTCGTCGCCGAGCCGCTGCGCTTCGGGCGGCTGTTCCTCGCCGGCGATGCCGGCCACATCGTGCCGCCGACCGGCGCCAAGGGATTGAACCTGGCCGCAAGCGACGTGCACTACCTCGCCGAGGGCCTTGTTTCCTACTACCAGCAGAAAACCTCGGAGAGCCTGGAAGCCTACTCCGCCCGCGCGCTCGCGCGCGTCTGGAAAGCCGAGCGCTTCTCCTGGTGGATGACCAAGCTGCTGCACAGGTTTCCGGAGGAGGGCGACTTCGGCCGGCGCATGCAGGTGGCCGAGCTCGAGTACATCGCCACCTCGCGCGCCGCCCAGACGGCGCTCGCCGAAAACTACGTCGGCCTGCCTTTCTGAAACGGGGACGTACTCCGATATTCAGCTACTTCGAGAGCTGCTGGGTCCAGCGGTGCCCGCTTGACCGGTAGAAGCTGACCGCCGCGGAGTACGCCTCTTTGGCCTTCGTACCGCGCGCCATGCGCCGGAACGCTGCTGCGATGCTCTTGCGAGTGACTTTCATGTCGATTCTCCTGTGTAGGGATGGATCGCATGGTCGGCCAGGCGCGTAGCGCGCCGATTTCCGGTGGTCACCGGTTCGTTGCGCGTTTGTTTCCTGATCCAGATCAAGCCGCGTGTCGCGCAGCGCGCTACAGTGAGCTCAAGCCTGCAGCGGTCGCCGAAGCAACGGCGCAGCGATGGGATTCTCGGCCACCCGTCGGGATACCTGGCCGCGGCAGCCTTGACGCGGTAATCACCGCGGATGCAGATGGCGCCCAGCTAGGCGCCCGGCCCGGACTCGGGCCACCCCCAGGCCCCGCCCTCGCGCGGGGCCTATCATTTTCAGTCCCGTATTCCGTACTTGCGCTTTTCGCGGTGCCGGTCGATCCAATATCCCCAGAAAACGAGCAGCCACATCGCCTGCGCTGCCCATGCGACGTGGGCCGGCTCGGGCGGTGGGCCGAACACGGTCGCGGCGTACACGACGACGAGGAAGGCGACCAGTCCCCAGAACGCCCACGTGCCGATGCGATCCACCGCTCGCGTGCCTTGCGCGTAGAACGCCACGCACAGGGCGAAAAGCCCGCCTTCCACGGCGAGCGTCGCCGGGATCGAATGCCAGAGGCCGAGGCCGAGGCGCGTGTCCCCACCTATCGTGAGCGGCATGTCCGGGCGGTGCGCGATCCAGTCGAGCACCCAGTGGCTCACGACGACCGCGAGGATCACGAGCGCCGCCTTCGGCGTCGCCTGGCCCAGGCGCACCGCGACCCACCCCACCCCCAGCACCACGCCCCACAGCGCAAGCGCCGTAAGGCTGTGCGACCACGGATAGTGGACGAAGTCGAGCGGCGTCACCGCGGTGATGCCGGGCTGCACTTTGAAGCGCTCGACCCCGAGCAGCACCAGGTTCGGCCACAGCAGGTCGGCGAGCTGCGCGGCGAGGAACAGCGTGCCGAGCGACACCTCGGGCGCCGCGCGCTTGGCGGCGAAGGCGACGGCGAAATGTCCGAGGAACATGTCAGTAGCTCAGCACCACGGTCTTGCGGATATACGCCCGGTTGCGCAGCTCGGCGAGGATGAAGTCTGCCACGTCGGCGCGCGAGATCGTCGGCCAGCCGTGCAGCTCGAGCCGCTCGCCGGCCCGGTACTGTCCGGTGCGCGGGCCGTCGGTCAGGATCACCGGGTAGACGAAGGTCCACTCGAGGCGCGTGGTGCGCAGGTAATCCTCCGCGGCTTTCTTGTCGGCGAAGATGCCATGCAGGAACACGCGGTAATGCAGGCGCAGGAGCGGCGGCGCCTCGCGCAGCGACTCTCCCACGCCGAAAGACGACATGAGCACCAGGCGGCGCACGCCGCGCCGCTCCATCGGCGGGGCGAGAGCCTTCATGCTGCGGCTGAAGAGCTGCTCGGAGCGGAAGCTCCTGCGCCGCCCGAGCGTGCTCACCACCGCGTCCTTGTCCTGGAGCGCGCGCTCCAGCGCGCCGGCGTCGGCCGCATCGCCCGCCGCGACGCGCAGGCCCGGCTCACGGGCGAGCTTCGATGGATTGCGCACGTACGCTGTGACTTCGTGGCCGGCCTGCAGCGCCTGGCCCACCACCTGCTGGCCGGTCGCGCCCGTCGCGCCGAGGACGAGGAGCTTCATGGGTGCCGCAGTGTAGTGCTTCGGCGAGGCCGAGTGCTAGATTCGGGCGGGGAACGCCATGGAACGCCTTGAACGCTTCTACAAGATCGACCAGCTCCTGAAGGAGCGTAAAGCGGTTTCCTTTTCCAGCCTGCGCGCATCGCTCGGCGTGTCGGCGGCGACCCTGAAGCGCGACCTCGAATACATGCGCGAGCGCTTCAACGCGCCGATCGAATACGACCGCGAGGCGAACGGCTACCGCTTCGGCGCGCCGCGCTCCGGTCCGCGCTACGAGCTGCCCGGGCTGTGGTTCAGCGCGTCCGAGGCTTACGCGCTGCTTTCCATGCACACGCTGCTCGACGAGCTGCAGCCGGGGCTGCTCGAGTCGCACGTCGGGCCGCTGCAGCAGCGCCTGCGCGCCATCCTCGGCGGCGAGCCGGCGTGGAAGGACATCGAGCGGCGCATCCGCGTCTTCCAGCCGGAACGAAGGGCGGCGAAGGAGGAATTCTTCGGTGTCGTCGCGACCGCGGTCCTGCGGCGCCTGCGCCTCTGGATCCGGCATTACAGCCGGCGCGACGACCGCGAGACCGAGCGCGAGATTTCCCCGCAGCGCCTGGTGCACTACCGCGGCAACTGGTACGTCGACGCCTGGTGCCACTTGCGCGAGGACGTGCGCAGCTTCGCCGTGGACGCGCTGCGCGCCACCGAGCTGCGCGAGTCGCGCGCCCGGGAAATCCCCGCCGCCGAGCTCGACGCGCACCTGGGCGCGGGCTACGGCATCTTCGCCGGAAGGAACGTGCAGTGGGCCACGCTGCGCTTCACGCCCGAGGCGGCGCGCTGGGTCTCGGCGCAGGAATGGCACCCGAAACAGCGCGCGCGCTTAGAAGCCGACGGCAGCTACGTGCTCGAGCTGCCGTATGCCCACGAGCGCGAGCTTTCGATGGAAATCCTGAAGTACGGCGCCGACGTCGAAGTGCTTGGGCCGCCCGCCTTGCGCGAGGCGACCGCGCGCGCCCTGCAAAGCGCCGCGGCGCGCTACAAGACCCAAAATCCCTAAAAGGGGACAGACCCCATTTCAAGCGATTCGCGCAGCGCCTTGCGCAGCTCCTGCGCCGACACGCCGGCGGTGCGCGCCCAATCCCAGGTCTGGCATTCCTGCTCGAGAACGGGCGCGACGTCTGCCTGCGAGTCGCCTGCAGTTTCCACCACGACAGTCACCATGCCGAGAGCCATGCATGCAACGTGCCGCCCCGGCTAGTCCGCCCGGCGCACGGTGGGGTCAGACCCGGAATTTCGTTTCTTCTGGGGTCTGACCCCGACTTTCTACTAGCTCATCGCCTGAGCCAGCTCCCCGCGCACACTGCGGCTCGACTTCGGAAAAGAGGCCGCCATGCCGCTCGATCTTCTCGTCGCGCTCGCCCCGTTCGCCGCGATCTTCATCCTCTGGGTGTTCGAGGACTGAAGCGCGCCTGTCGGAGGCAGCGCTAATGCTGTCGGGCTAGCGCGTGAGTGGAATTTCTTTCGCTTCGGAAGGCGCAGAGACTTCGTTCCGCGCATCGGGGGAATTGGTCTCACGAGCGCCAACTCCGAAGGGAACCGACATGAAACGCCTCATCTCCGTGCTGTCCTTTGCCGTGCTTTCCACCGCCGCCGTCGCCGACACGAGCCTGCCGTACGATCAGCTCGCCATCGACCGTGCGCTGCCGAACATTCCCGCCGCGCGGGACGTCGGCGTCGACTACCCGTTCAGCGGCTCCGCGCCGTACGACCCGCTGGCGGTGGACATGGCCCTCCCGAACCTCGACATCGAAGAAGTGCGCCCGGCGCCCACGCGGCTCGCCTCGAGCGGCATGACGCGCTTCGAGTGGGATCTCGGCTACAACACGATGGACGCGTCGCCCTGGGCGACCGACCACCACTTCATCGCGCCGCCCCAGTGATGCTGCGCCACGACGGAAGGCGGGGGCGCAAGCCCCCGTCGCAACCCCATGAAAACCCCGGACATCAAGACCTTCGAAGTGGGCATCGTCATCCTGGTGCACGCGCAGAGCGTGGACGACGCGCGGCTCACCCTGGAATCCTGCATGCGCTCCGACCTGCGCGTGGAGCGGAAGGAAGTGCAGTACTGCGAGGAAACGCTCGGGCGCTACACGTGCAACTGAACAAATGGGGTCAGACCCCATTTCGGAGTCTGACCCCATTTCCTTCTTACTGCTGCTCCCCCGCCTTGCCCACGCTCCCGTCCGCCTTGTCCGGCGCCGCCGCCATGGAAACCTGCAGTGCCTTGCGCAGCTCCTGGGCCGAGACGCCTGCGGCTCTCGCCCAGTCCCAGGACGCGCACTCCTGCTCGATGTCCGGCGGCAGGCCGTCTTGCGGCGCGGGTTCTTTGCCCTCTGCCATACATCCTCCTGCCCGCATTAAAGGCACAAAGGCGCGCGCGGAGGAATCCTAGTCCCTATGTACCAAGCGGCAGGCGCGGCGAGCGCTCCCACCAGCCTTCCTCGGGCAGCAGTTCGGCGACGAAGTCGCTGAACGCCTTCACCTTCGCGGTGAGGTAGCGGTTGCTCGGATACACCACGGCGACGTCCGCGCCGTGCGACACCCACTCGGTGAGCAGCGGCTGCAGCACGCAGGCGCGCAGCTCCGGCAGCGCCAGCACGTCCGACACCTGCGCAATGCCGATGCCCGCCACCGCCGCGGCCACTGCGCCCTCGAGCGAGGTCACGCCCAGGTTGCCGCGCGGCAGGAACGCCACGCGCTCGCCTTCCTTCTCGAAGGTCCACTCGCTGGTGCGGCTGGTGGACGGCGAGATGAAGCGGATGCAGTTGTGGCGCTCGAGATCCGCAATGCTCGCCGGCTTGCCGTGCGCCTCGAGGTACTCCGGCGAGGCGCAGGTGACGCGGCGCACCGGCGAGAGGCGCCGCGCGATGAGCGTCGAGTCGTCGGGAATCGCCACTGCGCGCACGGCGCAGTCGATGCCTTCCTCCACCAGGTTCACCGCGCGGTCGGTGATCACCAGGTCGAGCTCGATCTCCGGATGGCGCGCGAGGAAGCGCGGCAGCGCGGGAAAGAACTGCTGGTGCACGAACGAGTTCGGCACGCTCGCGCGCAGCCGGCCGCGCGGCGCAAGGCGCGCGCCGGAGAGCGCATCCTCGGCCTCGGCGAGCTGCTCGAGCACCCGCACGCAGGTCTGGTAGAAGGCGCCGCCCTCGTCGGTGAGGGCGAGGCGCCGCGTCGTGCGGTGCAGGAGCCGCACCCCCAGGCGTTTCTCCAGGTCGGCGACCGCAGTGGTGGCGCTCGCCTTGGGCAGGTCGAGGCTTTCCGCGGCGCGCACGAAGGAGCCGTGCTCCACCACCCGGGCGAACACCCGCATGCACGAAAGCTGGTCCATTGTTCACCTCCTCTGAACAATGAATTGTCTCCAGCCATGTTTATTTGGCAAGCGAAGGCTAATACAGTGCGCGCCCCATGAGAGCGCTTCTCGTCCTCATCCTCGCCCTGACCGCCCAAGCAGCGGCGGCGCTCCCCGAGCGCCTGGCCGACACCGGGCTGGACGAGGCGCGCTCGCTCGCCTTCACGCCGCAGTACCCGCTGTGGTCCGACGGCACGGCGAAGCGCCGCTGGCTCGCCCTGCCGCCCGGCGCCTCCATTGACGCGACGCGCCCCGACGCCTGGCAATTCCCGGCCGGCACCAAGGCCTGGAAGGAATTCAGCTACGGCGGTCGCAAAATCGAGACGCGCTTCATCGAGCGCACCGCGGCAGGCGCCTGGCGCTTCGCCGCCTATGTCTGGAACGCCGAGGGTACCGAGGCGCGGCTTGCGCCGGCCGAAGGCGCCACCCTGCCGGTCGCCGACGCGCCCGGCGGACGCTACGCCGTGCCCTCGCGCACCGACTGCCTCGCGTGCCACGAAGGCGCCCCGGTGCCGATCCTCGGCTTCAGCGCGCTGCAGCTTGCGGCCGACCTTTCGAGGTTTTCAAAAGTCCTGAAAAACCTGTCGGGCGAAGCGCCTCGCATTCCCGTCGCAAGTCCCGAAACGCGCGCCGCGCTCGGCTACCTGCACGCGAACTGCGGCCACTGCCACAACGACTCAGGCCCGCTCGCCGGCCTCGGCCTGGTGCTCTCGCAGCCCGCCGCCGGCGCGGCGCCCGCCGACCCGACCGTGCTCCTCGCCCGCATGCAGCACCGCAACCCTTTGCTGCGCATGCCGCCGCTCGGCGTGCGCGTGCCCCACGCCGAGGGCGCCGCCCTCGTCGCACGCTGGATCGCCTTCCACAAGGAGTCCCACCCATGACTCGCCATCTGTTCGACGTCTTCATCGCGCTCGCCTGCATCACGCTGCTCACCCTGGCGCTGGCCTCGCCGGTGCGCGCCGACGACAAGCTCGCGCGCGGCAAGTACCTCGTGACCGTCGCCGGCTGCAACGACTGCCACACGCCCTGGAAGGTCGGCGCGCAGGGCCCCGAGCCCGATATGAGCCGCATGCTCTCCGGCCATCCCGAGGGCATGGTGCTTCCCGCCGCGCCCAAGCCCGTCGGCCCGTGGCTGGTCGCGGCCGCCGCCACCAACACCGCCTGGTCCGGCCCCTGGGGCGTGAGCTACACCGCCAACCTCACGCCCGACCGCGACACCGGCCTGGGTAAGTGGACGCTGCGCAACTTCGTCGAGACCATCCGCACCGGCCGGCACATGGGCCGCGGCCGGCCGATCCTGCCGCCGATGCCGATTCCGATGTACAAGCACTTCACCGACGCCGACCTCGAGGCGATCTACACCTACCTGCAATCGATCCCGGCCATCAAGAACCGCGTGCCCGACCCGTTGCCGCCCGGCGAGGTGCAGGCGAGCGCGCGGTAGGCGCCCCCCGTCGGGTCAGAGACTTTTCCTCGGTGACCGCGCGCCTAGGCGGCCCATCCGATTTCGGTTACGTTCGACTCCATAGGCAATCCACGCAGCGATATCCATGCAAGCCGCGAATCTCGTCGTCATCATGTCGGACGAGCACAATCCGAAGGTCATGGGTAGTGCCGCGCACCCGGTCGTCCACACGCCGCACATGGACGCCCTCGCGGCCCGCGGCACATCGTTCACGAGCGCCTACACGACCAGCCCGGTCTGCATCCCGGCGCGCGCCGGCTTCGCGTGCGGAAAGTACATCCACCAGATCGGCTTCTGGGACAACGCCGACGCCTACGACGGCTCGGTGCCGAGCTGGCACCACGTGCTTCGTGATCGCGGCCACCGGGTGGTGTCGATCGGCAAGCTGCATTTCCGTCTGCCGGGCGAGGACCACGGGTTCAGCGAAGAGCAGATCCCCATGCACATCATCGAAGGCAAGGGCGATCTCATGGGGCTCGTGCGCGACGACCTGCCAAGGCGCGGCGGCGCGAAGAAGATGGCGGCGATGGCGGGGCCCGGGGAATCCGCCTACACGTTGTACGACCGGCAGATCTGCTCGCGTGCCCAGGTGTGGCTGCGCGAGGAGGGTGCGCGTGGGGATCGCCGGCCCTGGGTGCTCTTCGTATCGTTCGTCGCCCCGCACTTTCCCCTGACCGCCCCTCCGGAGCACTACTACCGCTACGCGACGCGGAATCTGCCGATGCCGAAGCTGTATGCGCGCGACCAGCGGCCGAACCATCCGTACCTGGGCGACTATCGCCAAAGCTTCTGCTACGACGACTACTTCGAGTCGGAGTCGGACGTGAAGCGCGCCTTGGCCGGCTACTTCGGCCTGGTGAGCAGCCTCGACGAAAACATTGGCAAGATCCTCGCCGTGCTGGACCAAACGGGCCTTGGCTCGAGCACATGCGTCATGTACACGAGCGACCACGGCGACAACCTGGGTGCGCGCGGTCTGTGGGGCAAGTCGACAATGTACGAAGAAATCGCCGGCGTGCCGCTGATCATGGCCGGTCCCGGCGTGCCGGCCGGCCGGCGCGTCGCCACGCCGGTGAGCCACGTGGACGTCTTCCCGACCATCCTGGAGACCGTCGGCGTCGACTTCGACGAAGTGAAGGACGGCCATCCCGGTGTTTCGTTGTACGGCATGGCGCATGGCGCGACGCCCGAGCGCACGGTGCTCTCCGAGTACCACGGCATGGGCTCGACAACGGCCGCGTTCGCCATCCGGCGTGGCAAATACAAGTACGTTCACTACGTCAAGTACCCGCCGCAGCTCTACGACCTCGAGAAAGATCCGGAGGAAATGACCGACCTCGCGGCCGATCGGGCGCACGGCGCGATCGTCGAGGAATGCCGGCGGCGGCTGTACGCCCTTTGCGACCCCGTCGACGTGGATCGCCGCGCCAAGGCGCGGCAGGCGAGGCTGCTTGCCGAGAACGGCGGTCGCGAAGCCGTCATCCGGCGCGGCGACCTTGGATTCACCCCGGCGCCCGGCTTTCCGGCGGATTTTCAATGAGGAGGGAGGAATCGAGATGACACTCGCGAGAGCGCTGTTCTGCAGCCTGCTGGTCGCCTCTACCGCCGCCCTTGCGCAGGACCGTTGGCCTGCCAAGAGCGTGCGCTTCGTGGTGCCGTTCCCGCCGGGAGGCGCCACGGACCTCGCCTCGCGGGCGGTGGGAGACAAGCTTTCGAAGGCCCTCGGCCAGCAGTTCGTGATCGAGAACCGCTCGGGCGCTTCGGGCGCCATCGGCGCGACCGAGGTGGCGCGCGCCGCCCCCGACGGCTACACCTTCCTCTTCGGCGCCGATCCGGTCGAAACGCTGCATCTCGTCATGAAAGGCGTTCAGTTCGACCTGCAGCGCGACTTCGATCCGGTGACCCAGGTTACGACCCAGCCGCTCGCCATCGCGGTGCACAGCTCGGTGCCAGCGCAAACCATCCAGGAGTTCATCGCGCTCGCGAAGGCGAACCCGGGCAAGTACTCTTTCGCGCACTCCGGAATCGGCTCCGGCCAGCACCTGAGCGGAGAGCTGTTCAAGACGCTCGCCGGCATCGACATGCAGCACGTACCCTACAAGGGCGGCGCACCCGCGGTACAGGATCTCGTGGCGGGCCAGATCCCCGCCGCCGTGCTCGGCTCGACTCCCCTCATCCCGCATCACAAGGCCGGGCGCGTCCGGATCCTGGCGTTCACGAGCAAGGATCGCTTCCCGACCATGCCGGAAATCCGCACCCTGCACGAGTCGGGCTTTCCGGGATTCGACACGGGGCAATGGCTCGGCCTGCTCGCGCCGCGCGGCACCCGCCCCGAGGTGGTGAACCGCCTCTACGAAGAGACCAAGAAGGTGCTCGCGCAGGAAGACGTGAAAGAGCGCCTGCTCCAGGCGGCGCTGCTTCCCGTCGGCAGCACGCCCAAGGAGTTCCGCGAGCTCATCCGTGAGGACATCGAGCGCTGGACAAAGCTCGCCCAAAAGGCGGGCATCGAGCCGAAGTGAAGATCGAATCCTCGCCGATCAGGTGACTTCGAGCAGCTCCACCTCGAACACCAGCGTGGCGTCGGGCGGGATCACGCCGCCGAGGCCCTGATCGCCGTAGGCGAGCCCGGGCGGGATGACGAGCCGGCGCTTGCCGCCCACGCGCATGCCGGGCAGGCCCTGCTCCCAGCCCTGGATCATGTGGCCCGCGCCCAGCGGGAAGTCGAGCGGCTCGTCGCGCGCGCGGCTCGAGTCGAACTGGGTGCCGTCGGCCAGGCGCCCGACGTAGTGCACCAGCAGCTCCTTGCCGGGCTTGGCGGTCGCGCCGGTTCCTACAACCAGGTCTTCCTTGATCATGTTGAGGCTCCTTATCGGTAATCGTTGCGCCGCTGGGCGCGCCGCTCGTCGCGCTGGCGTGCGCGGGGCTCGAGGCCCGGGATTTCCATCAGGCTCACGCGGTTGCCGGTGAAGCGCTCGATCTGGCGCACCAGGTGCCGGTCGGCATGGCCGAGGAAGGTCACCGCGATGCCGGCGCGCCCGGCGCGGCCGGTGCGGCCGATGCGGTGCACGTAGTCCTGCGCCAGGCGCGGGGCGTCGTAGTTCACCACCAGGTTGATGCCCGGCACGTCGATGCCGCGCGCCGCGACGTCGGTCGCCACCAGCACGCGCATGCGGCCGTCGCGCAGCTGGTTCAAGGTGCGGCTGCGCTCCTTCTGCGGCATGTCGCCGTGCAGCGCGCCCGCGGTGAAGCCCTTGCCCTGCAGCGCGAGCGTCAGGTCGGCCGCGGTGCGCTTCATGGCGGTGAAGACGAGCGCCTGCGTCACCTCCACCTCGCGCAGCAGCGAGTCGAGCATGCGGTCCTTGTGCGCCTCGTCGTCGGCGAGCAGCGCGTGCTGCGTGATGTCAAGCTTGGTTTCCTCGCGCCGCGTCACCTCCACGCGCTGCGGGTTGCGCGTCACGCGCGCCGCGAGGCGCCCCACCACGCCGGCGAGCGTCGCCGAGAAGAGCAGCGTCTGGCGCGCCTTGGGCGTGCGCGCCACGATCCAGTCGATGTCCTCCTGGAAGCCCATGTCGAGCATGCGGTCGGCTTCGTCCAGCACCAGGAGCTCCACGCGCTCGAGGTCGAGCGTGCCGCGGTCCAGGTGGTCCTTGAGGCGCCCGGGCGTGGCGATGACGATGTCCACCGGCTTGCGCACCTGCACGAGCTGCTTGCCGAACGGCACCCCGCCCACCAGGCACGCGGTGAGGAGCTTCTGGCCGCTGCAGTAGCCGTGTGTCGCCTTCTGCACCTGCATGGCGAGCTCGCGCGTGGGCGTGAGCACCAGCATGCGCGGGCCTTTGCCCGCGAGCTTGCTCGGCTCGCGCAGCCGCTGCAGCCCCGGCAGCACGAACGCCGCGGTCTTGCCGCTCCCGGTCTGCGAGGACACGAGCAGGTCCTCGCCCCCCAGCACCGCCGGAATCGCCGCCTTCTGCACGGGCGTCGGCTCGGCGTAGCCGAGGCGGGCGAGGTTTTCGAGCAGCGATGCGTCCAGGCCGAGCGTGGAAAAGCTCATGACAATTCCTTGGTAGGGCGCCTACCGGAAACCGCGTCGGCGGAGGACTGCGAAAGGCGGGCGGTGTTTCAGCCGCGGCGCGTTGTTCTTGCCGCGGGGCTGCAAAGCAGCGAGGCGTGCAGTCTACTCGTTTAGCAGTTTGGACGCGAGCCTTTTATGGGTTGGAGGCCGGACGGCTAAGACCAATGGGTGAGGGCGTTTAGCACGAGAGTCCGATTCTCTGCGTCGCGCGAGGCGCGGACACTGCGTTCCGCGTATCGAGGGCATGGTGCCCTGGAGCGCAACCAACCTGGAAAAGGAAATGATCATGAAACGCCTCGTCGTTGCACTGTCGCTCGCGGTCCTGTCCGCCTCGGTCCTCGCCGCTAAGGAGGACCTGCCGTTCGACCAGCTCGAAATCGACCGCGCGCTGCCGAACATCGCCGAAAGAAGCGCGACCGCCATCGTGTATCCGATGAACGGCTCCGCGCCGTACGAGCAGCTGGCGGTAGACCGCGCGCTGCCCGACCTGGGCGCAATGCATGCGCAGGTCGCCTTCGGTGGCAACACCCGCTCCGACGTCGAGCTCGCGACGGAAGCCGTCGAGTCGCCCTGGGCGAACGACTACAACTTCATCGCGCCGGCGCAGTAATGCAGACCAAGGAGGGCGGGGAGACCACCCCGCCGCTCCTCACCGTGTATACCTCGGACATCGGTAGCTCACGCCATGAGCCTCTCGGTCACCCACCATCC
>Ga0247829_10000917_pt1 | contig 12596 bp, 7 predicted proteins | sample 12C_Control_Day4_FD_207765 | JGI IMG/M metagenome (GOLD analysis project Ga0247829, IMG submission 207765) | Soil microbial communities from agricultural site in Penn Yan, New York, United States - 12C_Control_Day4 | ecosystem: Environmental > Terrestrial > Soil > Agricultural land | place: USA... | reverse complement strand
GTCGACGTGCTGCCGACCCGCACCGAAGACGCGATTGGCGTCGCGGTGTGCGCCGCCGCGGAGCTCATGGCGGCCCCGCTCATCGTCTGCTTCACCAGCAGCGGCTTCACCGCACGGACAGTGGCCTCGTACCGGCCCAGCGTGCCCATCTTCGCCGTGACGCCGGAAGCGGAGACATTTCGACAGCTCGCCCTTGTCTGGGGTGTGGTGCCCGCGCTGGTCGAGCACCTGCCCACCTACGATTCAATGCTCACCGTCGCGCGCCACAAGCTCCTGGCGCTCGGCCTGGCGGAGCCCGGCGAGCGGGTCGTCGTAACGGCCGGCGTTCCGTTCGATCAGCCGGGCACCACCAACCTGCTCAAGATCGAAGCGGTGTGAGCGCTGCCGTGACGTTGCCGGGACCGATGCGACTGACCTTCCTGGGCACCGGAACGTCGTTCGGCGTGCCTCAGATCGGCTGCGAGTGCGCGGTCTGCCGTTCGGCGGATCCCCGCGATCGGCGTACTCGGGCCGGCGCGTTGCTGCAGGCCGGCGGCGTGTCGGTATTGCTCGACACGCCGCCGGAACTGCGGCTCCAGCTGGTGGCTGCGGGGCAGGCGCAGGTGGATGCGGTGCTCTACACCCACGCCCACGCCGATCACGTTAACGGAATCGACGACCTCCGCATGTTCTCGGTGCGCCAGCGCCGACCTCTGCCGCTCTATGGCCCCGCCGAGACGCTGGAGCGGCTGCGCACGTCGTTCGACTACATCTTCAACAGCACCGTGCACCCCTACGAAGGCACCTCCAAGCCGTGCCTCGAGCTGCGTCCCCTCGAGCCGGATCAGACCGTGTCCGTGGCCGGCCTCGACGTGCTGCCGTTGGCCTTCGAGCACGGGCACCTGCGGGTCTTCGGGTACCGCATCGGCGACATCGCGTACCTCACCGACGTCAAGGCCGTGCCCGCTGGCACCCGCGATCGGCTCCGCGGACTCCGCATATTGGTTCTCAACGCGCTTTGGTGGCGCCCGCACCCGACCCACCTCAGCATCGTCGAAGCGATCGAGACCGCCCAGGACCTCGCTGCCGAACGGACGTACCTTACTCATCTCACGCACGAGACCAGTCATGCCGAGCTGGAAGCCCGGCTGCCGCACGGCATCCTGCCGGCTTACGATGGGCTCACCGTGGAGGTTGTGTGATTCGCCTTGCCTACGGGCGGCTGTTCCAGGATGCTCTCGACGGGGAGCATGGACTTCCCCGTAGCCGGCTCGACGAGCTCGCCCGCCGGTTCCCGGCGGTGCAGGCGGAGGTGCGCGAGCGGCGCACACGCGGCGAATACGGCTTCTACGAGCTGATCGACCAGGGGGCGACGGTAAAGGAGATCGCGACCTTCGCCGAAGGGCTGGGTCAGGCGCACGACCACGTTCTCGTGCTTGGCATCGGCGGATCCGCCCTGGGGGCACGCGCGCTTCTGGGCGCGCTGCGTCCCCCCGCCTGGAACGAGCTGGACGACGAGGGGCGCGACTTCTTTCCCCGCCTGACGGTCCTGGAGAACGTCGATCCCACGTCGGTGTCGGCGGCACTCCGCCGCATCGATCCGCGGCGGGTGCTGGTCAACGTGATCAGCAAGTCCGGTGGAACCGCGGAGACGATGGCGCAGTATCTCGTCGTCCGGGCCTGGCTCGAGGAGGCGCTCGGGCCGGCGGCATCGCGCCACTTTGTCTTCACCACCGATCCGGAGCGAGGCGCCCTCCGCGAGCTGGCGACCCGCGAGGGCGTTGCCACGCTCGCCGTTCCCCCCGCGGTCGGCGGGCGATTCAGCGTCCTCTCGCCGGTGGGTCTGCTGCCGGCTGCACTGATCGGGATCGACATCCAGGGACTTCTGGCCGGCGCCCGCCAGGCCGTGAGCCGGGCGGATTCCGATGACCTCCAAAAGAATCCGGCGGCGCTGTTCGCCGGCCTCCACTGGGCCGCCGATACCTCGCTCGGCGCGCGCATCCACGTGCTCATGGCCTACACTGACCGGTTGCGCGAATTCGGCGAGTGGTACCGGCAACTCTGGGCGGAGAGCCTCGGCAAGCGGCTGGACCGGAGCGGTCGGCCGGTCTTCGTCGGGCCCACCCCGGTAGGCTCGGTGGGCGCCACCGATCAGCACAGCCAGGTGCAGCTGTTCATGGAAGGACCCTACGACAAGGTCATCTGCTTCGCGGTCGTGGATGATCTCGGCCCCGACCTGCCGATTCCCGCGCGCGACAACCTCCCGCCCGATCTGGCCTATCTCCCCGGTCACACTCTGGGTGACCTGCTCCGGGCCGAATATCGGGCAACCTCCGCCGCCCTCGCGCGGATGGGCCGGATGAACTGCACCCTCAGGCTTCCGGCGCTGAATGCGCAGACCGTCGGGGAGCTGATCATGTTCTTCCAGCTCGCCACGGGCTATGCGGGCGTCTGGTACGGCGTGGATCCCTTCGATCAGCCCGGGGTGGAGCTGGGGAAGCGGCTCACCTTTGCCGCCATGGGGCGGCCGGGGTATGTCACCGAGTCGGAGGACGCGCCGGCCGACGAAGCCTGACCCGGAGGACTGCATGCGAGCGTCCGCGTGGGTGTTGTGCGCTGTTCTGGTCGCAGGCGTTCCCGGCACCGGGCATGCGAGCCCCGGGCCCGACCGGGTCACGATTCTGTACGACGCGTTCGGCCGGCGCGCCGGACTCGAGCGCGACTGGGGCTTCGCGGCGCTCGTTGAGTTCAACGGCCAACGCATCCTGTTCGATACCGGCAACAATGCCAAGATCTTCGAGCGCAATGTGCGGGCGCTCGGCCTGGACCTCGGGCGGCTCGATTACGTGGTCGTGTCGCACCGCCACGGCGACCACACCTCGGGGCTCAACTATCTCCTCACGGTCAATCCCGGAGTGCGGATCTACGCCCCGCGCGAGGGGTTCGGCGTCTTCGGCAACGTGGTGCCGTATGCATTCGTTCGGCGAGACAGTAGCCTCTCATCCGACCAGCGGTACTACGGCGGGGCGATCCCCGACTCGCTGGCCTCAGGGACGCCGTGGCCGCAGGCGAACTTCGTTTGGGTGAACGGCACGCGGTCAATCGGGCGGGGGGTCGCTGTCGTGGCGACCGTGTCGGACCGGCCGGGCACCTTGGAGCTCACCGAGCTGTCGCTGGTGCTGGAAACCCCGAAGGGCACCGTAGTGCTGGTGGGCTGCTCCCATCCGGGTATCGAGAAGATCATGGAAGCCGCCCGTGCGGTGTCAGCCCACCCGCACCTCATCATCGGCGGCCTGCACCTCGTGGCCACTTCTGACACAGAGATCGAGCGGGTCGCGCAGGCCCTGCACCAGCGCTTCGGCCTGGATGGGATCGCGCCGGGACACTGTACCGGAGAGCCCGCATTCGCCGTGCTTCGGCGCGTATTCGCACGCGGATACCGCTACGCCGGCTTGGGCGAAACCATCCCACTCTGATCGGCGCCGTCGGGCTGCTGGCCCGCCCCCTCCTCGGTGGGTAGTTTTCGGCTTCCCTGACGCGGTTGTTTCCGATCAGTCTCGAGTCGCAGGTCCAGGCGGCGGTCGGCGACGCCTACCGCATCCAACGCGAGTTGGGCGGGGGCGGGATGAGCCGCGTATTCCTCGCCGAGGAAACCCGGCTCGGGCGTCACGTCGTGATCAAGGTCCTTCCGCCGGAGATGGGCGCCGGCGTGAACGCCGAGCGTTTCGAGCGCGAGATCCAGCTCGCGGCCCGCCTGCAACATCCCCACATCGTCCCGCTGCTCACCGCCGGCGCCGCCGGCGACCTGCTGTATTACGTGATGCCGTTCATTCAGGGGGAGTCGCTCCGGGTCAAGCTCGCGCGGGAGGGTGAGCTCCCGGTCGCCGACGCCGCCCGCATCCTCCGCGAGGTGGTGGACGCGCTGGCCTATGCGCACCGGCACGGGGTGGTGCATCGTGACATCAAGCCGGACAATGTCATGCTCGCGGATGGCCATGCGGTCGTCACCGATTTCGGCGTTGCGAAGGCTCTCGAAGGCGGACAGGCTGCCCAGCACACTGGAGGGATGACACTCACGTCGCTTGGCGTTGCCCTCGGCACGCCCGCGTACATGGCGCCGGAGCAGGCCGCGGCCGATCCCCATGTCGACCACCGCGCCGACATCTACTCGGTGGGCGTGCTCGCCTATGAGATGCTCGCCGGGCAGCCCCCTTTCACCGCGCCGTCGCCGCAGGCGATGCTCGCGGCGCAGATCACGCAGTCCCCCGAGCCGCTTTCGGCCCGCCGCCCTGCCTGTCCGCCGGCCTTGTCCGGCGCCGTCATGCGCTGTCTGGAGAAGCGGCCCGCCGACCGCTGGCAGACCGCGGCGGAGCTGGCCCCCCACTTCGATGCCCCGGTCACGCCCACCGGAGGAATGGCACCGACGGCGGCACAGCCTGCAATCTCGTCGGGCACGGCGGCGGCGATCCGGCGGGCCCATCCCGGCCGGGTGACGCTGCTCTTCATGGCGAGCTCTGCAGCGGTGCTGGGGATCGTGGCGTTTCTGGTATTCCGGCTCGGCCTGCCCTACTGGGTGCTGTGGGGCGCCGGGGCGCTGCTTCTGATCGGGCTCCCGATCATGCTGATCACCAGCGGTCACGAGCGCCGGCGCGCCCTCGCCCGCACCACTGCGGTGATCACACCCACGGAACAAGGGCACGCGCGCTGGTTCACCTGGCGCCGCGCGCTCCTTGGCGGGGGGCTGGCGTTCGCCGCGCTGACGCTCGCGGCCGCCGGGTACACCGCTATGCGGCTGCTCGGGATCGGGCCCGTTGGAACGCTGGTCGCTTCAGGCGTGCTCGACCGCCGCGACGCCATCCTGCTGGCCGACTTCGACAACCGGACCGCCGATTCCACGTTGGGCTCCTCGGTCACCGAAGCGTTCCGGGTGGATTTGGCGCAGTCGCCGACGGTGCGCCTGCTCGATCCGCAGGCGGTCCGCGACGCGCTGCAACGGATGCAGCGTCCCGGCGGCATCACCATCACCCCCGCGGTGGCCCGCGAGGTGGCGGAGCGTCAGGGCGTAAAGGCCGTGGTCTCCGGCCAGATCGATCCGGTTGGCCAGGGATTCGTGCTGTCCGCAAATCTGATCTCGGCCGCGGACGGGAGCATGCTCACATCGGTGCGCGAAACGGCGGCCGATCAGGGAGCGCTCCTCTCCGCGATTGACGGGCTCTCGAGCAAGCTGCGCGAGCGGATCGGCGAATCGTTGGTCTCGATCCGCGCCAAGCCGCCCCTGGAGCAGGTGACCACCGGGTCGGTGGCCGCGCTTCGCAAGTACTCGGAGGCGCTCCGGCTGGAAGAGGACGACCGGCCCGAGGAAGCGATCCCCCTGTTGGAGGAAGCGGTGGCGCTCGACACCGGGTTCGCGATGGCGCATCGGAAGCTGGCCGTCATTCTGGGGAATATGGGCCGCGACCAGGCACGCCAGCTCGAGGCCGCCACGCGAGCGTTCGCCCACCGCGACCGACTACCCGCCGTCGAGCGGGACCTCGCCACGGCATACTACTACGGATTCGTAGATCTGGATCGCGCGAAGGAGGTGGCGGCCTATCGCTCGATTTTGACCGTGGATCCGGACAACCTGCCCGCGCTCAACAATCTGTCCGGAGCGGTCGGGGCCATGGGGCGGTTCGCCGAGGCCGAAAGCCTCGCCCTCCGGGCCGCGAGTCTGGGTCGCGGGCAGTCATTCACCCAGAACGCGGTCATGATGCAGGTTCGCCAAGGCCGCTTCGCGGAGGCGCGGGCGACGCTCGAGCGCTATGAGGCGAAGCAGCCGGGCACGCCGGCGGGTGTGCTCTTGCGGGCCTTCTTCGCGGCCTCCGACGGCCAGGCCGACAGCGCCGAGCGGACGCTGCGGCGGCTGCGTGAAACGGAGAAGGGCAGCTCCGACATCCAGATCACGACCAGCCGCGCGCTCGCGAGGCTGAGCCGTACCCGAGGGCGGCTCGCCCAATCGGGGCAGGAGGCGCGCGCCGTCAGGGAAGCCGGCGAGGCGGCCGGGGACTTCAGCACCTACATCGACGGCGCCGTCGAGGCCGCGGATCTCGATCTGGACTTTCGCGGCCGCCGCGAGCGCGCGCTCGAAACGGTGCGGGCGGCGCTGGCGCGTCACCCGCTCGAGAAGCTGCCCGCCTTCAACCGTCCTTACGGCCGTCTCGCCGACTTCTATGCCCGGGCGGGTGAGCGCGAGACCGCCCGGCGCTTGCTCCGCGAGTATGAGGCCACCGTGCCCGAGGGGGTCCGGCGCACCAACCCGTTCCGGCACTTCAGCTACGGGGAGCTCGCCAGTGCGGAGGGACGGTTGGACGACGCAGTAGCGGCGTACCGCGCACTTGGCACCGAGTTCCCCGAGTGCGGAATCTGCGGCCAGCGGGAGCTCGGGGAGCTGTACGACAAGCTGGGGCTGCCCGACTCGGCGCGCGCGGCCTACGAGCGCGCCGTGGACACGCCGAACCTGTTCCGCGTGTTCGGTGACGCCTTCGGCTTGGCGCCTTCCTACAAGAGACTCGGTGAGCTATACGAGGCGAAAGGTGATCGGAAGAAGGCCGCGGACTACTATGGCAAGTTCGTGGATCTCTGGAAGGACGCCGACCCAGAGCTGCAGCCGGGCGTGACCGAGATCCGGCAGCGGCTCGCGCGCCTGGCGCAGGAGCCGGGAACGTGAGCGGCGTGGCGGACGCCGGCGGCCGGCTCGCCGCCGCGCTCGCCGGTCGCTACCGTATCGAGCGCGAGCTCGGCCAGGGAGGAATGGCCACGGTCTACCTCGCCGAGGACCTCAAGCACCGGCGCCGCGTAGCCGTGAAGGTCCTGCGTCCCGACCTCGCCCAGTCGCTCGGATCCACGCGCTTCCTCCGCGAGATCGAGATCGCGGCACAACTGTCCCATCCCCACATCCTGCCGCTCCACGACTCCGGCGAAGCGCAGGGATTCCTCTACTACGTCATGCCGTTCGTCGAGGGGGAGTCGCTGCGCCAGCGGCTGGTCCGCGAGGGTGCGCTCCCGCCCACTGATGCGACGCGCTTTCTCCGCGAGATTGCCGACGCCCTGGCGCATGCCCATGCGCACGGGGTGGTCCACCGGGACATCAAGCCGGAGAACGTGATGTTGTCGGGCCGGCACGCGCTCGTCATGGATTTCGGGGTCGCCAAGGCAGTGCGCGAAGCGGCCGGGGAAGGGCTCACCACCGTGGGCATGACGCTGGGCACGCCGGCGTACATGGCTCCCGAGCAGGCGGTCGCCGACCCCAATATCGATCACCGGGCGGACATCTACGCGCTGGGCGCGGTCGGGTACGAGATGCTCACCGGCCGCGCTCTGTACGCGGGAATGAGTCCCCAGCAGGTGCTCGCCGCGCACATCACCCGGCCGCCCGACCCGATCCCGCCTCTGGTCAACGGTCACGCAGTACCGCCGGTCTTCGCGGCACTGGTGATGCGCTGCCTCGAGAAGCGCGCCGATGCGCGCCCGCAGGACGCGGGTGAACTGGTGCCGTTGCTCGAGGGAGCGGCGACGCCGAGCGGCGGGACGACACCGCCGGACCTTGGGTCGGTCACCTCGCCAGCGACGGCGGCGGCCATCCGCCAGGGGCATCCGCTCCGCGTGGCCGTGCTCTTTGCGGCAGCTGCGGCCGTCGTCCTCGGCGTGGCTGCGTTTCTCACCTACAAGCTCGGATTACCTGGCTGGGTGGTCGCCGTGGCGGCGGTCCTGCTCTTGATCGGGCTCCCGATCATGCTCGCCACCGGACTGCAGGAGCGGCGCCGCGCCCTGGCCCGCAGCACCTCTCCTTCACTACGGGCGGCGGAGACCGGTGTCACCCAGCACTTCACTTGGCGGAAGGCCATCCTCGGCGGCGTGCTCGCGTTTGGCGGGTTGGCCGTGCTGGCCGCGGCGTACACCGCGATGCGTCTTCTCGGTATCGGTCCAGTCGGCACCCTGGTCGCCTCCGGCAGGCTTGCTGAGCGCGATCGTCTCATTCTCGCCGATTTCGAGAACCGCACGGCCGACGCCACGCTCGGCGGCTCGCTGACCGAAGCGCTTCGCGTCGACCTTTCGCAGTCACCGACGGTACGCCTGGTGGACGCGGCCGACGTCACCGACGCCCTCGTCCGGATGCAGCGCCCCGCCGACGCGCCCGTGACGCCGGACGTAGCACGGGAGGTCGCGGAGCGTTCCGGTATCAAAGCCATCGTGACCGGGCAGATCGATCCGGTGGGCAGCGGCTACGTGCTCTCCGCGAGCCTGATCTCTGCTGCCGACGGGCGGTCGCTGGTGGCCGTGCGCGAGACCGCGGAGAACTCCGGCGCGCTGCTCGCCGCTATCGACCGCCTCTCGGGAAAGTTGCGCGAACGTATTGGCGAATCGCTGGTGACCATCCGGGCCAACCCGCCCCTGGAACAGGTCACGACCAAATCGCTAGCCGCACTCAGGAAGTACTCGGAAGGCGCGCGGCTGATCGATCTGGGAACGCCGGAGGCCGCGATTCCGGCGCTCGAGGAGGCCATCGCGCTCGACAGCAACTTCGCGATGGCCTGGCGCAAGCTTGCGGTTGCGGTCGGCAACTCGGCTGGGTCACGGGCACGCGAAGCGGCGGCCAGCACCCGGGCGTACCGCCTTCGCGATCGGCTCCCCGGTACCGAACGCGATCTTGCGACCGCGTACTACTACGGCGCTGTGGAAGGAGACCTCGCGAAGGAGGCGGCCGCGTATCGCTCCCTGCTGGAGCGGGAGCCCGACAACGGGACGGCGCTCAATAACCTGGCGCTCAACTACAGCACGACCCGCCGGTACGCGGCCGCGGAGAGCCTCGCCGTGCGCGCCCTCCGAACTGGCCCCGCCGCACAGTATTACTTCCAGCTGATGTTCGCCCAGGTGGGGCAGGCCCAAATCGCCGAGGCGCGCGCCACGGCATCCCTGGCGTGGGACTCGTTGCCCCCCGGCACCCTCGCGCGCCAGGAGTATCCCGCATTCACGGCGATGGCCGAGCGGGACTACGCCGCAGCGGACAGCATCTACCGCCAGATCCGCCGGGAGGCACAGGCAAGCCCGGAGTATCAAACGCGCGCGGCGCGCACCCTGGCGGCGCTGGCCGAGATTCGGGGTCGCCTGAGTGAGGCGGAGCGGCTGCAGCGTGAACGCATGACCACGGCTGAAGCGCGCGGGCTTCCCGAGGATTTCATCGAGGGGGCGGTTCAGCTCGCGAGGCTCGAGCTGCGCTATCGCAATCGCCCCGCGGAGGCCCTCGCCATTATGCTGGCAGCGCTCGCGCGCCATCCGCTCGACTCGATGCCTGCCGAAAACCGTCCGTACCTGAGTCTGGCGGCAGCGTACGCCGGGGCAGGGAAGGTCGAGCAGGCACGCCGCCTGCTTCGAGAGTACGAGGCCGTGGTCCCGCAAGGAATGCGGCGCGTCGATGGCGAGCGCGCCGGCAGCTACGGTCGGGTGTTCGAAGCGGGGGGGCAGTCGGCTGAAGCCCTGGCTTCCTATCGCGAATGGACGCAATACTCCGGCTTTTGCAGTGTCTGCGGCATCGTCGAGCTGGCACAGCTGCAGGACAGGGCAGGGCAGGCCGACTCGGCTCGCGTCCTCTATGAACAGTTCGCGGCCACGCCGAGTATGGGGTTTGTCACCCTCGCCCATTCAAGCGAGCTGGCGGCAACCTACAAGCGGCTCGGTGAGCTGTATGAGGCGAAGGGCGATCGGCGGAAGGCGTCGGACTACTACGGCAAGTTCGTGGACCTGTGGAGCGACGCCGACGCGGAGCTTCAGCCCGGGGTGAAGGAAGTACGCGGGCGGCTCGCGCGGCTGGCGCAGGAGCCGGGCGCCTAACCCGTGCGGATTGCCGTCATCGGAGCCGGCGGGGTCGGCGGCTATTTTGGCGCCCGCCTCGTGCAAGCCGGGGAGGACGTGGTATTCGTCGCCCGGGGCGCGCAGCTCGACGCGATCCGCACAGCCGGACTGACGATTGAATCGCCGCGGGGCAACGCCGCGCTCGGGCCGCAACAGGCCACTGACGTTCCCGCGGAGGTCGGTCCGGTGGATGCCGTGCTGCTGTGCGTGAAGACTTGGCAGGCGGCCGACGCGGTGCGCGCCATCCCGCCGCTGCTCGGCCCGGAGACTTGTGTGGTCCCGTTCCAGAACGGCGTCGAGGCCGCCGACGACCTCGTCGCCGCGCTGGGCCCCGCGCCGGTGCTCGGGGGGGTCGCGAAGATCGTTGCCTTTATCGATGGGCCCGGCCACATCCGCGATGTGGGCGGCCCTACGGCCGCGGCGTTCGCCGAGCTCGACAACAGGCCGTCTGCCCGGGTGGAGCGGCTTCGAGATGCGTTCCGCCGCGCGGGCCTCGAGGTCGAGACGCCCGCCGACATCCACGCCGCCATCTGGATCAAGTTCATGTTTGTCGCGTCCGCCGGCGGGGTCGGGGCGGTCGCGCGGATGCCGATCGGGGTGCTCCGGCGGGTGCCGGCGACCCGAGGCCTGCTCGAAAGCGCGATGGCCGAGATCGGCGCGCTGGCCCGGGCCCGCGCGGTCCGCTTGCCGGACGACATCGTCGGCCGTACGATGGCTTTTGTGGACACCCTGCCGGCGGAGGGGACAGCCTCCCTCCAGCGCGACATCGCGGAGGGGCGGCGCTCCGAGCTGGACTGGTGGAGTGGGGCGGTGGTCCGCCTGGGCCGCGCCGCCGGCGTGCCGACCCCGATCCACGCGTTTATCTACGACTGCCTGCTGCCGTCCGAGCTGCACGCCCGAGGTCTCCTGTGAGCAGCAACCCGCACACCGCCTACACCTCGCAGGACATTCTCACTGTTGTCCTGGGGGGCGGCGCGGGCACGCGGCTCTTTCCACTCACCAAGGACCGGGCCAAGCCGGCGGTGCCGCTCGCCGGCAAGTACCGGCTGGTGGACATCCCGATCAGCAACTGCATCAACTCCGATCTTCGCCGGATCTTCGTGCTGACCCAGTTCAACTCCAGCTCGCTGCACCGGCACATTCAGGAAACCTACCGGTTCGATCACTACTCGCCCGGCTTCGTCGAGATCCTCGCGGCGCAGCAGACCCCGCTCAGCACCGAATGGTACCAGGGCACCTCGGATGCCGTGCGCCAGAACCTGGTGCACCTGTCCAACTACCCGCACCGGTTCGTGCTGATTCTCTCCGGCGATCAGCTCTACCGGATGAACTACCGCGCCATCGTGCAACGGCACCTCGCCACCGAAGCGGAAGTGACGGTCTGCACGCTGCCGGTCACACCCGCCGCCGCGGCTGCGTTCGGCATCATGCAGGCGCAGCGCGACGGCAGGATCACCCGGTTCATCGAGAAGCCGAAGGATCCGGAGCTGGTCGCGTCGCTCGCGACCGACTGGAGTGCGTTCGGCGAAATCCCCGCCGCGGGGGCCGATGCCCTGCTCGGTTCCATGGGCATCTACCTGTTCGACCGCTCGGTGCTGGCGGACGCGCTCCGCGGCACCGAGGTGGACTTCGGCAAGCACCTCATCCCCAAGCTGATCGGCACCCGCCGCGTTTTCGCCCACATGCACCAGGGCTATTGGGAGGACATCGGCACCATCCGGTCGTTCTACGAGGCCAACCTCGACCTGTGCGAGCCGGTCCCGCAGTTCAACTTCTACGACGCTACCGCGCCGGTGTTCACGCACGCACGCTATCTACCGCCTACCAAGGCCGTGCGCTGCCGTATGGAGAGGGCGGTGATCGCGGATGGGTGCATCATCATTGACGCCGAAATCACCCACTCGCTCGTCGGGGTCCGGAGCCGGATCAACGCGGGCGCCGTCATCCGCGACGCACTGGTGATGGGAGCCGACTTCTACGAGACGCCGGATCGGGTGCGGGCCGACGCGCCGCCGATCGGCATCGGCGAGGGAACGGTGATCGAGCAGGCCATTGTGGACAAGAACGCGCGCATCGGCGCCGGGGTGCGGATCACACCCGACGGAAAGCCGCCCGAGATGGACGGACCGAACTTCTACGTGCGGGACGGCATCGTGGTAATTCCCAAGGGCGCGGTGGTGCCGGACAGTACGGTGATCTGAAGGATGGAGGATAGACACATGAGCGCACCTGTTACCGACACGGCCGTCACGTCGGGACGGAAGCCGCGCGACGACGAGCTCGACGTCTACGGCATCACGCACCCCGGCCTCGTTCGCCGGGAGAACCAGGACCACTTTCTCATCTGCTCGCTGCGAAAGCAGGTCGTGGTGCACCACACGAGCCTGCCGGCGATGGAGAATCTCCCGGTCGCTGCCGAGCGGCTCGCCTTCGTGGCGATGGTCGCCGATGGGGTCGGCGGCGGCGCCCGCGGCGAAGAAGCGGCCCGGCTCGCGGTGGAGACGGTCACGAACTACGTGACCGGGAGCATGCGCTGCTATTACGCCGCGAGCGGCGGCGACGACGCCGAGTTCTTGCAGGCGCTTGAGGATGCGGCGCTGCAATGCCACGCCGACTGTCTCCAGCGCGCCGCGCAGGAGCCCAGCGCGCGCGGGATGGCCACGACGCTCACGCTCTGGCTCGGGGTCTGGCCGCGCGCCTACCTCCTCCAGGTGGGCGACAGCCGGTAC
>Ga0247829_10000916_pt1 | contig 12602 bp, 7 predicted proteins | sample 12C_Control_Day4_FD_207765 | JGI IMG/M metagenome (GOLD analysis project Ga0247829, IMG submission 207765) | Soil microbial communities from agricultural site in Penn Yan, New York, United States - 12C_Control_Day4 | ecosystem: Environmental > Terrestrial > Soil > Agricultural land | place: USA... | reverse complement strand
TCCCCGCGTGGATGGCTCCCGACAAGCTGGCCGAGCGCGAGAGCGGGCTGCGCGATCGCGTCGAGGAGGTCCGCGCCGGGCTCACCGCGTTCGTCGAGAGTCCGGCGGCCGCGATCGATCCGCGCGCCGGCGTCGTCGATCCCGAGGCCGGAAAGCAGGCGAAGCTGGTCGCAGGCATCAAGGTCGCGCTGCCGCTCGTCGGCGAGGCCAGCGCGGCGATGGACCGCGCGCGCGAGGCGCTCGCGAGCAAGAAGCTGCCGGCCGCGCTCGAGCAGGAGCAGGCCGCGCTGCTCGCCTTGTCACGCGCGATCGAGCAGTTCGCAGATCTCAAGCAGACGATCGAGCTCGCGCACGGCGACCAGCAGGCGCTGATCAAGCTCCTCGGCGAGGAAGGCGCGAAGCTGCCCCCGGCCGAGCGCGCGAAGCAGACCCACGAGGCACTCGCCCGCAACGTCGCGCGCATGCCGCGCCTCGAGGACCTGATCGCCGACGAGGTGTCCGCGCTCGCGCAGCAGAAGCAGCAGCTGGATCAACCGCCGCCCGCGCAGGCCGGCAGCGCGGCGGCGCCGCCGCCCGATCCGAAGCAGATCGAGGCCGCGAAGCAGCAGATCGCACAGCGCGAGCAGCTGCTGGCTCAGGCCGAGCAGCTGCGCGCGCAGGCCGAGACCGCGCTCGGTGCGCTCGACAAGGCGATCGCCGCGAACAACGATCCGCTGACGCCGGCCAAGGACGGCGGCGCCAAGCTCGAGGAGCTGCGCAAGCTGTTCTTCTCGGTGATCGAGCATCTCCAGCAGCTGCTGCGCGACCAGGGCGAGACCCGCGATCAGACGCAGGTCGCGAACACCGAGGACGACTTCACGCGCAAGCCGAAGCTGCCGGGGCTCGTCGGTCGGCAGGATGGTCACGGCGAGATGGCGAAGGCGATCGCCGAAGCGCTCGCCGCCCAAGCGGACGAGGCCGGCAAGCAACAGCAACAGCAGCCGCAGCCAGGTGCACCCGATGCGAAGGCGCTCGCGGGCGCCGCCAACGAGGTCCGCCTCGCGAACACCGAGATGACTGATGCCAGCCGCACGCTCGGCAAGGCGCGCGATGCGACGACGTCGAGCGAGAGCCTCGATCCCGCGGTCGCGAGCCAGGCCAAGGCGATCGAGCACCTGCAGGCCGCACTCCAGCTGCTGCAGCCGCCGCAGCAGAACCAGCAGGACAAGGACAAGGACAAGGAGCAGCAGCAGGACCAGCAGCAGCAGAGCGAGGACGAGCAACAGCAGCAGCAGCAAGGCGGCGCCGGCCAACGCGCACGCGATGAAGACGCCAAGCGCCAGCGCGACCGCCAGCGGCGCCCCTCCGACCCCGTCGAGCAAGATTGGTGATGAGCCCGAGCCGAAACGATCTATTCGTGTCCGCAGCGAAGCAAGGACGCGAATCTCCCTGCGGCGAGGGAACCCCTCGTGGGAGCCCGAGCCGAATCGATCTATTCGTGTCCGCAGCAAAGCAAGGACGCGAATCACCCCACGGCGAGGGAACCCCTTGCGGGCGCGCGAAGCTCCTCCTCGCTCTGTTCATCCTCGGGCTCGTCGGTGGCACCGCCGCCGCGCAGCGCGCGCAGTTCAGCGTCGACGGGCGCCCGAACGTTGACATCCCGTTCGAGCTCACGCTCGTCATCGAGGGCTTCGACAAGGATCCGGCGCCCGCGCAGCCCAAGCTCGTCATTCCGAACGCGACCGTCACGCCGGTCGGCGTCGAGCCGAACGTCCAGTCGATCACGCAGATCATCAACGGTCAGCGCTCCGACATCGTGCGCGTGACCTGGCTGATGCAGTGGAGCGTCGTGCCGACGAAGTCGGGCTCGCTCGAGGTGCCGGCGACCACGGTCACCCAGGGCAGCAAGAAGACGACCGCACCGGCGGGGAACGTCGAGGTCGGCATCGTCCCCGTCGCCGACGACATGAAGCTCTCGCTCGAGCTGCCGCAGCGGCCGGTGTTCGTCGGCGAGACGGTGCCGGTCACGCTCACGTGGCTGTTCCAGCGCAACCCGCAGGATCAGACGTTCACCGTGCCGCTGCTCGCGAGCGACGCGTTCACGGCGAGCGCACCGCCCGCGCCGGCGCAGCAGCGCCGCGCGATCTCGCTCACCGGCGGCAGCAAGGAGCTGAAGCTCCCCTTCGAGCTCGACGACACGACCGTCGGCGGCACGCGCTTCCACCGGCTGCGAGCGACATTCCTCGTCGCGCCGCGCACGGCAGGCAAGGTCGAGATCGCGCCTGCCACCGTGGTCGCCGCGCTCGCCGTGGGGCGCGCCGACTTCTTCGGCAACGCGCAGACGCGGCTGTTCCGCGTGAGCGACATCGCGCGCACACTCGACGTCAAGCCGCTGCCCGAGACCGGGCGGCCAGCGGACTTCGCGGGCGCGGTCGGCGATCAGTTCTCGATCGAGGTGCGCACGTCGCGCTCGGTGGTCTCGCTCGGCGAGCCGGTCGAGCTCGACATCAAGATCAAGAGCAATCAGGCCCTCGACACGCTCTCGCTCGGCAGGCTCGACGGCGAAGGGCGCCTGCCGAAGGACACGTTCACCGTGCCGGCGGATCCGCCGACCGGCGAGCTCACCGACGAGGGCAAGACGAAGACGTTCAAGGTGACCGCGCAGGTCACCGGGTCGACGACCGAGATCCCGTCGCTCGCGTTCTCGTACTTCGATCCCGCGAAGGGCGCGTACCAGACGATCCACTCCGAGCCCGTGGCGCTCTCCGTGAAGGGGGGCAGCTTCGTCGGGGCGAGCGACGTGGTCGCGGCCAAGCCGACGAAGCGCACGGACGTTGCCGGGCACACCGACGACAGTGTGCCCGGCAACGCTGACCTCGCGCTCTCGAGCGCCGGGGCCACCAACGATCGCCCGCTCGGAGGCACGCTGCTGTGGCTACTCGTCGGCCTGCTCTACGCGGTGCCGCTCGCGGTGCTCGGTGTGCGCAGCTGGCAGCTCCGCACGCGCGGTCAGCGCGAGGAGGCCGCCGAGGTGCGCGCCGCGCGCAAGAAGGTGGAGACGCTGCTCGACCGCGCCGGCGCGGAGCCCGCGCGCGAGATCGCCGGGCCGCTCGGCGCCGCGTTCCGCGAGCTCGCGAAGACGCTCGGCCGATCCACCGACGACGGCGGCCTGCTCGCGAAGCTCGAGACCGAGAGCTTCGCGCCGGGCGCCTCGGAGAAGCCGCTGTCCGCCGACCTGCGCTCCGACGCGGCGGGCCTGTTGCGTCGCTGGATGAACGAAGCGCGCCGATCACCCAGGAAGGTCGCCACGAGCGCGGCCCTCGTGCTGGCGCTCGCCGGGCTCGCCGCGCCGCGCACCGCCGCCGCAGACGCCGCCGCCGGCAGCGCCGCCGCTCCGACGCAACCCGTGCGCACCACGGCGTCGCCCGGTGCGCTCGACGACGGCCGTGCCGCCTATCAGGAGGCGATGGCGCTCGATGGCAACGCGAGTGCGCGCAAGGCCGCGTTCGCGCGCGCCGCGGTGGCGCTCGGCGAGGCCGCGCGCGCGCACCCCGATCGCCCCGAGCTGCTCACCGACTGGGGCAACGCGGCGCTCGCCGGCGGCGATGTCGCGACCGCCACCCTCGCCTACCGCCGCGCGCTCGCGATCGACGCGAGCACGGCGCGCGCACGCCACAACCTCGCCTGGCTACGCAACCGTCAGGGTGAAGCGTTCCGGCCCTCGACCGGAGGCGCGGCCGACACGCTGTTCTTCTTCCACGCGTGGCCGCGCACGCGCAAGCTGCTCGTCGGCGCCGCCGCGTTTGCGGCCGCGATCCTGCTGTTCGTGCCGTGGGGCGGCCGGCGTCGCCGTGGACTCGTCGGGCTCTCCGTGATTCCACTCGCGGTGTGGCTCGCCATGTCCGCCTCCGCGCTGGTCGAGGACGATCACGCGAACGACGCGATCGTGATGGACGACGTGGTGCTTCGCGCCGCCGACAGCATGGGGGCCCCTCCCGCGCTGGCGACGCCGCTCCCGCGCGGCGTGGAGATCACGTTGCTCGAGCGCCGCGACGCGTGGATCCGCGTACGTATCGCGAACGGGACGTCGGGCTGGGTGCCGAGCGGCGCCATCGAGAAGATCACGCCGTAGCGATTTCTCCTCGGAAAATCCCCGCGTCGATCCATGGTTCCGATCGCTGGCGCCGTGGACCTCCCACCGTATACCGGTCCGACGATGGGGAACCGATGTATCTCTGCGTTCATTCTCGCGACGGTCGTGGCCTCTGGCTGCAGTCGGAGCGCGAGCACCAGTAACGGCGGCGGTGATGACAGCGACGGGGGGACCGACGGCAACGCGATGACCGAGGACGGCGGCACACCGCCGGGCCCGGTGGATCCACCACCCGCGATCGATCCGATCGAGCCGGTGTGGCCGCAGGACCAGGTCGCCGCCCGCATCAAGTCACCTGGCCAGCGCATGAAGTTCACGGCCGGGCTGCCGTTCCGCATCCTCGCCGATGCGAACGATCCGCGGCAGTGGGAGTGCCCGCCGGGACATCCGCCGTACGTGTGCAGCGACAGCTCGATGACCTTCTACATCGATGGCGCGCCGGTCGGCGTCGTCCCGCCGGATCCCGACGATCAGAACCTGTGGGAGCTGCGGCTGCCGGGCGGCCTGACGCCGGGCGACCACGTGCTCACCGTGAAGTTCAAGCCGCACGCGGTCGCCGCGATCGACGGCTGGGTGCCGATCTACATCCATGTCGATCCGCTGCCGGCGAAGGCGAAGACCGTGAGCCTCACGAGTGATCTCGTGCTCACCGGGAACCAGAACCTCGACTGGACGGACACGCTGGTGAAGGGCAACGGGTTCTCCGTGCGCGCGGCGTCCGGCTACACGGGCGAGGTGACGATCAAGAACAGCTTCGTCACCGGCCTCGCGTCGTTCGACAACAAGATCGGCATCGACGTCACGACGACGGGTGCGGTCGACATCACGGGCTCGACGTTCGAGGCGACGGCGCCGCTGCGCCTCGTCGTCAACGGCAGCGCACCGGTGACGATCCGCAACAGCGAGTTCCGCGCGAACAACTACGTGACGTACGTGTCGTCGGATCCGAACAAGTCACCGATCCTCGACCTCGCCGGCAACACGAGCGGTGCGAAGGTCATGCAGGGGAACAACGTCGGCGCCGGCATCGTCCGCATCAGCGGCATGAACGGCTGGCAGATCGGCGGCCTCACGGACTCGCAGAGCAACGTGTTCATCGGCCCGCGCGTGGTGCTGCAGCTCGACAGCTCGTCGAACGCGGTCGTGCAAGGCAACTACCTGCGGCACGACTACTACAATGGCTTCTCGCAGGGCTTCAACCTCCACCTGAGCGGCAGCAGCAGCAACGCGCTCGCCGAGCACAACGTGATCCGCGACTCGTCCTGGCCGCTGCAGAGCTTCGGCGGCGAGTTCCGCTACAACCTGATGCTCAACAGCGGGCACACGTTCGTACGCGGTGGCCGGAGCAACACGCGCTACCACCACAACATCTTCATGCACGCGCAGGAGCCGAACACGAACTTCGATGGTGTCGTGTACCTCTACTCCTCGGAGCAGAACGTCGCGTTCGACAACAACACCGTCGACGTCGGCGGGGCCACGGGCAAGTTCGATGCGCCGGCGCTCGTGCTCGGATCGCCGAGCGTCACGTTCAGCTCCGTGCGCAACAACGCGTTCGTGAACTTCGCGGACACTCACGGATGGGCGACCAAGGCGCTCGTCGCGGGCGCCGCAGGGGAGTCGAGCGCGGGCTCGGCGCGGGTCGCGAAGGGCGACTACAACGCCTGGTACAACCCGCTCGCGTCGGGCACGTCCCATTACCTGCCCGGCCTCGTGGCCGGATCGGCGGGTGCGCACGACGTCGAGGGGAATCCGGCGTTCGACGGCGCGGTGCCCGAGATCCCGTGCCGGATCGACGAAGGCTCGGTGTGGTCGCGCACGTACGGCGTCTCGAAGGTGCTCGTGTACTACCGCTCGCTGTACACGCCGAAGGCGGGCTCGTCGCTCGTCGACGCGGGTGATCCGGCGGACGGCAGCGGCAACGACATCGGCGCGGTCGGCGCGGGAACGCCGAACGCCGCCGACAAGTTCGGGCGCGTGATGCAGGCCAACTGACGCTATCCTCGCGCGCATGCCGCTGGAGCTGCGCGCGATCACCGATAACGAGGCGGAGGCGTTCCGCGACTGTTTGATGCAGACGTTCGGCCACGACGAGGCCGACGCGGACCCGGGCGGCGCGGCGCGCCAGCGCGTGTTGATCGCGCCGGGCCAGGCGTGGGGCGCATTCGACCGCGGCGCCATCGTCGGCACCGCAGCGACGTTCGATCACGTGCTCGGCATGCCGGGCGGTGACTCCCTGCGCATGGCGGGGCTCACGATGGTCACGGTCCGACCCACGCATCGGCGGCGCGGCATCTTGCGCTCGCTGATGCAGCTGCACCTCGACGACGCGAAGCAGCGCGGCTACCCGATCAGTGGCCTGTGGGCGTCGGAGGCCGCGATCTACGGCCGTTTCGGCTACGGCATCGCGGCCTACGGCGACGCGCTGGAGATCAAGCAGGCGCACGCGCTCGAGGTCGCGGTCGACGGCGCGCCCGACGACCTCGCGCAGGTCGACGAGCTCGCGGCGCGGGCGCTGCTGCCCGACATCTACGAACGGGCGACGGCGCAGCGGCCGGGCGCGTTGCGTCGCTCGGAGGTGTGGTGGCGCGAGCGGCGGTTCCTCGAGGTGCCGTTCATGCGCGGTGGGGCGAGCCGGCGCCGGCACGTCGTCGCGCGGCGCGGCGATGCGTGCGTCGGCTACGTCGCGTATCGCCAGCGGCCCGGGTTCGTCGGCGGCGTGCCCTCGGGCAAGGCGGAGATCATCGAGCTCGTCGGCCTCGACGCGCGCGCCGAGGCCTCGCTGTGGCGCTACATGCTCGCGCTCGATCTGCACCCGCACGTCACGTGGGGGAACGCGCCGGTCGATGACCCGCTGCCGTGGCTCGTCGACGATGCGCGCAGGATCTCGCGCTCGCCGAGCGACACGCTGTGGCTGCGCGTCGAGGACGTGCCCGCCACCCTCGCCGCCCGCCGGTTCGCGGCCGATGGTGCGCTGCGGTTCGCCGTCGACGACGCGACCTGGCAGCTCGTCGTGCGCGAGGGCCGCGGTCAGACCGAGCCGACGACACAGGCGCCCGAGCTGCGGCTCTCTCGCACACTGCTCGGCACCGCGCTCCTCGGCGGCACGTCGCTCACGCGGCTCGCCCGCGCCGGGCGCCTCACCGGTGATGCGGCGGCGATCGCGCGCGCGGACCAGATGTTCGTGTCGGCGATCGCGCCGTGGTGCCCCGAGGTGTTTTGACCGGCCGGCTACCTGCGCTGGCGGTCGACGTAGGCGCGCAGCTGCTCCGCTAGCGCGGGGTGAGTCCGCGCGACAGCGATCGCTAGCGAGTCGAGCGCGTGCAGCCATTCTTCATCGCTGCCGGTCGTGTACTGCGCGTGAAATGCAACGGTGCGCTTGGCGTCCTCGAGCGGATCGAGCCCGCTGAAGAAGCGCTTGCTGCCGACGCCGAGCCCGGCGGTCCCGCCGAGAATCTTGAACAGCAACACCACCGGCTCGAGCGCTGCGAGAGCCTCGGTGATCTCGAGCCGCCCGAGATGCGCCGCGGCTCGCAGACGCGCCGCGCTGTCCGTGCCCACGCGCTCCTCCTCCGGGATGCGCTCCGCGATCCGCTCGGCGTCGCGTGCGGCAGCGAGCGCATCGTCCCACCGCCCCTCCTCGAGGCACCGCGCTCCGTGGAGCACCGTCGCACGGTACAACAGCGGGCTGTCGGGCATCGCGCGCCGCACCTCGTCGCGCAACGCCCGCGTTTGCTCGGTGATGTCGTGCGCGGGCGCCTGCTGGCTCAGCATGTCCACGGTCACCTGGAGCCTGCGCGGATCGTCGATGGGTACACGTGAGGCGATGCCGGCGTTCAGCCACCGCGTGAGCTTGCGGTCGAGGTGGTCCTGCTCGTCGGCGATCCGCGTCGGCGACCACGCCTGTGCCTCACCGATCTCCTCGATCGCCTCCATCAACCGCTGGACCCACGCCGCAACGTTGGATGATCGCCGTAGCAGCGGATCGACGAACGATGCCGGCGCGGCCTCGAGGAACTGGTCGCGGCGAAGGCCATCGATCAGCGGCTGCCACGCGTCGGCGGAGCCCTCCCATAGCGCCTCGACGGTCTCGGGGCCCGGCATCAGGATCGACACGTCGAAGCGTGGCAGGAACGCCGTACCGCGCTCCTTGATCCGGTCGATGTCGTTGCTTCCATGTCGCCGCTTGTAGATCGGCGCCGGGTCGTCGACGACCACCGCCGCGTAGACAGGCTCGTCCCACCTCTGCAAGCGATCGAACGCGGGGGTCGCGTCGAAGTCGAGGACCTCGCCGAAGAAGAACGAGTCCTCCCGATGGGCCAAGACCGCATCGCCGTCGTCGAACACGACGGCCGCGTCACCGTCACCGCCGAGGGCGGTGATGAAGGTGCGACAACGCGCGATCTGCGCGGCCTTGTCGTCGGCCGACAACGGGGCGCCGGTGGGTGGCACGTAGATCGCGACGGGGCCACGGCGAAGCACGTCGAAGGCTGGCTCGGGTGGAGGTCGATCGATCGCCATCGTGGCTCCCAGGAAGCTGGTGCGGCGGGGGGGCTTCCGCGCTGGCTTCGCCGGCTTGGTCTTCGCCGGCTTCGCCTTCGCGCGCGTCGAGGCTTTGACGGCGGCCTTGCGCGCCGTCGGCGTTCTGCCCTTCGTCGTGGGCTTGGCCCCGGTGCGCTTCTGCTGCTTGGCCATGTCCGCAGAGCGTACGCGATTGCCTAATAGAAGTCGGGCACGCCCTCGACGCCGTACATCGCCAAGTTCAGCGTCCCGGCGCCGCTCGCCGGCACGTGCAGCACGTAGGGTCCCGTCTGCATGAGGAACACGTCGAACCTCGTGATGAGCGTCGGGCACTGATCGAGCCCGGTGTGCGGATGGAGCGGCGAGATGAGGTTGTCGAACTGATCGCGCACTTCGACGCGGACGGGGCGATCGACGAGGATCAGATGGTCGAGGCTGTCCCCTTCCGTCAGCTCGAACCGGAGCATGCCGCCGCCGGTCGGCACGCTGATCTCCGTGCTCGCCTCGCGCAGATCGACGAGTGGAGCCGCCGCCGCCGTCGCCGCCGCCTGGATCGGACCGCGGAACGGCCCTTCCGTGCGCAGCTCGCAGCCGTGCTGCTCGAGCTCGCGCGCCGTGAGCCCTCCATCCTCCGACTCACCGCACGCCGTGGAGAGGACGAGGAGGCTCGCGATCCAGGACCAGCAGCGCATGCCTCGAATCTACCGCGACCGGGTCTGCTGCGTTTGGCAGCCGTCGGATACGCTCCGGCGCGATGACCGCCACCGATCGCCACCAGTTCGCGGTAGGCACGTGGGAGGATGGCGGCGTGTTGCGCTCGGTCGTCGTCGTTGCCTTCGCTGCCCTCTGTGCGTGCGCGCCGCCCGCGCCCGTCCACCCGCGTGCGGTACCGCCCTCGGCCGGCGAGCTGCCACCGCCGCCTGACGCCAAGCCCGATGCGCTGCGCGTCACGTGGACGCGCGTGGCCACCGCCGCCGACGTGCCGCCGCCGCCACCGCCCGGAACATTCCGTCTCCACCTGATCGACGTCGGCACCGGGCTCGCGCTCTTCGTGCAGGGCTCCGACTTCGCGATGCTGTACGACGCGGGCACCAACGATCGCGACGAGAAGCCACGGCGCGTCGCCGCCTATCTCGCGGCGGCGCTCGGTCCGTCCGGCGATGAGGACTGCGTCGATGTGGGCGCCGCCAAGCCCACCACGCGGCGCGCGATCGACCACGTCGTGCTCTCGCACCCCCACCTCGATCACGCCTCGGCGCTCGAGCTCGTCCTCCACTGCTACGACGTCGCGCACGTGTGGGACTCGGGCCGGGTGCATCCGACGGTGTTCTATCGCGAGCTGCTCGCCACGGTCGCGAAGCTGCCCGCGACCTATCACACGGCCGCCTCGGTGCCCGCCGACCACACGGTGATGGTGAAGGACCTCGCGATCACGATCCCGAACTGGCAGCGGTTCAGCGAGGGCGACGAGGTCCGCCTCGGCGAGCGCGCGAAGTTCATGATCCTGCACGCCGAGCCGAAGGCGACCGGTGATCCGAACGAGAACTCCGTCGTGCTCGCGCTCGTGCTCGGCGACAAGCGCGTGCTCCTCGTCGGCGACGCCGAGTCCGGGCCGCGCAAGGATCCGACGTACCCGCTCGGTGACGTCGAGGAGTTCCTCGTCGATCACCACGCGGCCGACATCCGGGCCGACATCCTGCAGGTCGGCCACCACGGCTCGATCACGTCGAGCCGCCGCGACTTCCTCGAGGTCGTGAAGCCGAGCCTCGCGCTCGTGTCGAGCGGGCCCAAGACCTACGGTGGTAAGACGCTCCCCGATCGGGAGGTCCTCGACGAGCTTGCGCGGATCGGCGCGACGATCCTGCGCACCGACGAGCGCGACGGCGCGTGTCCGGTCTCCGGCCGCATCGGAGGCGACAAGGGCCCCGGCGGATGCGATACCTGGGTCATCACGATCGGACCATGACTCGCCGCCTCTATCACGACGACGCCACCCTCCGCCGCTTCGAGGCCGACGTCGTCGCGCACACCACATACGACGGCCGCCCGGCCATCGTCCTCGATGCCACCGCGTTCTACCCCGAGGCCGGCGGCCAGCTCGGCGATCGCGGCACGCTGGGAGGAGCCACCGTCGTCGACACGCAAGAGTCCGACGGTGCCATCGTCCACATCATCACCGGCGACGCACCCGCGATCGGGACGCGCGTCACCGGCGAGCTCGACTGGGCGCGCCGCCGTCAGCACATGGCGCAGCACACCGCCCAGCACCTCCTCTCCGGCGCGCTCCTCGATCGCGCCGCCGCGCCCACCGCCTCCGCGCGCCTCGGCGAGAGCGCCCTGACCATCGACGTCACGCGCGATCGCATCCCCGAAGGCGACCTCGCCGCCGCCGAGGACCTCGCGAACGATCTCGTCGACGACGATCTCCCGGTTCGCGCCTGGTTCCCCGCGCCCGACGAGCTCGCCGCGCTGAAGCTCCGCCGCGATCCGAAGGTCGACGCTCACATCCGCGTCGTCGCGATCGGCGACTTCGACTTCTCCCCGTGCGGCGGCACGCACTGCGCTCGCACGTCGCAGCTCCACGCCGTCCGCATCACCGGCGCCGAGCGCTACAAGGGCATGACGCGCGTGACGTTCGCGACCGCGCGCAAGGCCCGCGCCGAGCTGTTCACGCGCGACGCCGTCCTCCGCACCCTCGCCGCCCGGTTCTCCTGCTCGCCTTCCGACGTCCCCGCCGCGATCGACAAGCTCGCGCGCGACGTCGACACCGCAGGCACGGAGCTCACCGCGCTCCGCGGCCGCGTCGCCTCGCTGGTCATCGAGGCCCTCCCACCGACCGGGCCCGCGATCGCCGCGATCCCGGGCGACGCGGACCTCCTCCGCAGCGTCGCCGCCAAGCTCGCAGGCTCCGGTCGCGACGCGCTCCTCTGCGCCCCCACCACCGACGGCGCCACCGTCGTCCTGTTCCGCGCGACCGGCTCGACGCTCGACTGCAGTGCGCTGTGGAAGCAGCTCGCCGCCAGGCTCGGCGGTCGCGGCGGCGGCAAGCCCGAGCGCGCCGAGGGCCGCCTCACCGCCCCCGTCGCCGACTGGCCCGCGCTGATCGCCGACCTCGTCGACTGAGCAAACGCATGCCCGCCGACGTGATCCTGTTCGGCGCGAGCTCGATGCTGGGCTGGTCGCTGGTGCGCGCCTGCCCGCACGACTCATTCTCCGCGTTCGTCAACGGCAGCACGCGCAAGCTCCCGACCGGCGTCACCCGCCGCATCGATCTCGACGACGAGCACGCGGTGCGCGCACTCTTCGCGACCGAACGTCCACGCCTCATCATCCAGTGCGCGGGCGTGTGCGACGTCGAGAACTGCGAGACCTCGCCCGAGTTCGCCTACGAGGTCAACGTCGAGGCGATGCGCATCCTCATCGCCCACGCGCCCGCCGACGCCCGCATCGTCTATTGCTCGAGCGACCACGTGTTCAGCGGCGACACCGGTCCGTACCGCGAGGACTCGCCAACCGATCCGATCAGCGTCTACGGCAAGACCCGGGTAGCCGCCGAGCAGCTCATGCTCGCACGCCCCGACACCCTCATCGTGCGCAGCGGTCCGTGGATCGGCCCCTCGGCCAGTGGTCGCAACGGTCACCTCGACTGGCTGCACTACCGCACGCGTCGCGGGCTGCCGATGACCGTCGTCGCCGACGAGCATCGGTCGGTCGTGTGGGCCGCCGAGGCCGCTCAGCGCGTCTGGGCGCTCGCCGCCACCACCATCACCGGCATTCGCCACCTCACCGCATCGCGCACCGTCTCGCGCCCCGAGCTCGCAGCCTTCCTCGTGCAGCGCTACGCGATCGGCGCCACCTTCGGCCAGCAGTCGCGCTTCGATCGACCGGTGCCCCACCTCGGCCGCGTCGAGCTCACGACGCAGTTCACCGACGAGCTCGCGCGCCCGCT
>Ga0247829_10000915_pt1 | contig 12603 bp, 11 predicted proteins | sample 12C_Control_Day4_FD_207765 | JGI IMG/M metagenome (GOLD analysis project Ga0247829, IMG submission 207765) | Soil microbial communities from agricultural site in Penn Yan, New York, United States - 12C_Control_Day4 | ecosystem: Environmental > Terrestrial > Soil > Agricultural land | place... | reverse complement strand
GCCGCAGTGCAACGGCGCACAAGGTCTGCTCCGTTCCCTTATAGCTCGCGGCGGCCGGTCTTACAACTCAGATTCGTAGGGACAGGGCTGCAGTGCTAGGATCGGCGCGTCCGCTCAGCGGTGGCGCAACTTGCGAACCCGATACCTACTTCAGCCTTTTGGGCCCAACGGAGAATTGGTCACGCTCGCCATGCGCTGACGACGGAGATTGGCTCAGGTGCGCTACCTGCCACTGTAGTGCGATGAAGGTTTTCATCGCCCGTTCTCGATGAGGGGTTCCGGCGGCCGCAAGGGGCCATCCTGAAAGGTTCGCGAAAAGCGTGATCGACGTCGGCGACCTGCACTTCAGCTACGCGCACTCAAACCAACCAGCCGTTCGGGGGCTGACGTTTGTCGTCGAGCGCGGCGAAATCTTTGGTTTTCTCGGGCCGAGCGGCGCGGGCAAGTCCACGACCCAGAAAGTTCTGATCGGCCTCCTGGAAGGCTACAGCGGATCCCTACGCGTGCGCGGCAGGGAGGTCGCGGCCTGGACTGCCGATGAGTACGAGCGGATCGGCGTCTCCTTCGAGGCGCCGAATCACTTCCTCAAGCTCACCGGCCTGGAGAATCTGCGCTATTTCGCGGCGCTGTATCACGGACCGACACGCGTCCCCGCGGCGCTGCTCGAATCCGTCGGGCTCCAGAGCGACGGCAACCGGCGCGTGGGTGAGTACTCAAAGGGCATGAAGTGCCGTCTGAGCATCGCGCGCTGCCTGTTGAACAAGCCGGAGCTGATATTTCTTGACGAGCCAACGGGCGGACTCGACCCCGTGAACATGCAGCGCGTCAAAGACATCATTCGGGCCGAGCGGGACGGCGGGGCAACCGTCTTTCTCACCACACACGACATGGCTGCGGCCGACGAGTTGTGCGATCGCGTCGCGTTCATCGTCGACGGCCGCATCGCCTGTATCGATTCGCCCCGTGCGCTGAAGCTAAAGCACGGTGAACGGGCCGTGCGAATCGAGTACCGTTCCGACGACCGCACGGTTCACGCAGACTTTCCGCTCGACGGCCTTGCCGACAACGCCGCCTTCCAGCAGGTGCTCCGCGAGCGCGACGTGCAGACGATCCACACGCGCGAGGCGACGTTGGCGGATGTGTTCATCCGCCTCACAGGGCGGGCATTGACATGACGCGACTCGCGGCGACGCTCGGGACCGATGTGCGGGTCCAGTTCCGCAACGGGTTCTACCTCGCCACCATGTTCGTGGTGGCATGCTCGGTCGTGCTCCTGCGTTGGCTGCCGCCGGAGATCGCGGCGCTACTCCTGCCCGTGGTGGTGCTGGAGAACATTGTCGTGAACACGTTCTATTTCGTGAGCGCGTCGCTGTTGCTGGAGCGCGACGAAGGCACGTTTGCCGCCCAGAGCGTCACACCATTGCGCGCGGACGAGTATCTGGCTTCGAAGGTTCTAACGCTCACGGCACTGTCGCTCGTCGAGAGCCTACTGATTGCCACCGCCGTGGCGGGGCTCGACGGACGACTCCTCGTGATGTCCATCGGGATCGCGCTTGCCGCCGTGCTGTTCTGCCTGTCAGGTGTCGCGCTGATCGTCAACTACGGATCGATCAACGAGTTCATCATGCCGTCGGTGCTCTACACGGCCGTTCTCTCACTGCCGTTGCTGGGATACTTCGGGGTCGGCGCGCGAGAGTGGTACCTGCCGCACCCGATCCAGGGGCCGCTCGAACTGATGCGAATACAGACACCGTCCACGCCTGGCGGCCTGGCGTATGCGATTGGCTACCCGCTGCTCTGGATTGTTCCCGTGTCTCTCTGGAGCCGGCGCGCCCTGCGCCGGGTGCGAAGCCGATGACGACGGCTGCGGCTTTCCGATCGCTCGGTGCCATCGATGCCCGCAACGTGGCGCGGGACTCGATGCTGCGCTGGATTGCGATCTTCACGCCCGCGTTCGGCCTGCTGTTCCGGTTCGCCGTGCCACCAATCGCCGACACCCTCGCCAGGCAGTTCGAGTTCGAGGTGGTGGCGTACTACCCGCTCCTTGTGAGCTTCCTGCCGCTTGTTGCAGCGGGGATGACCGGAACCGTGGTCGGATTCCTGCTTCTCGACCAGCGCGACGACCAGACGCTGACGGCGCTGATGGTCACGCCGTTGAGCCGGGGCGACTACATGCGATATCGCCTGGGCGGCCTGATGTTCTTGAGCGCCATGTTCGGCGCGCTCATGGTGCCGCTGGCGGGGCTGAGCGAGACGACGGCGCTACAGGTGGTGGTGACCGCGGTCACCGCGGCGCCGCTCGCTCCGATATACGCGCTGTTCCTCGGCACGTTCGCGGCGAACAAGGTCCAGGGATTCGCACTGGCCAAGGCGGTCGGCGTCGTGATGGTGCCTTGTATCGTGTCGTACTTCGTGACGGGTCCGTGGCAGAGCGCGTTCGGCGTCGTGCCTCACTATTGGGCGTTGAAGGTCTTCTGGCTGTTCGACGAGGGAGCGACAGCGTCGGCGCTGGTGCACGCGATCATTGGGCTGGTCTGGCAGGCGGTATTACTGATGTGGCTCGTGCAGCATTTCTCGCGTGTCCTCAGGCGGTAGCGCCGAACACCGGTCCAGCGGATCGCAGAGCGTCAAGCCGGCTGAACCAGTCACGAACATGGTTCCAACTCGCGAAAATCCGGCTCACCATTAATCTTCCTCGTGTTCACAACGACTTGCGGCCCGTCGCATGGCCGACCGCAAACGTGAATCGAACCAGATTGGCTACGTCGCCTCGAACGGAATCTCGACCTCTAGGACTGCCAGGCGTCGCGGATGCAACGGCAGCGGCGATGCGATCGACATGCTGCTGAACAAGGGTCCACTTGGTGCTGCCCATCAGGAGGACCAAGGCGATGCGACTGACGCTGAGGTTCTGCTGATGACGGATGCGCCGGTCGGTGGTGAGCAGGTCGAAGCCCGCCCGCTCAGCGGCGTTCAACAACTCGCCGTTGCTCAACCTGTCCCAGCCCCTGGACTGCGCCGTGTGCACCGTGTGAACGGACAGTGCTCGGGCCAGGCCCTTCGGCGTGCCGGGGTCAAAGAGGACGAGCACCGGTGGGAACGTAGGAGCGCAGACTCTTGGCCACGAACTCCAGAACAGCCTCGATCTGTTCGCGCGTCACGTCGAACTGTTCGATCACCTCGTCGATGCTGAGGTCCTCGAGGTTCTGGATGACGGTCGCCACAGGCAGACGAGTGCCCTTGAACACCCACGCGCCGTTCACCTTCCCGGGAATGCTCTCGACGGCCTGGCACTGCGGGCGTCGACCCGCCCCAACCAACCAGCCTTGTGGTTCCAACTCACGAGAATGCGCCCGCACCAGCCGTTCATCAGCACTGTCGGCCGCGCCAATCAGTGTCCAGCGTGACCGCGTGGCGATAAGATCGCGCCGCCGACGGGCGATGCGTGCCGTTGCGCCGCGACACCAAGCCGGCGCTAGGCCGATAGGAAAACTAGCCTGTTCCGGAGGACCTGAAAGGCCCATATCCGCCTCCCGGCGCACCCGACCATCAAGTAGCCTCCGGCGTCTGAAGCGCCATGAGCTGGCGCGTCAGGCTGCTCGGTTGGCTGGTGCCGTGGCCTTCGGCTGCATGTCCGGACCCACCGCGCCGTCGTCCGCGTCCGCTGCCTGCACCCCGCATCCGGCCTCGGCGAACGCCGTGTTGCCGGTCTTCGGCCGGCCATTTGACGGCGCGTTTCCGATCGGTAATTTCTTCGATCACGACAAGCCGATCGAAGGCGACGCCAACGGGTACGTCCTCACATTGTGCGGCGCGCGCGACACAGCCAGGTGGATGGCCACCCGGGCTATGACTGGCGGATGCCGGAAGGCACACCGCTGCTCGCCGTCGCGGACGCCGTCGTCATGACTGCCGGACTTGAGGCGCCGAACTTCTGCCCGCAGTTGAATCGCACGGTGCAGGCGCTGCTCGTCGTGTTGATCCACACGGCACCGACAGGCGAGCTCTACGCGAGCATCTACGGCCATCTCTCACGTATCGACGTGCAGGCTGGCGCCTCCGTCAGCGAAGGCACGGTGATCGGGCTGTCAGGCAACACCGGCTGCAGCGGCACACCGCATCCGCACTTCGGCGTCGGGCGGAGCGTCGCCGGCCGCTATGTCCTGATCGATCCCTACGGGTGGCACGCTCCGATGGGGGATCCGTGGGAGCTCGACCCGCGCGGCGCGGCGAGCGTGTGGCTTTGGAAAGACGGAGCGGCGCCATCTCTTCGATAATGGTGCCGAGGCCGTCGAGCAGCCGCGGCGTCATCTTCACATAGCGGATACGGTTGCCCTTCGGCGTCGTGACATGGCCGTATTACTCGCTGCACTCGATCCGCAGCTTGCTCGCGCTTAGATCCACGTCCGTCCAACGAAGCGCGCGCATCTCCCCGGCGCGAAGACGAGCGTCGCCCCCTAGGAGCACCACCACATACGACGTGGAGTCGATCGCCCGTGCGCGTCGTGCGAAGCAGCTCCGCTGCCTCGTCGGTGTTGAGCGTGCGTTTAGGGAGGGACGTTCGTATCCCGTGAACCCTCTGAGCGAGCTCGCCGAGAAGTTCTGCACAGCCTCTCTCCTACCATTTCCGATGACGCTCGATACTGCGTGCCTGGCGCTCACTCCGAGCGCAGGGCCCAGGTCGGATCCGAGCCGGCAGTCCGTCGCGCGGGGACGAAGCAGGCCACCGCCGTCGATAGCAGGACAACCGCGGTCATCGCGGTCCAGGCGGTCGCGTCGGTCGCCTGGGTGTTGAAGAGCAGGCCGCGCAGCACGCGCGCCACGACGGCCGATCCGGCTATCCCGATCGCCAGACCGAGGACGGTCAGCGTGAAGCCGTGCCGGAACACCAGGCCGTACAGATTGCGGCGCGACGCACCAAGCGCCAGGCGGATGCCCATCTCGCGGCTGCGGAGCGTGAACACGTAGCTCGTCACGCCGTAAATACCGAGCGCTGAAAGTGTCAGCGCGACTCCGGCGAGCACAGCCAGGAGGAGCGTCGCATAGCGCTGGCTCGCGATCGATTCGCTGGCGGATGCCGCCAGCGTGCGCACGTCGGCCACCGCGATGTCTGGGTCGACCGAGCCCACGACACGCTGCAGAGTGCCGGCGAGTGCGGCCGGCTGTGTGGTCCGGCTGCGCGCGACGAGCAGCATCAGGCCCCAGCTATTCTGCGCGTGAGGCACATAGACGAGCGGGAGCTCGGCATCGGAGAGGCCGAGGTACTTGACTTCGTCGACGACGCCGACGATCTCACGAAGAACGTTTTCGTCGCGCCAAGACCGGACGCGGCGGCCGAGGGGCGACTCGTTGCCGAACATCTTCCGCGCAAAGCTGCGCGACACGATGATGACGGGGGTGCCCGCGGCGCTGTCATGGGTGGTGAACGCCCGGCCCTCCAGGACCGGAATCCCGAGCGTGCTGAAGTAGTGCGGCGTCACCACATTCCATTGGGCGCCGACATCGGCACCGGCGGGTGGCTCCGGCTGTCCCTCGGCGAGGAACACACGGCCCAGCCCGAAGCCGCCGCCGCCGACCGGCACGTACGAAGTGGCGGCAGCGCTTTCGACGTCCGTGGACTCTTCGAGCCGCGTGACGACATCCGAGACGAACTGCGCCGTCCGCTCAGCGGTCGGGTAGCGCGACCCAGGGATCGACACGCGTGCGCTCAGGACCCGGTCGACGCTGACGCCGGGGTCGACACGGCGGAGGCGGTCGAAGCTGCGGATCAGCAATGCCGCGCTCGTCACCAGGACCACCGCCGCCGCGATCTCCACCACGACGAGGACGTTGCGCAGCCGGATTACCCCGCGCGACGAGCCTGCTCTCTCGCCACTGTCGCTGAGGGCGCCTGCAACGCGCAGCGCGGACGTGGTGAGCGCCGGCATCAAGCCGGATATGAACGTCGCGACCAGACCGATGACGACGGTGGCCAGAAGGACCCGGGCGTCCAATCCGATGTCATTCAGGAACGGCGTCCCCTCCGGCGCGATCAGAACGAGACCTTTCATGATGAGCACCGCGAGTCCCAGCCCCATAGCTGCTCCGGCAGCGGAGAGCACCGCGCTTTCGACCAGGAGCTGCTGCAGGAGCCGGCGCCGGCTGGCGCCGAGCGACAGCCGGACGGCCAGCTCGCGCGCGCGACCCGTGCCGCGCACGAGCGCGAGGTTCGCGACATTCGCGCAGGCAATCAGCAGCACGGCCGCCACCGCGCCAAGGAGCACGTAGAGCGCCAGCCGCACCTCGGCGCTGACGATGTACTCGCGGAGCGGCACCAGCGTGTTGGTCCATCCGGCTCGCGACTCGGGATGTTCCTGTGCGACGCGCGCCGCGATTGCCGCGACCTGGGCCCGCGCGGCGTCCGGCGACACGCCCTCGCGCAGTCGCGCCAGGCCGAAGAAGATCATGTTGTCCCGGCGCGTCCGGACATCGTCGTTGAAGGCAGCCGTCCGCATGGGGAGAAACACGGCGGTGTCTTCGGGCCACACCTGCCGCGCCGGCACGACCCCGACGATGTCGTGGGGCACGCCTGCCAGTCGAATCGTGCGGCCCACCACGTCGGGAATGCCGCCGAAGCGGCGCTGCCACAGGCCGTCCGTAATCAGGGCGACCTTCGGGCTCGCCAGTGCGTGATCGTCCGGCACGAACGTGCGCCCCATGAGCGGCCTGACGTCGACCAGTGAGAAGAACCCTTCAGTGACCTGCGCGCTCTGCAGGCGTTCGGGATCGCCCTCGCCGGTGACGTCCACCGCGCGCGGCTGGCACAAGGCCACTTCGGCGAACAGGTCCGTCTCGCGGCGCCAGTCCGCGTAGTCGGCAAACGAGACGCTGCCCATCTCGATGCCGCGCCCCGCATGCTCGCTGACCGGCACGAACAGGCGATCGGCGTGGGGAAACGGCATCGGGCGGAGCAGCACGGCGTCCACCGCCGCAAAGATGGCAGACGTCGCTCCGATGCCGAGAGCGAGCGCCAGCGTGGCTGCGATGACAAACCCGGGCTGGCGGCTGAGAGAGCGGACGGCGTAGCGCAGGTCCTGGCGAAGACCGTCGACAAGGCGCGCGCCCGCCGCGCCCGGGGGCAAATCCGGTGGCGCCGGAACCGGCAGCTTCCGCCAGCCGCCCTCCCGCAACTCCGCGTCGGACAGCTCCTCGAGTGCGAGCTGACGTGCCTCCGTGCGGGTTTTTCCCTCCTGCACGAGCTCGACGACACGGTCGTCCAGATGCTGCGACAACTCGTCGATGATGCCGGTCTCTTCGGCGGGCGGTAGATTGAAGGCCGCGAGACGGCGGCGCAGCTCCAGTGTCCAATCAGACATGTTCGAGCTCCGTGATGCGGCGGATGGCATGGACGAAGTCGTCCCACGTGGTGCGGTGAGCGGCCAGCTCTTTGCGCCCGTGGGCTGTGAGTTTGTAGAACCGGCGCCGGCGCTCGCCGGCGCGCTCGACCCAGCGCCCCTGAATCCAGCCGCGGTGTTCGAGGCGATAGAGCAGCGGATAGAGCGAGGCGATCTTGAAGCGGATACGGCCTTCGGAGCGCTGGTCGATCAGCTTGCCGATCTCGTAGCCGTGACGGGCGCGGTGCTCGACCAGGGAGAGGATGAGCAGTTCGGCGCTGCCCTTTTTCAGCTCCCGGTCGAGCCCGGCGTTCGTATGCTTCATAGCTATATATTACATAAGCACAGGAATCCGGGTGTGCGCAACGAGGACGAGGTTTGATGGAGGTCCGGGGATTGCCCTCGGCCGCACGAGGCAATCAGACCGCTACGCGGTAAAAACTCGAACAGTGCATCTGGCCGGGCAATCATAGGTTGCCGGACGTGTGAACGACGGGAACGCGGACTATGCGGCTCGTCGGAACGCGTCAACGTGGCTCAGCCATTGCGCGATTGCGGCCATGTGTGGTTTGTTCGGAGGGTGACCGTCTTGACGTGGACCTGGTCGACGATCACGAGATGGCGGTTCGCCGCAATCCGGAAAGCACGAGAATCGAAGCCGCGACGATGGTGATCCCCACCGTTACGAAGCCGACGGTCACCAGGCCCTCCTGCCACGGTTGCCCGTTGCGCCCTGCGGCGGTAATCGGCGACATCGCCGCCGTGCCGAAGATCGCCGCCAGCAGCGTCACGACCCAATTCGCGTAGGTCCCGTACAGCACACTCCAGTAGGCCGCACGCTTCCATCGACGCGACAGCCTCACCGTCGTCCAGATGGCGCCCAACGCCAGCAGGAACGTGCCGTTCATCACACCTTCCAGGTGTGCCGCCAGTCCCATCCGCGGGTTGGCGAGGTTCTGTTCGACAAAGCCGGTGAGGAGACCGAGCAGGAACAAGAACATACCGTGCCAGACCAACTGGTGCCCGGAGTCTTCGGCGCGCGTCTTCTCTTCCGACCTGACCTTCAGCCCATCGTCAATTGTCGTTGGGACTGCCTTCATGCCATTTCTCCTTTTAATGGACATGTGTCGCGAGTGCGGCGCAGCGGTAGATTCGTTCCGGCTCGTGTGCAAAGCAGCACAGACATCTACTACGCATGCTGTCAGGCTATCGGCTATCGACGGTTGCCGCATATGCGGCTTGGATCGCGGAGCATGACAGCGTTCAGCGGAGACGTGGCGCCCGGCAACGCGCGCACTGTAGAGCATCAACAGGTCCTTGCTGCCCACCGCCGTGTCTGCTCCCGTGCATGATTGGAGTCTGTTCGCCTCGGCGCCGGACACCGTGCAATTCGGCACAGCGGGCCCTGTTGCCGGTGGCTACACTCGTCTCATGTTCCTCCGACAATACGAAGACACTGCTGTTCATTGCCTGGTCGATTGCGATCATCCTTGGGGCGCTCGCGATCGGAATCACGTCAGTTTCGAACTGGATCGTTGTGGCCTGCGTTGCCGTCGTGCCGCCTTTGGTGGTGCGAAGTTTCTGGCGCGCTCCGGAACAGACAATCTCCGAAAGCATCCACGAGGCTCGCAGGTAGAGGCATTGGCAATCACCATGACGACCATTGACCACGACCGCGATCCGCAGATGCACGAGCTGGAGCGGATGAAGAATGTTTTCCTCGTTGCGCAGCAGCGGCGCCGCGAGAGAGCCGCCGCTTCGCGTCGCGGCGATACTGGTGACGGTGACGGGCCACCAGTGGCGGGCCCTGTCGCCGATGGTCAGGTGGGCATCGCCGCCTTGCGACCCTGACGCCATGCCGCATGTGAACCTGCGATGGCCTATAGGGCGCGTCATCGCGACCGTGGCGGCGCGGCTCCGGGACTGCTGGCATCGAGAAGATGTGCCTGTAAGCCTGCGGATCGCTCCACCGGACGAAGTGAGGCCGCGCGTTCCTGCCGCGTACATGCCCTTGTACACGTACCTCGATCGCCGCTACGCCGCCACCGTAGTCTTGACGTTCGAACAGATCGAGTCGTTGCTCGGATTCACGCCGCCGTCACCAGCGTTCGCAGATGCGGGGTGGTGGACAGTCGCCTGTGAGGCAAACGATCGCCACACGGCTGCATGGACCGCCGCGCATCGCCGCGCAGCCCCGCACCTGAGTGCGCGAATCGTGGCGTTTGAACGGCTTCCGTGATTGCGGCTCGCAACCAGAGTCGGCCTCTCCCGTCGAACCTCTGACCAGCCGCGTTGAGGACCGCGGCAACCGCGCTTTCACCGTCGCGACTACCCTTCGAGGAAACGCATTCGGGCCGACGGCCTGTTTGAAGGTTCGATCCTTCGCGGCTCACCAGCCTTCGGAATCTGCAGGCACACCACAAGTGCCGGCCCTGGCAACATCACATCACCACCGAGTTCCCAGACCAGGCCCGCGCCTTGGTCTCGAGAACTACCTCAAGTCCGGCTTCGGCGACGATTCGCACGCAACAGCTTCGCGTTCTCCTTGACAGATTAGGAGAGCGAGCGATACCCTCCTAAGGCGTATAGGGGAGCACTGGTGGTTCCAGCGGCTGAGCTCTTACCGGGCACGCTTGACTTACTGATCCTGAAGGCCGTTTCGCTCGGCGCCGAGCATGGGTACGGCGTGTTGCTGCGGATCGGGCAAATTACCGGGAACGCACTGACCATCGAGCAGGGCGCCCTTTACCCCGCGCTGTATCGCCTCGAACATCGAGGGCTGCTCGACACCGAGTGGGGCACGTCCGATAACAACCGCAAGGCCAAGTTCTACAGCCTCACCGCCGAAGGCCGAAAGCGCCTGAAGGCCGAAACCGAACGTTGGAATCGCACCGCTCTCGCTGTCAACACCGCACTGCGCGCACAGGAGGCGTAATGGCGCTGTGGGCCCGACTGCGTTCGTTCTGGCACAACGTCCTCCACCGCTCCGACCTGGAGCGAAACATGTCCGACGAAGTGCAGTTTCACCTCGAGCGCCGCGCCGAGGACCTGATTGCCCACGGCGGTCTCTCCCGGGAAGAAGCGATGCGGATCGCGCGGCTCGAGTTCGGATCCGTGGAGAAATACAAGGAAGAGGCTCGGCAGAGTCTCGGCCTGAGGCTGGTCGACGAGTTGCGCGCCGACCTGCGATATGCGTTCCGCACCTTGGGCAAAAGCAAAGGGTTTACGGCGGCCGCGATCGCAACGCTCGTGCTCGGCATCGGCGCGAACACGGCGGTGTTCAGCGTCGTGGACGCGCTGCTCCAGCGCAGGCTTCCGGTGAAGAATCCCGAGGAATTAGTCGTGTTCGATTGGCTGCGTACGTCGGAGTCGATGGTGGCTGGCTATTCCGGGTACGGTCGACCGGGACCGGCGCCTGGAGTGGGCGTTCGCGCGTCGTTTTCCGCCCTCACAGTGGAGCGGTTCCATGAACACACCACCACGCTGGCAGACGTCTTCGCCTTCTCCCCTACGGGCACACTGAACATCGTCGCCGATCGTCAGGCCGATACGGCCTCAGGCCTGTTCGTCACAGGTAACTACTTTACGGGACTGGGCGTTCAGGCGCTCGTCGGGCGGACCTTGTCAGCGCCTGACGATCGCCCGCAGGCGGAACCGGTGGCGGTAATCAGCCATCGCTATTGGCGACGGCGATTTGCGAGTGACCCGAGCGTCGTCGGGAAGACGATTGACGTCAATCGGTCGCCTGTCGCGATAGTGGGGGTCACGCCGGAAGGATTTGATGGACCTCGGATGGGCGAATCGAGCGACATTTCTCTCCCGATCGCGATGGCGGCGCGCCTGAATCCGACGGGCCGCGCCCGGCCGGTGTCGGTCTGGTGGCTCCAGATGATGGGGCGATTGAAGCCGGATGTGACGCGAGAACAGGCGCTCGCCGCGCTGCAGACGACATTTGCGGACACGGTACGTGAAAGCTGGGCGGCGCGGCCACCCGATACGCGGAATCCGACACGGAGTGAGCTTCCACAACTCCGTGTGCGCCCCGGCGCGCAAGGTCCCGATGGCCCCCGCATCGATGCACAGCAGATCCTGTCCGCGGTGTTCGGCGTCGTCGCGGCCATTCTGCTGATCGGATGTGCCAATCTCGCGACCCTCCTGGTGGTGCGCGCGTCTGCGCGCCGCCAGGAGGTCGCAGTGCGGTTGACGCTCGGTGCGAGCCGCTGGCGAGTGATCCGGCAATTGATGACCGAGGCCCTCGTCCTCGCCGGAGTCGGTGGGATCGGGGGTGCCATCCTTGCCTGGTGGGGGAAGGATTTCCTGCTCTGGCTCCCGGCGGGTGAGACTCCCATCGTGGATCCGCGCATCGACCCGCGAGTGCTTGCGTTCACGGCCGCTCTGTCGGCGATCGCCGCGGTGTTGTTCGGGATTGCCCCTGCGCTGCGAGCGACGCGCACGGACCTCGGGCCGTCGCTGAACACCAGCGCGCAGAAGGGAGGCCTCACCCGGGGGATGGCGAGCAAAGCGCTTCTGATTGCGCAGCTCGCGATCAGCCTCGTGCTCCTGGTCGGCGCCGGGCTGCTGGTGCGCACACTGTACAACTTCAGCAGGGTTGATGTGGGGTTCAACGCCGACAACCTGCTCGTGTTTTCCATTGATCCTGTCTCGGAGAGTGACAATCCGTCGCGCATCTTCGAGATGTACGATCGGCTCGTGGCCGCCATCGAGGCCGTTCCGGGCGTTCAGTCCTGCACGATGTCGGTGATGCCGCTCATCGCGCGGCGCGAGTGGGACGAAACCGTGCAACCCGATGGTGGCGGCCTGCCAAAGAGCGCGTTCATTCAGATCGCCCGGTGGAACTTCCTCGAGACCATGGGCATACCGTTGATCGCGGGACGAGACCTGTCATCCGCCGACACGCTCGGTCGTCCCCGCGTGGCCATCATCAACGAAACCATGGCGCGGGAACTGTTCGGCGAGCCAACGCCGCTCGGGCGCCATTTTCAGTTTGTGAATGGCGGCGATCGCAATGTGCCGATCGAAGTGGTCGGCGTGGCGGGCGATTCGAAGTATGCGAGCCTCGCTCAGCGCGTGCCCCCGACGCTCCTCATGCCGCATGCGCAGGCCTCGCCCAGCGGGATGACGGTTGCCGTGCGGACCACCTCGGATCCAATGACGGTCGCCTCCGCCGTCCGCGAGGCGGTTCGACAGACCGACCCGACGATTGCACTCG
>Ga0247829_10000914_pt1 | contig 12604 bp, 7 predicted proteins | sample 12C_Control_Day4_FD_207765 | JGI IMG/M metagenome (GOLD analysis project Ga0247829, IMG submission 207765) | Soil microbial communities from agricultural site in Penn Yan, New York, United States - 12C_Control_Day4 | ecosystem: Environmental > Terrestrial > Soil > Agricultural land | place: USA... | reverse complement strand
GTCCTGTGGAGCGAGCGCCGCCGCCGCGCCTGGCATCACCGCCCCGTCGAAATTGAAGCAGGCCGTTCGGCTCGAGCCTCGGGTGTCGAGCTCAATGATGCCATTCAGTGCGACGGTGGGCACCTTTCCTTCGGCCTTGTGGACGTAGGCTCCGCCATCGCCTGAGATCCCGCTCGTTAGAGGGGCGTCGGCAAACGTGATCGTCAACGGAATGGCGGTGTTGGGGCCTGCGGTTACAGATGCCGTAAATGCGATGACTACGGCGGACGTCGACGCGTGCGGATAGAACTTTGAGAGCATGTGTCCTCCGGAAATTGCGTTCATCCTGTAAAACGAATTCGCCAGTGGCATCCGAACAAATGCCGAATTGCGCCCGGAGATGCGGGATAAGATGCGGCACCGGCAGCAATGGGTGACATTCCTGGCCCTCGCGAGAGCGCGGAATCTACGGTTTTTTTGCTCGAGCGCTTCCGCGCGGGGGACAACGATGCGCTGAACCGGCTTTTCGCTCGATATGTTCCGCTGCTCCAACGATGGGCGAGCGGGCGACTGCCGCGATGGGCCCGCGACCTCACCGACACGCACGACCTTGTTCAGGACGCCGCCCTCCAGACGTTTAAGAACATCGAGGACTTCGAACATCGCGGCGAAGGTGCGCTGCAGGCGTACCTCCGCCAGGCGGTCATGAACAGGATCCGGGACGAGTTCCGAAGGTCCGCGCGGTCCCCCGAGTCGACGGCGATTTCCAGCGGTCTGCTCGATAAGGGGACGTCTCCCTTTGAACGCGCCGTCGGCGCCGAGTTATTGGACGCATATGACGCCGCGCTGGCGAGGCTCGAGGTCACCGAACGCGAAGCGATCATCGGGCGCATCGAACTTGGTCTCACGTATCCGGAACTGGCGAGCGCGATGAACAAGCCGTCGCCCGACGCCGTGCGTATGACTGTCGCGCGTGGGCTGGTACGTCTCGCCGAGGAGATGGGTCGTGAAGAACGCTGACGAGGACGATCCGAAAGTCGCCGTGGCCGCGCGTCTCGCCGATGGCCAGCCGGTGGATTGGTCTGCTGTCGCGCGGTCCGCTCACACGGATGCGGAACGAAAGTTTTACGACCGCCTGCGCGCCGTGGCCGAAATCGCGAAGGCGCACGCTCCAGGAGCCGGCGACGATGTTCACGGATCGATCCGCGGGGCCCAGCAGTACATCAGCGGCGATCGGCAGGATCCGATCAGCTGGGGCCCCTTGCGGATCATCGAGAAGATCGGTCGTGGATCGTTTGGCGATGTCTACCGCGCGCGGGACCCGCGGCTCGATCGCGACGTGGCGCTGAAGCTCCTGCGATATCGCGAGCCCCCGGAAGACCAGCTCATTGTCGAGGAAGCGCGGCTGATGGCGCGTGTCCGCCACCCAGGCGTTGTCACGATCTATGGCGCTGAACGGATCAACGGGCGAACCGGCATCTGGATGGAGCTTCTGTCGCGAAGCGTGGGAGACGAAGTCGCCCAGCAGGGCCCAATGGCGGCAGTCGAGGCTGCGCGTGTCGCCGCGCATGTTGCGGGCGCCCTGAGCGCCATTCATCGAGCCGGCCTGATCCACCGCGACGTGAAAGCGCAGAACGTGTTGCGCGACGCCGCTGGGCGTGCGGTGCTCACCGATTTTGGAACAGGCGGCGAGCTCGATCGAAGTGGGGGTCCGACAGCCGGCACCCCACTCTACCTTGCGCCCGAGGTGCTGGATGGCTCGCCGGCAACGGTGCGCTCCGATGTGTACTCACTCGGCGTTCTGCTGTATTTCCTGCTCACCGGCGCGTACCCGGTAGAAGGCCGAAGCACCGACGAGGTGCGGCGAGCCCACCGCGAGCACAGCTACGTAAAGCTGGCAACACGGCGACCCGTGCCGCCGGCGCTGGCTGACATCGCGAACCGTGCGCTTTCGCCTGATCCCGCCGACCGATTTCCCGATGCGGGTTCGTTCGAGCACGCGTTGACTGCCGTTCTTCAACCACAATCCTGGGCGACACTGCTTCTGCTGGCGCTTCTCGCCGTCGTGGGGCTGGCGATCTTCGCTGCCTGGCACACAAGCGTCGTTCGCCCCAACGATGGATCGCGTGGATTGGTGCAGGTCGGCATGTTGCACCGCAATATGCGATATGGCGGTGTCTCGCCGGATGGGACGTCGATCGTCTGCTCCAATGCGAAATGGCGGTTCGCCCTGTGCGAGCTCAATTCAGAGGTGGTGCGGCCCATCATCACCGACGCCTCCGTCGGGTTCGCCGATGGCGCCTTCTCGCAGATCTCGCCGGACGGTCGGCGGATCGTCTATATGGCCCGCAGCCGGCTGGAGCCGAAAGCGCACACTACCTTGCACGTGCAGAACATCGATGGGACGGGAGCACGTCAACTATTCACTCCGCAACCGCATCAATGGTACCTGCGACCAACGGCCTGGGCCAGCCGGGCCGATGTTCTCGTCGGCGACCTGAAGGATCTCGACGAGGCACACCGCGTCGTGCTGCTCGATCCTGCTACTGGAGCGATTCGCGTCGTTCGTGAGTTCACTCGTGAGCAACCCGTCGAGTCGATCGATATTTCGGCAGACGGGCGGTTCGTTGTTCACGATCTCCCATCGGGTCCGACGTGGACCCGCGACCTCTTCGTGATCGATGTCGCGTCCGGACGGTCGTGGATGCTCGCCGGCGGCGACTCCGACGAGATCTCTGCTGTCTGGTCGCGAGATGGATCCCGTATCTATTTCACGAGCGATCGCTCGGGGACATTCGGGATCTGGTCGCAACGAGTAGTCGACGGCCACCCGCTCGGGGATCCGGAGATGATCATGGACACCGGACGCGATATGTTCAGTCCCGTCGGCGCGATCGGGATGGGTAGCAGCATCCTCTATACCCGCCGGACAGGCGGGTTCGACGGCTACCGCGCCAATCTCGATCTGTCGGGTGCGACGATGGCAGTTCGGCGCCTTTCCCCGCGGGCGCTCGATCAGATCGCGTCGCCCGATTGGTCACCTGACGGATTACGCCTGGCGTACTTGTCTTCTCCTACCCGTATCGGCAATCGCCGGGCTGCCACCCGCGTCGTGATCCAGGATGCCCGGTCGGGACGTGAGATCGACTGGCCGATCGACGGGCAGGTGCATCAGACGTCGATACGATGGTGGGTCGATGGAACGTCTGTGGTGATCAGGCGCGGAGCAGAACAGCGCGGATCCATAATGGAACAGCGGGACGCGCTGACGGGACACGTCCTCCGCGAGATTCCGATCGTCGGGGCTGGCGGAGATCTTGTGCCATTGCCGGATGCATCGGCCGTGATCTACACCGCGGGGTCGGCGGTCCACGAGCTACGGCTTTCTGACATGCGGCACCGCACGCTGATGACCGTCGAGAAGCCTTGGTTCCTCAACGAGCCGGCAGGGCTCAGCATTACGCACGATGGTCAAAGGATCGCCGTCTCCATCTATCGGCAGAACTTGACTGGTCTGACAGCGCGAATCATCGCCCGCAATTCCGGAGCGATTACCGAAGTGCAGTTTCCGGTGAAAGCGATACCGGTCGCATGGGCCGATCTCGACAGGACGCTTCTGGGTGTGACCTGGGGCGTCGACCCCGGGTTCCGGCCACGGGTGTTTGCTTTCGACCTGAGCGCCCGCACGACGAACTATCTGGGCCTGAGTGCCGACCAGATCCGACACGTTCGCATTCATCCAGCTGGTCGCGAAATCGTCTTCTCCGCGGGCCAGAGCCGCCTTGACTTATGGCTGCTCCAGAACCCGGATCGCTGAAGGCGTGCAGTCAGACCCCGTGCCCGTAGCCGATTTCGGACGGGGTCGTGGCGAAATCCGGAATGGGCTGTAAGGACTCTCGCGAGGCGCGCGCGCACACGCGCAGAACGATGGCGGACAGATCGCTGTCGGTGACCACCTTCTCGCGGTCGGCATGTTCGATGACCGCTCGATACACCGCATCGAGCTCGCGGCGCTCCAGCGTGATACCGATCAGTTCGCACCGCCGCTGTACCGCGTGACGCCCCGAGTGCTTGCCGAGGACGAGCGTCGCCTGGGGCACGCCCACTTCCTCCGGCCGCATGATTTCGTACGTCCTGCGGTCCTTCAGCATGCCGTCCTGGTGGATGCCGGCCTCGTGCGCGAACGCGTTGCGGCCGACGATGGCCTTGTTCGACTGCACCCCCTCGCCGGTCACGTTCGACAGCAACTGGCTCGAGGCATAGATCTCGCGCGTGACGATGCCCGTGCGATAGGGGAGGCGATCTGCTCGTACGCGCGTCGCCATGACGACCTCCTCGAGCGAGGCGTTTCCGGCACGCTCGCCGATCCCGTTGATGGTGCACTCCACCTGGCGCGCGCCTCCCTCCAGAGCGCCGAGGCTGTTGGCGGCCGCGAGGCCCAGATCGTCATGGCAATGCGTGCTCCAGACCACCTGGTCCGAACTGGGCACGCGATTGATGATTGTCTGGAAGAACGCCTTCATTTCGTCAGGCGTCGAATAGCCCACCGTGTCTGGCAGGTTGACGGTCTTCGCGCCCGCCTGGATCACGGCCTCGCACACGCGCCAGAGGAACTCGGGATCGCTCCGCGTCGCATCCTCCGCCGAGAACTGCACGTCGTCGGTGTACTGCCGTGCGTGGCGCACCGCGGCAATCGCGCTATCCATGCACTGCTGCCGGTTCATCCGAAGCTTGCGTTGCAGGTGGAGGTCAGAAGTGGCGATGAACACGTGGATGCGGCGCCGTTCCGCCGGCCGCAGCGCCCACCCGGCACGGTCGATGTCGGCTGCGTTGCAGCGACCGAGCGCGGCGATCACGGGACCGCGAACGCTGCTGGCAATCATCCGCACAGCCTCGGCGTCCGCTTCGGAGGCGATGGGAAACCCCGCCTCGAGGATGTCGACGCCGAGCGCCGCGAGCTGGCGTGCGATCTCCAGCTTCTCTGCGGTGCGCATCGAAAACCCCGGCGCCTGCTCGCCGTCGCGAAGCGTCGTGTCGAAGATCGTGATCCGTGTGTCTGGCATACGTTCCCCCGCCTCTTTTTTACCGGATCGAAGGCATGGCAGTCCAATTTATTGTTTTTGTCATTTCATAAGATTTCGTTATGCTGCCCCTATGCAGCTGCAGGACCTGCATGTATTCGTCACCGTTGCGCAGGAGCGCAGCTTCTCGCTGGCGGCGCGCAAGCTCCATCGCACCCAGCCGGCAGTCAGCCAGGCGATCCGGCGGATCGAGGACGAGCTGGAGGACCGGTTGTTCGACCGTTCTTCACGAAACGGCGCTTTGACGGAAGCGGGGACGCTGCTCCTCGAGCACGCCGAGCGCTTATTGCGGATGGCGTCCGCAGCCCAGGCAGCGGTCCGCGAGCTGCAGCACGTCAGACGCGGACGCGTCGTCATCGGCGCGAACGAGGCGGCCGTCCACTCGCTGCTGCCCTTCGTGCGTGATTACGCGGCGAGCCACCCGCAGGTCACGGTCGAAGTACGTCGCGTGCCGTCGCGGCGCATTGCGAGCGAGCTGCTCGAGCGGTCGATGGACTTTGGCGTGATGACCTTTCTGCCGGCCGATCGAGCCCTGCAATCGATCCCACTCGGCGGCGATGAGCTCGTCATGCTGGCGCACCCGGAACATCCTCTCGCGCGGCGAAAGCGCGTGTCGATCGAGGAGGTCGGACGGCAGGTGGTGATCGCCCACAACGATCCGTCGCCCACGCGCGAGCGTGTACTGCGTCTGTACGAACGTCGCCACGCGCCCATCAACATCCAGATCTCGCTGCCCAGCCTCGACGGGATCAAACGCGCGGTTGAAATGGGCGTGGGTGTCGCCGTGCTGCCGAGGCGCTGTGCGCTCACCGAGATCGCTCGCGGCGATCTCGTCGCCGTGAAGGTGCCGGAGCTCGGAGCACGACGAACTGTCAGATTCGTCTTCCGACGCACCGGCGAGCGCTCGCACGCAGCGGGCGCCTTTCTCGAGCTCGTGCGCGCGTGCACTCGCTCCGTGTAATGGGAATGGAACAACCATCCAGCATTCACGGCCAGCCGCGTATGTATGGCAGGCGGCTGGCCACCGCGCGCACCTCGTCGTAGCGTTCGAGCAGCAGCCCCGTCGCGTCCCAGGATCCGTCCAGGAACGCGTCGCGCGCCGCCGACGGCATCTGCAGCGTCGCCTGCAGAGCGTTCCACTGCACGATCATCGTTTGAAGATCCACTGTGAACGCTACGCTCGGATCGGATTCTGCCGCGGACTGCAACCGGACTGCGTCGGCCGGCGCGACGGTCACGCACGGCATGCCGATCGCGACCGAATTACCGAAGAAGATTTCCGAGAAGGATTGACCAACGATCGCGCGGATGCCCCGACGACGGATCGCCTGGGGCGCGTGCTCGCGCGAAGAGCCGCAGCCGAAGTTCGCGTTGACCAGCAGAATGGTTGCTGTCTCGAAGGCGGGATTCGAGAGCGGGTGTGCGTCACCTGCCTGTACCCGATCGTCCTCGAACAGATGCTGCTCGAGGCCTTCGAACGAGACGGATCGCAGAAAGCGCGCGGGGATGATCCGGTCCGTGTCGATGTTGTCGCCGCGCAGAGGGAGAGCGCTGCCCGAGATCGTCGCGATCTTCTCAACCGACATCGCTGAACGTCCTGACGTCGATGACTTCTCCGGCGACCGCGGCCGCCGCCACCATCGCGGGGCTCATCAGCAGCGTGCGGCCGACAGGGCTTCCCTGTCGTCCCTTGAAATTGCGATTGGATGATGACGCACAGACCTCGCGGCCATTGAGCCGATCCTGGTTCATCGCCAGGCACATCGAGCAGCCGGCGCCACGCCACTCGAACCCCGCCTCGATGAACAAGTGGTGCAGCCCTTCGCGCTCGGCCGCTTCACGAACGGCCTGCGATCCGGGAACGACGAGGGCGGTGACGTTCGGCGCCACGTGCCTGCCGCGGACGATTCGCGCGGCCTCGCGGAGGTCGGAGAGGCGCGCATTGGTACAGGAGCCGACGAAGGCGACATCGATACGGGTGCCGGCAATGGCTGCGCCTTCGCGCAGTCCCATGAATTCGAGGGCCTCTTCAACCGACGCGCGGTCAGCCGCCGACAGGTCTGTTCGCCTTGGCAGCGGCTCGTCGATGTAGACCGACTGGCCCGGGTTGATGCCCCAAGTGACGGTCGGACGGATCGACGTCGCATCGATCGCCACTTCGTCGTCGAAAGTTGCGTCGGCATCCGACGCGAGTGAGCGCCACCAGGAGGCGGCGCGGTCGAATTCGTCGCCTTGCGGAACGAACCGCCGTCCCCGTAAATAACCGACGGTCGTCTCGTCCGGGTTCACGTAGCCGACGCGGGCACCACCTTCGATGGACATGTTGCAGATGGTCATCCGCTCGTCCATGGACATGCCGGCGATCGTTTCGCCCGCATATTCGTAGGCGTACCCGACGCCGCCGTTCACTCCCAGGCGCCGAATGATCGCGAGAATCACGTCTTTGGCATAGACACCGGGGGCGAGCCGTCCGCGCACCATGATCCGGCGGACTTTCAGCGGATCCATGGCCAGGCATTGTGATGCGAGCACGTCGCGCACCTGCGACGTCCCGATGCCGAATGCCACCGCGCCGAAGGCGCCGTGCGTGGAGGTGTGGCTGTCACCGCACGCGATGGTCAACCCCGGCTGCGTCAACCCGAGCTCGGGGCCGACCACATGGACGATGCCTTGAGCACCAGAGGAGAGATCGAATAATCGAATGCCGAACTCGCGGCAGTTGCGCTCGAGGGCCGATAGCATGTCTTCGGCCATGACGTCCAGGAACGGGCGCCGCTGATCCTTTGTCGGAACGATGTGATCCACCGTCGCCATCGTGCGGTCGGGAAACATCACGCCCCCGCCACGCGCCCGCAACATGTCGAAGGCCTGCGGGGTCGTGACTTCGTGGATCAGATGGAGACCCACAAACAGCTGCGTCTGCCCATTCGGCAGCTTGCGCACAGCGTGCGCTTGCCACACTTTCTCCAGCAGCGTGGATCCCATGAATCGCTGATGCTACCACGCTGAAACTGCACACTGATGTGATGGCGAACGCCGCAGGTAATGCGACGCGCATGTCCAGCGTTCAGCCAAACCGACTCCTGTGCAAGCCGAGTCCCGCGCCGTGCCCGCAGCCGCGACCGTATAATTGACTTTCCCCCCAATGGATTTTCTCGCCAAGCTCAATCCGGAACAGCGTGAGGCGGTGCTGCATCGCGACGGGCCCCTGTTGATCCTCGCCGGTGCGGGGTCCGGCAAGACGCGCGTGATCACGTATCGCATCGCCCACTTGATCGGCGATGGACATGCCGAACCGGATCAGGTCCTCGCGGTCACCTTCACGAACAAGGCCGCGGGCGAAATGCGGGAGCGGGTCGAGGGGCTCATCGGCACCGAGGCGCAAGGGGTGTGGCTCTCCACGTTCCATTCGCTGTGCGCGCGGCTGCTCCGCCGCGAGGCGCCGAAGATCGGGCTGAGCCGTGACTTCGTCATCTACGACTCCTCGGACCAGGCGGCCGTCGTCAAGCAGGCACTCCGTGAGCTGAATATCGACGACAAGTTCGTGCCGCCGCGCATGGCACTCTCGCGCATCAGTCATGCGAAAAACCGCATGGAAGGGCCGGACTCGCTGAAAGGCACGTGGGACGTCCGCGGTGAGCATCTCGCCAAGATCTATGAGAAGTACGTGCTCGCGCTGAAGGACGCCAACGCGCTCGACTTCGACGATCTGCTGCTCAAGACGGTCGAGCTCTTCGAGAGCGTCGAGCAGGTGCGCGACTTCTACTCGCGTAAGTTCCGGTTCGTCATGGTGGACGAGTACCAGGATACGAACCGTCCGCAGTACCTGCTGATCCGCCGCCTCGCTGAGGCATACAGGAATCTTGCTGTCGTAGGCGACCCCGACCAGTCGATCTACAAGTGGCGCGGCGCCGACCTGAAGAACATCCTCGACTTCGAGCACGACTTTCCGGAAGCGAAGATCGTCCGCCTCGAGCAGAACTATCGCTCGACGCAGGTGATTCTCGACGCCGCCACCGCGGTCATCAGCCAGAACACCAACCGGAAAGATAAGCGGCTGTGGACCGATCGCGAGGGCGGAGCGAAGATCGTGTACTTCCGCGGCAACGACGAGCTCGAGGAGGCCGACTTCATCACGCGCTCGATCAAGGCCCGTCGTCAGGAGGACGTCCGCTCACTGATGGCCGTCCTCTACCGAACGAACGCGCAGTCGCGAGCGATCGAAGATTCGCTGATGCGTGAAACGATCCCCTACAAGATCATCGGTGGCGTCCGCTTCTATGAGCGGAAGGAGATCAAGGACGCGCTCGCGTTCCTGAAACTGATCATCAATCCACACGACGACGTCAGCCTGCGCAGGGTGATCAACGTGCCGGCGCGCGGCGTTGGCAAGGGTGTCATGGACTCGCTGCAGGCAATCGATCCGGAAGCCGTCGTCGCCGACGCTCCGCCCCTTCTTGCCGCAGGCCTGCAGGAGGTCAGCTCCGCACGATCGCTGTGGGCGAAGGCGATGTATGCAATCGATGGATCGAAACTGGCGCCACGCGCGACGGCCTCGCTGCGGGCCTTTCGAGATCTGATTGTCAGTCTCGCGGAATCGGCGCGGCAGGACATCGTTTCGATCATCCTCGGGAAGATGCTCGATCAGACCGGTTATTTGAATGCGTTGCGCGAGGAAAACAGCGAAGAAGCGAACGATCGCATCGAGAACCTGATGGAGCTGGTCTCGGCGGCGCGCGACTACGAGTCGCACGACTCCGAGGCCTCACTCGGCGGCTTCGTCGATCGCCTGTCGCTGCTTTCGGAGACCGATGAAGAGTCGGGCAACCGTGAAGCGCGCGTCTGGCTGATGACGATGCACGCCGCGAAGGGACTCGAGTTCCCGCTCGTGATCATCGCCGGCATGGAAGAAGGCCTGTTCCCGCACTCCCGGTCCGGCGAGAACGAGGAAGAAATCGAGGAAGAGCGCCGCCTCTGTTATGTCGGCCTCACACGCGCGGAAGAAAAGCTGATCCTGACGAGCGCCGCCCGCCGGCGGGTCTTCGGCGAGTACCAGTCCACGGTCCCGTCTCGATTTCTCGACGAGATTCCGTCAGAGCTGGTGGAACGGATCGCTCCCACGGTGAGCTCGCACTACCAGTCGGCGTTCACGCACCAGCATTACGAGTTCCGCACCAATCCCTATGGCCGTGGCGGCAAGGGACGCGGCGGCCGATGGCGTGAAGAAGGACCGTCGTACGATTACGAGAACGAGGATCAGTCCAGCGGCGCGTCGGTGAGGGTCGGCATGCGCGTCCGCCATGCGCAGTTCGGCGTCGGTAACGTCATTGCCATGGAAGAGCACACCGACGACGTCAAGGTCACAGTGCGCTTCAATACCGTCGGCGTCAAAAAGCTGCTGGCGAAATTCGCGAAGCTGGAGCCTGCTTAGGAGCGCTTCCCTGCGGCGCTTCACGCCACTCGCCCCTACGTGCTCTCAGGCGCGGAGGGTTCCGAAGACGCGACATCCTCACCGTTCTCTTCCTCCTTTTCGGCGAGTTTGGCGACGGCAACGACCATGTCGCCTTCTTCCATCTCGATCAGACGGACGCCCTGAGTGGCACGGCCGATCGTTCGGATGTCTCCGGCGCGCGTGCGCAGGATCATTCCCTGCTGACTGATCAGCATCACCTGGTCATCGTCGGTGACGAACACCATGCCGACGACCTTGCCATTGCGGTCCGACGTCTGGATGTCGATGACACCGTAGCCGCCGCGCGACTGGAGACGGTACTCCTCGAGCTCGGTGCGCTTGCCGTAACCGTTCTGCGCGACCGTCAGCACCGTACCACCGGGGCGAACGACTTCCATCCCGACCACCTCGTCGTCATCCCGCAGCGCGATTCCGCGGACGCCGTAGGCCGTGCGTCCCATCGGGCGCACATCGGTCTCTTCGAAGCGGATCGCCATTCCGTCGCGCGTGCCGATGAGGATCTGATCGGCCCCCGCGGAGAGCTCGACCGCGATCACCGCATCACCCTCCTCGATACCCATCGCGATGATTCCGTCCGCGCGCGGATTGCGGAAGGATGAAAGATCCGTCTTCTTGACCACGCCCTTGCGCGAGCCCATGACGACGAACTGCTGGTCCTCCTGGGCGGGGAATTCCTTGACGGCGAGCAGCGCGGCGATCTTCTCCCCTTCCTGCATTGAGACCAGGTTGGCGATGGCTTTGCCCTTGCCGTCCGCGCCGGCGTCCGGGATCGCGTGGACCTTGAGCCAGTAGGCGCGGCCACGATCCGTGAAGATCATGATGTAGGAGTGCGTCGAGGCGATGAAGAGATGGCTGACGAAGTCCTCTTCGCGCGTGCGCATCCCGATACGCCCCTTGCCGCCGCGGCGCTGCATCCGGTAGGTGGTGATGGCGGTCCGCTTGATGTAGCCGGTATTGGTCACGGTGATCGCGACATCCTCGTCGGCGATCAGGTCCTCGATGCGGAACTCTCCGCTCTCGTCCTCGATGATCGTCGTGCGGCGCTCGTCGCGGTAGCGATCGCGCACGGCTTTCAGCTCGTTGACGACGACCGCCATGAGGAGCGCCTCGCTCGAGAGAATGGCACGCAGCCGTTCGATCGTGCGCATGATCTCGGCGAGCTCGTCGAGGATCTTCTGGCGTTCCAGACCGGTCAGACGCTGCAGCTGCATGTCGAGGATCGCCTGCGCCTGGATCTGTGACAGCTTGAAGTGCGTCATCAAGCCTTCACGCGCTTCCGCCGGGTTCTTCGAGCCGCGAATGAGCTTGATCACCTCGTCGAGGTGATCGAGCGCGATCCTGAGCCCCTCGAGGATGTGCGCCCGTGCCTCCGCCTTGCGCAGCTCGAACTCCGTCCGCCGTCGCACCACCTCGCGCCGAAACTCGACGAAGTTCTCGATGACTTCGAGCAGGCCCAGCACGCGCGGACGGCCGCCGACGATGGCGAGCATGATGATGCCGAAGGTCGTCTGCAGCGGCGTGTGTTTGTAGAGATTGTTGAGGACGACTTCGGCGACCTCGCCGCGCTTCAACTCGATGACGATGCGCATGCCATCGCGATCCGATTCATCGCGCAGATCTGAAATGCCCTCGATCGTCTTTTCGCGCGCCAGGTCGGCGATTTTCTCGATCAGCCTGGCCTTGTTCACCTGATACGGGATCTCGCTCACCACGATCGAGACGCGATCCCCCTTCCTCGATTCCTCGACGTCGACCTTCGCCCGCAGCGTGATGGATCCGCGACCGGTCGCGTAAGCCTGGAAAATCCCCTGGCGCCCGACGATGAAACCGCCGGATGGAAAATCGGGACCGGGAACGGTCATGAGCAGCGCGCGCGTGCGCGCCTCTTTCGATTGACCATGGTGATCGATCACGGCGATGACGCCGTCGATGATCTCGCGCATGTTGTGCGGCGGGATGTTCGTCGCCATACCGACGGCGATGCCCGCCGATCCGTTCACCAGCAGGTTCGGGAACGTTGTCGGCAGGACGGTTGGCTCTTCGGTGGTCTCGTCGTAATTGGGAACGAAGT
>Ga0247829_10000913_pt1 | contig 12605 bp, 7 predicted proteins | sample 12C_Control_Day4_FD_207765 | JGI IMG/M metagenome (GOLD analysis project Ga0247829, IMG submission 207765) | Soil microbial communities from agricultural site in Penn Yan, New York, United States - 12C_Control_Day4 | ecosystem: Environmental > Terrestrial > Soil > Agricultural land | place: USA... | reverse complement strand
TCGACCTCGGATTCTATGCCGGCCGCGTTTACGGGCTGCTGGCCGCCACTTTTGTCCTCCTAGTGCTGCTCGTTGGAACCGCGCGGCTCTACGCCCGGCTCGCCCAGTTGCTCGGCGCCGAGCAACAGCTGCGCCGGCAAGAGAGCAACCTGCGGCAGCGCATCTTCGACACATCGCTCGACTTGATCGTGATCTGCGACCGGGGAGGCAATATCCTGCAGGCAAGTCCGAGTTGCCGCACCATTCTCGGATACTCCCCCGAGGAGGTCGTCGGGCAGAGCGGTACGCAAATCGTCTATCACGAGGACCTCGACAACACGCGTCATGAGATGCGCACTGCGCGCCGCCGCGGGATGATTCGCAATTTCGATTGCCGCTACGTCCACAAGAACGGGCATGCGGTTCCGCTGGCGTGGAGCGGCGTCTGGTCGGAGCCTGATGGGCAGTACTTCTTCATCGGCCGCGACATGACTGAGCGCACCAAGCTCGAGCAGCAGCTGCGCCAGGCGCAGAAGATGGAGGCGATCGGCCAATTGACCGGCGGGATTGCCCACGATTTCAACAATATACTGGCTGTCATCATCGGCATGACGGAATTGGCCGCGGCGCGCGCAAAGGGCGACCCGCACCTGGCGTCGATGGTGCAGGAGATCGATCAGGCCGCCGAGCGCGGCGTCCAGCTCGTGCAGCGGATGCTGGCTTTCGCGCGCAGGCAACCGCTCGAGGCGCGCGTCCTGGACGTGACGGATGCCGTCAAGCGGGCCGCAGCCATGTTGGGCCGGACGCTGGGTGAAGACATCACCGTCAAGGTGGCGCTGGCCGATGAGCTCTGGCCGGCGCGGCTCGACGCTTCCCAGCTGGAGGAGGCGATCCTCAACCTCGCCGTCAACGCTCGCGACGCCATGCCCAAGGGCGGGCGCATCGTCATGGAGACCGCCAACGCGCATCTCGATCAAGCCTACGCCGCGCAAAACTCCGGCGTGGAACCGGGCGACTACGTGGCGGTGATCGTCACCGACTCCGGGACGGGGATGCCCTCCGAGATCGTCGAGCGCGTGTTCGAGCCGTTCTTCACGACCAAGGAGGTCGGCAAGGGCACCGGCCTCGGTCTCAGCATGGTCTACGGATTCGTCAAGCAATCTCGCGGCCACGTGAAGATCTACAGCGAGGTCGGCCATGGCACGAGCATCAAGCTCTACTTTCCCAGAGTGGTGAGCGGCGCGACCGATGAGCCCAATCCCGCTGCGGAACCCGCGGCGCCCCTCCCTGCGGGCTCGGAGCGCATTCTCGTCGTGGAAGACGACGCGGCGGTGCGCGGCATGGCAGTCGGCATCCTCGAGGGGCTCGGCTATCGCGTGCGGCAGGCGCCGGACGGCAAGAGCGCGCTCGACATCCTGCGCGGACCCGACAGCATCGACCTGCTGTTCACCGATATGATCATGTCGAATGGCGTAAGCGGGAAGGACCTGGCTGAGACCGCGCGCTCGCTGCGGCCGGGCATCAAGGTGCTCATGACGTCGGGGTATTCGGAGCAGTTCATCGCCATGCGCGGCGACGACGCAATCGCGGCGCACCTCCTGAGCAAACCCTACCGCCGGGAGCAGCTGGCGTCGGCCGTGCGCAGCGCGCTGGGGCGCGGCTAGGCTGCCTTCCTGGGTGCCGCGGCGATCTCTGCGAGCTGCAGCACCAGCGCGCGAACGCCCTTGAGGCGCTTCTCGGGGAGGTCCCAGTCGGCCCTGAACACGAGCTTGTGGTCGGGCTGCAGCTTCACGCCGCCCTTGGATTTGCTCATGTAGGCGATGAGCCCTTCGGGGTTGGCGAACTGGTTCTTGCGGAAGGCGATGACGGCGCCCTTGGGGCCCGCATCGAGTTGCTGGACGCCGGCCTGCTTGGCAAGGCCCTTGATCTCCACCACGTCGAGCAAATGGCGCACCTCCTGCGGCAGCTCGCCGAAGCGGTCGACCAGCTCGGCCGCGAACGCATCGATATCGGAGCGCTTGTCGAGCATCGATAGGCGCCGGTAGAGGCCGAGGCGGAGCTGCAGATCGCTCACGTAGGTATCCGGGATCAGCACGGCCGTGCCGAGCGAGATCTGCGGACTCCACTGATCCTGGGCCTCGCCGAGGTCGCCACCCTTGAGGGAGGCGACGGCCTCCTCCAGCATCGACTGGTAGAGCTCGAAGCCGACCTCCTGGATGTGGCCCGACTGCTCCTCGCCGAGCAGGTTGCCGGCGCCGCGGATGTCGAGGTCGTGGGAGGCGAGCGAGAAGCCCGCACCCAGCGTGTCGAGCGACTGCAGAACCTTGAGCCGTTTCTCGGCGCCTTCGGTGAGGCGCTGCCCGTTGGGCGTGGTGAAGTAGGCGTAGGCTCGCGCCTTGGAGCGGCCGACGCGGCCGCGCAGCTGATAGAGCTGGGCCAGCCCGAACATGTCGGCGCGATGCACGATGAGCGTGTTGGCGTTGGGGATGTCGAGGCCCGATTCCACGATCGCCGTGGACAGAAGCACGTCATACTTGCCGTCGTAGAACGCGGTCATGACGTCCTCCAGCGTGCTCGGCGGTAGCTGGCCATGGGCGCGCGCCACTTTCAGCTCTGGCGTGTGCTCGGCGAGGAACTCGGCAACCTCTTCCAGGTCCGAGATGCGCGGCACCACGTAGAAGCTCTGCCCGCCGCGGTAGCGCTCGCGCCGCAGCGCCTCGCGCACGATCACGGGATCGAAGGGCGAGATGAACGTGCGCACGGCCAGCCGGTCCACCGGAGGCGTGGTTATGAGGGAGAGCTCGCGTACCCCCGACAGGGCGAGCTGGAGGGTGCGCGGGATCGGCGTGGCGGTGAGCGTCAGAACGTGCACGTCCTCGCGCAGCTGTTTCAGGCGCTCCTTGTGCTGGACGCCGAAGTGCTGCTCCTCGTCGATGATGAGGAGCCCGAGCCGCTTGAAAGCGATGCCCTTGCCGAGCAGGGCGTGGGTGCCGACGACGATGTCGATCATGCCGTCTTTGACGCCCGCTTTGACGGCGGCGAGGTCCTTGGCCGCGATCAGCCGCGAGGCCTGGGCGACGCGCACGGGCAGGCCCTTGAAGCGCTGCGAGAAGGTCGCGAAGTGCTGACGCGCGAGCAACGTGGTGGGCACCACCAAGGCTACCTGGAAGCCCGACAGCGCGGCCACGAACGCGGCGCGCAGCGCTACCTCGGTCTTGCCGAAGCCGACGTCGCCGCACACCAGCCGGTCCATGGGCTTGCCGGAGGCGAGGTCCTCCAGCACGGTGGCGATACTGGCGGTCTGGTCCTCGGTCTCGCCGTACGGGAAGCGCGCCACGAACTCGTCGAAGGCGCCTTCCGACGGCGTCATGGACGGCGCCTCGCGCAGCTGGCGGAGTGCGGCGATCTTGATCAGCTCGGCGGCGATGGCGCGGATGCGCTGCTTGAGGCGGGCCTTGCGGGTCTGCCAGGCAACGCCGCCCAGGCGATCGAGTTGGACAGCGCCGTCGGCGGAGCCGTAGCGCGACAGGAGCTCGATGTTCTCGACGGGGAGATAGAGTTTGGCGCCTTCCGCGTAGGCGATCTCGAGGCAGTCGTGCGGGGCGCCGAGCGCGGTGATGGTGGTGAGGCCGTCGAAGCGGCCGATGCCGTGGTCGGCGTGCACGACGAAGTCGCCGACGGAGAGGCTGGTCGCTTCCGTGATGACGTCGGCAGCGCGGCGGGCCTTGCGGCGCGGGCGCACGAGCCGGTCTCCCAGCACGTCCTGCTCGCCGATGACGGCGAGATCGGCGGTCTCGAAACCCTGCTCGATGCCGAGCACCGCGAAGGCCGTCGTGGCAGCGGGCAGCGCCGACGCCTCCTCGAAGCTTTCGACATTCTGCGCAGGGCCGAGCTGATGCTCTCCGAGCAGCCCCTGCAGTCGCTCGCGCGCGCCCGGCGTGAAGGCGGCGACGATCACCCGCTTGCCCTGGCCTTGCAGGGTGCGCACGTGGGTGGTCGCGGCGTCGAACACGTTGAGGCCCTCGCCGGCGCGCTCGAGCGCGAAGTTGCGTCCCACTCGGCCCCCGAACGAGCGCAGTCGACCGCTCTCTCCCTCGCCGGCCTCCTCGAAGGGCGTCATGTGGCGCTCGGTGCGGGCGGCGAGCTGCGCGCTCCAGTCCTCGCGCGTGAGGAACATGGCGGCAGGCGCCACCGGCTTGTAGGGCGGGGCGCCGAAGGTCAGGGTCTCGAGGCCTTTGACCCGGGCCTCGTGGTGGTCCGCGATCAGCTCCAGACGCTCGGTCACGGCCTGGTCGGCCAGGTGATCGAAGGTCACGGGGGCGTCGCCGACGTAGTCGAACAGCGTCTCCAGGCGCTCGTGAAACAGCGGCAGCCAGTGCTCCATGCCGGGATAGCGCTGGCCGGCGCTGACGGCCTCGTAAAGGGGGTCCTCGCCGGTGGCGGGGCCGAAGGTCTCGACGTAGGCGCGGCGGAAGCGCTTCTCGGCGACCTCGCCGAAGGTTATCTCGCTCACGGGCATCAGGGTGAGGCGCTGAACGATCTTGCCCGTGCGCTGCGTGTCGGGATCGAACGCTTTGATGTGCTCCAGCGTGTCGCCGAAGAAATCGAGCCGCACGGGGCTCGAGCGCCCTGGGGGGAAGAGGTCGAGGATGCCGCCGCGCACGGCATACTCGCCGGGCTCCATGACGGTGCCGGTGCGCTGGTAGCCGGCGAGCGCGAGCCGCTGGGTCAGCTCGTTCATGTCCAGGCGCTGGCCGGGGGCGATGTTTTTCAGCGAGCGGCGGATGAAATCGCGCGGGGGGAGGCGCTGCAGGATGGCGTTGACGGTGGTCAGCACGACGGTCGGGCCCTTGCGGGCGGCGGCCGTGAGGCGGGCGAGCGTGGCGACGCGGGTGGCCACGATCTCGGCGTTGGGGCCGATGCGGTCGTAGGGCACCGTGTCCCAGGCCGGCAGCTGCAGCACGCGCACCTTGGGGGCGAAGAACCTGAGGCCCTCGGTCAGCGACTCCAGGCGGCGGTCGTCGCGCGCCACATGCAGGAGCAGCGGAGGAGTGGCCGTGCGCTCGTCCTCGGTCAGCCGCGCCAGCACCAGGGGTGCGAGCCCTTCCGGCACGCCGGCCAGCGTCTCCCTCATGGCGCGCTCTCCAGGCCGTGGAAGACGCGCAGCGCCATGACGAGCTCGCCGAACTCGCCGGCGGGGGCGAACTCGGGGTGCAGGACCATGTCCTGAAGGTCGGGATCGGGCAGGCTCAGCATGCGCTCGAACAGATCGAGCTGGTCGGGGGGCATATCTCCGACCGACCGTTCCGCGAAGCGGCCCAGGATCCAGTCCATTTCCTTGGTGCCGCGATGGCACGCGCGATAAACGGCGCGCCGGCGGCGCCTATCGGCGTCGTCGGTCATGAAGTTCAGCTTTGATAACCGGGCGCCGGCGCTTGACGGCGCAAGCCGCCGCCGCCACCTTCCCCGGCTCGAGGGCCTGATATAGGCCTGCGGGCGCACCGAGAAAAGCGCCACTTGCGTCCTGGGGCCAGACCCCTTGCGCCTGCGCTCTGCAGGTATGCAACGCCGAGGTAAGGGTCTGACCCCCTCAAATGCGGCCCGACCAGCTCACACCACTGTTTGCGGCGGCCAAGAGCCTGACCGGCATCGGGCCGCGCATGGAGATCCTGCTCAAGAAGGCGCTGCAGCTGCCGCCCGGCGTCAGCGAGCCGCGCATCATCGATCTCCTGTGGCACATGCCGACCGGCGTCATCGACCGGCGCGCGACGCCTACGGTCGCCGCGGCCATGCCGGGAACCATCGCCACGCTCGAATTGCGCGTTCTCAAGCACAAGCCGGCGCCGCGCGGCAACACCAAGGCGCCCTACAAGATTGCGTGCGAGGACGATACGGGCAAGATCGATCTCGTTTTCTTCCATGCCGAGCGCCGGTTCATCGAGCGCCAGCTTCCCGTCGGCAGCATCCGCGTCGTGAGCGGGCGCATCGAGAGCTACAACGACAAGAAGCAGATGGCGCATCCCGACTACATCGTCGCGCCCGAGGCACGCGCTGACCTGCCCCTGCTCGAGCCGGTCTATCCGCTGACCGCCGGGCTCTCCGGCAAGGTGCTGCTCAAGGCAAGCCGCCAGGCACTTGAGCGGGTGCCCGAGCTACCCGAGTGGCAGGACGCCGCCTGGCTGAAGCAACGCAGCTGGCCGGATACGGGCGCGGCGCTCGTGCGCCTGCACCGGCCGCCGGACCCCTCCGACGTGTCGCCGGCGGGTCCGCCGTGGCAGCGCCTCGCCTATGACGAGCTGCTGGCGGGCCAGCTGGCGCTGGCGCTGGTGCGGCAGAGCTTCAAGGCGCAACCGGGGCGCAGCGTCTTTGGCGACGGCCGAGTGCGGGCGAAGATCGCCGACGCGCTGCCCTTCGGGCTCACCAACTCCCAGCGCAAGGCGCTCGAGGAGATTGCCGAGGACATGGCCTCGCCGCGGCGCATGCTGCGGCTGCTGCAGGGCGACGTGGGCTCGGGCAAGACCGTGGTCGCGCTGATGGCCATGGCGATCGCCGTGGAGGCAGGCGCGCAGGCGGCCATGATGGCACCGACCGAGGTGTTGGCGCGCCAGCATGCCGACACCATTGCGCCGCTCGCGCATGCGGCGGGGCTCAACATCGGTCTCCTGACGGGGCGTGAGAAGGGCCGCATCCGCGCCGACCTGCTGGAGCGGCTGGCCGCCGGCGAGATCGACATCCTGGTCGGCACGCACGCGCTGTTCCAGCCGGACGTGACCTTCAGGGATCTCGCCTTCGCCGTAATCGATGAGCAGCACCGCTTCGGCGTGCATCAGAGGCTGGCGCTGCAGACCAAGGGCGGCAAGGGCGGCGCCGGCATCCTCGTCATGACCGCGACGCCGATCCCGCGCACACTGCTGATGACGCACTATGGCGACCTCGACGTATCGCGCCTGACCGAGAAGCCAGCGGGACGCAAGCCGGTGGTCACCAAGTCGATTCCCGTCGAGACGATCGAGCGCCTGATCGAGCGGCTGCGGGTGCAGCTGGGAGAGGGCGCCCAGATCTACTGGGTGTGCCCGCTGATCGAGAGCTCCGACAAGTCGGAGCTGGCCGCAGCCGAGGAGCGGCACGCGCATCTGGCTCAGGTGTTCGGCGCGGGCAAGGTCGGGCTGCTGCACGGGGGTCTCACCGGGGCGGCCAAGGACCAGACGATGGCGGCGTTCGCTGCGGGCGTGCTCAAGATCCTGGTGGCGACGACCGTGATCGAGGTCGGCGTCGACGTGCCCAACGCCAACATCATGGTGATCGAGCACGCCGAGCGCTTCGGCCTCGCCCAGCTCCACCAATTGCGAGGGAGAGTCGGCCGCGGCTCGCGCGAGAGCTTTTGCATGCTGCTCTACAAGGCGCCCCTCGGGGACGCCGCCCGCCAGCGCCTCGAGATGATGGAGGCGACGGAGGACGGCTTCAAGATCGCCGAGAAGGACCTGGAGCTGCGCGGCGGCGGCGAGGTGCTGGGCGCGCGACAGAGTGGCATGCCCGAGTTCCGCGTGGCAACGGTGCCCAACTTCGAGGAGCTGTTGGCGGCCGCTCGAGACGATGCGAGGCTGGTGCTGACGCAGGACCCGCACTTGATGTCGCCGCGTGGCCAGGCGCTGAGAGTGCTGCTCTACCTCTTCGAGTGCGACGAGGCCGTGCGCCTGTTCCGCGCGGCGTAGGGAGGGTAGGGGCCCAATAAGCGGCCGCGCATTGCGCCGTTGCGCGATCGGCGCAATACGCCCTTCGGCTATTGCGCCCTACCCCGCAAGCTACCCCTTGCCCCGTAGCAGCCGCGCCTTCTGGCGTTGCCAGTCGCGCTTGGCGGTGTCGGCGCGCTTGTCGTGCAGCTTCTTGCCCTGGGCGAGCGCCAGCTTGAGCTTGGCGCGCCCGCGAGCGTTGAAGTAGAGCTCGAGGGGCACCATCGTCATGCCCTGCCGCTCCACCGCGATGGAAAGCTTGTGGATCTCGCTCTTGCGCAGCAGCAGGCGGCGGGGTCGGCGCGGGTCGTGCTGGAAGAAGGCGCCGGCGGACTGGTATTCCGGGATGTAAGCGTTGATGAGGAAAATGCCGCCCCGCTCGGCCGAGGCGTAGCTCTCCGCGATGTTGGCCTGGCCGGCGCGCAGCGATTTGACCTCGGTGCCGGTGAGCTCGATGCCGGCTTCCCAGGTGTCCTCGATGGCGTACTCGAACCGCGCCTTGCGGTTCTCGGCAATGCGCTTGTGGCCGTCGTCCTTGCTGGCGGCCATGGGCCCTCGAGCCTCTCCGGGCCTGCCTTGCTTGCCGGCGCTACTCCGCCGCCTTGGCCTGCAGCAGCCCGACGCTCTTGAGCGCGTCGTCTACCGCCTTCTTGGTCGGCTCCATCAGCGGGGCAAGCGGCAGCCGGCACTCGGGCGAGCCGATCACGCCGAGCCGCCAGGCCGCATACTTGACGGGCGCCGGATTGGTCTCGATGAACAGCGCATCGTGCAGCGGCATCAGCTTGTCCTGCAATTCGAGCGCCCTCGCCCACTTGCCTTCGAGACAAGCATTCTGGAAGTCGGCGCAGAGCCTGGGGGCGACGTTGGAGGTGACGGAGATGCAGCCGTAGCCGCCGTGCGCCATGAAGCCCAGCACCGTGCCGTCCTCGCCGGAGAGTTGCACGAAGTCCTTGCCGCAGGCGAGGCGCTGGTTGGTGACACGGGCGACGTTGGCGGTCGCGTCCTTCACCCCCACCACGTTCTTGAGCTCGGCGCAGCGCGCCATGGTGTCGACCTTGATGTCGACGATGGTGCGTACCGGCACATTGTAAAGGATGATGGGGATATCGACGGCATCGTTGATCGCCTTGAAATGGCGGTAGAGGCCGTCCTGCGTGGGCTTGTTGTAGTAGCCCGTCGAGTGCAGCACGGCGTCCGCCCCCGCCTCCTTGGCGTGGCGGGTGAAGTCGATCGCCTCCTCGGTAGAGTTGGAGCCCGCCCCCGCGATCACTGGAACGCGCTTCCTGGCCGTCTTGATGCAGAGCTCGACGACCTCCTTGTGCTCCTCGTGGCTCAGTGTCGGGCTCTCGCCGGTCGTGCCCACCGGCACCAGGCCGTGCGTGCCCTCCGCGATCTGCCAATCGACCAGTCGCTTGAATGCCGCCTCGTCGACCTTGCCGCCCTTGAAGGGCGTGATCAACGCGGTAAATGAACCCTTGAACATGGGTTGCTCCCGAGATTGAGGCCTGCGCCCATGCGGCGCGGCGCCCTCAAGTCACCTTGAACGCAAGACGAACCATTGATAGCTCTTCACCGGCCCGGCGCAACCGGAAAGTCCGCGTCTATCCCCGCTGATTGCGGGTTCGGGGTGAGAGGGAGTGCGCCGGCGGCCAGCCGGCCGGACCGGCATCTGTCCCCGTCCCAGCTTCGGCCACGCGGATGCCTTGTTTGGCGTGTCAGTGCATTCTTGTTCTCGATTCCGGGTAAACCTCCAGTGCTGGCACGACCAACAGATCGGACGTGATGCGACCCCTTTCCAAGAGCGCCACTGCCCTCCTCGCACTGTCCTTGATGGCGGGGGCGATCACCGTGTCCGGCCGTGGTGCGGCGCAGGAGGAAACGAAATCGCCAGCGCCCAAGGCGGTGAAGAAAAAGGCCGCCGACCCGAAGGCCAACGAAGCCCAGAAGGCCAAGCCCAAGCCCGCTGCTGCTGCGCCGGCGTCAGCCGCCAAGACGGCCGCCCGTCCGGCCGGCGAACCCAAGCCCGGCGGCGAGCCCAGGCCCGCTGGCGAGCCCAAGTCCGCCGGCAACCCGCGCGCCATGGCCGTGCTGCCCAAGCCAAGCCCGCTCGCCGAGGAGGCCCAGCACGTCGCGCTCTTCGATTCGGCCATCACGCCGGTCCGCGACATCGCCATCTCGCCCGACGACGCCAAGCGCCTGCGCGAGGCCATCGCCGCTGCTGCCGGCGGCCGGCTGACCGAAGCCCGCAGCCTGCGCGACGGCCTTTCCGAGCCCGCCGGCCGCAAGCTCGTCGACTGGTTCACGTTCCGTGGCGGATATGGCACGGCCTCCGAGATTCGCGCCTTCCTCGATGCCAACCCCGCCTGGCCCGATCGCGGTCTGCTGACGCAGCGCGCCGAGGAGCAGCTGTTCCTCTCCAACGCCAGTTCGCGCGATGTGAGGGTCTTCTTCGCCTCCGCCGAGCCACGGACGGCCATCGGCCATGCCGCGCTCGCCGCCGCGCTCATGACGGATAAGGAGACGGACAAGGCCAAGGTGCTGGCGCGCAAGGCCTGGACCGAGATGGACCTGCCGTCAGCCGCCGAGCAGGCATTCCTTGCCCGCGTCGGCGGCCTGCTCGATGAGTCCGACCACAAGCGCCGCCTCGACCGCCTGCTCCTCAACGACGTCCGCGCGGCCGACCGCGCCGATCGCGCCGCCGTCATCAAGCGCACCATCGCGCTGCTGCCCGAGGCCGAGCGCAAGACGGCGGAGGCGCGGCTCGCCGTCTTCATGCGCGCCAAGAACTCCCAGCAGCTGATCGCCAAGCTGCCCAAGCACAGCCATGTCGACTGGGGCCTCGCCGTGCAGAAGGCGCAGGCGCTCCGCCGCCAGAAGAAGGAGGAGGAGGCCTGGAAGATCCTGCTGGCTGAGCCGGAAGGCCCCGGCAAGATCGCACGGCCCGACGGCTGGTGGGAGGAGCGGCGCGCCAACGCCTACGCGGCGCTCCGGCTCGGCAAGCCCAAGACCGCCTACGACCTCGCCAACAACCCGGGCCCACTCGGCGTCAACGCCGCCAAGGACGCGGCCTTCCTCGCCGGCTGGATCGCGCTGCGTCACCTGAAGGACACCAAGCTCGCGCTGCCGCACTTCGAGGCGCTGGCCAGCATCGCCGACGGCCCGCTCAGCCACGCGCGGGCCCAGTACTGGCTCGGCCGCACGCAGGAGGCGCTGGGCGACAAGACAAAGGCGCAGGAGCACTACCGCGCGGCCTCAGCCTACTTCGACACCTTCCACGGCCAGCTCGCCCGCCTCAAGGTCGACCCCGGCGCGCGCGTCCTCCTGATCAAGCCGCCCGCCGCTCCCACCGAGGAGGAGAAGGCAAGCTTCAACGGCTCGGACGCCGTCAAGGCCACCGTGCTCGCGCGCAAGGCCGGGCTCGACATCAGCCTGGCGCGCGCCTTCCTCGTGCACATGCGCAGCCACTTCAGGAGCGAGGCGGAGGTCGCCATGGCCGCCCACCTCGCCGAGGCGCTGGGCGACACGCAGATGGCCGTGCGCATCGGCAAGGCCGGCATCGCGCGCGGCCTCAACCTCTTCTACTACGCCTATCCGATCCACTCGCTCCCCGCCTACACGCCGCTGCGCACGCCGGCCGAGCCCGCCGTGATCTTCGGCATCGCCCGCCAGGAGAGCGAGTTCAACTCGGTCACCTTCTCCCACGCCGGCGCGCGCGGCATCCTGCAGGTCATGCCGGTGACGGCCAAGCACGTGTGCCGCGACTACAAGATCAAGTGCGACATCCCCCGCCTCATGAAGGACCCTGCCTACAACACCATGCTGGGCAGCGCCTATATCACCGACCGCATGGACGAGTTCACGGGCTCCTACGTGCTGACGCTGGCCGGCTACAACGCCGGCCCCGGCCGCGCGCGCGAGTGGATCAAGGAGTTCGGCGACCCCCGCGACGGCAAGGTCGACCCCATCGACTGGATCCACCGCATCCCCTTCGAGGAGACGCGCGAGTACGTCCAGAAGGTGCTCTCCAACATCCAGATCTACCGCGCGCGCCTGGGCGAGCGCGACGCCGTGCGCCTCACCTCCGACCTCAAGCGCATCTCCGCCGCCTCCCCGACCGCCGACACCGCCGCAGCACCCGCGCCGAAGTAATAGCCCCGATCGGGCGCCGCATCCGCGTAGCGCCCTTGCATCCCCGGCCAAGCGCCGCGGACCAAGTCCGCGGCGCGCCGAGCCGGGGCCCTGCCGGGTTGCTCCAGGATTTCCCGCGTGCGAATTGCGGAAAGGCCTGATCGACACTCCGCCAACGATTGGCTTCACTCGAACTCAACGGCCGCGGATCGCAATACGGGCGTTTCCAGTGAAGTTTCGCGCAACTACAACGTGAGGGGACTGCTGAATTCCTCGAGGCGTTCGATATCGCGCCCGGTGGATTGCTTTTCATCTCTGAGCGCCCATGGAGCGCGGTCGGGAGAGAACAGATGGTCCGCGTAAAGTTTCCAGCAGCCCTGGCGATGCTGTTGTTTTTCGGCTTGGTTCTGATCGCGGTGTCGATGCAGGCCAAAGCCGATCAATTGCCGTCCTACCCTGCCGGGTCGGAAATCACGTTCCAGTGGGTCTATTCCTGCCCCTCGAGCAAGGGCTGCGCGTTCGCCTGTCCGAGGGCAGGCAGCGCGAGCCACGTGACAAAGCTCGTGATCTATCTGGGCAAGATGCGCCTGGCCGCCGACAAGCATCCGTTGGCGCTGTTCTATGAATACGCCACGCTGGACAATCCGCGCGGATACGGCTTCAGCATCGACACGGGGCTCGGCACATTGGCGTGCCAGGTCAGCGGGATGATGCTGGACTATTCCGGGCCGCCGAAATCCACGCAGCGCGATTGAGCGACACGCTCGC
>Ga0247829_10000912_pt1 | contig 12624 bp, 9 predicted proteins | sample 12C_Control_Day4_FD_207765 | JGI IMG/M metagenome (GOLD analysis project Ga0247829, IMG submission 207765) | Soil microbial communities from agricultural site in Penn Yan, New York, United States - 12C_Control_Day4 | ecosystem: Environmental > Terrestrial > Soil > Agricultural land | place: USA... | reverse complement strand
GCGCCAAGGATCGAGCTCGGACGTGCCACGCAGGTCACATTCGATCCCGGTCTGGAGGTCGACCCGACCCTTTCACCGGACGGAAGACTCGTCGCGTATGGTAAAGGGCCGCAGGACCGCACCCGCCTCTACGTGCGCCAGGTCTCCGGCGGCCAGCCGGTAGCGGTCACGCCCGACAGCGGTCCCAGTCAGCGGCAGCCGCAGTGGGCGCCGGATGCCTCGCGGCTGCTATACCAGGCCGGCGACAGCGTGTATCTGGTCCCGGCCCTGGGCGGCACGCCGCGGCTGGTCGGGCCGGGTTGGGACACGCGCGCAGGGACCGGGCTCAGGCGCTTCACAACCAAGGCATGGGCCCCCGACGGCCGGCGCTTCCTGTTCAACAAAGCTGATACCGTCCTCATCCAGCAGATCGACGGAGACGCTCCGCGGCCGCTGACTACGCTCGTCATGGGCGATCCGCACTCCTTCGCGTGGTCACCAGACGGGCGGCTGATCGCAGTTGTGGACGGCAACGGTCTGTTTACGCTGGGCTCGTCCAACTTCGGCAACGTCGGCCCCAGCGCCATCTGGATTTTCCCGGCCGCAGGCGGCACGCCCCAGAAGGTGACCGACGTGCTCGCGTTGCACACCAGTCCGGTCTGGCTACCGGACAGTCGGCACCTGCTATTCGTGTCCAACCGCGACGGCCCCCGCGACGTGTACCGTCTGGCCATCGATCGCAGCGGGAAGCCGTCCGGCGCGGTTGAGCGGGTCACCCAGGGATTGAATCCCCACTCGATCTCGCTCTCCGCCGACGGCAGCCGCCTGGCATACTCGGCCCTCACGATGCGCGCCAATATCTGGATGGTGGAACTCCCCGCCGACGGGCGGCCCGCCGAGGCGTCGGCGGTCCGGCCACTGACCGTCGGAAGCCAGCTCGTCGAGGCGATCTCCCTCTCGCCCGACGGGCGGTGGGTGTACTTCGATTCGAACCTCAACGGCAATCAGGATCTCTATCGAATCGGAGCGGGCGGCGGGGACATCCAGCAGCTCACGACTGATCCGGCCGACGATTTTCACCCCGATGTGTCGCCTGACAACCGCGAGATCGTCTTTCACGGGGTGCGCAACGGCACCCGGGACATCCTCGTCATGCCGGCTGGCGGCGGACCCGAAACCCTGGTTTACGCGGGGCCATACGAGGAGCGCTGGCCGCATTGGTCGCCCGATGGCCGTGGCATCGCCTTCGGCGTCACCGAGGCAAAGCGCGACGAAGGCGGTCTGCACGTGGTGTTTCGTGGGGACGACGGCCGGTGGGGCACTCCACGGCGGCTGATCCGGAAGGAGGTGCAGGGGCACTGGACGCCGGATGGGCGCTCACTGCTCTTGGAGCGCGGTTTCTCCGACTGGGACAACATGCGTCTCACCCGTGAGATCGAGCGCATCTCGGTCGAGTCCGGCAGGATGGATTCGGTTCCGATGCCGATCGACGGCGCGTCTTACGTCGGCGTGCGGATCGGACCGAACGGGCGCGATGTATTTCTGCGAATCGGCGCGCTGGGTGGCGAATTGTCCTTTTGGGCGATGCCGCTCGCGGGCGGCAACCCGCGTCTGCTGCTTCGCCTTCCCGGAGTGGAAGTTGGCGGCCGAGGATACTGGGATACCGACGGAAAGCGGCTCTACCTGACCCGTACCGAGCGGGAAAGCGACATCTACGTCGCCGAGATCAACCGGGAGCGCTGAGTGGCGGCGGTTAGCATTCGCTTTTCATCGCAGAGCCTCCTCGAGCATGACGCTGGCGTCGGTCTTCTCGTCCCGGTACTTCACGATCACGGGGGCATAGAGGCTCACGCCGAGCTCCTTCCCGATGCCGCTTCGGACCGGGCGCGACCCTGGCACCACCACGGCGCCCGCGGGTATCTCGAGCGCCCGCTCACCCTCGCGCCGGTACACCGCGTTTCGCACCAGGTCCACCACCGCCGTTCCTCCGGTGAGCAGGACGCCCGGCGCCAGCACCGCGCGCTCGCGCACGATGGTCCCCTCGTACACCCCGCAGTTGCCGCCCACCAGCACGTCGTCCTCGATCACCACGGGCAGCGCACCCGCCGGCTCGAGCACGCCGCCGATCTGGGCGGCGGCGGAGAGATGCACCCGCTTGCCGATCTGGGCGCAGGAACCGACCAACGCATGCGAGTCCACCATCGTGCCGTCGTCCACGTACGCTCCGACGTTCACGTACATCGGGGGCATGCAGACGACGCCACGTCCGAGGTAGGCGCCGTCGCGGATGGCGGAGCCGCCCGGTACCAGCCGGACGCCGTCGTCGGGACCGATCCGGCGCAGCGGGTACGTGTCCTTGTCGAAGAACGGGAACGGACCGCCGGTGGCCGCGGGCTCGATCCGCCCGATGCGGAAGCCGAGCAGAATACCCTGCTTAACCCAGGCGTTGGCGCGCCAGATGCCATCCGGCCCGCGCTCCGCCGCGCGCAGCTCACCACGATTGAGGCCCTCCTTGAGGGCCTCGAACGCCGCGCGCGCCAGGCCTTCCTCACCCGGCGGCACGCCGGCCGCGTAGCGCTCGACCGTGGCCCGAAGCTCGTCCCGGCTCCTACCGCCCCGACCGCCTTTTCCGCCCATCCCGCCTGTCTCACACATGCGCGGGCTCCACACCCGCGCCCCGGAGGGCGCCGAGGAGCATCTTCCGGGTTCCGTCCCCGACCGGCACGAGCGGCAGCCGGAGCACGTTCTCGATCCGCCCCATCGCGTGCAGCGCCGCCTTGACCGGTGCCGGGTTGGTCTCGATGAAGTTCGCGTCGATGAGCGGCAGCAGGCGGTAGAGCAGATCGCGGGCCTCGTCGAGCTCGGCGCCGAGCGCGTGACGGACCATCGACGTGGTCGCGGCCGGCACCTCGTTCGCGACCACGGAGATGAGGCCATCGCCGCCGGCGGCGATCATGGCCAGCGTGAGCCAGTCTTCGCCCGACAGCACGGCGAACCGCTCGGGGCGGGCAGCAATGATGTCCATCGCCTGCTTCAGATCGCCGCTCGCTTCTTTGATGCCGATGGCATTGGGATGCTCCGCCAGCCGGAGCGCGGTCTCGGGCCGCATGTTGACTGCGGTGCGGCCGGGCACGTTGTACAGGCAGACCGGACGTGTGGCCGCGTCGAGCACGGCGGTAAAGTGGCGGTACAGACCTTCCTGGGTGGGCTTGTTGTAGTAGGGGGTGGCGCTGAGGATGTAGTCCACGCCGAGGGTGCACATGCGCCGGGTTTCGGCGACCGCCTTCCGGGTGTCGTTGTGGGTGGCCCCGGCCATGACCGGCACCTTGCCACCGGCCGCCCGCACCACCGTCTCGACTACCAGGGCGCGCTCGTCGTCGTCCAGCGTCTGCGCCTCGCCGGTGGATCCGCAGGGGACCAGGAAGTCGATTCCCTCCGCAAGCTGCCAGCGGACCAGCTCCTCCATAGCCGCGACGTCCACCGCGCCGCTCCGAGTGAATGGAGTGACCAGTGCCGTGCCGCACCCCCGCAACCGTCTCATCGCTCGTCTCCGAAGAGCATTCCCTCGAAGGTGAAGACGCCGCGGCGTCCCGGCAACCACTCCGCAGCCGCGACGGCCCCCGCAGCAAAGCCCTCCCGGCTTCGCGCCACGTGCTCCAGCGTGATGGTTTCGTAGGGGCCGTCGTAGGCGAGCCGGTGAATACCGGGGATGGCGCCGGCCCTCACCGACGTGATGGGATACGGCCGGGCGGCATCCGCGCCGGTTGCCGCCTGCCGGAGACTCAGCGCGGTGCCGGAGGGGGCGTCCAGCTTCCTGGCGTGATGCTCCTCGACGATGAATCCGTCGTAGGCGGGGTGTCCCGCGAGGTGCCTGGCCAGGTCGGCCGCTGTCTTGAGGAAGAGTTGCACGCCCACGGAAAAGTTGGTGGCATAGAGGAATGCACCCCCTCGGGACGTCACCAGCTCCGAGATGCGCGGGAGCTCCGCCTGCCATCCGGTAGTGCCGCACACTACGGGAACCCCGGCCTCGATCAGACGCGTGATGTTGCCGGGAGCCGCGGCCGGGGCGGTGAACTCGATGGCCACGTCGGCATTGCCCAGGCGGTCGGGGACGATCGGATCGGCGAGGTCGAGCGTGGCGGCAACCTCGTGCCCCCGCGCTCGCGCCGCTGCCTCGACCGCGTGCCCCATGCGGCCGTGTCCGACGATGGCGATCCTCAGCATGTGCCGAAGAATTCGCGGTGCAGCCGCCGCACCACATCCGGACCGTCTTCTTCCTTGACGATAAAGGTCATGTTGATCGCCGATGCCCCCTGGGAGATGACCTCGACGCAGGTCGGCTTGACCGCTCCGAACACCCGCGCCGCAAGTCCCGGCGTGCTCTTGAGCCCGATCCCGACCACGGCGACGATGGCACGCCCTTCATCGATCCAGACGTCGCCCAGGTCCTCGAGCTCCCGTCGAACCAGATCGAGGTGCCGCCGGTCCTCGATGGTGAGCGAGACGCTCACCTCGCTGCTCGCCAGCACGTCCACCACCACTTCGTGGCGCTCGAACACCTCGAACAGTTGGCGGAGAAAACCGTAGGCGCCCAGCATCCGCGGCGCCCGCAGGTTTACCACCGTGATTCCCTTCTTCCACGAGATCGAGCGGATCGGTGAGTCACCCAGGCGCTCGAGCTCGGCGCTCGACTCGATCGTCGTGCCAGGCTGCTCCGGGCGCTGGGCGTTGAGCACCACCACCGGGATGCCTTCCCGCACCAGCGGAACCGCCGTGGCCGGATGCAGGACCTTGGCGCCGAACGTGGCGAGCTCGGCGGCCTCCTCGTAGCTCGCGACACTCAAGGTCCTGGCCGAGGCGACGATCCGGGGATCGGCCGTCATGAGACCGTCCACATCGGTCCAGATCTCCACCCGGCCGACGTGCAGCGCCGCACCGACCAGCGAGGCCGTGAAATCCGATCCGCCTCGGCCGAACGTGGTGGTGATGCCGGTAGCAGTAGCGCCGATGAAGCCCTGCGTCACCGGTACTACCCCGCTGTCTACCAGGGGGATGAGCGTCTCACGGGCACGCAGGTTGAGCACCTGGGTATACGGCGTGGCGCGTCCGTAGCGCTCGTCCGTGACCATCATGCTGCGCATGTCCACCCACTGGGTCCGGATGCCCGCACCCTCCAGCGCCGCGGCGATCAGCCGCGAACTCCAGAGCTCACCGCGAGCGGTGACGGCGTCCAGCTCCCGCGGATTGAACCGGCGCCCCGCAGCGGCGTCAACCTCGCTCCGGAGCAGTTCCGCCTCGGTGCGAATGGCGGGCAGCGCCGCCTCCCCACCCTCCAGCTCGGCCGCGGTGGCAGCATGCCGCGTCACCAGGGCGTCGAGCTCGGCCCGATGGCTGGATCCGCCGGACTCGGCGGTCCGGGCGAGCTGGAAGAGCGCGTCGGTGACCCGGGCGAGCGCGGAAACGACGACGACTGGGCGCTCCGGCGTCCGAGACCGGACGATGCCGATGAGACGCCGGATCGCCGCCGCATCCTGGACCGAGGTCCCGCCGAACTTGCAGACGATCATCCGGTTCTCAATCCCCCACGATGCCTTCGGCCACCAGCAGCTCGGCGATCTGCACCGCGGCACCGGCCGCGCCGCGGATCGTGTTGTGACTGAGCAGCGCCAGCCGGAGATCGAGGATCGGGCAGGGGCGGACCCGTCCGATGGTGACCGTCATCCCACCCCCGCGCTCGAGATCCAGCCGCGACTGGGGCCGGTCGGGCCGGAGGTCCACCTCCACCGGATGCGCCGGACTCGAGGGGAGCGAGCGCACCCGCTCCGACCCGCGGAAGTCGCGGAGCGCGGCCATCGCTTCGTCCGGCGTGGCACGTCGGCCGAGTCCGACCGACACGACCTCGAAATGCCCGTCCACCACAGCCACCCGATTGGTGTGAACGCTGAGCGCGATCGGCGCGGGTGTCACGGCGTCGGCGCCGAGGAAGCCGAGGATCTTGCAGGTCTCCCGCTCCATCTTTTCCTCCTCGCCGCCGATGAAGGGGACCACGTTGCCGAGGATGTCGAGCGACGCGACGCCCGGGTACCCCGCGCCCGATACCGCCTGCATCGTGGCGACGAACGCCTTCTCCACGCCAAACGCCCGCTGCAGGGGGGCCAGTGCGAGCACCAGTCCGGCCGTGGAGCAGTTGGGATTAGCGAGGATGGCGCCGGACCACCTGCGCCCCGCCCGTTGCCGCGAAACCAGTGCGAGGTGGTCGGCGTTGATCTCGGGAATCATGAGCGGAACGTCCGGCTCCATCCGGTGCACGCGCGTGTTGGTGACCACGAGCGCGCCGGCCCGCGCAAAGCTCTGTTCGATGTCCTTCGCCACCTCGGCGTCCAGTGCCGAGAAAACGATCCGGGCCGGCAGCGGCGGCGCGGAGCGGGCGATGGTCAGGCCCGCAATCCGATCCGGCAGCGGCACGCTCTCCCGCCAACGTACCACCTCACCGTAGGGGCGTCCGGCGCTCTGCTCCGACGCGGCCAGCGCCATGACCTCGAACCACGGATGGTCCAGCAGGAGCCGGACGAACTTCTGGCCGACCGTGCCGGTGGCGCCGAGGATCGCGACGGGAACCCGGGACGTCATGCGACCCCCTCCTGTGCGAGCAGATCGGAGGCGAGCCGCGCGTACAGCTCGACTCCGCGGCGCAAATCGGCCTTCCGGATCCGTTCGCCGTCGGTGTGCGCGACCCGGATGTTGCCGGGGCCGAGCTGGTAGCGGTTCCCCCACGCCGAGTAGAAGGGGAGGTCGCTGGCGTAGCTCACGACGGTGGTCTCCCATCCCGGCGGTGCGGTTCCCTTGTACGCCGGTATCTCGAGTCCCACGGCAAGCCGAACCCCCGGTGCCGCAGTGGCCGCGAGCTGTGCCTTGAGCTCGTCGGTCGGCCCGACCGTGCGGATCAACACCTGTGCTCTGGCGCTCGGCGCGAGCACGTTGGGAGCCACGCCGCCCTGGATGGTGCCCACGTTGAGCGTGGATGCACCGAGCAACGGGTCCACGGCCAGGTCGAGCGACCGGATCCGCGCCAGCGTGTCCAGCAGGGCCTCCACCGCGGAGTGGCCCTCGTCGGGATACGCCGAATGCGCCGCGCGGCCGGTAGCCTCGAGGTCGCAGCGGAGCGAGCCCTTCTGCCCGATGCAGAGCCGGTTTTCCGTCGGCTCGCCGTTCACCAGGAACCGACCCTTGGGCTCGAGCGCCGCCGCCGCGTGGGCGCCATCGGAGCCGTTCTCCTCGCCCACCACGAACAACAGCCCCACCCGGCGCTCACCCCGTTCGGCCAGCTGCTCGGCCGCGGCGATCATCGCTGCCGCGAGGCCCTTGGCGTCACAACATCCCCGCCCGTGCAGCCATTCACCATCCTCCCGGAGCGGGACGTATGGCGGCACGCAATCCAGATGGGTCGAGAACACGACCGACGGGGCTTCCCGCCAGGCATAGATATTGTCCCGGCCAGGGCTCACCGGCTGGCGCGAAACCCGATATCCCGCCCGCTCCAGGACACCCGCGAGCAACCCCACCACCGGACCCTCGGCTCCGGTGGGCGACTCCACGGCGACCAGCGCCCGGGTCAGCTCGACCGGATCCACAAAGCAGCGACCCCGCCGGGCAACTGCGCGGCGGGGTTCCTGGTACTGGCGGACTGCGACGTGCTCACGCCAACCGAGGCTCCCCGCCTGTAGTGCACTTGGGGGTCTTGGTGGACATTTGCGTCGTGGGCATACGGCAATCGTACGCAGGGCGCGCGACCCGAGCAAGGCCCGTGCAGGGCGCCCCCGCGATGGATCCGGCGGTCAGCGGGTCGCTTGGAATCGTTGCCGGGGAGAGGCTCAGGCGCTCTGCGCGTGGCGGGCCAGCGCCTGCCGCACGCATGAGATCAACTGATGTGCCTCAAAGGGCTTGGCGAGGACGGGGCCGAGTGAAGCGATGTCGGCCAGCTCGTCGTCGTAGCCTGAGATGATGACGACCGGAATCCGGGGAGTCTGATTGACGAGATAGGTCGCGAGCGACCAGCCGTCGACGTTCGGCATCCGCAGGTCCGTGACGACCAGGTCAAACGGGCCTGTTTCCGAAAGCACCGCGATGGCCTGCAGGCCATCCCCCGCTTCATGGACGCTATAGCCCGCACTCTCCAGCATTCGCCGCACGAGCGAGCGCACGGCGGGCTCGTCATCAACCACCAATACCGCGGGTGCGGGCGTGGAGAACACGATAGCGCCTTGGACTTCCATCGGCTGACAGGGGGTCAATCCCAATGTACCTCCTTCCGGGTCGGCAGCAAGATTGCCGCCCGATTGCACCGCAGCTTGCCGGGAGCACACCCGCTCCCTAGAATGCCTGCGCGAACGCTTGAATAGTCTCACGCGTTCCTGCCGTCTCCGCATCCATTTGGGGTAGCCTGCGGCGCTTCCCCCGCCAGGCCGCTTCCAACTCCACTGCCGCTAACCCCCCTCCGGGGCGAAGGTTCCGAATTGCGCGAACGCCAGGGTGCCGTGGCCGGGGTCGTGCTTGCGGCCGGCGCCTCGACCCGGATGGGGCGCAACAAGCTCCTCTTCGCGCTGCAGGGCGTGTCGGTGCTCCGACGCGCGGTGGTCCAGCCGTCCGGGGCTGGGCTCGATCCCGTCGTGGTGGTGCTCGGGCACGAGGCCGAGCGAGCCCGGCAGGAGCTCGAGGGCCTGAATGTCCGGCTCGCGCTCAACCCGGCGTATCTGGAGGGCATCACCGGGTCGCTCCGCGCCGGCATTCTGGCCCTCCCCAGCGAGGCTCAGGCCGCGGTCGTGATGCTCGCCGACATGCCGCTGGTCACCACCGATATGCTCGCAACGATGGTCCAGCGCTTCCGGAGCGGCACCGCGCCGCTCGTAATCTCCGAGTACGACGGCGTGAATGCGCCGCCGATGCTCTACGACCGTTCGCTGTTCCCCGAGCTCCTGGCGTCGGAAGAAGGGGGCGGTCGCGAGGTGGTCCGCCGCCACCGGGACGAGGCTGAGGTCGTGTCGTGGCCGGCATCGGCGCTCGGTGATCTCGACGTGCCGTCCGACTATGAGCGTATTCGCGCGCAGCTCGACGGGACCGCGCCCGATTGAGCACCTTTCTCGCCCGACGCTCCGCCGGACCGGGTTCCCGGCCTGATGATCCACCCCTGACCGGACGTTGATCTCCCGTCCGCTACCGTTTGCATCCGTCGCGCAACCATCGAGCATGCCGTTCCCGGCCCCGGTGCCTGCCGAATTCACATCCGCGGGCACCCTCCGGTTCGAAGGCGGAACCGGCGGCTCCACGGTGTTAGCGGCACGGCCCGGTTCGGCGGGGTGGCTCGAGCGCTTCGAGCAGCAGTCTCCTGGCATTTGACGGTGCTATTTCTGAGAGCCCGGGAGACGCGTTGGGATGCCCCACCCGCTGGCGGCCCGGGCGTCCGGGCCGCATCTTTTTGTGTGTCCCCTCTCTAGGACCCTCCCTGGTGTCGGAGCCGGTGGTTCGCCTCACAGCGGCACTGGGCCGTCGGTACGTGATCGAGCGCGAGCTCGGCCGGGGAGGAATGGGGACTGTCTACCTGGCGCGCGACCTCAAGCACGGCCGCCCGGTGGCGCTCAAGGTCCTCCCACCTGATGTTGCCGCCGCCCTCGGTCCGGAGCGCTTCCTCCGGGAGATCGCGATCTCGGCTCGGCTCACCCATCCCCACATCCTGCCGCTCCACGATTCGGGCCACGCCGCCGGGCTCCTGTACTACGTCATGCCCTATGTGAACGGCGAATCGCTTCGCGATCGGCTGGGCCGGAGCGTGCCGCTGACGATCGACGAGGCTTGCGAGATTGCGACCGAGGTGGCCGATGCGCTCGACCACGCGCACCGGCAGGGAGTGCTGCATCGCGACGTCAAGCCCGAGAACATCCTGCTGGCAGGTGGTCATGCCCTCCTTGCCGACTTCGGCGTCGCTCGAGCCCTGACGCCTAGCCCCGCCGAGCTCATTACCGACTCAGGGTTGTCCGTGGGGACCGCGGGCTATGCGAGCCCGGAGCAGGCGGCCGGCAGCCGCGCCGTAGATGCCCGGACTGACATCTACAGCCTGGGTTGCGTGCTCTATGAGATGCTGGTGGACCTCTCGCCCGGGAATCCCCAGTCGGCGAGACAGGCGCTCGAGGGACGCTTCGCTGAGCCGCTGCCTCCACCGCGCGGTCTCAATCCGGCCGTACCGGAATGGTTGGATGCAGTGGTAACCCGCGCGCTCGCGTCCCGTCCGGCGGACCGGTTCGCGACGGCAGGGGAGCTGCGCGACGCGCTCGGGCGGACATCCGAGACCGACCTCTCGCCGCCGGTCCCGCCCCGCAAAGCCCCACGGCGCTTGGCCTGGATGGCGGCAGGGGCGCTCGGCCTGGCGCTCGTGGCGGCCGCGTTCGCGTTCCTTCCCCGGCGCAACCCGCACAGCGATCCACGACAGGTGGTCGTCGCCGGGTTCGAGAATCGTACGGGCGATTCAACGCTCAATGTCGTCGGCGACATCGCGACTGACTACATCGCGCGCGGCCTGGCCACCACTCGGCTCATGCACGAGGTCTACGACGCGCGAGTCGAGGCGCGGGAGGCCGGCGAGCGACTCCGCGTCGATCCGGCTGCCGGTCGCGCGCTCGCGACCCGGGTCGGAGCTGGGACCGTGCTGTGGGGGAACTACTACCGCGACGGTGATAGCCTGCACTTCGAGGCGCAGGTGATCGACGCCGCGACCGGGAAGCTCATCGTGTCGCTGCAGCCCGCCGTGGGGCCGCTCAAACAGAGCACGCGCGTCGTCGAGACGCTCAGGCAACGAGTCATGGCAGGATTCGTGGCCGTGTTCGGCCCCGGTTTCGAGGCGTGGCAGGCTGCGAGCATCCCACCCACTTACGAGGCCTATCAGGAGATGATCGCCGGCAGCGAGGCGATCTGGGAGTTCGACTATGCGGAAGCGCTGCGCCATTACCAACGCGCAATCGCGCTCGACTCCAGCTATACCGGTGCCTGGACCAACACTGCCTTCGCGGCCTCGCTTGGACACGACTGCGGCCCGGTGGACTCGATAGTCCAACGCTTCAAGCGGCTCGCTGAGGTGCTCCCCCCCGCCGAACGCGGGCAGCTCGAAATTGCGCAGGCCAGCTGTCGCAGTGACTACGAAGGGGCACTGGAGGCCACCCGAAGGGCCCTCCAGGTTGTGCCGCACTCCCTGGGCTTCAGCGTGTTCGCGGCCGTGATGGCGTCGGAGCTCCTTCGCCCGCGGGAGGCGCTCGCGATGCTCGAGCCCTTGGATTTGGAGCGGAGCCGATCAACTGGACAGCCGGTGGTCGTGGCCCGGAGCTGGCTGGTCTATGCGTACCACATGGCCGGCGACTTCGCACATGAGCTGAAGGTGTTGCGGGGCAGTGGGGATGCCCCATATCCCCCGGATGAGGCCATCGCGTTGGCGGGGCTCGGTCGCGTTGCGGAAGCGGAGCGGCTGGCCGTGAGCCCCCTGCCTCCGAGCTATTCGGGTGAGCACCTGTGGTCGGCGGCGGCGGCGGCATGCGCTGCGCTCGAGCTCCGCGCCCACGGGCATCCGGAGGCCGGCCAGCGCGTGCTCGAACGTGTGTCGGCCTGGTTCGGGCCAGCTGCAGCGACCAGCGCCTCCACCTGGGACCACGCTCCCTGCATGTGGCACCATTTCAGCGCGGCGTATTACGCTGGACGGTGGGAAGAGGCCCGCCAGGCCTATCAGCAACGGCTCGCCGAGGACAGCGCCGGACTCAAGGCCCATGCGGCCCTCGGAGCGTTGGCGGCGCGCCGACACGATGCGGACGAGCTAGATCGTATGACGTCGTGGTTATCGGCCCGGCCGGACAATTTCGCCGCCCTTCTGGCGCGGGCGCGAATTTCCGCGCTGCTCGGGAACAAGGAGGAGGCGGTGCGGCTCCTGCGTCGGGCGTTTGACCACGGACTCAACGGCAAGATGTTCCTCCACATCGATCCGGATTTCGAGTCGCTGCGGAACTACCCACCCTACCGGGAGCTGATCCGCCCCAAGGGGTGAGCACTGCGGGAGCCGAGGTGCGTCGTGCGACCGTGCCAGGTATCGCTGTTGCTCCTTCTCGTCATTTCACGTGCGGGGCAGGCCCAAGGCGTGACGGGGGCCGCTATTCAGGGACGGGTCACCTCACCCGATAGCGCCCCGATCACGGGCGGGAGCGTGCTGGTAACCAACGTGGCCAACGGGGAACGCTGGCAAACACCGACCCGTCCCGGCGGGCAGTTCTACCTCGAGCACTTGTCGATCGGCGGGCCATACGTCATCGAAGCGCGCGCAGTCGGCTTCTCGCCTGCTACGCGATCCGGCCTCTACCTCTCGCTCGGCCAGCGGCTGACGCTCGACCTGCAACTGCAGCCGGCCACCGTGGAGCTTGCACCGATCACGATCGTGGCGCGGCCTGATCCCAGAATCAACTCTGGCCGCACCGGACCCGAGCAGGTCATTGCCGAATCCGCGCTCTCGCGCATCCCCGTCCTGAGCCGAAACTTCGCGGATCTCGTGCGGGTGGCGCCGCAGGTGAGCGGCGACCTTTCGATCTCGGGCCAGCGGCCGAGCCTCAGCGGGGTAAAGGT
>Ga0247829_10000910_pt1 | contig 12641 bp, 9 predicted proteins | sample 12C_Control_Day4_FD_207765 | JGI IMG/M metagenome (GOLD analysis project Ga0247829, IMG submission 207765) | Soil microbial communities from agricultural site in Penn Yan, New York, United States - 12C_Control_Day4 | ecosystem: Environmental > Terrestrial > Soil > Agricultural land | place: USA... | reverse complement strand
GCGTCATCGGCGGCCGCATCAAGATCAGCGACTGCTCGCAGGTCACCGACGGCGCGGTCGCGGTCGTGCTGGCGTCGGAGAAGTTCGCCGCGGCGTGGGCGCAGCGCAAGCACCGCCGGCTCGACACCCTCGCCCGCATCCAGGGCTGGGGCCACCGCACCGCGCCGCTCACCTTCGACGCCAAGGTCGCCGAGAGCAAGGACCAGCCGTACGTCCTGCCCCACACCCGCAAGGCGATCACCGACGCCTACGCCCGCGCCGGCATCGCCGACTGCTGGGCGCTCGACGGCATCGAGACTCACGACTGCTTCACGACGTCGGAGTACATGGCCATCGACCACTTCGGCCTGACCGCGCCCGGCCAGGCCTGGAAGGCGATCGAGGACCGGGTGATCGACTTCGACGGCAAGCTGCCGATCAACCCGTCGGGCGGCCTGATCGGCGCCGGCCACCCGGTCGGCGCCACCGGCGTGCGCCAGCTGCTCGACGCCTCGTTGCAGGTCACCGGCCGCGCCGGCGCCTACCAGGTGCCGAACGCCCGCCGGTTCGCGACCCTGAACATCGGCGGCTCCGGCACGACCTCGGTCGTGTTCATCGTCGGCGCCTGAGCGCGCCAGCGTTGCGCCGGCCGCGGGGCCGTGCACCCGCGGCCCGATCGCGATACCGTCGGTCCGGGGGATGGATCCGGACCCGGAGTCCACGATCGACGCGCCGCCACCGGTCCAGCCGGGCGGCATCGATCCGACCGTGACCGCCGAGCCGGCCGCGCTGCCGGCGGTCGCCGCCCGCTCGATGGCGCGCGGCACCACCATCGGTCGCTTCCTCGTCCTCGACGAGCGCGGCGCCGGCGGCATGGGCCGGGTCTACGCCGCCTACGACCCGGAGCTCGACCGCAAGGTCGCGATCAAGCTGGTCCGCCCCGACCGCGATCCGGCCGGGCTCGAAGCCGCCAGCCTGCGCCTGCTGCGCGAGGCGCAGACCATGGCCAAGATCAGCCACCCCAACGTCGTGGCGGTCTACGACGTCGGCGCCTTCGACGATCAGGTCTTCCTCGCCATGGAGCTGATCGACGGCCCCGATCTCGCCGGCTGGCTCGCCGCCGCGCGCCGGCCGTGGCGCGAGGTCGTCGAGCGCTTCGCGATGGCCGGTCACGGGCTGGCCGCCGCCCACGCGGTCGGGCTGGTCCACCGCGACTTCAAGCCGGCCAACGTGATCGTCTGCGACCGGGTAGTCAAGGTCGGCGACTTCGGCCTGGCCCGCAGCGCCGCCGACGCCGACGTCACGGCCAGCCCGCCGGCCGCGTCGCCCGCGATCGCCGCGACCAGCGCGCTGACCGAGCCGGGGGCGGTGGTCGGCACCCCGCGCTACATGGCTCCCGAGCAGCGCGAGGGGCGATCCGGTCCGCTCGCCGATCAGTACAGCTTCTGCCGCGCCGTCGCCGACGCCCTCGATGGGGTCGACGGGTCGCCGCCGCGCACGCTGCGGCGGGCGATCGAGCGTGGCCTCGCCGACGATCCGGCTCGCCGGTGGCCGTCGATGGACGAGCTGCTCGCCGCGATCGCGCGGGCCTGCCGGGGCCGTGCGCGGCTGGCCTGGGCCATCGCCGCCGCCGGCGGGATCGGCGCCGTGGCGGTTGCGGTCGCGCTCGGCGCGGTCGGCTCGCCGCCGACGTGCGCGGCCGGCAGCGCCGGCCTGGCCGGGGTGTGGGACCCGCCGGCGCGCGCCGCCGCCCGCGCCGCGTTCGAGCGGATCGGCGCCGGTCCGACGTTCGCGGCGATCGCCGCCGCGCTCGACGACTACGCCGCGCGCTGGGCCAGCGCGCACCACGACACCTGTGTCGCCACCCGCGTCCGCCGCGAACAGTCGCCGGCGTTGATGGATCTGCGCTACGCCTGTCTGGCCGCCCGCCGCGAGGAGCTACGCACGCTGGTCGGTCAGCTCGCCACCGCCGACGCCGCCGCGGTGCCCGCGCTCGCCCGTGCCGCCCACGGCCTGTCGCCGCTGGCGCCATGCGCCGACGCCGCCGAGCTGAGCGCGCCGGTCGCGCCGCCTGCCGACCCCGGCGCGACCCAGGCGATCGCCGCTGCGCGCGCCGCGCTGGCGTCGGGCCGGGTGATCGGCCAGCTCGGCCGCTACGACGACGCGCTGCCGCCGGTCACCGCCGCGCTCGAGCAGGCCCGCGCCCGCGGCTGGCGGCCGCTGATCGCCGAGGCCGCGCTCGAGGCCGGCATGCTGTCGGTGCAGGCCGGCAAGCTCGACGACGGCGAGCGCCTGCTGCTCGACGCCGCCTGGTTCGCCGAGGCCAGCCGCCACGATCGCGTCGCCGCCGAGGCGTGGACCGTGCTGGTGTTCGCCGCCGTCCAGCGTGGCACCGAGCTGGAGCGCGCCGACGCCCGGGCCGGTCGGGCCGACGCCGCGATCGAGCGCATCGGCGGCGACCGCGACCTGCGCGCCCGGCTGTACAACCACCTCGGCGCGGTCGCCTACCTGCGCGGCGACTATCCGGCCGCCCGCGCCCAGTGGGAGCGCGCGCTGGCCGAGGCGAAGGCGTTCCTGCCCGTCGATCACCCCGACGTCGCGCGGGTCGAGAACAACCTCGGCATCGTCGCCGACACCGTCGGCGATGCCGCGGTCGCCGAGGCCCACTACCAGCGGGCGATCGCGGCGTGGCAGCGCGCGCTCGGCGATCAGCGGGTGGCGATCGCCGACTACCGGCGCGCGATCGCGATCTACGAGGCGGCCAACGGCCCCGACCATCCCATCCTCGCCGATCCGCTGCTCAACCTCGGCAACGCGCTGTTGCCGTCCGGCGACGTGGCCGGCGCGGTCGCCGCCTACGAGCGCGCGCTGGCGCTCCGCACCGCCGCGTTCGGTGCGATCTCGCCCCAGGTCGCCCAGGTCCTGGCCAGCCTCGGCGCCGCCCATCGCCAGGCCGGCGAGCTCGCCCGTTCGATCGAGGTGCTCGAGCGCGCGCTCGCGATCCAGCGCGAGGCCCTCGGCGCCGACCACGTCACCACGGCGATCACCCTGACCGCGCTCGGCGAGACCCTGATGTCGCGCGGCGAGCCCGCCGCCGCCCGGCCCCGCTTCGAGCAGGCGCTGGCCGCGTTCGAGCGCGCCCACGGCCGCCGTCACGCGATGACCGCCTACGCCCTGACCGGGCTGGCCCGGACCCGGCTCGCCGGCGGCGACGCCGCGGCGGCGGTGGTGCTGCTCGAGGACGCGCTCGCCGCTCGCGAGGCCGCCGGCGATCCCGGGCCGCTCGCCGAGACCCGCTTCGTGCTCGCCCGCGCGCTGTGGGCCGGCGGCGGCGATCGCGATCGCGCCCGCCGGCTGGTCGAGCAGGCGCGCCCGCAGCTGACCGGCCCCCGCCTCGACCCCGATCTCGATCCGGCCGGCTGGGATCGCGAGACCGCCGGCGGCGCGCCTTAGTCGACGATGTCGATCGCCTGGGCTGGATCGAACCGATAGCCGTCATCGGTGCGCACCAGCACGTCGCGCAGGCCGAGGTTGCGCAGCGCGGTCAGCGCCACGTAGACCCGCCCGGCGGCGGCGCGCGGATCGATGCGCTGCCCGGGCCAGCCGGCGCGGAACAGGTCGTCGATCGACAGCGCCGCCCCCGGCCGCTGGTGGTGGGTCGCGGCCAGCGCCCGCAGCAGCAGGGCCAGGTTCTCGCGCCGGCGGAGGCTCACCGCCTCGCCGCCCGCCGGCTGGACCCAGCTGCCGTCGCGGGCCAGGCGCAGGCCGGCCGTCGCCGGCGGGGCCTCGGCCGCGCCGAGATGAGCGGCGACCGCCGGCGAGAGCGGCACCGGATCCTGATCGCCGGCATCGAGCCGGGCACGCTCGACGACGCCCTCGAGCTCGCCGGCGTTGAGCGGCCACGGGTGGCGGAGCATGGCCAGCACCAGCCGGCGGGCCGGGGTCCGCCCGGCGCGGGCGAACGCGGCCCGCGCCAGCACGCCGATGTCCTCGGGGCGCTCGCGCAGCGGTGGCACCCGGACGACGATGCGCTCGAGCCGGCCGGCCAGCTCGGGGAGCAGCCGGCCCGGGGCGCGCGTGATCGCGATCAGCCGGGCGTCGATCCGCCGGTCGTCGACGAACGCGCGCAGCGCGGCCTGCACCGCCGGCGGCGCCTCGTCGAGGCCGTCGAGCACCAGCGTCCCGCCGTCGGCGGCGGCCAGCCGACCGGGCCGCGCGACCGCGCCCGGGTAGGCCGCGGCCGCCACGCCGTGCAGCTCGGTCGCGATCAGCTCGGGCGTCAGCGTCGCGCACGGCACGACCACCAGCGGGCCGCGCCGGCTCCACCGGTGCACCGCGGCGGCCAGCGCGCTCTTGCCGGTGCCGGTCTCGCCGGTGAGCACGATCGGTGCCCCGAGCGGCGCGGCCCGGCGCAGCTCGTCGACCAGCTCGGCCATCGCGCCGCTCACCGCGCGCAGCTCGGGCTCGTCGATGCGCCGCGGCGGCCGCGCCGGGCGGATCACCTGGACCAGGACCGCGCCCAGCTCGATGACGTCGCCGGGGCGCAGCCCGACCTGATCGACGCGGGCGCCGTTGACCCAGGTGCCGTTGCGGCTCCCGGCGTCGCGCAGGTGCAGCTCGGCGGCGCCGGCGCGCAGCCGAGCGTGGTCGCGCGACAGGGTCTCGTCGTCGAGCGCGCCGGGACCGAGCGCGTCCTGGCGGCGGCCGAGCGCCAGCTCCTCGTCGGCCGCGATCACCCGCGCGTGCCCGATCCGCGCCGGATCCGGATGATGGGCGATCACCGCCACCCAGGCGGCCGGCGCGGCGCGCCGCTCCGGCTCGGGTGGGACCTGCGCGGTCGACTCCACCCGGCGATCTTAGAGGACTTTAAGACGACTTTCAGAGCGGGCTAGGGCGGCGGCGGCGATGGTGGCTCGCATGGGGAAACGCCACCTTGTTCTGGTGACGCTGGCGGCGCTCGCCGCCGCGCCCGGCGCCGCTCGCGCCGGCCGTGATCTGCCCGACGCGCCGTACGGGCAGAGCACACGCGGCAAGTCGTACTGGCGCGACATCGAGAACCTGTTCCTGGGGGCGCTGCGCCAGGCCTGCGTCGCCGACGATCCGGACCGCTGGCGCGCCGGCGTCGACGAGTGGACCCGCACCGCCGAGAAGCTCACCGACGCCGCCGACCGCCAGCTCTATCTCGACTACCTGAAGACCGTGCGCGCGTTCGTCGACGCCCACGCCGCCGGCGTGCCCGGGGTCGGCACCTACGCCGAGCTGCGGACCGCGTTCGCCGCCGACAAGACCGCGTTCGAGGCCGCGTTCCCGGCCGCGCCGGCGACCACGCCCGAGGCGGTCCGCGCCGCGGTCGCCGGCTACCGCGACTACGTTCGCCGCGCCGGGCGCCTGGTCGACCTGCACGAGCGGATCAAGGCGGCGTCGCCGTGCGCCCACGTGATCGGCGACTGGCGCACGGTGGCGGCGGCCGCCGCCGAGGCGCCCCAGCGAGTCGCCCGCGGCGCGTCGGCGCAGTACGCGCCGCTGCTGAGCGCCTTCGCCGAGTGGAAGGCCAAGGCCGGGCCGCTCGCCAAGCCGGTGCCGGCGTCGTGGTGGGAGCACACCGAGCACGCGCTCGCGATCGTCGAGCTGACCGCGCTCACCCAGCGGGTGGCGCCGTCGGCGCCGCTGCTGGGCGCGTGGGCCGAGCTGCTCGACGGCAACGACAAGGCCGCCGCGCTCGAGGCCAGCACCGCCCTGCCGGCCGCGCTCGAGCGGCTGGTCCCGCTGGCGGTCGAGCTGGTCCGCGACGTGCGCCTGCCGGTCTATCCCAAGAACGCCGGCCGCGAGAAGCTGCTCAAGGCCAAGCTGGCGTCGTCCGCCGCCAAGGGCAAGCTGGTCGGCTTCGCCGCCGGCCCGGCCAAGGAGAGCGAGCAGCGCTGGACCGAGCGCGATCCGCTCGACGGCCTCGAGCACGGGGTCACGCGCCGCCACTACAGCACCTACTACGTGTGGGATCCGGTCGCGCCGCCCGAGGGCTTCCCGGCGCTGCCCGGCATCGCGCCCGATGACGTGTGCGAGCTCTGGCACCAGAGCTTCCGCAAGCACACCCGCGGCGGCCCGAGCGCGAAGCCGCTCAACAAGGTGGTGCCGTTCCAGTCCTGGCGCGCGGGCTACATGCTGTGCGCCCACGCCCGCACCCCGACCAAGAAGTCGATGAAGTGAGGAGGCCGTCCATGATCCGCGATCGTCTGCTCGTGATGATCACCCTCGCCGGCGTCGCCGGGTGTGGGGCCAAGAAAGATGCGCCCGTCGGCACCGAAACCGGCACCGGCTCCGCCGCGACCACCGCCGCCGCCGGTGCGCCGCCGCCGAGCGCCGTGCCCGCCACCGCGGTGGCCACCGGCGGCGCGAGCGCCTGCGCCCTGATGAAGGACGGCACCGTGCGCTGCTGGGGCCGGCGCGACTATGGCGAGGTCGGTGGCGAGCGCCAGCCGACCCAGGCGGCCACCCCGGTCGCGGTCGCCGGCGTGTCCGGTGCCCGGACGCTGGTCGCCGGCGGCGACGGCGGTGCCGGCGGCGACGCCTACTGCGTGCTCGGCGACGGCGAGCAGGTCACCTGCTGGGGCTACCCCGAGTCGATCCCGCTGCGCACGCCGGGCGACGGGCCGCGCGTCATCCCGGCGCTGGCCGGCGCGCGCAGCCTCGCGCTCGGCGGCGGCTTCGGCCTGGCCGTCATGAAGGACGGCACCGTCCACGCGTGGGGGCGCAACACCTTCAAGGAGCGCGGGCTCGACGCCGCGATCGATCACGCCGGCGAGGCGAGCTTGCAGGCGGTGCCCGGGGTCAGCGGCGCCATCCAGGTCGCCGCCGGCCAGAACCACGGCTGCGCCCTGCTCGGTGACGGCACCGCGACCTGCTGGGGCACCTCGCGGCGCACGCTGGGACCGACCCCGGTCGCCGGCGCGACCGACCTCGTCGCCATCGCGGCCGGCACCGGCGACGCGAGCTGCGCGGTCCGCAAGGACGGCGCGGTGCTGTGCTGGGATCACCAGCTCGAGGCCGCGCCGGTGGCCGGCATCACCGACGCCACCGCGATCTCGATGTGGTCGCACCGGTGCGCGCAGACCCGGGCCGGCGCGGTGCTGTGCTGGGGCTACAACGGACGCGGCCAGCTCGGCGTGCCCGCCGGTCGCGACGAGGCCAAGCCGGCCCCGGTCGCCGGCATCGCCGACGCGGCCGCGATCAGCGCCGGTCGCACGTCGACCTGCGCGCTGCGCGCCGACGGCGCGGTCGCCTGCTGGGGCTACAACCGCCACGGCCAGCTCGGCGACGGCACGCTCGTCGATCGCCACCAGCCGGCGCCGGTGGTCGGGCTGGGCGCGCGCGACCTGGCCGCGGCCGCCGACGGGGTCGGCCGGCTGACCGAGGCGACGACCGCGCAGGCGTGGGACGACCTGCCCGCCGCCTGCAAGCGCGCGCCGCTGCAGGTGCGCTGGGACCGGGTCGCCGGCGATCGCCTCGACGTCAAGAGTGGCTACGCGCGGGTCCAGGCCGACGGCAAGACCGTCAAGGTCGTGCTGGCGTCGTTCAACCTCGCGCCCACGAACCTCGACGAGCCGGCGCGGGGCAGCCAGGTCTCGCTCGGCCTCCGCTTCGCCAAGGTCGACCTCGCCGGCGATCGCGCCCCGCAGCCGGTCGATCCCGGCACCTATGCCCTCGACCCCAAGCAGGAGCGGCTGGTGTACGTATCGGCCGCCGATCGCATGTCCGAGAACATCATGCTCGCCGACGTCGGCCTCGGCGGCGCCAGTGCCGGCACCGTGACGCTGGCGACGCTCGACGGCGGCTGGGTGTGCGGCGAGCTGGCGATCGCGACCAAGTCCGCGACCATCACCGGCCCGTTCGCCGCCCGGGTGCTCGAGTAGCCCGCCGGGCGGCTACTTGGGCAGCTCGTCGGCGGTGGCGCGGAGGTAGTCGCGCAGGAGGCGGTCGGCCCCGGTGGGCTCGTCGGGGAGGTCGTCGGCGGCGGCGCGCCAGGCGTGGGCCGAGGGGGACGAGACGTGGGCGGCGGCGGCGCTGGTGAACGCGATGAGCTGCTCGAGGGTCGCGCGCTCGCTGGCGCGGATGACGGCGCAGGTGCGCTGCCACGAGGTCGGTGAGCCGGTGGGTGGGTGGCCGGGGCCGAGGCGCTTGAGGCCGGTGCGGGCGGCGGCGGCGAGCAGGCCGAGCGCTTCGAGCTCGATACGCGAGCCGAGCCAGCGCAGCTCGCGCTTGTGGAAGCGGCCGCGATCGGCGGCGGCGACCAGCTCGCGCGGCGTGGCGGCGCGCAGGCGGGCCACCGAGATCGCGCGCCGGGTCTCGCGGGTGAGCGAGGTCCCGGCCGGCAGCGCCGCCTCGGCGCCGAGCGGCAGGTCCCAGACCAGGTGGCCGGCGAGGTCGGTGCGGGCGTCGTCGGCCCGCGCGAAGCGGACCAGGCCGTCGTCCTCGGGGTTGTCGGGCGTGGCGAAGCCGTAGCCGACCAGGTAGCGCGAGTTCGGGTACTGGCCGTAGCTGAACTGGATCTCCTCGCCGGCGTCGATCGGCCGCAGCGCGCTGACCACGAACGTCTGGGCGTCGTCGTCGAACGCCCAGGTCGCGTCGGTGCTGCCGTGGTCGAACAGATCGGCGACCGGCACCAGCGCGCGCAGGTCGCGGCCCTCGATGGTCACCTTGAACGCGCGCGAGCCGAGGATCGCCCGCGCCCAGCCGAAGTCGGCGAGCGGCAGGCCGGCCAGCGCCGGGAGCTTGAGCAGCTCGTCGTGGTCCTCGACCACGCTGGCGTGGGCCTCGCCGGCGGCGATCCGCGCCGCGGTGCCGGCCAGCTCGTCGAGGTCGGCGTCGCCGTGGAAGAACGGCAGGTCGGGCAGGCGCGCCGGCAGGGCGTCCAGGTACGGCCGCCACGACGAGTCGGCGAGCCGGCGCTCGGTGGCCAGCCACGTCGACACCAGGGTGTGGCCGCTGTGGAGCTGCGACAGCACCGACTCGACCGCCCGGCCGACCGGCGTGGTCGCGATCTCCTCGTCGATGACCATCAGCGCGCGCGGCACCGTGATGATCGGCTCGTCCTCGCCGATCGCCCGCCGCGCGCGCACGCTGCGGTTGCCGTCGGGTGCGACGACGATCTCGATGGCGTCGAAGCGGGCGCCGACGTCGGCCGCCCAGGTCAGCAGCCGGGCCAGCGCGGCGTCGCGGTCGATCGCCGGCGCCGGCAAGAGCGGCACCGCGGTCCAGGTCGGCTCGACCCGCGGCTGGCGGCGCGGCCGCGCCTCGCCGATCGCCAGCGCCACCTGCTCGGCGGCGAGCACCAGCGCCTCGGGGCGCGCGCCGCGCGCCGGCACCAGCGGCCCGGTGTCGACCTCGACGCCGTAGACGTCGGCGATGCGGCGGTCGAGTCCGGTGATGGCCACGGTCAGGCCGCGCTGCTGCGATGAGCGCGCTCGAACTCGTCCATGAACGCGACCAGCGCGTGCACGCCCTCGACGGGGAAGGCGTTGTACAGGCTGGCCCGCATGCCGCCGACCGAGCGATGGCCCTTGAGGCCGTCGAGGCCGCGCGCGGTGGCCGCGGCGATGAACTCCTTCTCGAGTGCCTCGGTGGTGGCGCGGAACGGGATGTTCATCAGCGACCGGCTGTCGGCGCGGGCGGTGCCGCGGAACAGCGTCGACTGGTCGAGGAAGTCGTAGAGCAGCTTGGCCTTGGCCTGGTTGGCCGCGGCGATCCCGGCCAGGCCGCCCTGCTCGCGCAGCCACGCCATCACCTCGCCGACGATGTAGATCGCGAACGTCGGCGGCGTGTTGTACATCGACTGCTCGGCGGCGAACGTGCGGTACTGCAGCATCGGCGCCAGGTCGCGCCGCCCTCGCTCGAGGAAGTCCTTGCGCGCGATCACCAGGGTGACGCCGGCCGGGCCGAGGTTCTTCTGGGCGCCGGCGTAGATGAGGCCGTACCTGCGGACGTCGAGCGGCCGGCTGAACAGGTCGCTCGACGCATCGCAGACCAGCGGGACCCCGGCCGGCACCGCCGGCTCGGTCGGCCACTCGGTGCCGTGGATGGTCTCGTTGCTGGTGAAGTGGGCGTACGCCGCGTCCGGCGTCCACCGGGTCTCGGCCGCGCTCGGGATCGCCGTGAAGTCGACCGCCTCGCTCGAGCACGCGACGTGGACGCCGCCGTAGCGCCGGGCCTCGGCCAGCGCCTTCTGCGACCACGCGCCGGTGACCGCGAAGTCGGCGTGCCCGTCGGCGGGCAGGAAGCTCATCGGCACCATGAAGAACTGGCTCGACGCGCCGCCCTGCAGGAACATCACCGCGTAGTCGTCGGGCACGCCGGCCAGCTCGCGGATGCGGGCCTCGGTCCGCTCGAGCACGCGCATGAACGCGCCGCCGCGGTGGCTGTGCTCGAGGATGCCGATGCCGGTGCCGTCGAGGTCCCAGATCGCCTGCTGCGTCTGGCGCAGCACCGGCTCGGGGAGGACCGCAGGACCCGACGAGAAGTTGAACGTCCGCTGGCGAGCCGGGCCCGTCACGACCGTCCTACTTCTTCTGTTCGTCGACGTAGAACAGCGTGATGGCGAGGCAGTGGAACGCCTCGTCGCTCGACTGCGTGACCACGAACTCGACCGGCTTGCAGGTCGGGTGCGCGGCCAACCACGCGGTCACCTTCTCGCCGAGCTGATCGCGATCCGCGACCATCGTCGCCGAGAAGACCTTGATGCCGTTGAACTTCGTGTCCTTGCGGACGGTGAGCGTGCCGGTCGAGTTACCCATGACGACTGGCGCGGACCATAGCAGCGGGCCATACCGCAGGCCAGTGGTTGCGCGGTCTTCGGGTGGTGGAGAACCCTACCCGAGCCGGCCGCGGGGCGGCCTCAGCGCGGCTCGGGGCCGGCGCCCGCGGCGGCGCGGTGGTCCTTGATCAGCCGGTGGATCTCGTCGTCGGTGAGCACGCGGTTGCCGCGCTTGGCGGCGCCGAACACCGCCGCGACCAGGTCGGGGGTCGGCTCGTAGCCGCGCTTGCGCAGCCAGTACACGACGTTGGACTCGCCCGAGTAGTGGCCGACCTCGATCTCCTGCTCGCGCCCGAACGCGCCGGCCGGCACGCCCGAGTAGATCCGGTCGGCCAGCCAGGCGTGGCCCTTCTTCTCGGCCTTGATGATCGCGGCGGCGTGGACGCCGGTGGCGGTGCGGAACGCGTCGGAGCCGCTGAGCGGGTACTGCGGGTGGATCGGGACCTTGGTCGCGCTCGACGCGGTCTTGCACCACAAGAGCAGCTTGGACAGGTCCTGGCCGGGCAGCTCGCCGAGCAGGCTGAGGTTGAGCAGGATCTGGTCGAGGGCGGCGTTGCCGACCCGCTCGCCGACGCCGAGCGCGGTGCCGTGGATGCGATCGGCGCCGTACTCGATGGCGAAGATCGAGTTGACCACGCCGAGGCCGCGATCGTTGTGGCCGTGCCAGTCGATGCCGACGTCGGCGCGGCCCATGCCGTCGAGCAGGTTGCGGGTGAACTTGAGCAGGTGCTTGATGCCGTCGGGGGTGGCGTGGCCGACGGTGTCGCACACGATCAGCCGCGCCGCGCCGTGCTCGACCGCGTTGACGAACAGCTTCGACAGCACCTCGGGCCGCGACCGGGTGGTGTCCTCGGTGACGTAGGCGACCGGCAGGTCGTAGCGGCGGCCGAGGTCGATGGCGTCGGCCGACAGCTTGAGCATGCGGTCGAGGTTCCAGTCCTCGGCGTACTGGCGGATCGGCGAGCTGCCGATGAAGGTCAGCACCTCGATCGGCAGGCCGACCTTCTGCGAGATGTCGACGATGGCCTGGACGTCGTTGACGTGGGTGCGGGCCGCGCACGCCGCCTTGATCGGCAGCCTGGCGTCGCGGATGTGCTCGGCGATGGTCGTGACGTCCTCGACCGCGCGCTTGCCGGCGCCGGGCAGGCCGATGTCGATGTAGTGGATGCCGAGATCGCTGGCCAGCTCGACCAGGCGCAGCTTGTCGTCGATGGTCGGGTCGACCACCGACGGCGACTGGATGCCGTCGCGCAGGGTCTCGTCGAGGAAGGTGACCTTGCGTCGGGGCGACAGCGGCGCGACCCGCTCGACCGCGTTCCAGTCGTAGATCAGGTCGCGCTCGTCGAGATCGTGGCCGTGGCCGTTCGAGGACTGGGACATCACATCACCGCCGACATGATGAGGATGAGGATTGCGGTCACCGCGACGACCGCGGTCGTGACCAGGAACCAGCCGAGGACCAGGGTCGCCGCGGCGAGCCCGACCCCGAGCAGCGGCAGCGCGGGCACGCCCTCGCGCCGCACGAACGAGATCGTCGCCGCGATCAGCGTCACCGCGAAGCACGGCACGGTGAGCCGCCAGTCGGGCGTGGCCCAGAACGCCTCCTGCCGCAGCGACACGATCAGGAAGCCGAGCGCGCCCAGCACCAGCGCGGCCAGCCCGGCCGCGTGCTGCTCGAGCCACGCGCGCGGGCGCGCGGTCCCGGCCTCGGGGCGGAGCGGCGGCGTGGGTGGCTGGTGCGCCATGGGCTCAATATAGCCGTTCTCCACCGGCGCGCGTCGGGCTAAGGCGCCTCGACGACCCAGTCGTCGACATACGCACCGTCGACGCCATCCAGGCGGATGCCCGCGGTTCCCCA
>Ga0247829_10000908_pt1 | contig 12653 bp, 13 predicted proteins | sample 12C_Control_Day4_FD_207765 | JGI IMG/M metagenome (GOLD analysis project Ga0247829, IMG submission 207765) | Soil microbial communities from agricultural site in Penn Yan, New York, United States - 12C_Control_Day4 | ecosystem: Environmental > Terrestrial > Soil > Agricultural land | place... | reverse complement strand
TTAGGTCCCTGGTTCGAGCCCAGGTCGGGGAGCCAGCCTTCTCAAGTCCTGTAGCGGTGTTAGCCCGATCCAGGTGCGGCATGTCGGCCCGGCGCACGCGGGCGAGGACCTCGTCGTGCACGTGCCGGCCCGGCGCGTGCTGTTCGCAGGCGATCTCGTTTTCCGCGGCGGCGTGCCCTTCGTCGGTCAGGCCGACAGCCGCAGCTGGATCGCTGCGCTCGACCGGCTGCTCGCCTTCGACCCCGCGGTGATGCCTCCCGGCCACGGCCCGGCGAGCACCGGGCCGCGGGCCGACCTGCAGCTCACGCGCGACTACCTCGCCTACCTGCGCGCGACGATGGGCGAGGCGGCGCGGAACATGGAGCCTTTCGACGAGGTGTACCGGCGCACCGACTGGTCGCGCTTCGAGCACCTGCCGCTGTTCGCGGCGGCGAACCGGATGAACGCCTACAACACCTACCTGCTGACGGAACAGCAGGCGAAGCAGCGCCCGGTCAGCGCGACGCCGCGCGACGGGTGCGCTTGCCCGCCGGCCCGGATGCCGCCGGAGCGCCCAGCAGCGGCGCGTCGTGCGCCGCCAGGTGCGCCTCGCCGCGCTCGATGATGAAGTAGCGGAACGCCTCGGCCGCCGGCGACAGAAGCTTGGACTGCAAGTGCACGACGTTCCACGCGCGCATCACCGGCGCGCCCTCGACGTCGACGATCTGCAGCAACCCGCTGCGCAGCTCCAGCCCCAGCGTGTGCAGCGACAGGAAGGCGAGTCCCATGCCCGCGATCACGGCCTGCTTGATCGTCTCGTTGCTGGCCATCTCCATCACGATGCGCGGCTCGGCTTGGTGCTCGTGGAGGAAGGCCTCCATCGCGTTGCGCGTGCCCGAGCCGTGCTCGCGCGCGATGATCGGGTTGCCGTCCAGCGCCTCAGGGCGGATGCGTCCTTGGCGCGACAGCGGATGGCCTGGCGGTCCGACGAACACCAGCGGATGGGCGGCGAAGGGCTCGGCGCGACATGCCATCTCGCGCGGGGGGCGGCCCATCACCGCCAGGTCGACGTCGCCCGCCTGCATCAGCGCGACGAGCTGCTCGCGGTTGCTGGCCACGCGCAGCCGCACGTCCACGCCGGGATGCTCCTCGCGGAAGTGCGCCAGCAGGTGCGGCACGAAGTAGGTGGCCGTGCTGACGAGCCCGATCGTCAGCAGGCCCGTCTCCAGCCGCTTCAGGCGCGCCATCGCGTCGCCGGCGTCCTTCAGCGTGCCCAGCAGCCGCTTCGCATAGACGATGAAGTACTCGCCCGCGGTGGTCAGCGAGACCTGGCGTCCCTGCCGCTCGAACAGCGCCAGCCCGAGCGCCGATTCCAGCTCCTTGACCTGCATGGTGACCGCGGGCGGCGTCAGGTGCAGCGCTTCCGCCGCGCGCACGAAGCTGAGCTGCCGGGCCACTTCCGTGAACACGCGCAGCTGCCGGAACGTCGGGTTGCTCATTCAGCATTTCCTGAATCGATTGCGAAAAAAATCTGAATTCACCTTATTTCCGCAGCAACTTATATTGCTTCGCACGGGGCGTCAAGCAAATGCCCGGATGAAGGAGCCGCAGTGAACAGACCGGTCGACGAAGGCGTTATCACCGACGCCAGGCAGCGCTACCGCGCCGGGGTGCTGAAGTACCGCCAGATGGGCTACTGGATGCCCGACTACCAGCCGAAGGACACGGACATCGTGTGCCTGTTCCGCATCACGCCGCAGGACGCCGTGGACCCGATCGAGGCCGCCGCCGCCGTGGCCGGCGAGTCGTCGACGGCGACCTGGACCGTGGTCTGGACCGACCGCCTCACAGCGTGCGACAGCTACCGCGCCAAGGCCTACAAGGTCGAGGCGGTGCCGGGCAACACGGGCCAGTGGTTCGCCTGGGTGGCGTACGACCTGATCCTGTTCGAGGAAGGCTCCATCGCCAACATGACGGCCAGCCTGATCGGCAACGTCTTCAGCTTCAAGCCGCTGAAGGCGGTGCGGCTGGAGGACCTGCGCATCCCGGTAGCCTACGTCAAGACCTTCAAGGGGCCGCCGACCGGGCTGGTGGTCGAGCGCGAGCGCATGGACAAGTTCGGCCGGCCGCTGCTGGGGGCGACGACCAAGCCTAAGCTCGGCCTGTCGGGCCGCAACTATGGGCGCGTGATCTACGAGGGCCTGAAGGGCGGGCTCGACTTCATGAAGGACGACGAGAACATCAACTCGCAGCCCTTCATGCACTGGCGCGACCGCTTCCTGTACGTGATGGATGCGGTGAACAAGGCGTCGGCGGCGACCGGCGAGGTCAAGGGCAGCTACCTCAACGTGACCGCCGGCACGATGGAAGCGATCTACGAGCGCGCGGAGCTGGCCAGGGCGCTCGGAAGCGTGGTCGTGATGGTCGACCTGGTCGTCGGCTGGCCATGCATCCAGAGCCTTTCGGAATGGTGCCGCCGCCACGACATGATTCTGCACATGCACCGGGCCGGCCACGGCACGTACACACGGCAGAAGGCGCACGGCGTGAGCTTCCGCGTGATCGCGAAGTGGCTGCGTCTGGCCGGCGTCGATCACCTGCATGCCGGCACCGCGGTGGGCAAGCTCGAAGGAGACCCGATGACGGTGCAGGGCTACTACCACGTCTGCCGCGACGCCTTCACGCGGCAGGACTTGCCGCGCGGCCTGTTCTTCGACCAGGACTGGGCCGACATGAAGAAGGTCATGCCGGTGGCCTCCGGCGGAATCCATGCCGGCCAGATGCACCAGCTGCTCGACCTCTTCGGCGACGACGTGATCCTGCAGTTCGGCGGCGGCACGATCGGCCACCCGGCCGGCATCCAGGCCGGCGCGGTGGCCAACCGCGTCGCGCTGGAGGCAATGGTGAAGGCGCGCAACGAAGGGCGCGACATCCGCGCCGAGGGCCCGCAGATCCTGCAGCAGGCCGCGCGCTTCTGCCAGCCGCTGAAGCAGGCGCTCGACACCTGGGGCGAGATCACCTTCGACTACACGCCCACCGACAGCTCCGACTACGCCGTCACGCCGGCGCTGGCGTGAGCGCACCCCCGACACGAGGACACCGACCATGCTGACCAACCCGACTGGCCGCCTGACGCAAGGCCAGTTCAGCTTCCTGCCCGACCTGAGCGACGACGAGATTCGCCTGCAGATCGATCATGGCCTGGCGCGCGGCTATGCGTGGGGCGTGGAGTACACGGACGACCCGCATCCGCGCAATACCTACTGGGAGATGTACGGCCTGCCGATGTTCGACCTGCGCGACGCGGCCGGCGTGATGCTGGAACTGCTGGCCTGCCGCAAGATCCTCCCGCAGCACTACGTGCGGCTGGTCGCCTTCGACGCGACGCGCGGCGTCGAGTCGGTGGCGATGAGCTTCATCGTGCAGCGCCCCGAGGTCGAGCCGGGCTTCTTCCTCGACCGCCAGGAGACCGCCGGCCGCTCGATCCGCTACTCGACGCGCGCGTACTCGGCCGCGCAGCCCGAGGGCGAGCGCTACGGCGCGGGCGGGCGCTGATCGCCATGAGCGCACACCAGGGCGCGACGACCCGGCCGCTGTACTCGATCGCCGGCGCACAGGCGGCTCCCGCCACGGGCGCCGCTTGCGCGGCCCCCGACACGAGCCCAGCGCCCGCCCGCACCGTGGTCGAAGTGCTCGCCTCCACGCAGGTGGAAGCGGTGCTCGACGAGATCGATCGCGAGCTCGTCGGCCTGCTGCCGGTGAAGCAGCGCATCCGCGACATCGCCGCGCTGCTGGTGATCGACCGCCTGCGCGCGGCGCACGGGCTCGCCGCGCAGCCACCGTCGCTGCACATGTGCTTCAGTGGCAATCCCGGCACCGGCAAGACCACGGTCGCCAGTCGCATGGCGCAGATCCTGCACCGGCTGGGCTACCTGCGCCGCGGACACCTCGTCGCGGTGACGCGCGACGACCTCGTCGGCCAGTACATCGGCCACACCGCTCCGAAGACCAAGGAAGTGCTGAAGAAGGCGATGGGCGGCGTACTGTTCATCGACGAGGCCTACTACTTGTACCGCCCCGAGAACGAGCGCGACTACGGGCAGGAGGCGATCGAGATCCTGCTGCAGGTGATGGAGAACCAGCGCGACGATATCGTCGTGATCCTTGCCGGCTACCGCGACCGCATGGACACGTTCTTCAGGAGCAATCCGGGCCTGTCGTCGCGCATCGCGCACCACCTGGACTTCCCCGATTACGTTCACGACGAGCTGATGCGCATCGCCGGGCTGATGCTGCGGGAGCAGTCTTTCCGCTTCGACGACGCCGCCGTCGCCGCCTTCGCCGAGTACCTGGTGCGGCGGCTGAGGCAGCCGCATTTCGCCAACGCGCGCAGCGTGCGCAACGCGCTCGACCGTGCGCGCCTGCGGCAGGCGAGCCGGCTCTTCGCCGAGCGCTCGCGCGAGCTGTCGCGCGAGGACCTCGTGACGCTGCGCGCGCAGGACATCCGCGCCAGCCGGCTCTTCACCGAGCCCGCGGACCCCACAACCACACCACCGGAGCACGCCGCATGACCCCGATCGACCTTTCCGCCTGGCTCGCCGGCGAGTCATCCGTGCTCGCCGAGCCGCTGCTGGCGATCGCCGCCGCCTGCGCCGAGATATCGGCCGTGACGCGCCTGGGCCCGCTGGCCGGATTGCACGGCGCTGCCGACAGCCACCACACGCACGGCGAGGCGCAGCAGAAGCTGGACCTCGGCGCCGATGCGAAGTTGGCCGAGGCCCTGGCGCGCTGCCCGTCGGTGGCCGGCTGGGCCAGCGAAGAGCATGAGCACCCCGTCGTCTCGCCCGAGCACGGCGATCGTGGCGAACTGCTGGTCGTCTTCGACCCGCTCGACGGCTCGAGCAACGTCGAGGCGAACCTCTCGGTGGGCACCATCTTCTCGCTGCTGCGGCACCCGCTGCGCGGCGCCGCGCCGGGCGAAGCGGCTTTCCTGCAGCCGGGCCGGCGCCAGCTCGCGGCCGGCTACGTGATCTACGGGCCGGCCACGGTGCTGGTGCTGAGCATCGGCCGCGGCGTGCAGATGTTCACGCTCGACCCCACGAGCGGCCGCTGGCTGCTCGTGCGCGAGGCGGTCACGGTGCCCGCCGCCACCGCCGAGTTCGCGATCAACTGCTCCAACCAGCGCCATTGGGAGAAGCCGGTGCAGCGCTACGTGGCCGAGTGCATCTCCGGTGCCACCGGTCCGCGCACGCGCGACTTCAACATGCGCTGGCTAGCCTGCCTGGTGGCCGAGGTGCACCGCATCCTGGCGCGCGGCGGCGTCTTCCTGTACCCGCGCGATGCCCGCTTGCCGCTGAAGCCGGACCGCCTGCGCCTCATGTACGAGGCCGCGCCGATGGCGCTGCTGATGGAGCAGGCTGGCGCGGGCGCCGTCACTGGCACGCAGGCGCTGCTGGACATCGTGCCCGACGTGCTGCACCAGCGCGTGCCGGTGATCCTGGGCGCGCGCGAGGAGGTCGACCGCATCGTGCGCTATCACGCCGAGCCGAGCGAGAACGTGTCGTGGCAGCTGTTCCGCACGCGCTCGCTGTTCGTGCAGCCGCTGGCTTGATTGAACCCCAAGAGCACACACATGTCCAAGAAACACCCGGTGATCGCAGTCACCGGCTCCAGCGGCGCCGGCACCACGACGGTCAAGCGCGTGTTCGAGAACATCTTTCGCCGCGAGGGGATCCGGGCCGCGGTGATCGAGGGCGACGCGTTCCATCGCTTCACCCGCAAGGAGATGAAAGACCGCATCGCGCTGGCCGATCGCGACGGGCGGCCGATGAGCCACTTCGGCCCCGACTCCAACGAGTGGGCGCTGCTCGAGCAGGCCTTCCACGGCTACGGCGAGAGCGGCCGCTGCCGCACGCGATGCTACCTGCACAACGACTCCGAGGCTGCGCCGTTGCGGCAGGAGCCCGGCAGCTTCACGCCGTGGCAGGAAACCCCGGTGGACACCGACCTGCTGTTCTACGAGGGCCTGCACGGCTGCGTGAAGGCGAGCGGCGTGGACATCGCGCGCCACGTCGACCTCAGGATCGGCGTGGTGCCGATCATCAACCTCGAGTGGATCCAGAAGCTGCACCGCGACACGCGCGACCGCGGCTACTCGAAGGAGGCGGTGGCCGACACGATCCTGCGTCGCATGCACGACTACGTGCACTACATCTGCCCGCAGTTTGGAGAGACCGACATCAACTTCCAGCGCGTGCCCGTGGTCGACACCTCGAACCCGTTCATCGCCCGCGACATCCCGACCGCAGGCGAGAGCATGACGGTCATCCGCTTCCGCGATCCGCGTGGCATCGATTTCCCGTACCTGCTGTCAATGATCGGCGACGCGTTCATGTCGCGCGCCAACACCATCGTAGTGCCGGGCGGAAAAATGGACCTGGCGATGCAATTGATCCTCACGCCGATGATCCTTCGGCTGATGGAGATCCGCCAGGCGCAACTGCAATGAATGGAGACCTCCGATGGAGCCGATCACCGACCCTGCACTGCAGCGCCGCATGGCCGACGCGCTGCGCATGCTGGCCGCCGATGCGGTGCAGCGCGCCAACTCCGGCCACCCCGGCGCGCCGATGGGCATGGCCGACATCGCCGTCGCGTTGTGGCGCAGGCACCTCAAGCATCACCCGTCCGATCCGCTCTGGCCCGACCGCGACCGCTTCGTGCTGTCCAACGGCCACGGCTCGATGCTGCTGTACGCGCTGCTGCACCTCACCGGCTACGACCTGCCGATGGCCGAGCTCGAGCGCTTCCGCCAGCTCGGCAGCCGCACGCCCGGCCACCCCGAGGTCGGCCTGACACCGGGCGTCGAAACCACCACCGGCCCGCTCGGCCAGGGCCTGGCCAACGCGGTCGGCATGGCGCTGGCGGAGAAGCTGCTGGCCGACGAGTTCAACCGCCCGGGGGTGCCGATCGTCGACCACCGGACCTGGGTCTTCGTCGGCGACGGCTGCCTGATGGAAGGCATCAGCCACGAGGCCTGCTCGCTGGCCGCCGCCTGGCGGCTGGGCAAACTGTGCGTCTTCTACGACGACAACGGCATCAGCATCGACGGCGACGTGGCGCCCTGGTTTCCCGACGACACGCCGGCGCGCTTCCGCGCCTACGGCTGGAACGTCGTCGGGCCCATCGACGGGCACGACATCGGCGCGGTCGATGCGGCTATCGTGCAGGCGGGCGCCTGCACCGACCGGCCGTCGCTGATCGTCTGCAAGACGGTGATCGGCCGCGGTGCGCCGACGCGCGCCGGCAGCGCGAAAGCGCACGGCGAGCCGCTCGGCGCAGACGAGGTGCAGCGCACGCGCGACGCGCTGGGCTGGCATGCGCCGCCCTTCGTCGTGCCCGAGGACGTGCGCGCGGCCTGGGACGGGCACGCCGCGGGCGCCGATGCCGAAGGTCGGTGGCGCGAGCGCTTCGGCGCCTATCGCACGATGCACCCCGACCTGGCGCGGGAGTTCGATCGCCGCATCGCGGGCGCGCTGCCGGAGGGCTTCGCCGCTGATGCCATCGAGCTCGTCGCGCGCCACGCGCAACGCGACGATGCCGTCGGCACTCGCAAGGCGTCGCAGCAGGCGCTGGCCACGCTGGCGCAGAAGCTGCCGGAACTGCTCGGCGGCTCGGCCGACCTCACGGGCTCGAATCTGACGGACTTTCCCGGTTGCGGCGCCGTGCGCGGCGACCGGCCGGGCGGGCGCCACATCCACTACGGCGTGCGCGAGTTCGCGATGGCCGCGGTGATGAACGGCATCGCGCTGCACGGCGGCTTCATTCCGTACGGCGGCACCTTCGTGACCTTCAGCGACTACAGCCGCAACGCGATCCGCATGGCCGCGCTGATGCGCCGGCGCGTCGTCCACGTGCTGACGCACGACTCGATCGGCCTCGGCGAGGACGGCCCGACGCACCAGCCGGTCGAGCACGCGGCGACGCTGCGCCTGATCCCGGGGCTGGACGTCTGGCGGCCCTGCGACGCGGCCGAGACCGCGGCGGCCTGGGTGGGCGCGCTCGAACAAGTCGCTCGCCCGAGCGTGCTGCTGCTGTCGCGCCAGGCGCTGCCGGCGCAGCGCCGCACGCCCGAGCAGGCCGTGGCGATGCGGCGCGGCGGCTACGTGCTGTCCGACCGCGACGGCGCGCGCGCCGTCCTCATCGCCACGGGTTCAGAGGTCGCGCTGGCGATGGACGCGCAGCAACGGCTGGATGCGATGGGCGTGGCCGCGCGCGTGGTGTCGATGCCGTCGACCAGCGTCTTCGACGCTCAGCATGCGAACTACCGGCGCAGCGTGCTGCCCGCGCGCGTGCCGCGAATCGCAGTCGAGGCGGGCGTCACACGCTTTTGGGGCGCGTACGGCTGCAGCGCGGCGCTGGGGCTGGACGACTTCGGACAATCGGCGCCCGGGCCGCAGCTCATGGCGCACTTCGGCTTCACGCCGGCGCGGCTCGCCGAGCGCGTGCTGCAGGTGCTTGGTCTGACGCAGGAGGCCGCGCAATGACCGCCTGCACGCTTCTGAGCGTCGATCTCGACGGCACGCTGGTCGACACCGCCGGCGAGATCGCCGAGGCCGCGAACCGCACGCTCGACGACTTCGGCGTCCCGCGCCGGTCGGTGGCGCAGATCGCGCGGCTGATCGGCATGGGCACGCGCGAGCTGATGCTGCGGCTGCTGGCCGAGCTGATGCACGAGGAGCCGGTGCTGGTCGAGCGCCTGCGCGTGGACGATGCGCTCGCGCGGCTGGAGCGCCACTACGGGATGACCGCAGGCACCTGCGCCGTGCCCTTCGCCGGCGCGCGGGAGGCGATGCAGCGCCTGGCCGCCGCCGGCGTGCGGCTGGCCTGCGTCACGAACAAGGAGCTGCGCCATGCGCGGCGGGTGCTGGAGGCGACGCGGTTGATCGACTGCTTCGAGCTGGTGGTCGGCGGCGATAGCCTGCCGCAGAAGAAGCCGCACGCGTCCGTGCTGTGGCACGCGCAGGACGCGTTCGGCGTGCAGCGCGAGCACATGGCGCACGTCGGAGATTCCGCGATCGACGTGATGGCGGCCCGCGCGGCGGGCGTGCGGGCGTGGGTGGTCGCGCACGGCTACGACGGCGTCCAGGGGATCGCCGACGCACGGCCCGACCGCAGGTTCCGCGACCTCGCCGAGGTGGCTGCTCACGTGCTCGCCGGCCGCATCGATCTCGCGGCCGCGCCGATGCCGCGGCGCCGCGCAGGCGCGGCGCAACCCTCTTTCGGCTAAGAGTGAACGCGCGATGGCCCCTACGCCGCTGCGGCTGCAGATGAGGCCACCGACTTGCCGCGCGGCTCATCGTACGAATGTGCTCGTTCGAAAGCGCAGCTTGCTGTACACGTTCTTCCAAAATCCGGTGGCCTATCGGTCGAGGCGGCCAGACGCAGGTTTCGTGGTTCGCCGTGTCGGCGCCGGCGGTGCTGGCGCTCGGCGTTTACTTCGCACGACGGTTGCGGGCGCACCTGGTCTTGCGCGAGGTCGCTTCGTGAGGGCGACACGGATGGGCACGCCATCGATCCGATGGGCTGCTGATGGTTCCATCGTGGAGGCCAGCGGGCCGATTTCGTATCAGGTGATCACGCATCCTCGCGGGACGGTTCCTCGAAGTCGCTCAACGACGTGGAGATCTTCGCGGCCTTCTCCTGCAGCATCGGCACAAGCTTCATCGATTCGTCCGCCTCGTCGACGGCACCCAGCAGCAACAAGCTTCCCGCGACACGGCCATCTTGCTTGAGAATGGGGACGGCAATGCTGTACATCCCAGGATTCATGCGTCCCAGCGTTTGTGCATAGCCTGCTTGCGCATGGTGGACAGCGACGTGCGGAAGTCTTTCCATGTCCTGCCGAGCCCGGAGCCTGCGATTTCGTCGAGCTTGGTGATGAAGAGCGACTTGATCTGGTGAGGCAGCATGTACGCAAGAATGATCTGCGACCCAGCGCCTCGGAACAAGGGCAGGGACGTGCCACGGCCTCGCTGGATCAACATGGGCGTGCCGGCCCTCATGATCTCGTCCGCGCCCACCTTGTAGACGCACAGCACGCGCTCGTTGTACGGGGTGCAGAGCAGGAAGGCGCGGTTGGCGCAGTGCGGCTGCAAGCTGTCCAAAACCGGCTTGCCGGCCAGCAACAAGGGGTCCGATAGCTGCAGGATGCGCTCGAGCTCGACGATTCGACGACCAAGGACGTAGTGGCCCTTGCCCTGCGAGGCCACCAGTCCGGCTTCGCTAAGCTCGCGCAGGTAGCGATATGCCGTCGATTGCCCGACTCCGAATGTCGCAACCACTTCGTCTATGTGGATGCGACGGCTCTCCAAGGTGAACATCTGCAGGACTTGCAGGAGCCGGGTGAGCGCGCTCCCGCCGTTGCCCTGAGCGTCTGCCGTGGTTGGTGCCTGAGACGGCGTGCTGGCCGCCTCAGGCGTCTTGGGCAGGGGCGGGGTCTTGCCTTCAAGCATCTGGGAGGGGCGTGGCATGCCCGCGATGGTACCTACCGTCACTGCAGCGCATCGGCGGTGATCTTGTTGTCGGTGATCACCCTTTGCCACTTGGCAGTCTCGGAAGCCAGCAGTTTCTTCAACGCCTCGGTGTTCATGTCCATAGGCGCCCCTCCGATCTCCTGGAGCCGCTGAATGACCTCGGGGTTTCCCAGGACCCGGCTCAACTCCGATGACACCCGATCGACCGCAGCGCGGTCCATGCCGCGCGGTGCGAAGATTCCGAACCAGCCCGTGGCCTCGAACCCAGGCAGCAGTTCAGCCACGGTCGGCACGTCGGGCAGGATGGCAACGCGCTGCTTGCCCGTCACCGCAAGCGGACGCAGCTTGCCTGCCTTCACCCTGGGCAGCAGCGTTCCGAAGTCGCCCGACATGAAGTTGACCTGCCCGCTGACGACGTCGTTCATGGCCGGCGCCGCCCCCCGATAGGGGATGTGGTTCATGTTCACTTTGCCCATGCTTTCGAGAAGCACTCCGACGAGATGGTTGGTCGTGCCATTGCCAGGGGGCGAAGGTCACTTGCCCAGGCTTGGACTTCGCCAGATCCATCAAGCCCTTGAGGTCGCGCGCCTCGAACTGAGGATTGGCCGCGATCAGATAGGGCACCTGCGCGATCCCTCCCACCGGCACCAGGTCCTTGTCCACCTTGTACTTGAGGTTTGGAAACAGGATGGGGTTGAGCACCATGGTGCCGTTGCTTCCCAGCAGCAGCGTGTACCCGTCGGGGGGCGCCTGGGTGACGGCGGTCGTGCCGATGGAACCGCCCGCGCCGCCTCGGTTGTCGACAATCACCTGCTGCGAAAGCTGCTTGGACAGCCCTTGCGCGACCGACCTGGCGACGGAGTCCGTGCCACCGCCAGCGGCGAATGGAACGACCAGCCGCACCGGGCCAGTGGGGTAGTCAGCCGCTATCGCGGAGGCCGATGCAAACAACACCGATACCGCAACGAGGCCGATGGAACGAGAGAGATGCATGATGAAGACCTTGTACCGCCGGAATAATATTTGGGAGCGGGCCCGCTGGCCCGCGTCGCTCGCCTCACGAGGAGTAGCGCTTGCGGAAATGCGGCCGAAGTTCCGAGAGGGGTGCCTTGTTGCGAATCAGCTCCCGCATGTGGTCCTCGGCGCCGCCGACGGTCTCGGCTTCATCGATCAGCTTGACGACCAACTCCTGCGGAACGACGCATATGCCGGAGTCGTCGGCGACGATCAGGTCACCGGGGTAGACCACGATGTCGTGCACCGTGACAGGTCCGTTCATCTCCATCGCTTCCATGCGGTACTTGCCGGTGATCGGCGTGACGCCCGTAGCCCAGATCGGATAGTCGATTTCGCGAATCGCGGGCAGGTCGCGCACGGCGCCGTTGACGATCGATCCGACGAAGCCCGTCGTCTGGGCCACCAGCGCGGACTGGCCGCCCATGTTGGAAACGTCCAGGTTGCCGCCGAAGTCCGCGACCAGGACGTCGCCCGGCTCGGACAGGTAGTAGATCTCGCGCGTCGACATCTTGATGGGGTCCTTGTCCAGCCCCGCCTGCGTCGGCGTCTTGCGCTCCGGGATCGAACGCAACGTCACCGCATTGCCCACGATCGTCTTGCCCGGCAGGAGTGGCTTGATGTGCGACGCCGCGACGACGCCGCGGACGCCGTAGCTGTCGAGCATGTCGGACACGGTCGTGGTGAGATCCGGCAACGCCAGGTACCGCTTGATCACGGAAGCCTCCGTGCGCGCGAACTTGATCTTCGTGATGCGCTCCACGGGCACCTGCCCCCAGACGCGGCCGGCCGCCTTGTACTCTTCGTAGTCGCGCAGAACTTCATCTCGGCTCATGGGATTCTCCTGAAAAGGTAGTGAACAACGCTTGTGTGTCTCAGGCAGGGTGACGCGTGGCGCTCACGCTGTCTCGGCGCTCGAAGTCGGCAAACCAAGCAGCGAGCCTGGGTGCCTTGGTTCGCCACTGCAGGGTGGGGAACCGGAAGTCCAGCCATCCGATCGTCGAAGCGACGGCAATGGCACCGATGTCATCGTTCGCGGGGAGGTTGCGCTCGAGAAACTCGAAGCCGCGCAACACCTTGCCGGACTGCGCGTCGCTCCACTTGTCGTAGCGCGCAGTCTCCGGG